>Ga0214544_1000103_pt1 | contig 115169 bp, 47 predicted proteins | sample CNSS3metaG_FD_160074 | JGI IMG/M metagenome (GOLD analysis project Ga0214544, IMG submission 160074) | Root nodule microbial communities from cowpea collected in UCLA plant growth center, Los Angeles, California, USA - CNSS3 | ecosystem: Host-associated > Plants > Roots > Nodule | place: USA...
AAAATATTTAATTTAATTTAATATTTATAACAAAATAAAATCAAAATACTTAATATTTATAATAAAAAAATCAAAATATTTATTGTAAAAAAAGTTTCAAAATTTTTGGGGGGGCCAAGGCCCCTCCTTGCACCCATGATGATCCGCCCCTGGTTGAATAGGTTTTTCGTCCCTCAGCTTTCAAAAAATTTGTCTCTCAACTTTCAATAAAAAAAGGTTGAATAGGTTTTTAAATTTGGTTAAAGAGATTAAATTAAGTCAAAACTTCAAAAATGACTAATTATAATTTTCACTAAATTTAAGAGAAAAAAATATTTAACCCTTAAAAAAAATTAAAGTATCTTCTTTTTATTTTATTTTTTTGCCTATATTTATTAAGAAATTATAATTACACACCATGTAACAGCTACATTATTTTTATACCTTTATCAAAACTCTTTAATATATATATATATATATATGCTAATTTCACTAAATATTTTTCAAAAAGGTTAAATATGTTTTTAGTCTTATTACCTTTTAATTAAAATTGGAATTAGTCCATCTTCGATGTAAGGTCCATTAAAAATTTTATTCTTTTTTGCCCTAAATTAAAAGGGTTGCCCCTAACGTAGTGGGCCTAAGGGCTGGCCCAAAAGGGGATTCAGACCTTAATCTGTCATAATTCCATTCTTTCATTCACTTTATAGAAACACGCTCCTCTTTACCTCCTTGAGCAACCATAACTCTTTGCTAGGGTTAGCCGTCAACCTTCTTCAAGCTAGCTCAAGCTAGGTTTCCACTCCACGTAAGTCATTCCTCAGCTCACGATTCCCCTTTTCTGGGCCTATTTTCCATTTTTACCGTTAGGGTTTCGTAGTAACTCATTCCTATTCTGTTTTTACCGTTTATTTTCAGCTCTTTGGCCATCCTTAGGATAGTTGTACTCACTGTGTGCTTATCGGAGTATTCCGCTAGTCCTTTTCCAGGTAAAGGAAGTTAGGGTTTTCCTAAATCGTTGGTTTCCAAGTTTGCTTTGTTGATATTTTCGTGATTTGATGGATTATTTACTGCTCTGAGCTGATGAAATGTATTATTGCATGGTTCAGATTGGATTTTTGGTATGTTTCGCGAGTGAACAATGGCGAGGGCTGTTAATCTCGCCCAAGCGAGCTTGCTTCGCCTAGGCGAGGTGAGCAGAGGCTCGCCCAGGCTTTTTCACGCGAATGGTCGCTTAAACGACCAGTTCAGTTTTGAGCGAGCGAGCGTCTCGCCCAGGCGAGGGGAGTCTCGCCTAAGCGAGAACGTGCAGAGGCCACTGTCCCTGGATGTCGTGCTCTCGCCTAGGTGAAGGGAGCTCACTTGAGCGAGAGACCTTCTCGCTTGAGCGAGGCCCTTCAGCTTGAGCGAAGAGCTGGGCGAGGGTGCGCTCTGATTTGATGTTTCCCTTCCTGTTTTTGAATGTTTGGCATGTAAGTGAATGGATTGTTGTATAATGGCATGAGGGGGGATGAATATGCATGAGCGGGAGGGTGCACGGGTTATGAATGATGAACTTGGATAAATTCTTGGCATGTAATGAATATGAGATTGGTTGGTTATGGATGTGGCATGGTAATGAGATGAGTTGAAACCCTATATTCATGGGTGGAGTATGACGAGTTGGTATGGATTTGACCTAGAACGTGAAAGAGATTGGTTATAAGGGTTGACATGATACATATATATGCATGATAAATATTACTTGGTTTGTTTGAATATGTTTGGTCTGTGGTCAGTGCGTAATTCCTTGAAATTTCTAGGTGAGATTTCAGGGTTGTGCTTTAGTGGTCGGGACATAATTCCATGGCTCCTGTTAGTGGGTGTCCATGGTAGTGCCCCATCTATATAATTTGGTAAGGATTCAAGGTAAGGATTGCATCCTGACACTCTAAAGAGTCAGTTAGTCTCACCTAGAGCGGACTGACTCTTGTGGTGAGAGTAGCAGGAGGCCCGAAACCCATTAAGGGCTAACCTTGTGCATGGGGAAATTGATTCATTGTAACACTTGTAACACATAGCTCGGGGGTGAGCAGAGGTATCCACCACAAGTGCAAGCATCCGTTGAATCCGACCAGATTATATGTATCCGGATGAGTCGAGTCGAGTCGTAGTGTATCGATGGAATGTTCATAACATGCTTGGATGATGTATGTGTTGTTGACTATGAAAGTATGTCTGACTTCATGATAAAATCACTTTTGGCTCTATCTTACCCTTCTGTTGTTTGTTGTGTGTTTTGTATGTGTGGTTCTTTCTTTTGCGATGATCATCAACTTGTTGATGTGAGCATATGCGAGGAACACCCGTGAGGTGATGGTTCCGCTGCTTAGTCATCTGGATCTTTCTACTTTGGATTTTCTTTTTGGGCTATGGCCCATGTACCTGCTTAACTCTTTAGTTTAGTTTATAATAACCCCAAGTTATCTTCTAAGATTAAACATGATTTTTGTTTCATAAGTATATAGTTATGTTAAATACTTAAAAAAATGAATCTTTATCTGCCAATTTTATCTCTATACAACACAATTCATTTAAATAAAATCACAAACCAATTAAATATACAAACTAAATTCTCATTTTACATTTATAATAAATATTCAAATACAATCTATCAAAAAAAAACAAGTACATAAAAGGGGAGAAATTCCAAAGGAATAATTTTTAGCTTGAGCAAAAATTGTGTCATTTGAGATAAAACCTAGCATAAGCAAAAGTTGAGTTGCAATTCCATTTTTGCTTGAATGAAAATAGGACGGAAAATAAGGTTTGAATCTTCATTCTATTCTTACTTGAGTTGAAAATCCTCTTGAGCAAAAAGATTAGAAAATACACCTAACAAAATAATTTTCAAAAGTGTTATGTGATATGCATGTGCATGGTAAGAGAAAGTGAATTGGCATTCTTGGAGTTATAAAGCTTGTGACCGGGAGGATACCCATGCTTCCGATAACAAACATCAATGGTATGACCAATCTTGACGCAGTGGGCACAAGTTTTCTTGGTGAACCTAGAGTTTTTGTTTTCTTGGTTGGTGGGAAAGCCATTCTTGCGATAACACGTATTTTCACTATGTTCGAGGCGACCATAAAAACTGCAAGTGATAGAAGATGTACCTTCTTTTCCAAGATTGACGTTAGTGCTTTTTATACTAGCAACAAAATTGCTACTACTCAACTGACGCTCTTGTTGAGCAACAAAAGAAAAAAATTTCGTGATGGGAGGTAAAGGTTCCATGAGAAGCACATGAGATTTGACATTGGCATATTGGGTGTTCAAACCACGAAGAAACTGCATAGCTTAGTCTTCTTGCTTCCGCTGAACGATGATAGAAGAAACCTTGCAAGAATACCTAGTTGGGCAAGAACAAATGGGGTCTGGCCTAAAATTTTCTAACTCATCCCATAAAACCCGAAGTTTCGTAAAATATTCGGTCACTGTTAATTCACCTTGGCAAAAAGAATAGGCTTCAAGTTGCAAATCTGATATGCGCAAAAGATCACCTTGGCCAAATCTTGTTTTTAAATCTTTCCAAATGTTTGCAGCAATGTCCATCCAAATGATGCTTTGGCGAATGGGCACATAAACGGAATGAACAATCCAAGACATTACCATATTATTGCATTTGTTCCAAGAGGAGTAAGAGGTATCAGTTTTAGCATGTTGAGGGACACTTCCATAGATGAACTCAACTTTATTTTTCGCGCTTAAGGATGTGATCATGGATCTACTCCATGAGTGGTAATTTGTAGGATCAAGAACAGGGGAGACTAAGGTCGTTGCTAGATTTTCGTTCGGATGAAGGTAAAGAAAGTTATGCATGGACTATTCTTGCATGGTTTGGGGTTGATTTTGGACGACAGAGTTTTGCTCAAACATGCTGCAAAAGAAAAAGTGCAAACAAACCAAGAAAGGAAAAGATTGAGAAAAGAAAAAGTGAGTGCGCAGCAGAGCTCTTCATACGAATACGAAGAGCTCTGATACCATGTTATGTGATATGCATGTGCATGGTAAGAGAAAGTGAATTGAGAGAGAGATGATACTTACGTTGAAACAAAGAGAGTTAAGGAGGAGAGAGAAGAGCACTTTGCAATAAATGCGGAAAGAGAAAGCTTGCATACGAAAAGTATTACAATTGTGTATAAAGAAGGAAAGGGCACAAACATATATAGGAAAACATAGATGAGCAGAATGCTCGAACTATGCATTTTATCAAAAAGTTTTATCCAAAAAAATTTAACAAACATAACTTATAAACACATACAAAATTAGTAGTGCAATCCCAAAGTTGTTAAACAACATCTTTTGCTCATTTCAATTCGATTTTAATCATTTAAACTTAATACACATTTCATTCACATCAAGCTCAATACATTTTCTTCACTTCAAACTCAAAACGAATATAAGGAAAATCTATAAAAATTTTGTATACTCAACAAAAACTATATTTAAAAAAACTTAAATTAATAAACTATATATCTTAACATGCATAATCTAATGGCCAAATCAACTTCTATAGATAAATATTCGATTCAAAATATTCTAAACAAAAATTTATTAACTAAAAAACTCAAATTACAATCAATTTCAAACATTTAACAACTTTGAACCAAAACATCATTCTTGCATAGAAGAACAAATCTTATAACCAAGTCATATTCACATTATAATTTATCCTAAAGTTTACAAAATAACATAAATAGTTTTTCTTATATGTAATTCCTTGTTTCAAATAAAGTTTTAGCTCAAGCACATACTCAAAATCTAGAATCATATAGTAGAGAATGAAAATATAACAAAATTTTAATATAAATTTAACTAAATTGAAAAAAGGATAAAAAACATTTAGGAGAGAGAGAAAAATGATAGAGAGAAAACCGTTACATAATTAAATATTTTAAATATATTTTTTTAAATAATAAAAATAAATTTTAAAATTTTGTGAAATTATTTTAACAAATTTAACTCAATCTTTTAAAACTTTGAAGGGTGGGATACTCATGCCATAAAAATATTAAGAGATAAATTAGATTAAATTTTTATTATATTGATCAAATTAGATGGACTTTTATTCACTAAATGTTTAATAAATAAATAATACATAATACATTTCTTTCTTATATCTATTATAATTTCACAATAAAAATGATAAAATATTTCAAATGAGTTTACACTCCCACATACCATGCGTTAGCTTAGTCTCTAAAAAAGTAATTATGACCATAGAACAAAATTTTTTATTTCATTAATTTTGTTATGTTTAATTTTTAATAATTGACACATATTTATTAAAAAGAACATTAATATTAATATATAATTATTCTTTAAGTGATTATTTTATCTTTTATATTTTTATTTTATAAATTTAAAATTATACTCTTTTAAGATTAAATGTATTTTAATATTAATTTTTTTCCTTAAATAAATATGTTAATTATTAAAAACTAAACATACACTCAAGTATAATAATAGTTATTAGAGTTCAAATAAAACTAATATAACTAAGAATGTAGTTTTATTATTGTTATTTTTCTTGCTTAAACCGCAAAAATATTAAAAAATAACTCTCTTTCTTTTTCTTCTAAACTCTTTTGAATTCTCTATGAATGTCAAATTTCTCCTTTTCCTTAGGGAACTATCTTTTATTTATAAATACTTACTTAAGCAGTTAACTATATAACATCTCATTTAATAACTTTTAAATTATTAAACAAAATATTATATATAATGATAACACAAAATAGATAGTGCAATACTAATATAAAGATATTAATATAGTTATCTCATATATAATTAGGGATGTCAAAAAAATTCATAGCCGCAGGTATATGTGGATAAACCCACAACGGGTAGGAAATGGATATTATAAATAGATATCCGCGAGTAACGGGTACGAGTATTTTTTATACCCGCATGTTAACGGGACAGGTACAGGTATCATAGTATTTGTACTTGTGGATGGGGGTGTGTGTGGGGGGGTGGATGGGTGTGGGTGTGTGTCACACACAAAACCAACTATCACTAGACTCTAAAAGATTTAGAACTCTAATCAAAATAGATAGTTTAGGGAGTATCTTCACCTGCATCTTCCTCTGCTCACACAATTAAGTGATCATTGCAAAAGGATTAACCAAGCCCAAGCAACACAAAACAACATAGGGTAAGCTAATGTGAAAAAGAGTTACTCAAATAAATCAAAATCATGTTACAAACTTCATGCCACAGGATAACATATAAGTCTATCTAAAAATATATAAATAGTTGACACTAAATTCATTATCTGGATACATGAAATTGACATCGAATTCCCTGGTGACCTACACCTGTGGTGATTCCCAAACTTTGTAGAGTTTGGTCTCAAGGGGTTATCACCCAACTACTCACAAGATAAATCCCCTTTGCACCTAGGACCTGATCAAGTCCAATGACTAAGACCTCCTTCTCTTCACCACATAACCTACTTTATTCTACATGAGTGTGAGTAGTTATTAGAGAAATGATCCCAATAATGAATTTTTATGTCAATGCATACACTAAAATACCAATACTTATAATTCCTCTTTGAAATACTTTCAATCACCATCACAACACATGCTTAAAATCATCTAACCAATTTAATTATAGCATTTACAACCATTGAATCCAGCTCAAGCATGCTCAGGACCTTCAATAAATCAAAACAATAAAACTGGGCAATCTGGCGCTCAACGTTGTTTGCCTCATAAAAACTAGCGCTCAATGCTAGATTTCACCACTCAATGCCCTATAGCTAAAATGCTTCCAGACCTGTAGAGGTCCTAAGTGCTCAAGCACCGCTCAATGCTAAACGATTCACATTTTTCAGCGCTTAATGGTGAAGGTTACCGCTCAACGTCACTCCAAATATCAACACTTTCAATTTTTGGTTCTTGAGCAATTTTGACTTGTTTCATGGTTCTAATTGGTGCTTCTACTTTAGGTATTGGTCTAAAACATTTTTAAAATCACAGTAGTTAGTACCGATTAGATCAATGACCCAAAATTCCATTTTCCTTAATTACCACAAATGCAAACAATGTAAACAAATTTTAATTTTCTCAATCACAAATCCAGCATACCACAAGCATAAACATTCAATAATTTACCACCATAAAAATATTAAATCATCAAATTCAGGTAAACCACAAACATGCAACCTCTAACTTACTCACTCTAAAAACTATTAGCTTCCCTTACCTTACCTTGGCTAATCAACCTTAAAATCCTAAGACAACGAAACTCCCTTCCAACTAATATAATGCACAACTCAACCTATGAACAACACAAATATGATCAGGGCATATCATTAGAACCATTGACCAACAAAAACTCATAAGGAAGATTTAGAAGCCACATGCGAGCTATATTTGCTCACATGCATGCACAAGAACAACGGACCAAGGAAAAAAAATAGAAAATCAACTTACTCAATTGAGAAAACTGATCAGATAGATATGGAGATCTCACCATAGGGATCACTCTAGCAGCCTCTAATCTTCAAAGAGACGAGCGCACAATGAGAAACTTAAGATCTTTTTATGAACTTTATATTTATATGTAAACTTTTATTATTAAAATAATATGATCTCATTATTTAAAACCACTGTCACTCTTAAAATTATATTTTCTAGGTCCTCACAACCTAACCCATGATTGTCCTTCTACGATAACTACCTTTGTACCTTGTAGCATAAATATAGGGAGTGGTTTATAACCATAATCAAAGTTGTATTGCCTATATTATGATATGTTGGTAACCAAACTGGAAAAGGGTCAATGTCATCACCACGACCGAAACCAACAAGCTTGTGACAATAATTTCCAAACTGAAGTTCATTTGCCCTCAAATCGAGGTACAAACCACAACCTCCCGGGTTAAACTTGCATCAGTGATGGAAGCATAGAGTCAAGGAACAACATGAGTTGCTAACATTGCCCTTAGACCGAGATATGGGCCACAACCGTCAGACTTAAACTTGCATTAGTAATGGAAGTGCATAGTAGAGGAACAACATCATACATCGCCCTCATACCGCGGTACAGACCACAACCTCTAAGCTCAAACTTACATCGACAATGGAAGCGCAAAGTTGAAAAATAACTTGAGATGTCAACAACTCACTCATAGTGAGGTACAAACCAACTACTTATTACCGTGAATCAACTATTTATCCTTATTTTAATATACACGAAGTTAATAACTTCATATTCATAATTTTGTACATTTCACATTTATATATTCATATTTCTATTATTTAAAAGAATAAATTTTAGAAAAATAAAATTTTTAAAAATATATAATAGTTATTTTTAAGTAAAAAAATTACATAGCTACTACTTTTAAATAGAAAATTTAAATGATAAAATTATTTTAATGTTGAAATATAAACTTATCTATTTAAAAAATGGCACAAAATATATTCTTTATTTATTTAATTTTTCGTACGGGGCTCTCGTGGGTAATGTTAACTTGGCAAATTTGTAATTCGTGTGAACGGTGAGGGCATTAAGAAGACCACATGTAATTAACTTAAACAATTGATCAAGTAGTTATGTACCGGTTATCATATTACTGCTATAGAAAACAAATTGGGGAAAGCAAGATATTCAAACCTTAGAGAATGAAACTAAAAGGAGACAACCCAATAACAGTACGCCACGTGTAAAGAGTATATTCCGTAAAAATTGTCCTAAACTGCTTTGTGTTTGAATGGGACCCACACTCATTTTCTGGGACCCAGAGAAAAAATATAAAAAACAAAATCGAAAAAAGTTCAACACGGGACAGCTCCTTAGACACGGTTTCACGAGCTGCATCCAAACCAAACATGCCATAAATTTTCCTTTTTCTTTTTTCCTTCTTAAATTGTTTTTTATTTCTATTTTGGTACTTGAAAGTATCTTTTGGTGAGATTATTGTATTACTTATGAATATTATGTCAGAGAATCAATTGAAATATAAATTAAATAACATTATAAAAAAATTATTGTGGTATGTATATAAATTTATTAATTTTTATGATGAGTATTTTAAACCTATAGTTATAATACTTTTATCTTGATTGCTACGGTAAAAAATTATATTTATTATATTAATTCATTCAATTTTTTTTTCAAAAGTATCCTCTTTTGAAAATAATTTTATATTAAAAATACAGAGAAAAAGAAATATATATATATATATATATATATATATATATAATCTTAAACTTTTATATTAGAGATATAATTTACTCTCTCTTCTTTATTAGTCATCAAAATGTCTATCTCATCCAATTATATCCAATATTTACTAAAACAATATGTAAAAATTAAGCTCGTAAATAATAGTATATTAAAAAAAAGAAACTTTCATAGTAGGGCATGGAAAAAAATAATGGAAATGCACTTTTGCCCTACAAATTGAGTGATTATCGGAATGAAGTGTGGCTTTTTGGGGGAGAGTTTGCCAAACGACGGCGTAAGGTGACACCGCCTTGATAGACGGAACCCTAATTAGGTCACTTTCTAATTTCTAATTTGGGGCTCATAACGGTCCACACACACTCCTACCCTACAAAACGTAAAAGCTGAAAGGGCACTTCCCATATCCATGTCGGTGCCTTATGGAAAGAGACATAACACATGTTGCATTTTGCGTATGCAAGAGTTTGCATCACTTTGTAATTTACCACAAATGTTCTTATATGTTATGTTTGGATTTGTTACGTGTTTCACAGAACTGAATGATGGGCAATTTATTTTTATTCAATTACTAAATATATAAAAGAATTATAAAATTGGCCTCTTAATATATACATATAATATATATATATATATATATATATATATTATTTTAATATTTAAAATTTATTGGCGGGTTGGTGAGTCAACCCGGCTTATCACGGGTTTAACCCGAATGAGTCAGGTTCTTAACGGGTTGAGTTCAATTTTAATCTGTATTGAAATTTGTAATTTTTTTTCAAGCCAACCCGACCCGAACCCATGATGAGCCGGGTTGACTCGCGGGTTATAACCCATTTTGACAGCTCTACTCTTAATATTATGATTAATGTTAAAGTAATTTTTAGTTTAATGTCTAATTAATTACTTAGAGTTACATTTAGATAATAAAAATGGTCACATGAAACTTGATGGTAAGACAAAATCGTGAGGCATTTTGCATATTTAGTAACTAAAAATAACGTTTATATATATATATATATATATATATATATATATATATATTCTTGTGGAAACAATAATAGAGTACCAGGAAGCACAAATCATATCTTACTCGTTGACTTTTCAAACGGGTTATTCCTTGGTTTTAGATATGTCCTCTTTTAATGTTGGTGAATTGGACCCTTAGGGGTTACCTGCGGAAAGGACTCTAACCATCAAGTCAACAAAGACTCTCAAAACATACCTTTAATTGTTGGGGTCTGCATGTATTTATAGAGCTATTAACTATGTTTTACCCCCTTTATGGGCTGAGCCCTTCTTTATTGCGTTGGGCCAATGTTCAGGATTTGATTGAGTCCGGGTCAAGCCCAAGTTCCAAGTTTGTGATCTAACACTAGAAGCTCCACTGTTATTTCCTAAGTTTGGAGTTGACGGCTTTTACTTATGTGTTATTCTTAGAGTAGGCGGCGTTAGCCGTTATGTATGTGTCATTATTTTGTGCAGCTAACTAACCATCTATTCTTTTTATGATAGGACTAGTCGTAGGCGGTTCGGACCGGGTAGTTAGCTATATCGATCTTGGCTGCCTAGGTATAGTACATCAGTCCCCTAGCCTTTGGCGAGATAGATCACGTCGAAGGTTATATGTTGTCAGTTTGAACTGGGTAGTTAATCATACTAGCATTGACCGTCTAGATATAGTACATCAGCCCCCAAGCCTTTGGCAAGATAGGTCATGTTGAAGGTTGTCATGTTGTTCTGGCAACTTTTGCAAGAAAAATTACTCCTTTTTTAGTATTTCTTAGAGTATAGTAGTCTCCCAATCTTGAGAAGTAGAAACATCGCTAAGACTCTGTTAAAAGTGATGGAGTAATTGAAGAGACGTATGTTGTCAGAGATCTCATAAAAAAAAGTTTGCACAGTCACATTTTATTTGTGATGTTTCGTATTCATAACGTTTAGGCGGAAAAAAATTTATTGGAGCAATATATTTAAAAATCAAATTCATTATTTATCCGTTTTATAGTTTTAGTAGAAAAAAAATGTATTTAAAATGTATGTTCAATAAGGTTTTAACTTTCCAAACGATAATCTATCGAAATTTTATTTTAACAATAAGATATTTTCTCAACAAATGTCGGGTACAATATTCTACTGTCATTAAATAAGTGTGCATTTAGTGGTATCTGAGAAAACGATAAATTCGTTGGTTTTAATACACTTAATGATTTAGAAATAAAGCTATGCTACTTGTGAAAATACTTATCTCCAAACTCAATTCTAAACTTAATAATCTGTTCATCTATCATTTAATAAAAAATGTTAAATACGGTTTTAATTTGAAATTTTTACTCAAAACTAAAATTTGTCTAATGTACAAATTTTGATACATTTTTTTTTCTAAACTTAAAAACAAAAATTAACAGATATGATTTTTTGTCTCAATATTATGTCAATATTTTTTTAACATACTAGACACGTTTTAAGCTAGTTTTTAAGTTATTTATATCATTTTATATATTCTACTTTTAATATTAAATAAAAAATATATTTGACATAATAAAAAAATTAAATTTAATGTAATTGAGTTAAAAATATTATATTCATTTCTTTCTGAAATTTTAGGATAAAAGTATATTAAAGTTTTGAATAAATAAATTCAATTTTACGTTAAAATTGAAAAATTAAAAATATATTTAATTTAAAAAAATATATATTTTTTCCCTGTTTACTTGGATTGTTCCTAAATATAATTTCTTCATTAATTTAGTTAACAACTCATTAATATTTTAGAAAGACATATTCCAATTTTCAATAATATGCTATTAATTGACCAATGTGTAGGTATATATGCTATGTTTGAAAAAGTGAGCAAGACCATGGGATATTCATTTTGAATATGTGGAGAAAAAAAAAACCTTCTTAGTTTAGAATGTTATTTATGCCTAACTTCTTTTTAAGTAGAAACGTTAAGGTTAATTAAATGACTTACATATATGATACGATGATTAGTTACGTAAATTGATTCACGAGCTTATCCACTTACTCTTTTTTTTTTTAAATAAAATTGTAGTGAAATAGGAATACATAGGTTAAAAATATTTAATCATAAAACAGAAACTAAAAGAATAAAAAAAGAGAGTACATTATGACATCACAAATACCTAACTCCTTCAAAGTGTTTCACAAAATACCTAAATCGTAAAGCATGTGCTCAATCCTTTGCATGAAAAAGTATTTATTAAAAATATACTTTTTTAAATGAATCCAATGGAGAGAAAGATACACTCACTTCATCCCCTGATATTTTTTTTTATATATATTAAAGGTATGAGTTTAAAGTAAATTAAAAAATATTAAAAAAATATAAATAACTTTAAATCTAATTTATTAGTATTTCATTTTTTAAATATAGTTTTTTTACAATCTCTTTGGAAATATAATATGATAATTATTTTTTTTAAATAAATAATGGGATATGTTTGGTTGCGAATGATTAAAGTCTTGTCCACCAACTCTTTTTAAAAGGTTTGTAAGATATAATAGACTTGTTGTTTTGTATGGAAGGTGTGCTGGTCCAGTTAACTAAAGGTAATTCATTATAAGGTTAAATAATTATGTTGGTTTCCATTTTTTTTAGAAAAACTTCAAGTAGGTCTTCTTTTTTTAATTTGTTTTAATTTTGTTTTTTGAAAAATTTATTTTAATTAGGACTTTCACGTTAATAATGTATTAATTATGTATCACGTGTTCGTGTTTATTTTTTAATTTTTAATTTTTTTTTAATTAAAAAAAATTGTCACGTGTCAAGCTGATATTATACCAGATGACAGAGGCGCGATGTAATGTGGTAGTGGTAGTGCCACATGTCACTATTGAATATGAAAATTCTCAATGTAATACCTATATTTGTTATTTTGTCTCAATTTTGTCCTAATTATTTTAAAACTGAAGCAATTTTATCCCTATCAAAATTGAGACCAAATTTATTTATTTTTTTATAAATTTTACAATGATATTTTTATTATAATTGATATTTTAAACCAAATTAAGTTTATTTAAATTTATATTTTGCATTGAACTTTAAAATAAATATATTTATTTAAAATTTTACATTTAAATTTATAAAGTTGTTATTTTTAAACCAACTCTAACACTTTCTAGAAATTATTGATATATAAATATTTGAAATAATATTTAAATAAAGTTCAATGTAAAATATAATTTTAATCTTGTTAAAAATATCATTGTGACATTTATATAAAGGTTAAATTTTGTCTCAATTTGAATAGGAATGAAATTGCTTCAGTTTCAAAAAGATTGGGACCAAATTGAGAAAAAAATAACAAATATAGAGATTAAATCGATAATTTTCATATTCAACAGTGACATGTGGCACTAACACTACCACATCACACTGCCTTTGTCACGTAGTACAACATCAGCTTAACATGTGACAATTTTTTTTTTAAATTATAAAAAAATTAAACAAATTAAAAAAATATAAAAAAACTACGAGTTGACATGTGACACATATTACTGCATTACTAATGGAAATGACCTAATGACAACAAATTTTCCAAAATAGGGACCAAATTGAGACAAATAAAAAGAATGAGACCTACTTGAGATTTTCCTATGAAAATGGAAACCAATGGAATGATTTACCTTAATTATATATATTCATTCAAATTTTGAATTAGATTTGTTGAAAATTGATATCAAATTTCCTATAAGTGGAATTGGAATATACTTGTGGAATGTCGAATATAATTTTGTGTTTTCCATTTTTTCTAAGCCATTTTTGAGTTGCACGTGAGTTTCCTCTACTTCCATGAACTCTCTTTGTATGTTGGTGAGTTCTGCCATGTCTCGGGGTCATTGATTTGATCTTCTTGTGGTGTGTAGTTAGGTTTTCAAAGGGCAAAGTGGTGGGGAAAAGTTAAGGAGCAATTTAGGTGATGGAAGCTAATTCATTGGTCTTAGATGTTTGATTTTTTTTTGTGGATTGTTGAATTGAGGTATGTGATCTTCAATTTTATGAAATTAATATGCTTTAGGGTTTTGGTGTGTTATAAAATTTGGGGCTTTATACGGTATGTGCGGTGAGTGTGATGATTTTTGCTGGATTGATTTGTTTACCACGAATTTGACGTGTTTAGAACATGCATGATGCTTGAAATTGGGTTTCTAGTCATCTAGCAGTCTCAAATTGTATAAAATTTGGCTTTAGAGAGTTTTTCCCTATACCATAATTCAACACAAACCCAAGAGAGTTGTAGGAAATAAAGCAAGAAAAGCTATAACACGCTAAATTGCAAAACTCCAGAGATTGAATGGGATAAGACGAATGTAATGGCCAATAAAGATAAGCAAGAAAATTAAAGGACTTGAAACAAGATAACACTCAAATTGGAAGCCTAGGAATGACACTAGAATTGATTAAAAACAACAAGTAAAAACACAATAGAATGAAAGGAAACTTGTTCTAATCACAATATCCAAACTAAAACAAGTGAATGAGCTCACATTTGCTAAGGCCGAAATTTATGATTGATTAAAACAAGCTACTATTTGAGCAAATTCAAATGATCAACCACAATTTGATGCAAAATCTAAGAGCTATATACTTCACTCAACCAATTTCTGAACTTAAAATATCAATTTTAGCTCTCAATAAATTGCGATTAATCAGATACAAAAGGAAACAACAACATATTTAAAACAAAAATAGCAATTAAAAACATAAAATAAATCTACATTATTGGCCTAAATACAAGCCCATCATATCTTAATATCTTCCTTGGCCCAAGTAAATAAAAGTTGAAGCCCATGTGTCTCAACATGCTCCCACTCTTCTTGCATTCTTCTCAACATGCTTCTAGTAATTGGGTCTCTAGTTGGGCTTATGTCATAAGATTGGAGAATGCGCAAGAATGGACTGGTGCTCGAATGAAGGCTTAGCTAGGGCTCTAGATGAAAAAAGAGGAGGGAAATTTTAATCTGATGCCAATCCTTTTCAATTTACTTCTTACTTCTTTCTTAAACCCAATGTCAGCATAGAGTCATAGAGAGAACGACATTACACTTGGTTTTCACTTTAAAATATCAATTTACTTTATCTGACATGTTTCAATCGAAATTTATTTAATTTTCTTTACTCAATTTGCGTCGTCGTGGACGACGCTAAGAATGTTGTAGAGCTTAATTAATAATATAAATTAGAAATGTAAATTAGTGACTATCTTTGAAATTTTTTTCCTTTTTTGTCTTGTATAGCATCATCTTAGCCGACGTATGGTCGATGCTATTAGCGTCATACATATGGCCAACACATTTTGTTGGAAGCTAAAAGGAAACATTCTTGTAGTGGGTTATATGGTGGGAGTAACATGAGGTTCTAGTCTAGGATTTTTCCTTGACCTAAGACGCGAAGGGGATTAACCTTGTGAGTAGTGGGGTGAAACCCATTGGCAATGACTCTGCAGAGTAGTTGAGGCCACCACAAGTGCATGTTTATGGTGAACCTAATATCAATGCATGTATCAAGATAATTGAGTTTAGAAGAGACTTTGATTATATGGTTTATATTTATATGATTATGTTGAAGTGCATTGTATTTTGATAGGACGTATTTTATAAATATATGATTTTCTTTTTGGAAATTAGCTTACCCTCTTGTGTTTGTTTATCTTATCTGTGGTTGTCTCTCTCTTTTGCAATGATTGTCTTATTAGTGTGAACAAATGAAGATGCAGGTATAAAGGTGCCTTTGGAGGATGAGAAGCCATTGGTTCGAGTTGTGGGATGTTTTGGAAGCAATAGTGGTTAGTTTTGGTATAAGGCTTTTGTTGGTTTAATGTGGTTATATAAATGTCATATTTTTATAGTCCTATCTCTTGGAGGCTTGTATTAATATATTTTATACTCTAGATAATTGGTTTTGAATATTATTACGAAATATCTTATTTTATTAGTTTTATGTTACTAAAATGGGATGCGATATCGTATGTGTATTACTGCATGTAAATGATTATACGAAATGAGTTGTTATATATATATATATATATATATATATATATATATATATATATATGATGGATTATATGTACATTATTGTATGCTATATAAATACTTGGAATGATATTGTGTCCTATTATTTTTTATACTACAAAGTACATGAACTAATTAAGGAAAATATATATTTTTTATTTTATACATAATTTAAATTGATATCAAGTGATAAAAAAATGAATGAGGTTTATGCACTTTGGTAGAGTATGTGCAATGAACCATCCTAACACAAGAGAGTTGAGGTGGATTCTAATATTCTTTGAGATGGATTATGTGTTATTTTATTATCAGACGTATAAAATGAATTTTTTTAAAGACATTGAATATAACAAATTTCCTTAATGTCATTGGAGATGCAACTGAAGATTTATGTAGTATTGTAATGTAAATCATGTATAGTTGAATTTCTTTAAATTGAGAATATATAATTAGGACTATTACTGATGTAAAAATATATAATATATATATATATATATATATATATATATATATATATATATATATATGATGAATCCTAGCTTCAAGAATGACAAATGGAATATTGTAGAATTGGATGTAGCAAAAGCACTTTGAAGTGATTTGGTTTAGTGGAAGGGGGTTGTATGGTGTAAGAAGGGTGCTCTTTATAAAGGTTAGGCCAATTCTATAGGAAGGAGACTCGAGGAAGTCCTAAGGGAATATCTTGCCTAGATGACTCACAAAGAAGAGAGTTATGGAGTGATCTCAATAGAGTTTTCTTACTATCTTCATGAATGAATTACAATGAGGTGGATACCTCAATTTATAGGGATGAAGGTCTCCAAATTCAAGATGAAAAGGGGAGACAAAATTCAAATGAATTCCCCCATGTGCTCCTAAAGAGGTGCTGCACATTGTTGATCAAGTGCAGAGTGGCACTAACACTTCCATGCTTTGCAAAATATGAAAATATGTTCAATGTGAGTTCTCCTAACTTAGGTGACCAGCCTAGAATTTTGATTGGGCTAATTGAAGCCCAATTGAAACCTTAGGTGATCTCATGATCCAAACCTAAAGACAAGAAACCTATAAAGTTTAGTCTAAATAAAAGGTCCAAATGAAATCCTACTCTATTCGGCCAAAATACAAGGCCTAATAAAATCTAATATACTTGGCCCAAATACAAGGCCCAAAGATATCTAATCTTTACATTTTACTAATCATTATAGTTGGACCTTTTCAAAGATGATTTTGGGCCCAATAAGGTTGTTGAACGCACAATTATAAGCTATTGATTTAAACTCTACATCTTGTGTCTCTCTTATTTGATAGATGATATAATTGTGTGAAAGTCATCAAAATATATATATATATATATATATATATATATATATATATATATATATATATATATATATATATACATTTTTATTTTTGATACTTTATATATATTTTAAAATTATGCGCTGTTTGATGATAATGTAAAAATTATATGATTACATTAAGTTATTAATTTTATTTATCGATATAATTTTGCATTGTCGAATAGTATAAATATTTTGGACAATTTCCAAAATAAACAATGACATATAAAAATAAAATGGATGATAATTATGTTATTAAAGTTACTTAGATAAATATAAAAAAGTATACAAAAATTGGGAAATAAACTTTAAAAAATTTCATGTAGTATACAAAAATATGAACTTGAAATATAATATCATAAAGAGGTAGAAGAGAGTGAGCAAAGGTCATTTACGTCCTTTCCAAGAAATAACAAGATATTTTATTAATAAAATATTATTTCACATAAATCTCATAAATGTCCTTTTTTAAGTAAAATATAATTATCTATATAAAAAAATTCCTTTAAGAAGTTAGTTTTTTTCACCATAAAATTTTTCAGTAAAGATAGTGTTATATATTATTACTTAGGAAATTCCATGATAAGGAGATTAAATGAGAGAAATTTAAATTTACGTTGAAATTAAAGTAGGTGAAAAGAGGAGAGTGAAACTCATCCATATGCTTTTTTATATATGATAATGATCTTTTAACTTATTTTTTTTATTCACTTTTAATTTATTATTTTAATTATCATTATATCATCACATCACATCACTAAATAATCAAAATAAATAATTTAACGGTGATTAAAATAATAAATTAAAGTGAATAAAAAGAATAATTAAAATATTATTATCCATTCACGTGACATCAATTAATGATTTTGGTAAATGTTAGACACATATAGAAAATTAAGTGCAAGCAGTTGATAAGTAAAGTGTGAACTTCAATAAAATACTATTATTTTTAACACCTAACAAGAACTGCACCAGAACCCAAATGTGAATAAATCAACAAAAAGGATTTGGTTTTAAAGTGCAGAAATAAATAAGAACAAAAAAAATTCCAAACCAATAATTAGTAATCAATTAGAAACACATTTGACTCGGTCTTTAGACTTATTGGTCATTGAGTAGTACTTGGTCATAAAATATACTTAATTTCACTTTGTTATTATCCGTTTAGATTTGCATCACATTGACGTGCCCGCAACAAACAAATGTAGGACTTTGTCATAATTTTCATTCCTAAACATCGATTTTATGTCACCCATTTGCATATTTCATTTTTTCTCACATTCATTTTTTGTTAGCTAGAAATATATTTTCTTTTATCTTTTTCTTAAACAAAATCCATAGAAACAAGACAAATACTTCACAAATTTACTTTGTGCGGAATTTCTAGGATAAGATTTTTTGCAGAACTAATTTTTCTGAATAAAATTTCTGACATGGGTTTTCCAAAACACTCCACATAAAATGCATTTCGTGAAAAACCTTATCTTTTGAAAAGAACCTTATCTCTTTTTTTTCTTCCTCTGCAGCAATGGCAAGCAACGGCAATGGTGAAAGCAGTGACAACGACGATGAAAGGAAGTTATTTTTATTAGGGGTACAATTAATAATTATAGAGGTGCAGGAAGTAATAACCTTAGAAAATGGATCAGAGTACCCAACTAGTTCCGAATGAAATGGGTTTGAATCACGCTGACCCGGGACAAGATATCAGCTTTATCACTCCTATTTATGTTGCTTTTTCTAAAAAAAATAAGGTAAATATAACCGATTTATCTCTTAATAATATAATAAATTGGTTTTTGAAATCAGTAAAATAGAAAAATATTTCTTAAATTGAAAATTATGAATTAACTTTTTCTTTTCCCTCTCTCTTCTTTCTAAACTAAGGGTTTAGCTCACAGGAACTCACGCACCTCATCTCCATCGCAGTACACCGCACGGGATCGCACCGCACCACCGGACCTGCACCGTTCCGCTGCACCTGCACTGCACTGCACAGCCGAACCTACGCTGCGTCGTTGCGCCTGAAACTTCGTCGTGGACGAGAGGAGTTGCAACGCCGAACAACGGAGCTGATATATCGAAGGTGGTGAAATAGGTCAGCGTTTTCGATCACGAAATAGGTCAGCGTTTTCAACTTCGGTCTTCTCTTCTTCTTCGATTAGGGTTTTCGATTTGGGATTCAATTTCTGTTTTCGATTGGATTTTCGATTTGGGTCGTTGGGGTTTTGGTTTGGTTTTAAAATGCGAATGCCAACGACATGTTTTCTCGTCGTTTTGTCTCGTTCTTCGAACTCGCTGACTCACTCTCGAACTCATGAACAGTGGCATCACGGGCAGACTCGTACGGGTGTACGAGTCAACCCGCGAGTTTGATAACCTTGGAAGGACATGTGTAATTGGAGTAGAGTAGTGTAATAATCGTTGAAAACGGCATGCCGTGTGGGCTGAAGTTATTTGTGAGCTGTTAAAAGAAAACTTGCATATGGTATAAAGTTCGAAATGCTTAGGTAGTGGACTGGAGTCTTTGACTGGTAGATAATTGGCATATTTATTGGTGCTTCTGTTTGCTTCTTTTAGTATAGCTAGATTTTGGTTGGTGATATCACTAACCACAATCTGTAATTAATTATTTCATAAATTAGTAGCTCTATGGTAAGTGCTCTTTGACTAGGTATTTTGATCTAATATGGAGTTCAACACCTTTGGCACCAAAATTTTGTTAGGATGTGTGCCTCTCTTTACCTTTTTCGTTGATTCTTGGGACCATGATGATAATGTCGATATTAAGGTTGATGACACCATTGATAGCGTGAGAAATTGTTACATGTGACCCAATAGCGGGAAATACGAGGCCCAAGAGGATGGTCAATAGGCCTGTTGGTTGGTTTGATTTCATTCACTAATACCATGCATTTTATTAGGACTCATTTTCATTGTAGAAGAAGTTTGTTAAGATTTGCAACGTTGTTGTTTGGCCTTATATACTCTGTACTGTGCATTGACTGAAGGCAGAGAAAAGTATTTCCTATTCCTTCTTTTATCCCTTCTTAGGAGGTAGCCTGACCTCAAATTCAGTGCACATCTGGATGTAGTTGAAAATTTATTTGCGTAAAATATTGAAAAAACAGTTTAGTGGTGCTTGGATGTGAAAAGTTGCATTAAATCATTTAATCTGGACAGAGAAGATTGTGGTTCTTTTTTGTCATGATTCCTGAATTATTTTATTGATATGCATTATAAAATGTTTTTCATACCACCTTTTGGTACTTAAATATTCCATTTATGGTCGAAACAGGTGCTTGATATGCAGATGATGAAGAAGAAGAAATCAGATGTAGAAAGGCAGCAGGACGACTACAATGAATTTAAGAGCAATGCAGATAAAGATGATAGTCAAGACAAAAAGGAGGAGAGGAAGAAGAAAAAACTGAGTGAAGAAGGTAAAAGTAAGGAGTATAATGAATTTGAAAGAAATGAAGCTGAAGATGATGCCCTAAGTAAGAAGAGGAAGAAGAAAAAATTGAGTACAGAAAGCAAAAGTAAGGAGTATGAAGTCTTTGAAAAGAATGAAGGTGAAGGTGATGCCGAAGGTGAAGGTGAGGAGAGGAAGAAGAAAAAACTGAGTGAAGAAGACAAATGTAAGGAGTATAATGAGTTTGAAAACAATGAAGGTGAAGATGATGCCCTGGGTAGGAAGAGAAAGAAGAAAAAATTGAGTAAAGAAAGCAAAAGTAAGGAGTACAATGTCTTTGAAAGGAATGAAGGTGAAGTTGATGTCAAAGATAAGAAGAAGAAGAAGAAGAAAAACAAACTGAGTGAAGAAGCCAAAAGTAAGGAGTATAATGAATTTGAAAGCAATGAAGTTGAAGACAATGCCCAAGGTAAGAAGAAAAAATTGATTCAAGAAAGCAAAAGTGAGGAGTATAATGTTTTTGAAAGGAATGGAGGTGAAAGCCATATCGAAGGTAAGAGGAAGAAGAAAAAGCTGAATAAAGAAGGCAAAAGTAAGGAGTATAATGAATTTGAAAACAATGATGGTGAAGATGATGCCCAAGGTAGGAAGGGGGAGAAGGAAAAATTGAGTAAAGCAAGCAAAGGTGAGGTGTATAATGTCTTTGAAAGGAATGAAGGTGAAGATGATGCCAAAGGTAAGAGGAAAAAGGAGAAGAAAAGAAAACATTGTGAAGAAAGCAAAACTGAGGAGTATAATGTCTTTGAAAGGAATGAAGGTGAAGATGATGCCAAAGGTAAGAAGAAGAAGAAGAAGAAAAGAAAACATGGTGAAGAAGGCAAAAGTAAGGAGTATAATGAGTTTGAAAACAATGAAGGTGAAGATGATGCCCAAGGTAAGAAGAGGAAGAAGAGAAAATTGAGTAAAGAAGGTGAAGATGATGTTGAAGGTAGGAAGAGTAAGAAAGGAAAAATGATTGAAGACGGCAAAAGCAAGGACAAAAATATGATGACAAAGAATAAAGCCAAGGCAGATAATGGCGACTCTCCTAATCCTGCAAACAGTGGATTATCCAAACCCAAACGGGTAACTTTTTCTGATGAAGTGGAGGTTTGTTGTGATGGTTTAGTTCGTGGGAAACGGTTCACACCAGAAGAAGATGAGCAGATTAAATCTGCTGTTTATAATTTTATAGAGTCTCGTGGTTTGGGAGATGAAGGTCTAGATATGGTTCTCCATTGCAGGGCTCATAGGGAAGTTAGATATTGTTGGAAGGAAATTGCAGCAGCCTTACCCCACAGGCCACTTTATAGTGTGTACACTCGTGCCCATATTTTGTTTGAAAGGAGTGAGAAGCGAGAGTGGACACCTGAAGAGTATGAATTTTTACGGAAGGTGAAGGAACAGCATGGATCTAATTGGAGACAAGTAGCGGATGCATTGGGCAAAAATCGAATTCATGTAAAGGATGCATGGCGCAGAGTGAAATTAAGTAATACAAATAAAGGACGATGGACCCAAGAGGAGTATCAAAAGTTATTTGATTTAGTGAACCTGGACCTACGTGTGAGGGCTTCACAGGGTTATAGAAAATCAAAACATGGTATGTTACGAGATAATATTGGTTGGGAGGCAATTGGTGAGAAGTTGGTCACTAGAAACTCCGTGAGCTGCTGCCACAAGTGGTATGATAAATTAAGATCACCCATGGTTGCTGCTGGTGCATGGAGTGATACCGATGACTATCGCCTTGTTGATGCTTTATATAATTTGGATGCCTGCTGCATGGAGGAGGTGGATTGGGACCATCTGCTTGAGCATAGGACTGGTGAGGCATGTAGAAAACGGTGGAACCAAATTGTCCGATATATTGGAGACCATGGAGGGAAGTCATTTGCTGAGCAGGTTGAGATTCTTGCAAAAAGATATTGCCCCGACTTATTGGAAGTAAGAGAGGCATTTGATGCAAAACCTTTGGTTTGTTGAGATTATTGTTTTTAAAAATGTATTGATTTATGATTATGTTCTTGTGGGATCATCCAACACATCAGAAACTGTATTCTATTTGCAGTTAGTTTTTAGTAGTGTTTTCTTATATTGAACTTTACCTTGCAAGTTATTTGAGAATGCTACTTATCGCTGGTTGTTGGATTTTTGTCTATTATTAGTCTTGCTAATTCCAATGTGGTGAGAAACAAAATCTTTTAGGTGCATATACGGTCGCTCAAATAAAGGGTATCCTTATAGATGATACAGGATGACATGTTCCTGGCTAATTGTGCACAATTCAGATGGGCATTTCATGCTCAATTAATCATCTTAGAAAAATGTACTATGCTGTGATTTTGTTCTGAAAAGAAGAATGAGTCGCCTTTGCGTTGCAATGAGATATGTTATGCGAATAATCAAATTCTCCAACTCTATTTGACGTTTTTTTAATTGTTTCTTATAAATAATTACTTTAGGAGTAGAAATTATGGGTTGGAAGGAATATAAAGGATAAATATTAAATTTGAAATAAAATGAAATTGAAAAAGACATGGTAGCAGACTTTCCAGGATAATTGTAGATGGGTTTGATTGTTAAGAATTGTATATTGGAGGAGGCTTGTATCAGGTGAAGGCTATTTTTATGCTACTAACTCTTTTATTAATATTGGGTTATATTTTTTACATTATTCATTTCTATGTATTATTTTAGTTAGAGTATTGATGCATTATTTTAGTTGTATGTTTTGAATCTTTTTGTTAGCATCAAGTTATTTCAATTATCTTAGTGTTTTATTTGTGTCATACTTAGCTATTTTTATCTTTGAACATTTCCACATTTGGAGAATTGGAGATTGTTTGTTGAGATGGAACACATTAACGTTTGTTACAATTGGAAAATTAAAAATTAGATTTTGTTAGATAACAAAATACCCATTTTAATTTCTTGGAAAATTTATCATTCTGCAGCAATTTTTTAAGAAATTATCAAAATTTGGAAAGTCATGCTTAAGAAGTATGAAGTATAACAAGAAATCAGGATTTCAACTTTTTATTTTTTATTATTTTTAATAACACAAATGTTATATTTATTTTATAATATTTTTTTTATTAAAATACAACTTCTACCTTTTGTATCAAAATTATATTTGTTAAAATACGACTTTAATAAATAAAAATAAAAGTTATACCTGATAAGTACGGTTTCACTAAAAAATAGTAAAAAATATGTTTAATAAACATGACTACAATAAACAAAAGTATAACAAACACATTCTGGTAAATTTTCCTGACTTTTTTAAACATTCGCAACCTAAAAGCAACCTGTATATGAAAGGATAACTTCCTATTAATACTTTTTTTGATTACATTCTGTATAAAGATGTAAGGACGCGAGTTTCCATTTTATAAATTTGTCTAGCTTTCTAGGTTTTATACTGATCAAATAAAGTTGTTAGTAACACCCTTTCATTTATTTTTTTTCTATAGTATCTAAACCTTCATTTTTCTTCCACATCACCAAAATACACTATCTTATGATTTAATTGTAATCCATGAGGAAGTTAACTCAAAAGCAAAGTAAAAATTAAAAAGCAGATTATATCTTCACTTCGACTATGAAAAATTAAATATATAGAAGCCAAAAAGTTAAACGGTCGATGATCAATAGCTCCACTGAACAACTCAGTCGAATATCCCAATGAAGACATCTCATCTGAAATGAAAGATTACAAACCATTTATACTTGGAACTATTGCATAACTAACTAACGGAAAACCTAGCTTTGGAAACAGAATACAGGTACATGTTATTACATGTTAAGATGAAGTAATCAATTTCTCCAATATAAAGGATTCTATGCGTGGATCCGCACGGTAAGGAAGACCACTCCGTGCTCCTAGATCCCTGCACTTGGCACCTGCCTGAAGTGGCAATAAAATGAATAAGCTCAACCTGACCCATTCCATCAATGCTAAGGGTTCAGTATGTGGAGTCATTTGTGGGCAAAAAATTATCCAATCGAATAATAAAAAATATACTTTAGTTCAATAGATTGTTCAAATTGCAGTACAAAATAAGGCCATGCATATACTACATTGTATTTGTGTGTGCACGTGCAATGACAATTGAGTATAAGATCGCATACCACATTAGCAGCAAAGGATAGCATTGTCTCTGGTGTAAACTTGGCACAGATAGCTGAAAATAATAACCACAGAACAGATGTCATCGGTGTATTCAGAGAAGTTAAATACGGTTTCAGGAAGAATAAACATAAGACACGTGGAAGTTTATATGCAAGTCGTACATCCTGATATCATGGCCTTGCCAAAGACTATGAGGAAAAGATATAGCAAAGCTGTAGAATTTACCATAGATTACAGCCCCAATAAAAGCATCCCCAGCACCAGTGGTATCAACAAGCTCTGACTGTGGAATACTCTCTGCTGTTCCAACATATAACTTCGCACTAACTGTTCCTATCCCCTCTGCCTTCAATTTCGCCACTGACTGGGTGAATTAAAGGGAAAAAAGTATGACTCAGTTGAACAAAATCCAAACAAGGACGTGAATTTTTTAAGTTACAATCCCTGTTCCTAGAACCGCAAGGATCCAAGCACTTGGCTTTAGTTTGAATGACTGTAGAATACTTTTATTTATCTCTAACACTGTTATCAATATACACAATTAACTCTGAAAATATAAGAAATTAGTATGTAGAAGAGATTAAGTTGAACGCTGCAATCCCAAAGATTAAACAAAGAGTGGCAAGGAATACTAAACACAAGTTGCTCAATCTTCCTTTGTATTGGTTTACACGTAGACAAAGATTGCCTTGGCGGTTTAATGGTTTCAGAGTCTTCCATGTCAAAGATTGGCAAAGGAATGTAGGTTATTAAATTTGGTCATCTCTGCAAAGGTTTTCTGGCATCCCTATCCTTTATTAATATGAGTTTTAGAGGCTATGATCATAACGCTTTGCAAAAAATGTCTAGCTCATGTTAGTGAGACAATATATTCACCTTGTGAATGTCTAAAAAACATGCTCCAATGCTTGGTTTACGCATTATAACACTGGTGTAAATTGTGCATACAACAATTCACTTCAGTGATTTGAAATTGGCTCAAACGGAAGATAATCCAAAATAAGAGCTATAGAAAGATCTCATATAGTATAAACACACCATTTAGTGCTGTGTCTGCAAGTTGGACACAGACACTTCTACAACACACTGCTCAGACACTATTTAAAATCTTTTAACGGAAAAATTGTACTTGTTCGTAGCCAGTTAAACTATTGACAATTTCATTTAAGAAATTCTTAAGATAATGTCAAGAAATTATCCTCCATGTCCTTATTGCACAAATTTTAGAATTTCTTCTGTCTCTACGTTTGTGTTAGTGTCCAAGCTTAACATCTAAGAAAAATTTGAAGCCCTTACCAAATACATTAGTACATCGTAAATGGTTTTACAAAAGAGAGAAGTGATAGCAACACTCTCAGTAGTATTAGTTAAAATTAATTGAAAAGAAATGGGAACCATAGAGATTTGTGATTTTCAATAAATTTCAGCCAATAAAATAGAGTAACATTTGCCTTACTAAAAGCTGGGTGTTTGATATAGCCCAACAACATCAGTTGTTCTAAGTAGCCTAGCCTACCCCATACAGTGTCATAAAGCTTGGGTGAGATTTCAGTAATACCAAAATCAAGGAAAAATAATTCTGGGTTTTGTTGACATTACTGATGATATGCAGGTTGGAGTGGATAGACTCTTATTCCTTTTTAACTCCAATGATTCCAATAAGGTGTCTGCATCCACTTCTTCTGCAGAAGGACCTGCTGCCAGAAAACGCTCAGTAAATAAAACTCTCTTTACATGAAAACCGAATAAAACATGCTAATATAATATGGCTACTATCATCTATACGTACCATCAACCCTTCTCTCCAGCATTATGCATCCATCTTTTCCCAAAGTTACAATCACAAATTTTATGTTGGGCAACATTAAAAGCATAGAAACAAGTGCTTGTGGAACAGTGGATGCCTCTGTCCATGCCTGTCAGCAGAAAAGAGTACATATTTATTAAATAATTAAACCCACAGAATGGAGTAAAAATAAGGTTTCAGTAAAATAAATGGGTATATAGGTGTATGAAATAAAAAAAAAAAAGTTACGGCAACCAAAAAAGGAAAATGATATGTACCATTGGAATCAGGAAAGCAGTGTCCCTTTTCCATCACAAAAAAAATAGCATACAGATTAGATAACTGAAATGAATAGCGTGCTAATGTGCCTAATTACAAATATGAGCGTGCCACACGCACAAAGGAAGAGAATAGTTTTTTCTTTTCTTGAGAGATGACACAGCATATATTTTACAAAGTAAATAAAACATTTATTGATTGGCTGGGAACAGCAAAGTGGACTGTTAAAATCAATTCAACATTTCTGAAATGAAAACAATATTGATGAGAAAATCTGGTATAATACATTTGTCATCAATTTTAGAGAAAAAACACACTTACCTTTGGAAACTTCGCTGAGCATACAACATAATCAGCTAGTTTTAGGAGATCGTCCAACCCTTCCCTTGGCCTTTCTGCATCAATTAAGATGGGTATATTCTTTTTAACTGCCTGCACTGAAAAAATATAAAATTTTGTTTGCTTCCCTTCGGATGAAGCTCTCTTTGTCCATCCCCAACTTCCTTTAACAGCAGGGGAAAACAGATAAAAGAGAGAAATGTGTAAACGGTACTTGTAGTATTCACAAACTAGTAAAACTATACACGTAAAAAGCTCTCCCTAAGATTGGTTGGTGGGTTCCACCCCGCTCCCCCTTAAATTTTCCCTTTTTCGATTCAATAAGTGTATGCTTCTTTTAAATTTTGCATGCTTCAAGCCTTCAGCTTCTATTTTCCTTCTTGCTGATTCCACTATGAAATATGACTAGGCCTTATAAATTGCATCAGAGTTGCAAATAAATTGTACAGATGATAACCTCTTGGGCAACAAGTAGAGCAGTGTCAGGCAACCTGCCATCAAAATAAGCAATTTTCGCTCCATCCAATGCAGATAACAAACTTGATTTTGGCAGGTTGTCTGGTATCATTGGAGGATATCCTGGGGTATGTATACAAGTACGGGTCTTCCTGAAAAATCACACTTAAAATGAGTCAGGTTACCATTAAAATTATCAACAATCTCCCTAGAAGATAGCAATGAAATCAGGTCACAATGCATAAAGAACTCAATTTATAATGAATAATGATAGCAAATAGTTTTTTTTTTTTTTTTGTATTCTTACAACTAATGAGCGATTTCTGTCTCATGCATGCAGTGAAGGTTCGTTGAAACAAGTGTAGGGTATTGTCAAGTGTCCAATTATGGATAAACACAAGATAATGGAGACATGCAAGTTAAAGTCGATAGACATGTAAAAGTAAAACTGAAAAGTTTGCAGCTTCTGTTCATTTCCTTCTATTTTTATTCTTCAATGCAAATAGAAGTACAATAGCATGTCTAGAATTTTATGTTAAAAACATTCAGATGACAGTGACCCAAATCTTGATTAGATACACAAATCATACTCTATGCCCCCACCTATTCGTATTTAGGTCATGAATATACTCAGTAAAGTCAAGATATGTAATATATATGTAAGCCAATGACCATTACGTTTGGTTGTCGACAATAATATATGTAAATGGTGATGTTCCCTCCTTAGACACCTGCAAATAACAGGGAATGCATCCACTGAAAAAGTATTAAAAACAATAGTTATGGCAGATGCCCTCTCAATTATCTATTCTCACCCATCACTAACTGCTTTTAATTGCAAAATCCAGAACAAACATCGGAGGAAATTACAATAAGTAGTTAGTGGGGAGTGTAAAGACAACATTGAGAGCATCAATAGCATTGGAGTTAAAAAAAATGTATGCATACATATACATACACAACCTGGTGAAGAGTTAAAAGAAGCTAATAGCAACTTCGCAATGGAATCATAATATTGCTCATATCCGATGACCTTGACAAAGATTAAAAATTACAAACAGAACCGTCTTAAAAAGTACCACTATAAAGGATGTATCTACACCATCAGCTCGCAGCTCGTCTAATATACCCCTGCCTTGACTGTCATCAGCAACCTAATAATTGTCCAACCGTGTGTGTATCAGTATAAAATTTAAACCATTAAATATTATCCATAGCTTTATTTTTACAAAAGAAATTCTGAGAGGGACATGAGTAAATAGTGCACTGAACCATTGATCATTTAAAGGCTTTTACACTTTCATCGAATGACAAACTGATACGTATACTAAATCTGTTAAGTAATACAACAAATTACCTTAAAAGTCATAGTCACAATGATTTCTGATTGATTGACAGTATAATATTTTTTTAATTCCAAGTGTATAAAAATTAAAACTTTAGTTTATTTAAATGAATAAAAGCAACCTTGGAAATAAGCCTTGGGTTTAGGCCCAAGCGAGCAAGGCAGGTTAAGGCATTTCCAGCATTGCCACCTCCTTGAACCTGATAAAAACCACACCACCAAATGTTAGCACAAAACAAAATTATTCATGAAAAGTGAAAAAGAAGAAGGCACCTTCAAATTTGTGGTTCTGATTTTGTCATCTGGCTTAGGATAAGCGGCCACGCTGGCCAAGAAATCGATAGACACTCCTCCACATCCCACCTGCCCACACACACATACATACATATGTAAAGATTAAAGAAATAAACTCTCTAATTTTGACGACAATGCTTCAAATGGAATCATAAATAAATAGAGAGAGAGAGAGGGAGCTTACAACGACGGCGTTTTGAGGATCGGAGGACATGGTGACCCTGCAGCGAGGCCTTCTCCTTCTCTTTGACCCAAACAAAGTAATTGAGACAAAAAACGGAAATTAAGAACAAATAGTTACAGAATTAGCAAAGAGGGAGAGTGAATTACATTGAAGAAGTTGAGAAGTGGGTGATGTTGAACGCTGAATGTGAAGGTTGAAGAAGCATTGGGAATAACAGCGCAGAGGTTCCACATCTTTTGGTTTGTTAGCGAGTGAGTGAGTGAGCCTTATTCAACTTCATCAACTTTGCTTCTATTTCAACCTACCATTTTCTTTTTCTTTTGCTTCATATTTTGCCTAAAATAAATATTTCGGTTCTTTATATATTTTTCATACATCTATTGTACCGTTTTATTTATTTACTAAAAGAAATATCTTTTCAAAGTAAAACTCTTTGAAAATTTTATTTTTTTAGTTTATTTTCTAAAACACAACTTTAGATCATGTAATACTTCTTATTTAGAGTTACAATACTGATCATCTTCTAAGCATCCCACAATTGTAAAAAATTACTATACTATTGATATACTTACAACCTTCATCGCTTAAAATTTTCAAAGTATTTTTTATGATAAAACATGTCTGAAGATCATAAATATGTATCAATATCTTTAGGGAAAAAATAAATAGTTCTCAGCTATCACATTGATCAACATTCTAGCTTTTACTTTATTTTTGTGCAATACACAATTATTATACATAAAATCACAATCATAAAGCAGAGAAGACAATTTATTCCAAGGTTTAATTACGTTTCGAGACTATGACAAATTTATAAAATTTTAATAGAATCTTCTTAAAATTTTAAAACTTTTTAATTGAATTTCTACAACAAAGTGTAAATGTTAACTTTCTGATATAGTTATTTTGTATTGTCATTCTCTATAAATATTGTTATATAATATATTATTATAAAATACGTTATGACGAAATTTTTCTAAATATTTACCGTATTTAATGAAAATTATTTTTAAATTTAATTAAAATCATAAAATACAGTAAAAGTATAAAAATATAAAATTACAAAAATATAAAACATCTAACTCTAAAATTTTGAGAAAAAAATTATAAAATAAAAAATAAAAAAATAAAACAATATAAACAAAAATTAATAAATTACAAAATTATAAAATTATAAAAATATATAATTTTAAAATTTTAAAATTATAAAATATACAAATATGAAATTATATAATTATAAAAATAGTTACAAAATTTATAGAAATACAAAATTATGAAATTATGTAATTATAAAGTTATTAAATTGTAAATTTTTTTATTTTTTTATTTTTAATTTTACAATGTTATAGTTTCAAAATTATAAAACTATAAATTATAAAATAAAAAAACTGTGAAATATAAAATTGTAAATTACAAAAAATTTACAAAATTTATAAAAAACTACAAAAACAAATAAAAATTATACAATTATAAATGTGAAACCCCCTTTAATTTGCTTCTCTTTCCATATGTTGGAAGAAGCCAACTTCTCCTCACTTCTTCTCTGCTTCTAATTTTTTCCTCAGCCTCTCTTCCAAAAACTGCCCTCTCATCATTTCTTTGAATTGTCACCAGATTCTAAAAGAATAAGTTCAACAGAACCCTCTGCTGCTTCCTCTCTTAACTCCCTTCCTCCTATGTAAGTTTTCACTCGTGCTTTGTTTCAATTCCAGTTAGAATTCACAATTTTGTCTCTGATTCTGAGTTTAATTATGAGATTTTTCCTTCCGTGTGTCTGGATGATGAACTCCCTAGGTTGAATTGAGATTTTTGCCTCTTACAACTAAATTGACTTCACCAAGCTCAAAATTCAGTGAAAAGGTAAGGGAAGCTAACTCTTTACTCAATTTTCGGAAAGTGTCCTTAAGTACTTGGATTGCATGATTTTATGTTTGATTGATGTTTGGAATTGTTTGTTGTGTGAAATTGGGATTCTGGTATGAAATTCGAAGTTTGCATGTGAAAAACAGATTGGGATCCTAATGATTTCGCCTAGGCAAGTAGCTCTCGCCTGAGCGAAAGTATCAAAGAATTCACCTCTGTCACTACGCGAGGTCTCGCCCAGGCGAGCTGGTTTCGCTTGAGCGAGGGATCCTCTCGTCTAAGTGAAACAACTTAGCCTGAGCGAGAATTCGCTCAGACTTGGGGTTGCCCACTGTTTGGGGTCTCGCCCAAGCGAGAACGACCCGCTTAAGCGAGATCACCCTCTAGCCTAGGCGAGATTCTCTAACTTGAGCGAGTGTCACTGCAGATGTTATGTTGCTTTCTCTATTTTAGGTAAATAAGGCTTTGTTAAATGAAATAATGTGATGTTTGCTTATAGTATGCTTGGATGATCATGGTTGGTAGTATATCGAAAGATGAAGAACTAAATTAGTCTAAAGTTTCAAAATGAACTAATTCCAAAATCATTGAAAGTTAAGGGATCAAAAATATATTTAACCCTTAAAATTATATATAATGGTAAGGAGATGATTCTGAATTTTCACGTTTTCCAATTATGAAATTTTTAGGATGTAATTAATTTTTGGAGGGGCCTTGCTGCGGGATAATTCTATTAGATGTAGCATATAAGTTATACTAAAATATAATGTTTATATATATTGTACTGTAAATCTAGTAAGTACGATATTAATTTATAATAAATTAATTTTGTATATAAAAGGAAAGGTGTTATCATATAAATATTAGCTATTGCTTCTGGACATTATTGAATACTTCTATTTTATATGTTACGTATGATATAGATTAAATTGTATGAGTAGTATTATAAATAGGGTGAAATTCATTATTATATTTGAAAAAAAATACATATGCCATAGAGGTAATTATGTGCGATGCAATTTGGGAAATTCGTATATAATTAATTTATTATACATAACGTAGATTATAATATTTTATTAAATGATTAGGATATCATATCGCATCGGGATATGATAATTTATTCCATATAGGTGTTTGTAAGAATAATATATATTATGTATATTAATCGTATTTTAGATGTATAAAACTAAATTAAAGTTATGGAATTATTTAATGAAGGTGTAATAAAAGGTTAATATGTTTACGAATATGTATATAATAATAATATACTTTTTATTAATTGGGATAGCAAGAATGGGTTCTTCAATGATTTACCTAGGAAACTCTAGTTATTGGTGTAACGTCTAACGTATGGATTGGACCGCCAGACGATAGCTACTAACGGGAGGATTCTGAAGCATGTGGCGCTCGGTGGTGTATCGGAACCGTCAGGCGATCTGCATTGTAACTTTGCCTGGTGGCGTAGTGGTTGCGTTATGCGATAGTGTTGTGGCAATTTACGTTGTGGTGTGTTTTGCATGGCTTGTTGTGTTGGTTCTGATATGGGATATGCTTAACCGTATCATGAGCGGGTAGGTTCGTGATTGGTGTTGGAACGCGTGATTAATATGAGCAGGGAGGTTCATATTAATGATACTCTCGTGTGAGGATACAAGCGGGGAGGTTCGTATGTTTCGTGCTAACACTTGAGAGTTGCTGCGAGTAGGGAGGTTCTTAGCTGAATGGATCATGTGTGTTGGACTACGGACAGGGAGGTTCGTAGAGTTGGACTACGAGCGAGGAGGTTCGTAGAGTTAGGCCACGAGCGAGCAGGGTCGTGGAAGCATTGGAATTCCTAAGACCAACTTGAGTGTGTATCTTGTATGGGCAATGTGTTTTCCTTAATTTCGTTTTGATGTGTTGAGATGTGGACTTAGACCAGGAGATGCTTGACAGGGTCATGAGCGGGTAGGTTTATGATTGGTGGTGAACGCATGGTTAATATAAGCAGGGAGGTTCATATTAATGATGCTCTCGTGTGAGGATACAAGCGGGGATGTTCGTAGAGTTGGACCACGAGCGGACATGTTCGTGGAAGCATGATATATCCTGGGTCCATGACCAAGTAATTATATGGGTAAATGGATTAGTAGTTTCATTTGTATAATGAGACGAGAATCTGAAATCCTTGGGTATCGAGTGTTAAGATTAAGCAATTTAGATGAAATAAAGTAGTTTGTGGTGAATCTCTATTTTTATTAATTGTATATTTGTATTGTTATGAGTTCACTCTTTTTTTTGTGTGTTTGGTGATGATCGTGTGACTTGTCACACAGGAGCAGATGATGTTCCAGATGATGCTGGTGAGACATAGAGCCAGAGAGGGGCTAGCGTGGGAAAGCTTTTGTGGAAGTTTAATATCATTTTATTTTCAAATTTTTGTAAACCGTATTTTTACTCGAATATGAACTAGTATGGATTATTAGAACAATGTGGTTTAATTGGATGAGTTTATTAAATGTTTTAAATTTTTGGCGGTTTTGGAAAAGACAATAATAATAAATGCGAGTTTGTATTTATTTCTATTTTATTTAAATTAGTAATATCTGGTCGGGATATTACAGTAAGCATTTCACCGAATTGCCTCAAAAAATGGTAAAAGATAAACTTACTCTGATTTAGATTCTGATCATATAGTATGATTGCCTCTGCATTAGGACTTCTATGGTGCATTCCAATCTTCAAATTGATGATCAAATGTAGAGAAATATATAAGAAGAGAATATAAGTATGTTTTATAGAGAAAATGTCTATTAGTTAATTTTCTATTTATAGTTCAATCTTTTTAATATTAAGTTAATTGAGTTTCACTTGTATCGTCTACTCGTCTCATCTACCAATATTGTGAAACCCTTCTTTTTTTAAAAGTTCTCTCCTTGCTCTCTCTATGGTAAAGACCCAAATGGCTAGCCACCTCCACTTTTCTCTTCAGCTCTAAACACTCTCAAAGCTCTACATTCTTAACCAATTTCCTCACCATTTCTTTAATCTATGATCAGATTTTGGAAGCAACAACCCAACTGAACCCTCTGTAGCATCCTCCCTCCACTCCTTACCTCCTAGGTATGCTCTTTTCTGTTCTGGCTCAATCCCAGCTCGAATTTACCGTTTAATCTCTGAATTCTAAGTCTAATTGTGAAATTCTCCCTTCTCTACGTCTTGGTGATAAATCCTCTAGGTCAAATTGAGATTTCTGCCTCCTTGCAACTAGTTTGCCTCCACCAAACTCAATTTCTTAGCAAAAAGGTAAGGGAAGCTAACCTTCACTAAAATTCGAGTATATAGTATCCTTGAGTGCTTAAATGGTATGATTCTTGTTTAAATCGTTGTTTGAGAATTGCTTGTTGGTTGGAATTGCATATTTACATGATTTTCGTAGCTCTGCATGTGAAAAACAGTGTGGAATCCTGATACTCTAGCCTAGGCGGGGAGCGCCAATGTTGCTGGTTAAAAAGAAAGATGGCAGTTCTAGACTCTGTGTGGATTACAGACAGTTAAATAAGTTAACCATCAAGAATAAGTACCCTCTGCCAATGATAGACGACTTGATGGATCAATTGCACGGAGCCACCGTGTTTTCTAAGATCGATCTAAGATCAGGATACCATCAGATTCGAGTCAAGTCTGATGATATTCAGAAAACAACTTTCAGGTCCAGATACAGGCATTACGAGTACGTAATAATGCCTTTTGGAGTAACTAATGCCCCTGCCATGTTCATGGACTATATGAACAGAATCTTCAGGCCATTCTTGGACAAGTTCGTGGTGGTTTTCATCGATGACATGTTAGTATACTCTCGGAGTCTTGAGGAGCATACAGAGCATTTGAGGACAGTTTTGGGCATCTTGAGAGAGAAACAATTATATGTGAAACTGTCGAAGTGTGAGTTTTGGATGACCACAGTCCAATTCTTAGGGCATACAATCTCAGCTTAGGGTATATCAGTGGATCCATCCAAAGTGGAAGTTGTGTTGAAATGGGAGCGTCCTAAAACGGTGACTGAAATAAGGAGCTTCGTAGGGTTGGCTGGCTACTATAGGAGGTTCGTTGAAGGATTCTCTAAAATAGTGTCACTCCTGACACAGTTGATTCGAAAGGACTAGCCTTTCGCTTGGACTGACCGGTGTGAAGAAAGTTTCCTTGAGTTGAAACAAAAGTTGACTAGTGCCCCTGTGTTGGTGATCCCTGATGCCAGTAAACCCTTTGAGGTTTACTGCGATGTTTCCCATCAGGGATTAGGGTGCGTTTTGATGCAAGACAGAAGGGTGGTTGCTATGCCTCGAGACAACTGAAAAACCATGAAAAGAACTATCCCACACATGACTTGGAACTGGCCGCTGTGGTTTTTGCTTTGAAGATCTGGAGACATTATCTGTATGGCGCGCAGTTCCAGGTTTTCAGTGACCACAAGAGTTTGAAGTACCTGTTTGACTAGAGAGAGTTAAACATGAGGCAAAGACGGTGGATGGAGTTTCTGAAGGACTTCGACTTCGAATTGTTATACCACCCAGGAAAAGCAAATGTGGTGGCCGACGCTTTGAGTAGAAAAATAGTTCATGCGGCTCACATGATGATTAAGGAGTTGGACTTGGTGGAATAGTTCAGAGACATGAAGTTACAGGTGATTTTAGGAGAAAGTGTCATTAGATGCAACCATCTAACTGTGTCTAATGATTTCCTTGTCTTGATCAAAGAGAAGCAACTATCCGATCCAAAGCTACAGAAGACAGTGAAGTTACTTGGTACAGAAAAAGCCAAGGACTTTATAATAGGAGGTGATGGGGTGTTGAGATTCAGAGGCAGAGTATGTATACCTGAAGACATAGAGGTGAAAGGTATGATCCTTGAGGAGGGGCACAAAAGTTGTTTTAGTATGCATCTAGGCATGACTAAAATGTACCATGACTTGAAAGAATCTTTCTGGTGGTCGGGCATGAAGCAAGATGTTGCCCATTTTGTATCCTCTTGTTTTACCTGTCAAAAGGCTAAGACAGAGCATCAGAGGCCTGGGGGAATGCTGCAACAAATGGAGATACCAGAATGGAAGTGGGATAGCATTGCTATGGATTTTGTTACACACTTGCCGTGGACTGCGAGAGGCCACGACGCCATCTGGGTTATAGTGGACTGCCTGACTAAGAGCGCCCACTTTCTGGTTGTGAATCTGAGGATGTCCATGGCTAAGCTGGCGTAGTTATACATCAGTGAGATCGTGAGGTTGCACGGGGTGCTGTCCAGTATAGTCTTAGATAGGGACCCACATTTTACTTCCCGTTTCTGGCAGACTTTGCAGAGCGCCTTGGGTAGCAGATTGGCCATGAGCTCAGCCTACCACCCCCAAACGAATGGTTAGTCCGAGAGGACCATCCAGTCCCTTGAGGATCTCTTGCGGACGTGCGTGCTTGACCATCTGGGTGCCTGGATGAGATGCAAGCATTGGCATGTCACCTTACGAAGCTCTCTATGGCAAGAGGTGCAAGACTCCCTTGTGCTGGTACCAAGATGGGGAGTCAGTGGTAGTGGGACCAGAGTTACTGAGGTAGACTACTGAGAAGGTCAAGCTGATACAAGAGAGAAAGAAGGCATCTCAGAGTCGACAAAAATCTTATGCTGATTAGAGGAGAAGGCCTTTAAAATTTGCACTTGGAGATCATGTCTTCTTGAGAGTTACCCTGACTACTGGTGTGGGAAGGGTGATTCGCTCTAGGAAGTTATCTCCTAAGTTCATTGGTCCCTATCAAATCCTGAGAAGGATTGGACTAGTGGCTTATGAAGTCACTTTACCTCCTCAATTGGCCAACCTTCACCGAGTGTTTCACGTCTCGCAGCTTAGAAAGTATGTGCTTGACCCCTCCCATGTACTTGAGGCAGAAGAATTGCAAATTAGAGGGTATCTGTCAGTAGAAGCTCAGCCAGTTGGTCTTGGTGATATCCAGATAAGACAACTCAAAGGGAAGTCCATCAACCTAGTTCAGGTCATATGGGATAAGAGAACAGACGATTCCACTTGAGAAATTGAGGAAGACGTGAGAAAGTCATACCCCCACATGTTCTTGGGTAAGCATCAATTTTTGGGTCAAAAATTTTTGTTGTAGGGGAGAATGTGAAACCCCTCTTTTTTTAAAAGTTCTCTCCTTGCTCTCTCTATGGTAAAGACCCAAATGGCCAGCCACCTCCACTTTTCTCTTCAGCTCTAAACACTCTCAAAGCTCTGCATTCTTAACCAATTTCCTCACCATTTCTTTAATCTGTGATCAGATTTTGGAAGCAACAGCCCAACTGAACCCTCTGTAGCATCCTCCTTCCCTTCCTTACCTCCTAGGTATGCTCTTTTCTGTTCTGGCTCAATCCCAGCTCGAATTTACCGTTTAATCTCTGAATTCTAAGTCTAATTGTGAAATTCTCCCTTCTCTACGTCTTGGTGATAAATCCTCTAGGTCAAATTGAGATTTCTGCCTCCTTGCAACTAGTTTGCCTCCACCAAACTCAATTTCTTAGCAAAAAGGTAAGGGAAGCTAACCTTCACTAAAATTCGAGTATATAGTATCCTTGAGTGCTTAAATGGTATGATCCTTGTTTAAATCGTTGTTTGAGAATTGCTTGTTGGTTGGAATTGGATTTTTACATGATTTTCGTAGCTCTGCATGTGAAAAACAGTGTGGAATGCTGATACTTTCGCTCAGGCGAGCAGGTCTCGCCTGAGCGAAAGTATCAAAGAGTTACCCCTGATACTGCACGAGGTCTCGTCTAGGCGAGCTGGGGTCGCTTGAGCGGGAGATCTTCTTGTCTAAGCGAACCAGTTTAGCCTGAACGAGAACTCGCCCAAAATTGTGGGTTGCCCACTGTATGGGGTCTCGCCCAGACGAGAGTAGTTCGCCTAAGCGTGATTACTCCCTAGCCTAGGCAAGATTCTCTAGCTTAAGCGAATTTTCACTACAGAGTTATGTCCTTTCCCTGTTGTAGATGCTCAAAAGCCTTATTTTAGTGAGATAATGTGATGTTTGTTTATGGTATACTGGAAAACTGTGATTGGTGATGTATACCTATAATTGCATGATGAAAGCTTGAGGAATGGAAGTGTGAAGGGGTGTGATGGAACTAGGATTTCAACGGAAATTCTAGGAGAAGTATGTAGTGTATGTGTAAGCACTTAAGGACTCAGATTTGGTTGGCATCCTGACGCTCCAATAGTCCATTAAGACTCATGTAGAGTATGATGGACTATGTCGTGAGGAGTAGTAGGAGGTCCTAGTCTATGGACCCGATCAGTCATGGACGCAAGTACCTTGGGAGTGGTTGGGTGATAACCCCTTGAGCCCAAACTCTGCAGAGTTTGGGAACCTTCACAAGTGCAAGCCACCAAGAGATCCAAAGTTGCTTACATAATCCAGATGTCGAGTCTAAGGTTATGTAACTGTTTTGTTCTGTGTTGGTCTCTTAAATACCTATGATAAAGTGAATTTTCCTTACTAATAATTATAATTAAATTGCTTGATTTATATTGTTAGCTTACCCTTCTTGTATTGGTTTGCCTTCTTTGTGTATGTTCTCTTTGCGATGATCACCTACGTTGTGATGTGTGCAGGAAAGGATCAAGAAAAGGATACTCCCCTTCAGGATCAGAGTTGACTCGTCGCTATGAGGCGTTTTGTAGACTTCTGTTTTGTGTAGCTTGGGATTAAAGTCCCCTTTTGATTTTATATTCGATCTTTCTCTAGTATAGACCATACTTATGCTTGAAGGTTCATATAGTTATTTGAATGATTGTATTAAACTCGTGTATAGTTTATTCCAACTACCTGCTTGTTAAATCATGATATAATGTTCTGTTTAGTAGTTTGAAACTATTAAAATGGGATGTTACAAATATTGTTTACGTATATAATCTATTCCTACATATTAAACTTTAACAAACTCATAATGATTTTCTTATGGAAATTTTAAATACTAATTATTTTGTATTAATCTGTTTCTTTTTTCTCTTTCGTAAAATAAAATCTACTTTTTTTAAATGTATAAAATCTAAAAAACTTAATTACTTTTGCTTTAATATCTCCATTATTAAGATACTTTTATGTAAATTAAATTACTTTTTGTGTAAAATTTTTATTTTCATCGACGAGGTCTGTTCACATTTTTATTTTTGAGAATTAACCTTTCATTTTTAATTATTTTTGTTTTTAATCTTCCTTTGCCTTTTAATTCTATTTGAATTTTATTTAAATTCTAAAAATTATTAAATTAGTATGCATAAAAAGAATATTAAAATTTACATACAATAAATAAAAATTTGCTTGTTGAGAATCAACCTATATTACAAAATTTTATAAAAACTTAAATGCTTTGATTTCAAAATAACATTGAATATTAAGCATTACTTGAACCACTGAATGCCATTTTTTCTTCAAATTCTAAACAAAAATAAGAAACTCAAGGAGGAAAAGAAGCTAACAAAACAAGAAAAAGAAGCGAGAAGAATAACAAAATAAAGAGTGAGTAGAATAGAAAATGATTGTTCACAACTATAAAGATAACACCATTGATTATGAAGGCAACACAAACTACAATTGTCATGACTTGCCAGTGAAGCTTTACGTGAATGCTCCAATGGTTGTCTAAGATACAAGAAGTGTTTGTTGGCCTTGTTTATGGGTAGGGTTGGGTCATTTTTTAACCCAACCCTATATCTTACAGAAAAACACTTTATTGCAAAAAGAAGATCTGAGTAACTTGGACCTTGACGACACATTTTTCCCAACATCTATACAATTTAAGCTACAACTAGATACACAAACATTTGAGCTGCATGATTAATTATAAACTGGAAGACAGCAGAAAAATTCCTATACTGAAGCCTTGTTTCTTGCATGATTAATCTACGATTTAGATGAACTGTTTAGGACTCTACTATACTCTCAGTAAAAGATGTCAGGTATGGATTGGTGCGGTATGGAAGGCCAGCACGAGCTCCAAGGGCTCTACATTTGGAAGCTGCCTGTAATTAGCATCAAAAGCAACCTTGATTATCTTCAAATTTCCAATTAAGTTGAACATAGAAAAGTATGTGTTTCTCTAATGTTCTGTATTTGTGTACAACTTTTTGTATGTGATAACATTGATTACATTATAAATCCAAATTAAGCCATCTTGTTTCTTGCTTACCACATAAGAAGCAAAAGGTAACATTTTTTTTGGTGGTAAGTTGGCACAGATCGCTGCAGATAAAATAAGCACCATGTAAATTCTGAAATTGTAGCATCAAAGGAGCAAAACTAACAAGTGACATGATCAAAATTTACAGAGGGTAGAAGTGATGGATATAATAGAATTATGGTGAACAATATAATTCTATCTCTGAAATTGGGTAGAATCTGTATAGAGGAAAAAACAGAAAATTCCTATATGAAGAGATTGCACTTACCATATAAAACAGCTCCTGTAAATGCATCCCCGGCACCTGTTGTATCAATAAGCTCTGATGGTGGAATCTTTTCAGTTGTCCCAAAATATAACCTCCCACACACAGATCCTATCCCTTCAGCTATTAATTTTGTAACTGGCTGGGAGGATTAAGCAAAAAGATCAATCCAAGAGGATTTTTACATGAATATAATGCAACCAGACATTGTTTAGACAACATTTACCATAAATCAGAGCTATGACAAATGGTGTTACAGGTATAGAAAATTTTAACCTCAATTAATAGAATGCTAGAAATTTCAAGTTCCATGACATTTGAATCAAAATGCCTTTACAAAAAAGGTATCCCATCGCATACTTTTAGGTTGCCCATCATTTGATCAACATGAAAAGAACTTTTGATCTGTACTTATCTTAATTACAAAAGGATCAACTCTCTTTCCACAATCAAAATAAGTTGAGCGCAAAGTCTCAAATTTTTTTTGCCATGTCCATATATCCATGGGAAAAGTATCAGTTTTATTTTATTTTTTTTGCCTTATTCTGTTAACCAATGTTATCTTGCCCCAGGAATAGTAACCTAAATTAAATTTCTCCCATTTTGGACATTTAAAATGTGACACTTTTTTGTCTGGACAGTCTCTACCAGAAACATGTATATATCTACCAGTTGGACAAGCTCTTGTGCCATTTGATAAAAAGACTGTCTTGTGTAAGTGACGACTTTGTACAACTAGTGTTTCATATGACAGATTATTAGAAGCAGTTCAGTCCATATCCCTAAAGGGTCCAATGGTGGGGTAATAAACATGGAAGATCATCTCTTAAGAAATAAGAGAACACATTGCACAATCAGAGCTAACCTAGAATTATAACAATAAATAGCAGGTTATTACCGAGGCTATGCAGGTTGGCATGGCTATGCTATCGTCCTTTGTTTTTGTTAATGATGTCAAACAGCTGTCAACATCCATTTCTTCTATATGAGAACTCTCTGCCAGAAAGTAATTGCAACTTATGCTACAGAAGAACTTAAATGTAAAAAATAAAAAATATTATTTATCCAGAAGCTACACTTTCTGCCTATTTTTTCATATGAATTCAACTTGATAGCGCCCAAAACAAGTAAACAAGTATTTTTACCATCATCTACACATTTCTCAAGCATTATGCAGCCTTCTTTTCCCAAAGTTACAATTGCAAATTTAAGTCTTGGCAACCTTAAAATAATTGCAACTAGTGCTCTTGGAATAGATGATGCCTCTGTCCAGGCCTGTAAAATTGTCACTCACAAATCAAAAATACAATTCATATAGAAAGAAATATCACATAACCAGCTCAACCAAGTAGAATAGAGAACCATACATGAAATATAATAATGCACAAACATTCAACTTTAAAATCGAAAAAGATGAAATTAGGAAAGAATTCCTCAAAACAATGAAATCTGATTTCATGGTTTCTTGTACAAATCTTTGAAATTAGGAAACAAATGGTGAAAGTATTGTAATTACAAGTGAAAACAGAAAATGGAAATAGAACACATTCTCTTTCTCTCAAAGTAACGAGCCCTTAAAATGGTCACATGTTAGACTTGGAAGGAAATGGTTAGTGACAGTTGTTCACTCACAGAACTGATCAACCATTGTCCATTTACATGCCCTGATGCACTAGTTATGTCTTATTTGACCTGATTTACCAGTTTTCCTTTACCTGCTCCTTTTAAACATCAGGTTGACCTGATTTTTACTAAACATATGCACCTGTTGTGAAAGATGTCAAGGCACATTCCTAACGTAGATCCACCATGGGACAGTCTGGTGGATGCCTTTAGAAAGAGGCTGGGAGATGCATACACCATGCATGTTACATAAACCTCTTTTTTTATGCTTTATGATGCAATGCATGTATGATGTTCCCTAAAGCAAGTCCCAAGTTCTACTCTACAAGGAGGTCCTTTCACATGTTAGATGGGAACAAAATCATATTTCCATTTTATTATAAGCTGTAAATAGTTTTCCTAGGTCATTCTTCTGACTATAAGACAGAAACAATTTGAATTTGCAAAATAAAATTCATTAAATAGTTCTCCTAGGTCCTTCTTCTGACTATAAGACAAACAATTTTGAATTTGCAAAAGAGAGTTCATCATCTAATGATGAGATGGTTGGAATCTAAGAATTATACAATATATCTGCAAGCCAAAAAAGGACTCACAGGTCCCAAGTATTTGAGATATTCTAGGATTCTACTTCATGATAGTATGAGTAACTTACCTTTGGAAAATTTTCAGAACATACAACATAATCAGCCAATCCAAGGAGGTCGTTCAACCCTTCCCTAGGCCTTTCAGCATCAATCAAGATAGATATATTCTGCCGAAATGCCTGAAAGGACAATATAATTAAATTTAGCTTATGTTTCACCACAATGCTTTCTCTTCAAATATCAAACGCAATCACGTTAAGGACAACTTTTGTGAGTCTAGTAATGATTCATTTACAGATACATAATCAGGTGTATTTTCACAATACTTCATACAAAAAAGGGATTTGAAGTTTTCTATCCTAATTACGAGGCATATGATCTGTTATCTTCAATCATTGCTAGGATTTGAATTAGTAACCTTAATAAGTATTGATAGCAGTCACAAATTTGACTTGAGCACAAATCTAATGAGAATAATTCTATATGGAAGTTTGCATTACCCAAACTAGGTAACAACTAAGATGTAATTACCTCTTGAGCAATGACAAGAGCAGTGTCAGCCATCCTTGCATCAAAATAGACCACTCTTGCTCCATCCAGTGCAGACAACAAATTGGCTTTTGGAAGATCAGCTGGAACCATTGGAGGGTATCCTGGGGTGAATATACATGTCCTTGTTTTCCTGAATGTTTAAATTTCTAGGTTTAATCATTTTGCTCACCTGAATCAATCAGGTACAAGGAGTCATTTAAATCATTTCAGTTAGGCATGACAATTTATAAAGAAAGAAACTTTCATATGAAGATATTATTCTACTGTATTTCCATCATGTTCTTGCAAATGTCCTTTGTAATGTATAAATTGCACATATAAACAAACAAGAATGTTGAGTCACTGTTAACCTCACAACTTTAATCTAGTTTTATCATTATTTCAAAAGAAATTTAGATAAAGGAACGAAATTTAAATGCAATTTTCTAAAATACTCTTAGTGTTGTTCTCCGGTCAAAATTAACTCAAAAATTAGAATTTTATCTGATCCATGTATTGATACTTTGGAGGTTAAAAATATATTATGCAGATTAAAGTGAAACTTTAATTCTGACTAAAGAACAACACGAACAATAGTTAAAGAACTGCATTAAAGTTTTGTGCTTACAAAAAATGTCATTGTCAAAACTTTCATTTTTCAAAGCCCATCAAGTGAGAAACCGTACAGACTTAGACAAGATAATACACATAAATCTTGTCTAAAAATTGTTTAAGTATGTCACATACGTTTGGCTGTCAATAATGATGTAGCTAAATGGTGAAGTCCCTTCCTTCGAGACCTGAAAAGAAATGGAAAAAAGAATCAATGAAAGAACAACCTCAAAATAGAGACTGGATTGAGCACTGTTTTGCTTGCCACAACCAGGAGCAAATGACAAAAGGATAAAGTGGCATTTAAAACTTTTTTCATGAATTTATTCATACTTCTATTACAGACCAAGTAGCAATTTAAGCAACCAAAAATAAGAGTATTTTACTATGATTCAACAACTACATGTATAAATGACAAAGCATTAGAAGATTCAATCTTCATGGCACTATCAAAATCGATGGTCAAAGACTAAAGTTTACTACAATGTTATCTTACAACATATGCTTGTGTGTGTGTGTGTGTTTTGTAGGAGGAAGAGTATCCAAGTGCATGTAACTCTCTGCTCTTCAGACTAACAAAAAAACATCGACATATACATACCACTAAAAAGGAGGTATCCACCCCTTCAGCCTCTAGTTCCTCCATCATACTCTTACCCGGAGCATCATTTGAAACCTAGAGATTTCAAATTGCATAATCATAAGAAATTAACCCCAATCATGATATTAAGTGCTCTATCATAAACTTAGGTCATGCAAACAAGAGAAACCTTAGAAATTATTCTTGGCTTTAAGCCCAAACGGGCAGCACATGTCATAGTATTTCCAGTATTTCCACCACCTTGGACCTGCCAAACCGAAAATCACAAAAAACATTAATCACCCTTATCATCACATTACCACTGTTAGGAAGTGATCATTCTGGAAAAGTAATTTTAAAAAACAAGAAATAATAATTTTTCATGTTTAAAAAGTAAAAGAAAAAAGATATCTACTGTGAATTTGCCCGAATTAAAACAGAAAAATATATAGAAGTAGTGCCACTCAAGCAAGAATGATAATGGTTATCCATAATAATACAGTACTATACAGTAAAAAGCAACAATTAAATTACAATTAGCCACACTTTATAATTAAAGTTGTGATCAAGGTGACATTATTTTAAATAAACAAAGGCAAATCATTTAATCTATTTGAGTTTTAAAAGGAAAAAATAGTGGTCCACTCTACCGAAAGTGAGTGGTTAGAGTTGGTTACTTGGTTTAGTTAATGTTAAAGTCAACGTCAAACAAAAAAACTTTTCTGGACCCAGAAGCAAAAACCACATCATTTTAATTTTAATTAATGATGTTTGGTGTGATGTGCTCAAAGTTATCACAAATCTGAGGTGTTGGAAAGGAAGAATAGTAACCATGATAGCATCAAGAATAATAACAACAATAGAAGAAAGAGGAAAGAAAAGAGCGTGAGTGGAAGCTAGAGAAGGAAAAACCTTGAATTCAGTGGTTCTGATCTTGGCATCAGGTTTAGGAAAAAATGGCACTACTGCCAGAAAATCCACCCCAACCCCACCAAACCCCACCTGCCAAATAAACACAACACACACTCATAAATTGAATTAAGAAGAATCATTATGAGAATGAGAATGGTAGTAATGATGCTCACAATGATGGGAGTTTCGAGGAGAGGAAGAACAGAATCAGAAGACATTATCTGTTCTTCAGCCTGGGAAAAGTTAGCAATCATGTCATATATCATCGTACCATATGTTATATTTATAAGAAGAATAACGTGAGATAAGAAATGAGTGTACTTCAATTTACCAGAGAAACCTTGTGATGATGGTAGCACAAAAGTGGCAAGTGGTGAGGAAAAGTGGAAGAAGGTGTGTGTGAAGATGAAGAGAGCAATTAGTGAAAACAACAGGAAAAGGGTTTTAAGTTTTGACTGTGAAATCATTGTCACCATTAAGGTTTTGGTTTGGTATATGTCCTGCTAAGATTGACTTTTGAAAAATCAATGTTGCCCTTTGTAAGGGTTATGATCTTTTGAATTTCATCCCTTTGATTTTTCTTTTCAAATCGTGCAATTCATTTGAATTGAAGGATACGGGTAGTCATCATTGCTTCAGATTTTTTTAATTAATTTACCTCAAAGTAATTTCAACTTTTAGTTTAATGATTCTTCATCTAGTAAAATTGCTTTAAAATACCAAAAATCAAATCAATCAAGACGGTAAAAATTTAAAATGATATATTTTTTAAATTTAAAATATTGATTGAATATTTAATTGATAGACAAAAAATAACAAAACAAATAAATGCTAAAATTAACAAAAATAATTAAGTCTTGTATTTTTTTTTATGGAAAACTTTTGTCTTAGAGGATTGATGTGAAATAAATTTAATATTGTAAAATTAACTGAAAGTTGCTACAAAGTTCTTTGGACTAACTTTCCCAACTACCACCTTTTGAATTTTTATTTATATTAGATATTTGTATCGGTCTGATTACTTTAAAGTAAATGGTCTGACAAATATAAAAAAATAATCATATATTTTATTTTGGTAATAATAATTTTATTTTTATTCTAATTTGTATTAATAATTAATATAATTCATGAAGTATTCTAACTTTAAAATTAGTCTGTGTATTTGTTAAAACAAATTAAAATAACATGTGATTAATTTTTAAAAAACAGTAAATATCTTAAATTTACAAAATAAAAAATAAAAAGAGTAAAATAGTCCTTAAAGATTAATTATATACTAAACTTAATTTTTCTTTTAATAAATACGAGTAACAATTGCCGAAGATTAAATATATGTTAATTATTTCTATTATTAACATATTTCAAACGAAATTAATATTTTTATTATTAACATATTAAGAAGTTAGTGTTTATGAGAAATAATAAAGGGGTAATAAAGTCAAAATTAGTGAGAGGTAATATAATATAGATAATATAATATAAGGATTCATGTTTACATGAGATATTATTATTTTTAGTTCAATTATCCCTTCAATATCATATTAAAATATTTCTAACTTCAGCTAAGTGCATAACATCATTTTTAATTATAAACTAAAACTTAACTAAATTAATTTAAAAAAATACTTTAATTATAAAATAATTATAAAAGTATTTGATGTCTTCCATTAATTACATGTTAGAACATATTAAAATATATAATTTTTTGCGTCTTTAATTATATAAAGTAACGTCCCATTTAATTAATAAATATAATTAAAGGAAGTATCACACTGAATAATATAGAAATGCGATCCAAGAGTTTAAACCTTACTCTTTACAATATTCGAGGCACACCACATACCACGATGCCAAAATATAACATAATACAAGAACTAAAGACTAACAGTAGATGATAGAATATTAAAGAGTAAAGCAATACATGGGCCATATCCCTAACGAAAAGCCCAAAGAAAACATAATGTCCAACCCAAGCAGACTATGTAGCGGAATCATCTTTTCCCGGTTGACCTCGAGTGCCTCTCGCATCTACTCACATCAACAAGTTGATGATCATCGTAAAAGAAGAAGAACCACATACAAGACAATCAAACAAACAAATAGGGTAAGGTAGAGTAGAAACCATACATCAAGCGGTCACATACTATTACACAATCCAAGCAGTACATATATCATCCAATCATGTTATGACTTCTCAAGCAATACACTAGACTCTGACTCAACTCATCCGGATACATATAATCTAGTCAGATTCAGCGGATGCTTGCACTTGTGGTGCATATCTCTGCTCACCCCCGAGCTAAGTGTTATAAGTGTTACAATGTTTCAATCCCCCCACACAAGGTTAGCCCTTAATGAGTTTCAGGCCTCCTGCTACTCTCACCACAAGAGTCAGTCTGCTCTAAGTGAGATAACTTACTCCTTAGAGTATCAGGATGCAACCTTACCTTGAATCCTTACCAGACTATATAGATGGGGCACCACCATGGACACCCACTAATAGGGGCCATGGAATTACGTCCCGACTACTGAAGCACGACCCTGAAATCTCACCTAGAGATTTCAAGGAATTACGCAATGACCACATACCAAACATATTCAAACAACCAAGTAATATTTATCATGCATGTATATATATTATGTCAACCTTTATAACCAACCCTCACTCGTATTCCATGTCAAATCCATACCAACTCATCATTCTCAAACCATGGAACCAACCATACATGTAGCATATCCAAATCATGTTAAACTCATTCATCGCAGACTATAGATTTTCTTATTCATACCAAATTCATGACCACATATATAACCAACCATTCATGTATATTCCATACCAAGATCATGCCAAACTCATCATTCACCACCCATAAACTATCTTTACTCATGCATATTCACTCATCTCATGCTTTAACATAGCAATCCAACTTAACATCACATTGTGCAAACGATTTTGGGATTTTAGAAATAAAACCACAGCTTGTGTAAAGCTCAGAAAATTTTTGTATTTATATTCAAATTAAATATGATTGAATCAAGAACCAAATGAAACAAGAACCAACTTAATTGAATAACTATAAAGAAGGTTGTACACCAAACAAGCAACAAAGGTCAATGTTGTCAACAACCAAACTACAATGATCATTGCGATAAAAACTGCTCTCACTACTGAGCTCCGATTCAAGATCGGACCGGTTAAAGTCAAAACCTATGTGTTAAGGATCAGCTGTTAAAATATCAACTCGATCTAATGGTTAACGAAGTAGTAACTTTCATTTTACGAAAAGTGTACAGTGTTGTCAACAACCAAAGTACAGTGACCTTGCGATAAAAACTGCTCTCACTACAGAGCTCCGATTAAAGATCCGACCAGTCAAAGTCAAGACGTTTGTGTTAAGGATCAACTTTTAAAATATCAGTTCGATCCAACGGTTAACGCAGTAGGAATCTTCATTTTACGAAAAGTGTGCAATGTAGAAAAAGAGTAGCGCCACATCAATCAAACATACTCACACACCATACATTTTTATTCGACCAACAACATCATTCAAGCATCATAACCATACAAACAGACCAAAAATCGGCAAAATAACTTTAAATATATAAACCCTAGCTTCCATTACCTGGAAAAAAGTTAGCAGAATATCCGACACCCAAGCAAGTGAGTACTACCGACCACGGAGCAGATTCACGATTTGTAAAACAGTGGAATATATTCAAAATGGGTTACCATGGTGAACCCTAATTAGAATCATGATGACAGAGTTGGGAATGAAAAAGGTATGGTGGAGAATCAACTTACATGGATTGAAGAATGTGGTTGAGTTAATGCAAAGAAGGGTAAGACCCAAACCCTAGCAAACCTACTGTGGAGAGAAAAAGGAAGAGCGAAGCGGGTGCAGAATGAGAGACCTTGGCACCCTATGGGTCAGCCTTTAGGTCCAACTGATTAGGGGCCGCCCTTAAAAATAAGAGTAGAAAATAATTGAGCCTTACAATAACATATTTACTAGATTATAAATTTAAAATATGAGCTTTTTATATTATTAGAATAAAAAAAAATATTTTCAAAACAATTTTCAAAACTTACAAATTAAAACTTAGAAAATAAACTTAAAAAGAAATTATTGATATACGAATCTTATAAACTTAGTATTCAAACAAAAGTTATGAAATTTGAAGATTAACCTAACAAAATAAAAAATAAATTAATATTTGATGAATTGTATGACAGAATAATCCTTCATGCAGCGGTCTTAAAGCGTAGGCAGTCGTTTTCGACGAATAATACATGACAGCAGCATTACCCGCCAAATATAATAATTGACTTCATTTTTGGGGCGACGTGGTGGTTGATTGCAATGCTTCATCCACCACTTCTACATCTATCTTCTTTTATGTTTTATGTTAATTTCATCTCTTTTATTTATTTCACTATATTTTATTTTTAATCCAAAAATAATAATTTAAAAATATGAGTGACAATATGATGTCAAAGAAATCTGTACCCGTGGATATCTATGGATAAAACTCATAACGCATAGAGAATGAATATTAAAAATAGATATCGCTGGTAACAAGTACGAGTAATTTTTATACCTACATGTTAACAGGACATATACGAGTATCATAGTATCCGCCGTTATACTTTAATTAAAATTAAAAATAAAAAAATAAAAAAAATGATTAAAATATTAACACATTGATTTTGAATGAGTTATTTTTTATCAATTGGTTTTAAAAAATCTCCATTTATTTGTAAACTATCATTCAACACTATTTAAATAGGTTATTTGCACTTTGTTTGAAATTTATAAATGTTATGCATTGTATTTTTATTTGAAGTTATAGCTAAAATTTGTTGTTAAATATTAAATTTTTCTTTTTGTAAATACTCGCGGGTACCCGTGGATATCCGTGGATTTTAAAAAAATATGCGGGTATCCGCATAACGGATACTCAAACCAATATGGTTACGGGTACGGATAGATATTTATCCGGCGGGTAGGGTACGAGGGAGCTACTACCCGTACCCTACCCACCCTATTGACATCCCTAGTGGTAATGTTATTTCATTAATAGATTTGGTGGGTAAGTTAAGCTTTTTTTTTTCTGATGATTTTGTCTATTAAAATACTATTGTAAAATATCTTTCTAACAAAAGAAAAAAAATCCATTCCCTCTTCTTTATTTTTTTAAATTTCACCTCCAATCTTCATCTCTTTCAGAATTAGATTGCACCTCACAATAGTTGAGGAGTCAGAGAACACTTTTGTGTGACCTGATTTTAGATTAAGTTTTTATTTGTTCTGTACATTTTTTCTTCTCTTATTTTTCTTAGGATTTTGTCGTCAATATTGGTGGGATCAATTGATAAAAGTGATTCAAATGTTTGGGTACCTTGCTCTAACTCCCTAAGTTTTGAGTAGCCTTATTGTAACATCTCATTTAATAGCATGAACTACTAAATAAAATATTATAAAATCGGTGTTTCAAAATAGAAAGTTAAACTCATATATATAGTATTGATACAATTATCCAAAATAATAACTATAATAATAAAATATATGTACGATGAGTCATTATTTTTTCCTATTCCATTGCCTTTTTGTGTTCATTTTTATGGATGTTTACTGCTTAATTGTCTATCTTTAGTGCATTTTCATCCGATGGGCTTTATTGGGTCATTATTCCAAATTTTGATTAATTTGAAATTAATTGGTCTAATTTTTGTTTCTAAATATTTTTAGGTATTTTGTGAAACAATTTTGAAGCTTGGACGCTAATCATAAGGTGAAGACAGAGTTGTCACATCATTTCCACATCATTGTCATATCTACACCATGTCAATTAATCTGTCAATGTCATTGGACCAACATTTTAGGCCTACAATGACATTTTTGTAATTTCGAAGTCTTTAATGTCATTTTTGTAAATATGAGTGACAAATTTTAGAGCACCACATTTTTCTAGGGTTTTATGAGGGTTTTAGACTTCATCTTCTTCCTCCATTATGTTTTCACATTTTTATGAGAGCACCCAGTTGGGATTTTTCGATTTTGGTGATTTTGAGACCATTGGAGCACCACCCAACTTAGGATTTTCGTCCCATTCAATCTAAATTGTGTTTCTTCGAAAATCTTTCCTTACTCTTATAATTCAATTTTGTTTTTGTTTGAGTATTTCGAATTTCATGTCTAGCTAAATTTTTTGTATTGATTCCTTGAAGAAATTGAAATCAAACCATGAGGTTATTGTTCGTTTTCGAATTATGTTCTGGTTTGCCCTTCTTCAGGTTGCATTTTCATGGTAAAACACGAAATTGATGTATGTTTAATCTCAATTTTGTGTTTCTACACCTAAATCGACTTATAATCATGCTTAATGAGTATGAGTTGTTCACAGTATGCTTAATTCGTGGGTGTTAGTTGCTTCAAGTATGATTTTCTTAATGACATATTGAACTCGTGTTAATTATCGCTTAGTTGATTAATTTCGGATTTCATGAGAGAAAATTAGATAGAACAATTAATTGTGTAATATGTGATTGGTGAAATTTTAGTTGAATCAAGGAATCAATACGCTTTGAAATCTGTTTAATTAAATTTTGCAATTACGTTTTGTTAATTTTGTGTTTGAATCCGAATCTGCTAAACCAACCCCCCTATGTTGAATTTGGAACCTTTGGTTAAAAACAATGGTCACTGGAAGACGATCTTGGGTTAACTCTTGAGTATTGCATTTATTTGTTTTATTTGGTTGGGTATGACCTCGATCAATGTACATACCAAAATGCAAGATTGCTTTTTTGTTCACAATCACATCTCCTTGAAATTAGTATTTGTATTTTCAAAATGTGAACGAAGCTGGTTTTTAAAGGCGAATATGTTTACTTATGATATTAATTGATTATGAAAAATATTATAATCGATTAATATTCTTTAGCTTTCAAACTTTATAAAAGTGTTCTGTTTTAATTGATTGGATTAGTGAGCTACTTAGTTAATGAAGGTCAATGGCAAATATATATTTTAAAATGAATCCTTTTTCGCACCAAAACTGGTCTTAATTGATTATCCTATGATTAACTTGATTTTAAAACATTTTGCATGGCTTACAACATTATCTAAACTCAAAATACTTATCTGGACTTAGATAGTAGATGGACATCATCAAAAATCAAAGACTTGAATAACTTGAAGATCTATAGCACCCCCTTTTAACAATCTCCTTTTTTTTAGATGCCAACTTGCGGTCAGGAAAACATGTCTTTCTCCCCCTATGGGCATCCGCAAAAAATGGGAACAAGATAGAATATAGTCATAAACCACAAAGGCAATTGTAAATTAAGTCATGCAAAATATTACAAACAATAGCAAAACAATGAACAAAAACATAAGTCACAGAGTTCATGATATTTAAAAAATAGGACACAATGAACAAGAGGAAAGTAAACATGAAACTAAGTCAAACGAGACCATTACAAAATATGTCCTAAGGGTTCGAAGGGTCGATAGTATCTATTCTTCATCAAAGTCCCCACTTGCTTCCTCCTCCTCATGTTTTTCTTCCTCCTCAACAACATCATCCTTACCACTACCAATGTTGTGTTCTCCAAGGTGCTTCTGGATGGTTGTTATTGCTTTGTCTAAGCCATCAAATATGTCTAGATAGAAAGGATGGTCGGAGATAAGCGAATTTAGTTGCTTGGGGTACACATTTCTGAAAATCATTCTTTGGATGCACAACAGCTAAAGCTTGAGACATATCAACATTAACAAGATCAACATCTTCTCCTAGGTTAGCTTGAGGCTCATCTTTAAAAATTCATCCATCTTCCGTCTATCTTAATCCCTTGTGATGAAGTGTAGACTTTTCAATTTTGTGGGAACTGGAAGTGGCTCTGGATACTTCATCAGTTAAATTCGCATGATAGTATTAAAATACTTTAAAGAGAAACACAACATAAGGTAATGCAACCATGGGTAACCTCGTAGTTTCGATGATGGTATCACTAACAACTTCAACCCAATTAGTGAGAATGTGTTCCTTAAAAGCATGTATGAGATAAATGTCTTACTAGTTAACTAAGCATGATTGCTCCCCTTGGGAATCAAAAGCCATGTAATAATAAACACCAACAAACAATCATCCCTTTTCATGCCACTGACTTTAAAGAGTGTGTAATCTCTGGGTTCATTACGATACCTTAAACAAGATTGGAAAATCAGTAGTTTGTTCATCCCTGGAAAAACCTTGTGGGATGTTGCTCTGTCCAGCTGAAACCCAACAATAGAGGTCTAGATGTCATAATCTAACACTATGTGTATTTCTTTCACTCAAGAGACAGTGGTTCCATCCACCACTATGACATTAACATAGAATACTTTAACTAAATCAAGACACCACGTACTAGTCCTTTGCACAACGCTCCAAACCCTAATAGGCGAGCAAATCTAGAAAAGAGAACCCTCACTTTGATAAAATTGCAGGTTTATATACATGTGATTGATGACATTGTATATTCAACATAAGCAAATGAAGTTTTATTGCACCTCTTCATCACTCATTCATCCCTCTACATCAGCTTCACAAACTTGTATTTGGGCCTTTCTCTAAATGCGCTTGGGTTTCAAGGATGAAGACATGGTTGGTTTGTAGAAAAGAAAAATGAAGTATGGTTTCTAGGGTTTGGTTCTCGTAGTGAGAGAGATGTAGATTTAGGGGTTTTGTGGGGCAAAAGGTTTCAGGCCCATAAGGTTTAATGTATTTGACTTGGTCAACTTAAATGTAAAATTTAAATGTGTGGTCAAGGCAATTTTTTTACATACTGGCGGTCAAACATAATGGTAAAGTAAAGCATGACGTGAAGTATATCAAAGGATGACATGTAACATCCCTAAGGAATATTACCTATTTTAATTAAATAAAATTGGAATCACAATAAATACTACATTGAATCATAAAACGATTTCCCAAAAACGCGGGAAAATTTTAAAAGAACATAACTGGTACCATACATAATCTGAATGTACCATATCGTTATATACAACTGATATTAAAATTCAACATCAAAATATTTACATCAAAACAAAACAGTAGAGTTTCTTTCAAAATCCCAAGTAGCCCATGCTCTCCGTCTCTAAGCAGCTCCTGACTCACCTGTCACATCATCTGCTCTCGGATAACAAATTATCTGATCATCGCCATACATACACAGATAGGGTGAGCTATGCACAAAACAATGTAAACATATATATAAAGAAAACATAAGTATAAATATGTTTCCCAACCCAAAATAACATAACTAAGTTCATAATTTCCAAATCTCCCAACCATGACCTCATAGTCCTTCATGAGTCATATGCATGTATTAGGTCTTGTGACTTCCCTGTGCTCCCACGAAACTAACTCATTCGTGGTCCAATCCTATGAGCCTATCCCGCTCATAGTCCTGCCCTACAGACTCCTCGCCTGTAGTATAAACATCCAAGTCTCACACTTGGACCCTGGCACGCACGCAATCACCATACTATGGACTCCTCGCCCGATAGCAGCCGACGGGAACATCACAGTTCCTTGCCTATCGTCCGCCCGACACATGCAATCACCATACTAAGGACTCCTCGCCCATTAGTAGCCGACGGGAACTCAACCAGTTCCATGTCCATCATGTGTCTAACCACCGAGCACATCTCAGACCCCTATTGGACTTAGTCCTTCAAGCCCAAACATCACACCACATGCATAAACAATCTAAACTTGGTATAACAGCTAAACACACTCATAAGCACATAGAAACATAGTAAATCACATAAACTCGCTTAAGCTAGGACCCCTCGCCCAAGCTAGACCCTCAGTCTCGCCTAGGCTAGTCCACGTCGCCTGAGCGAGTTTAAATCAGCCACAACCTTCACGTTATCTCGCTTAGGCGAGATTCCCTCGCTTGGGCGAGCTGCACCATCGCTCAAAGTAACACCCACCCCTCACCTAAACGAAGAACCACTTAACAATGTCATTTCACATCGCGACCTCGCTCAGGCGAATGTCTCTCGCCTGAGCGAGACGGAGTCGTTCAAAACACCAATACTTCTCGCCTGGGTGAGATATCGCGCTCAAAAGCACCCAAGTTTCCTTGTGACCTCGCTTAGGCGAGCTGTCCCTCGCCTGAGCGAGACTAAGTCGCTCAACACCAAACCAAGGTCACCTGGGCGAACAACGCGACCCAAACCAGACGTGAGGTTCTACAACTCTCGCCAAGACGAGATGGACTCGCTTGGGCGAGACTTGCAGAGTTCCTTCACTGTCACACACGCATTTTACCCAAAACAGTGTCAATTCATACCCAACAATATACCACCAAACATGCAATCGATACTAATCTAATTGTAATGGCAAATAGCACCCAAAACCACGCTTTCCAATCCCAAATACAATCAGAAATAACCAAGATTATCAAAACCCTTATCCCACAACCTATTACACATACTTAATCATGCTTCCAACCCCAAATAACTTCCAATTCACAACCACAATGCATAAGGTACGAATTTTACCAATCAAATAGAAATCAATTGAGACACCAATGACTCAAAATCACAACACATAGCAATTTATTAGCATACTCAAAATACAACTCCCCTAACCTGAAAGTTTGATTAAAATTGGAAGAAAAATGAGATTTCCTTAGTTCAGCCCCTTTTTCGCACCCAAACTTCACCTCTCAACCTCAATTTCGTGCTCTCTCTGGAGCAGCTCACCACAATTTCCAAAACCCTTCCTTGGGATTGGCTTTAGGGTGGCCTTAATGACTATTCAAGTCCTTTAGTGAGTGATTTTTCAGCACCTCCTACTGCTAGGTTTTCTTTACCCCTTCACATTCATGCCATAACTAATAATTAGCAAAACAAATAAAACTTATGCTTTACCCCACCAAGGTTTGAACCTATGACCTTCCACTCCTAAGGCCAAAGCACAACCACTATGCCAAATCACATTTGATGATATCCTCTAACCTAAACAGTTTACATCATCCATCCCATACTCATACGTATTATAAAAAGGCAATAATAAAATAACAATACATAATTGGCATACATAGGACTCAAACCTAAGTCCTCTCACACAACCAAAGTACTCTTAACCACATGAGCTAGTACTTTTCCACACCTTATTAAACAACAACAATTATCACAAAGACGCCTTTTACCTGCATTTATTAATTAATTAATTATTTAATTAATTAATTTTCCCGGTCTTACATGACACATGGTAAGGTTCACAGATTTAATTAATGGAAAACTAATGTAATCGATTAAAGAGTATAGCTACATAAGGGATACATAGTCAATAAAGTATAATAAATTAAGACGAGTCATAATCAATTAAAACAAGAAGCAATTTTAGTATTAGATAATCATATATTAATCAATTAAAGTGGACCATAATCAATTAATTTGTGCAGAAGCACATATGATGCATGTATTTCAATTTGAGCATGAATATCTAGTAAGCCTACTTCATTTCTGATTGTATAAAATCTTTCTCATGCTAAGGGTTCGGTAAACACATCAGCTAGTTGATTTAAGGTGTCTATGTACTCAATTTTGCACTCCCTTTAGGTACATGATCTCTAATGAAAAGGTGTCTGACCTCGATATGATTTGTTTTAGAATGCAGGAAGGGTTCTTGGTTAGATTTATAACACTAGTGTTGTTGCATCTGAGATGAATATGTTCTAGATAGATGCCATAGTCTTCTAATTGGGTTTTAATCCAAATAGATTGGGCACAACAACTACAAACAACAATGTATTAGGCTTCAATGGTTGAAAGTGCCCACTAGTGCTTTTCTTACCAGTTTTGTAGATCTTAAAGTCTGAATCACTATACCTAGTTAATAAAATATTTGCCCCTCTAGGATACCACAACCTAAGGATTTGGTTCCTTTTAGGTATTTTAAGATTCTTTTAACAACAATTAAATGTGATTCCTTAAGGCATGATTGAAATCTGGCACACACACGAACATTGTGCACACCTTTGTATTTGGTTTGATCAACATTCTTTCCAGATTCATCAGCATCTAAACAACAGTTTATAAACATTGGGGTTGATGATTCTTTGCAATTGTCCATTTGGAACTTTTTCAGCAATTTAGTGTAATATTTTGATTAATATATAAAGAGACCATGTTTTCCTTGTTTGATTTGTTAGCACAAATGATTTGGTGCTTGAAGATTAGATGAAGATATATAAAGACATTGCATTAGGACGTGATGAAGCTATGATACAATTCAATGGAGATTGGCTTCATCAAATTAGGGGAAATTGCTCGCACAAATGATTTAATGCTTGAAGATTTGACGAAGATATATGAAGACATTACATTGGGATGTGATGAAGCTATGATAAATTGATGAAGAAGTGAAGACTTGGAGACTTGAATGTTGATCAAGCTTGGAATGTGTGCTAAATTTGGGTTTCACATGAAAATCACAAAGCTTGAAGATTGGTGCTCTTAGTGTAGACAATTTGGCATTGTATAAATGTTTAGGGTATGGTTGGTGTCTTTTAGCTTGTTAATTGGGTTTTTAACATGTTAAATGGTTTTCTACTATAGTTGTATAAGTTACATGGTGCCACCATATTCTCCAAAATAGACTTGAATTATCAGTACAATCAAATTAGAATTAAAGAAGGTGATGAATGGAAAACCTCTTTCAAGACTAAGTTTGGATTGTATGAGTGGTTAGTCATACCTTTTTGGCTTGACCAATGCACCTAGTACCTTCATGAGACTCATGCATCATATGCTTAAAGACTACTTAGGCAAGTTTTTTGTGGTCTACTTTGATGATATTCTCATTTATAGCTTGTCAAGGAAGAAGCATATGCATCATTTAAAAAGTGTGTTAGAGACCCTAAGGAAGAAGTCCTTGTATGCTAACATGGAGGAATGCATTTTTGGAATGGATCATGTGATCTTCCTAGGGTTTAAAATCAATCAACATGGGGTCCATGTGGACCAAGAAAAAGTAGTGGCTATCAAGGAGTGCCTTACACCCAAGAATGTGAGTGAGCTTAGATATTTTCATTGACTAGCTATCTTCTATAGGACAATTGGGCCAAACTTTAGCACAATAGCATCCCTTTTAATGAGTTGGTTAAGAAAGGTGTGGGCTCCAAGTGGGAATTGATAAAACAAAGGCCTTTGAATCTTTAAAAGAAAAATTTATCAATGTACCACTTCTAGCCCTTCCCAACTTTTCCAGGACATTTGAAATTGAGTGTGATGCACCAAATGTGGTATTGGGGTCGTGCTTCGTCAAGAAGGACACCTCATAGCCTACTTTAGTGAGAAGCTTAAGGGTAGTCACATTAACTACTTCACCTATGACAAAGATATTTATACTCTTGTGAGAACTTTGCAAACCTGACAACACTACCCTCTTTCCAAGGAGCTTGTGATCCATAGTAATTATAAATCCTTAAAGTTTTTGAAAAGCTAAGGCAAGTTGAACAAGAGACATGAAAGATGGGTAGAGTTTCTTGAACAATTCCCCTATGTGATTAAGCATAAACAAGGGAAATCCAACATAGTGGAGGATGTGCTTTCAAGAAGGCATTCCCTTCTTTCCATGCTTGAAACCAAATTTCAGAGTAGTTGATGGAATCATGCCCAAGACCTTCAAAGAGATCTCAAAATGGACATGATTTTAATCGGTTAAACTCTTAGAATTTGACATGTAATTGATGCACATGACTAAAACAACATGGATTAGATGCTCAAATCAAAATTAAACTCAATTTAAAAAAATCACTACATAAAATGAAGAAGACTCAAACAAAAGTGCAAAAGCACACAAAATGACACATAGGAATCATAATTAATTTGTACCGAAGGATTCAAGAAGATGAACAAGTTGAACCATCATTCAAGCATATAAACTCAAAATAAATAGTGGAAACAATAAGACATCAAAGGAATCATGAAGAACAACACAAAAATAAAGATGGAACCGAGAACTTAGCTCAAACCCAAGACAAACATGGTTTGATTTGACTCTTGACACCACTTGATGAGGCTCCAAATACATGAATTGATGGAGAATGAGAGCTTCATTGGATGAGCAGCGTGGAAGCAAACTTGGAGAAGGATAACATTCAATATCTCAAAAGTGTTTATATATGAGGTGGAGCTCTCAATTTATAGGAAGTAGAGCTCCAAATTTCATCCACACTATTGGAGGAAAAATTCAAATAATTCAACACATGTTTTCTAATAATAATTGAATCATATTAGTTAGCATGAAAGATAAATTGGTTGAATGGTTGTGCATTGACTTGATGACAATCATGGTATAGGTTCGAACCTTGGAGAACCCAAATTAAACTCTATTTTGCTATTTTTAGTTTTGGCTTGAATTTGAAGGGTTAAAGGACACCCTAGCAGACCTAGCAGCCAAGGATGGCTGAAAAAACAGAAGGTATCAAACAATTGAATGGTAATTAACATTACCATTAATCTTTATTTGTGTTTTTGACAATTAATCATCATTAAGCCTCCATTATAAGGCCTATTAGTGGTAAAAAGGAAGGTTTGGTTGGCTGGCATTGGAGAGGGTACTGTGAGGAGCAAAAATTCAGAAAGAAACGTGTGTTCTGAAGTGATAGGGGAGCTGAGATAGGAGAATAAGTTGAGAGGAAGCCATTGGTGATCATTGGAAGCTTTCAAGGAGTCCAATTTTAAGCGAGGAAACCAGGTTAGGGGAGTTAATTTGGTGTGTTTTATATCTTGTATATGTTTTCGTGCTATTCTGGATTAAATGGATTGTGAAAATTGGACTTTCGTTGAAATCTGTCGCGTTTCTGGAAATTTCCAGAAACTGCCTGGCGGCGTTGAAGGTCCGCCAGGCGGCTCATGCCTCCAGAACCCATTTTCTGGGTTTTCTACTATGCACTGCCTGACGACTAAGTGTTGTCCGTCAGGCGACACCTTGCCCAGTTCTCTATGATTTTGGTATTTTCGTGATGTGGGGGCGCTTGAGAGTGATTCTTCTGATACGAGATTAATCAGTATGACGAATTATTGTCTGTAAATTTGTAATTGGTGGACTATTGCATGAACTTTTACTTGAATTGGGGATTTAGGGTTCATGTGGGATGGGAATTGAAAAACGTGGATGATCTTTGTGATTAGCAATGTTGATGTGGAAATTGAAGTTAACATGATTAGATTATGAAAACTGGATACTGTGTGTACGTGAAAGCATGTCAGTTTGAATGTGAACTAAAATGGGGGTGTTTGTGAATCTTGCTGGATTGGGTAAAATGTGGCAGAACCCAATATTGGCACGAACTGCCTGGCGGCACTTAGGTTGCCGCCAGGCGACGCATCAGAGTAGAGGTTGCTTGGCGATGTTTGCTGCGAGTTGTGTTCTTAGGGAGTCGCGGGTGATTTCTGTGAGAATTGGATTAGTGGTCAGGGCTTTCCTCTTTAGAATTGGGTGAGGGTGAACATTTTAACACGTGTGTGTGTACTAAGGATCATTTTGTGGTATGACTTAGGTGTAAATGAAATTTGAGAAGGGTACTGTAAACTGTAAAATTGTATTGGGGCAAATGGGAAGGGTTACAACATTGATATTTTGTGAATTGTCCTAAATCGGTGAATAAAGTAAAGTAAGCTAAGGAATTGAAATTACTTGGTTGGGCGTGAAATACTTGTACATATGTAGTGGTGGTTGCCGTGTTATGTTCTAAATGCTATGATTTATGTGTGAAAGATGCATTGCAATTTTGGGTCCTCTTAAGATCTGTGAATAGTGCCAAAAACTAGTAGCATTGCGCTACTGGTATGGCGCCTGGCCATGTGGGGCGAGCCGCCAAGCGATAGGGCTCTAAAGCAGTGGCAGTGGCCACTGTCTGCAGGAGGCGCCTGGCGGCAGGGTTGTGTCCGCTAGGTGGTGACAGAGCTATGTGGCTCCTGTTGTTTAGTGGTGCCTCGCGGTGGGGGTTTGGTCGCCAAGCGGTTTGCTTCCAGTTTCCGACTAACGGTGTATAGGCGGCGCCAGGCGGTTTTGGTTACTGTGAAATTTGTTGTTGCTTTGATTAGTGGACTTGAAGGACTAAGTTCACTTATCTTTGTGTTTGGGCTTGATGGACTAAGTCCAATAGGTGTTTGGGATGTGCTTGGTGGTGGGACGCATGATGGGCATGGAACTTGTTAGTTCTCGTCGGCTACTAAGAGGCGAGGAGTCCTTAGTATGATGATTACATGCGTCGGACGCACGATGGGCAATGAGTAGTTTTATTCCCGTTGGCTGCTATTGGGCGAGGAGTCCATAGTATGGTGATTGCATGCGTGCCAGGGTCCAAGCTAGGAAGGCTTGGATGTTTTACTACAGATGAGGAGTCTGTGGGGCTGGACTATGAGCGGGATAGTTTCGTGGGAGCACAGTAAAGTCCCAAGACCTAGTTTCATGCATATGACTCATGAAGGACTATGAGATCAGGGATGGGTAATTTGAAGTTGACACATTTGAGTAAAATTTATTTCTTGGGATGGGTGTCATATTTATTTTATATTTATATGTGCATAGCTCACCCTATCTGTTTGTGTGTGGCGATGATCGGATAACTTGTTATCCAGGAGCACATGATTTGACAGGTGAGCCAGAAGACGCTTGAGTTTAGAGAGTGGGAATATATGGGCATTTTAAGATTTTGATCTTTTGATCTTTTTATGTTTTTGAACATTAGCTATTTTAGTTGTTTTATGGTTATAATAAATTTTTTATTGCGAATATTTGTAATGTATGCGATTCCATGGTTTTAATTTTCCCGCGTTATTGGGAAAGTACTGTTATAAATGAGATTTGACCGTTAATAATTTGTTTAATTATTTTATTATATTTATTATAAAAGTAATATTTTTTAGGGATGTTACAACAAGTGGCACCTCACATTTACCATGCTTTGCACCATGTGCTAAATATGTTAAATGTGTGGTGTTAAGAAGATAGTTCTCGACCTAGCATTTAAATTAATTTAAATGCTAGGTGATTTTCCATGATCCAATTTTAATGTGCAACTCAATTATTTTAAGTAAGGCCTAAATACAAGGCTCAAATTAAATTGATGCTAATGTACTAGGCCCAAATAAATTTGATCTTTGTATAACTCTTATTTGAAAGCATGGTTGGACATATGTCATCAATCTTCCTCTGTGTTCCAATCTTCAAGAGCATTCATCAAGCCAGTCAGATCTTGCCACTTGTCTAAAAGTCCTCGATCTGGGTCCCAGTAAGAACACATATAAATACTTGGATCTCAAAATTTTCATACACAAATTATTCCTAAATTAAGAAGCAAGTAAAAAAAATCAACTTAACAAACATCATCAACCTTTTAGATGGCAGAAGCGAGGAACAAACGAGTGGTACTCATAATTTAATGTGCAGTAGAAATATCCAAAACATAACATAACATAGTCCTTTAATGTGCAACATAAATATCCGAAACATAAGAATTTTGCAGCAAACCATTACAATCTGTCAAACACATTGCTTACTAAAGAAAAACATGGATTTTCACAGCATCCGAATTGGGGAACTCGAACTTACATCAATGAATCACAACGACACCTTCAACTCCAATTGGGGAAATATCGAAATTAGAGTTAGGAAATTTGCGAATTAGGGCTAAAAATTGAAAATTAGGGATGGAAATGTCGAATTAGGAATGAACCTATGTCGTGGTGGTAGCCCTTCATCAGAATCACCGTTATCGCGATGTGGTGGCTCTATGTTGTCCTCGTGGTGTAGTCGTATCGTGGCTCTGCGTCCCGTCACCATTGCGCTGTGGTGGTCGTGTTGCCTTCAACACCATCAAGGTCTCACGATGGACGAAGGAGAAAGATGAAGGAGAAGAGAAAGACGCAATAGTGTTGTGAATGCAGAGAAAAGAAGAGTGTTTTCTAATGACTTCGCGATAGTGTAAAAGAACTTCTTTTTTATGCCTTAATAACACAACAACACTTAACACTCATCATTGTTTGACCACAACATACTGTGCAAGTTTATTTTTAAGAAGTGCGGGTCACAAGTTGGGTCGTTTTTGCCTACGTGTTGGCCCGTCAGGTTAGCGGGCCAAGCCGGTCGAGTTGGTGCATGTTGACGGGTTGCGTTCTTTATCCTGACCCGATTTTTTTGGGTGGGTCAGTGGGCTGACCTGTGGACCGAACCCATTTTGACAAGCCTAAATAAGATATTTTTGGACCTATATTTAATATTGAAAGAATTTAATCATCATTCTTTAACCATAACTTGAATTAGCAAACATCTTAAAATTGATTTAAAACATGAAAGTTCTTATCATTTTTGTGGTGAATTTTAATTTAAAAAATGAAAAGTAATTTAAGAATAATCAACATAATGATATCAAATTCTTTAAAGTCATTTAGCTTTTTTTTAAAATCACGTTAAACATCAGTGTGAAATATTAAGATACCTTATGAAATATTATCATTTTAACTAGGTTAACATCTTTAAGTTTTGTTAATCACAAGTTACTACATGAAAAATCTATAAAAGCAGGAAAAAAAAATTTACAGTAACCATGAGAGCAAACCAAAGTTGTGCAAATAATAACCAACCTCCAAACAGTTAAATGATTTCCATTAAAGAATGAAAACAAATACGGAAAGGTAAAGCATCAAATTAAAAAAAAAAATGTCAAGTCCATTAACAAGATCAATGTTAAAAAAATCTCAATGCATTTATTACTCTCTTAAACAAGTGTGAAAGACTTTAAAATCAATATATTTATAAGTATTAAGAGCCTTCCCCCAACGAATTTTCATTCTCCACGAAACAATGTCAAAATTATAGAAAAAGTGACACCAAAAAAAATAAAAAAAATTTATTGGAAGGATGATCATCAATTCAACTTTTCATTTAGCTGCGTTCTATATAACTATAAAATAATATTAAATATTTATACTAGTGTTGCATTTATCAAAAAAGTTTTACATTTAAGATTAATTATGTCTCGGGATAAATTAAATGATCTTATTTTAATTTTTTTTATTAATTTTTTAAAATTATTGATTATGGTTTCTTAATGATTTAAAACACATAAGAATATTTAAATGATTAGAAAAGCATCAATTTCTCATACCCAGTACAAAAAAATCTCAAACCCGTTCCTCCTTAGAGCTTTCGGTTCTATTAGGGATTTGCTTTACAAACGCAGCAACTAATTACCCAAACAAAGATCCAACATAGATTTTCCTTTATTAATAAGAAGACAGCTGTACATTGCTTAGAGAACTTGCAGTATTAGATTGAGGGTGAAGAAAAACAACACGAGATTTAATTCTTCCCTGACTTGGCACCTTCTGACAAAGGAACGAATGAATATTTATGAGAGTCCCACTTGAGTTAATGATCTGCGGAACCAAAGAAAATACTAAAAGCTTTATTTCCTGAAAAAGACCAGATACCCTCCTTATATCACATCCTATTTTTTTACTTAAAGCCTTTGTGCAGTTGATATGGATTTCTATGACAGTATTTTCACACAACTTTCAGGAAGCCTGAAGAATGAAAAAGAATATATAAAACAAGTGAGAAAAAAGAGAGATTAAAAAAATGAAAAAAGTAACAAGATAATAAAAAGGGGAATTTTAAAAAATATAAATAAACATCCAAGTAAAACAATCATAGTTGAGTTGTATACCATATACATTCTATACTTGCTGTATGAGTTGAGATTGAAACTAAAATAACATTTAAATAAAGTCTAAGATCAAGTAATTTTAATCCCTTTTGCCTTTTTTCTCCAAAGAAATAAGTTTAACTGTTTGAAATCTTGTATAATTAAATCAATTCAGAATTATAACTGAAATTTCTCCTTCCCTGGTCTAACTCTAAAAATGTAAGGATTTGAGGACTTGTTTGAAACTGTACATTTCTGAAACGCAAGAATTGTGAAACCTTAACCTATTAACCATTGATAAATATTATTAAAACCTAAACCCAGTAAGTAACCATCAATTCATCATTACAAACACGCTTGGAAGGGAACCACATGATCACTGCGACTTCGAGTAAGCTTAGCAAAGGATGGCTTACCCCGGGCTGTTCTCAAGGGGCCTGATCTATTCCCGTGCCTGATTGGCAAAGATGTCTCACCTGCATTCAAGCTTGATGTTCCCTTTTCCATTTCTAGTACACCAGAACTGTACTCCATAGTGATGAGGGAAGATTCTGGTCCATAAGTTAATCTCGGGGCTACCCATTCACCATCCAACCAACTGCTATCAGAAAACACAAGCTCACCTCCAAAATCCGATTCATGCCACAAAGACTCCTTCTCACTCTCGTTGGTGTCGTCGTTGTAGATCAATTTAAGAGCCTGCACAACTTCACCCATAAAAGGCCTTTGAGTGACCTCCGGGTGTACGCACATGGAAGCAATAGCAGCCACCTTTGCCATCTCATCCAAGTCACACTTTCCAGCCAAAAATGGATCCACCAGCTTTTCTAAACCTTCTCTGCATCTCAACAGTGGTCGAGCCCACGTTACAAGATTCTCCTCTCCTTCAGGTTGAGACATGTCCACTGATTTTCTGCCTGTTATAAGCTCAAGCAATACAACACCATAACTATAAACATCACTTTTAACGAGTAAATGGCCTGTCATTGCATATTCTGGGGCAACATACCTGCCAAACGGAATAGTAGAAATGGTATAAGTTGAAGGCTACGAATATACAATGGCATGAAAAATATAAGGTCAATCTAGAGTCGAACATTATATTAAGAATAAAAATCTCAGAGAAAAACTTTATGATGTTGATTGATGATGTTATCTAGTGTTAAAGAAATGGAAAAACCATACAGCATGAGTGTACCAGACACACACAGGACCACCCCCATATGCTATGGCAGTTAGGTTCAAACCCAAGCCGTGAAGTGGAACTCAAAACAACGCTAAATCTCCATGGACAAAGTCTTAGAACTTACCCAAAAGTACCCATGACCCTTGTAGAAATATGACCATTTCCTTCACCCACTTCTCTGGCTAATCCAAAATCAGAAACCTTAGGGGTAAAGTCATCTTCTAACAACACATTACTAGCTTTAAAGTCTCGGTGAATTACACGAGGATTGGAATCCTCGTGTAGATAGGCCAAACCTCTTGCAGATCCAATGGCAATTCTTTTCCGTGCTTCCCAATCCAGAGGGCAGCTTTTCTTGTCATCACCTTCAGGATCATTAAGAAGAAGTAAATTTGATTGATATAGAAAGGCATTATAATTGAACAAAAACTAAATAATTACCATGCAAATGAGACTCAACACTGCCATTGCAAACAAACTCATAAACCAAGCAACGCTTTCTCCCTTCTATGCATATACCAAAGAGTTTCACAAGATTACGATGATGCAAACGGCTTAGCATCTCAACTTCTGTAATAAATTCACGGTCTCTATTCTGATCATTCCTTGTTAGCAGCTTAACTGCAACTTCATTTCCATCATCCAATGTCCCAGAATAAACACGCCCAAATCCTCCTTCTCCCAAAACTCTCTGAGAACTGAATCTATCTGTTGCTTTCTCAAGCTCAGAGAAGGAAAATGTTTTAACGGAGAGAATAGAAGCAGCAATAGTGGACACAAGGGACATAGATCTTGAGCTCATAATTCTGCCTGACAATATAAATTCCACGCCTGCATAATCCATCCATTTATCTCTTCAACTATGAGACAGTTTACATAACAAAGTAAATGATCAAGACTCAAGAGTCCAAGACAACATAAAGTGGAATTCATTGTCTTGAAAATGAAAAATGTTGACTTCACCAGTCTATTTGATTGCAGGTATATTCCATAACCACCAAAAGTGAAGGGCATCTCACTAACTTATTGATCCAATAGGAATACTAGCGTCCTTTTAGTAGAAAATATGATATAAGGATACGTTACTACAGGTCCTAGACTACCAGTCAAATTATCAATGACGGGCCTAGAATCCTTGAGGGACAAGCAGAGGCCCACCAAAGGATTGCCTCCAAAGAAATTTTTTCTAGTCAGGAAGACTACTCGACTAACCTTTGGAAAGCAAGTGATATCCTTTTGAAATACTAGTTATATTGATGGGGATAAGAATCTGTTTTACCATTATTATATAATGGTCTTCATGTAAATCACAAATATCTAATTTAGTTGTGAGACAAAATTAACTACTTCATAAGCTAGGCAAACCTTTAAAAGCCATTGTAAAACAAAAATATTTTTACAAGTACTTTTCAAAGAAATAGAAATGACTAGACTAATCGTTGGCACATAGTAAGCAGAACTTAGTGAACCGATAAAATAAAGTTGCAAAAGGAACTGTACTCAACCTAACAAATGATATTTTAGGCATCAATTCAGCTAAGTATAATTTACAATAAATTGCTTACCAATCAAACAACAAATTCTTCCAATTCTATATAAGCATCTGAAAATGATTTTATGAAAATATTAACATACACAGTAAAGTAAAAAGATATACCAGATCTCTTATTTAGATATGATGTGAGTGAAGAGCTGATAGCACTTGATGAGCTCCTAATTTTCCACCATTTCAAAAAAATGAAAAATGCTCCAACCAAAACTAAAAAGAGTACAGCAGAACATAGAGAAATAATGAGTATGGTTTTAAGAGTCAATTTCTCGTGCTCACGCATGAGGGAAGCGGTGATTGGGAGAAAACCACCGGTATCACTGGGCAGGGGACTACTCCCAATTAGATATCCAGGTGGCAGTGCTGATGGAATACCTGGATACCAACTGCATCAGTCTCACGCAGTAACATAAGATAATGATAAAGTAAAATGTCATTAGAAAAAAATGAAACCACTACCTGGATAAGCAACGTACAATGTTGAATAATCACCAAAAAGGCTCCTATTTAGATGAACTTTTTTGTGGCAAAACCTCTCATACAACAGAAGTGCAGTGGTATTTTCAAAATTTTCCCCAAGTGGAACCAAGTCAATATCAACAATGGTTCTCCACTGATTTTGATTGTCAGCACTGACACCTATTATCCTCACTTGGCTCTGCTTCAAATATGTTCCAGATGCAACTTCAATCTCTAACTCAGTAGTGACTGGAAAAACAACCATAGGGGCTACACCCAGTACTAGTCTGACTTTCATGGGAAATATACAACCACAAGGTGAACCAAAAGGAGTTGCAGTGAATGGATCAGTACAGATTTGGCTACATGCTGCCAGAAATTATTTTGTTAAGTGAGTGTATGGCTTTATGGTATAGTCATGTTAGATAACAAAGACTGGGCTATTTCACAGAATTGTGTGCAATTTAATAAGAAAAGGATTGAACTCATCACTCATGCCAAATGAAACTTTGAATTTTCCATTATAGAATATTTAGTTCCACTCCAGTGTATTAAATATTTACTAAACCTTTCAGGCCAACCATACCTTAAGACAGCAGACTATGAGAATCTGAAGGCTTATTGAAATAACATTGAGAAACTAATACAATCCAAAAAAATTTTCTTTTACCCCATTGCACTTTTACCCTTACCTAGTGAAGAAAACATCAAATATTGTAAATATATTAATTTAAAAAAAAGTACTCAAGCATCAAACAAATTAGATCCGAAAGATTCTTCCAAATAATCCGAATTTTGACATCATGCCTATTTACACTATCTCACCATGTATGACAGTATCATACATTAAAAGAATCAAATTTTTATTCCCTTCACCAACACACAGTACAAAATACAGACGTAGAGAATTATATGAAAGAAAAAAGGACTATAACTACAGTATTGCCTGAGCAGAAAAGCAATTGAGATTTTAGAAATAGCCCCGACCTTGGTAAAAGTGGTAGCAGAAGAAGAGTGTATAGCATTCAGGAAATACCTGGGTCTTTATAAGGGGATGGAACCACAGGATAAGGTTTCCCACTGTGGTGATGATGGTCATAATGAGGAAGTTTTGGTCTTGGAGTCAGAATAGGACCTACATAAGAAAACTAATTCTTAGTCTCGTAGTAAACATGAAGTATAATGACTTGTTGAAAAATATGACAGCTTACCTTGAGACGGAGATTGCTTAGAAGGTTTAAGTAACAACATTTTAGCTCGTTCAGATGAAGCAAATGGGACATTCATAGAAACTGAGTCCACTGCAAGAAAATCACCTATCAGTGTTATATATAGCAGCATAGTTAAATTTGCAGAGAAAACGTCATAACGAATCTGTTAAAATCATTTACAAATAAATGAATTAGTCACACTCCTTCTCAAGTAGCCACCTCTGCCTAGTAGGCAAAAGACTTTTGATTCCATTTAAAATCCTCTCCATGAATTACAAAGTGATTTGGTATGGACTGGAGCTCAAGTATAAAAGTAGTAGTGCATAGGATTCATTTAGAAAAAATCTATCCAATATCGGAAGGGTTTTATACTACCATCTTATTTAATTAAATCTGAGTTTAATATTTTTCATGATCAAGAGCCTATACATTATGGCATATCCTCTAATATCCTTTTCAATGCTTTAATGGAAATATAATGAAGTATAAAATCTCCAACTGTCAGGTACACAACCCAACAAGATGGAAAACGATCACAAAACACACTTATGAAAGGAAATTGTATAAGTAACTGGAAGATCAAGGTGGCCTTCTCCAAGAAAATTGAATAAAACATGAGAGTATGACACATAATTACCTTCCAATTTTAAGAAACTTAAGAATAAGAATACAAGAAGAAAATGAGAAAGTTTGTTCATAGGCAAATCTAATAATTTATATATATTCAACAGCCACTGAGAGAAATGTCTGTTTACAGTTCAATCATTAAATACTCCAAAAGATGAAGCATTTTAAACATCATGTAACCAATGTCAAAAGATTAACTTATAATAGACTCTATATTTGCAAGGACTAGTGTTATTGAATACAACGATATAAAAAGATAGATTTCCTACATTAATTCACATTTAAATTTTCAAGTATTCCAGTACTAAGTCATTGGTCTGCATAAAACACTATAGGGCAGATGTTAGCGAATGCATTGTTCAACTTATACTTCTTTGACTGACAAAGGTCGCACATGACCGGAGAAGGAGGAAATTGTATGTTGACGAAGAGAAATGAGCCAAGATACAATGTGTCCTAGGCTTCACTAAAGAATAGCAGACACTATCTCATGTTCAACTGTACAGCAGATTCTGACATAACAAGACAGACTTACAAAGTACATGTACAAGTCTTCTCCTAAAGTTCCTAAATGAAAAAAATACAAGGTGAACACATGCCACATTAAAACAAAAATCACAAAAGATCATCGCAATATGTTTTAGGCCAAATTTGAATTCAAATGGAATCCCTGCCCCAGAATGTATGACATTACATTCAGATCAATTTTCTCGGACCTAAGCTTACCATTTTCAGCAACAGATGTATAGGTTAAATTCTCTCTAATACATTCATCTTTAATCCTATCTTATGTCCCCTCTTCCAACTTAACATCTCATGACTTCTACGTGCAACTAGTAGGCATAAACAGTGATTTCATTTTAACATAGTCAATGAGAAGCATGCTAGAAATGCTTTCTGACAAATTCTCAGACAAGTGGATGAAGAAGAAGCCAATGTGATGAGAGATGGAAAATGAGCAGTAGGACCAGATAAAAGTGTAGTGGAATGCAGTCATAGCATTAAAATACTCAATGATGTCTGCATGCAAAGCCAATCCACACAGAGCACACTACTCTATTTACAAACATAGAATTAGGTTTCATATGAGAAGCAAATATTATCTAGAACTACCGAATAATTAAATATACAGCCGCCAGTCTAACAAGAACTACATGTAAGAAACACTAGAAAGCTGCTCAAGATGGAATAATTAAGAAGAAAAAAATTGACCAAAATGTGAAGAAACCAACTAATTATTAAACATAACGTGAACTCCCAACATAATCAATAGTCATAATAACTTTCTACTACAGTTTAGGTGCTGTCAACATGAACCCATTCAACGACCATCGCCCTATAGTGAAAATGCACTAGGTAATAGCTACAATTCACCAATTTCATTGTCTGCCACATGTTAGCTAATGTCCAAATGTTAGCTTGACATGCTACGGCTCAACCTCAACAAATTAATTTTTCAATCTTCTTAGATTTCCTTCCACTGTTATACACTCTCCCTGGTGTAACCATTCAAAGACCCTGCACAATTGAAAACCAACCTTTCTCCAAGAAATTTCACGTGGCAGAAAATGACAAAGGCTCGTGAGATTATTTGTTCGTCATTCATGAGAGGAAAATAGTAACAGCATGCGAATTGATTAAGCAGCGTAAGCAACTGGAAGGAATCATCATGATTGATACCTTGGAAAGAGAGAAGCATCAAATGGAGGAGAGCAAGGATGAACATGAAGGAGGTTGACATCAAAATCATCGTCAGTACTGGAGCTCGCGGAAAGTCGTTATCGTCCAGCAGTTACAGTGTATACAGAAGCTGGGCGTAGCGTGAGGATACCGAAGGAATCATCGGCATGTGGATTGGAAAACCTAGAGGAGAGAGAAGAATGTAGAAGACGACGGTGGATTGAGGAATGCAAAGCTTCTAGATCCCAGAAATGCAGGAAAGAAAGGTATGAAGAAAAAATGCCGCATGTATGAAGAAGAAGAAGAAGATTGTTGAGGAAGAAAGGTATAGAGAAAAAAGAAAAATGGTGGAAGAGGAGAGAATTTTGTTGAAATTGTGAGTAAATGGGTTTAAGCAATCGAAGAGAGTTGATGGAGTAACACAAGTTTGTGAGTAACACAAGTGTTGGAGCCATAGCGAGGAGGATGGGTTCACCAAACGACAGATGGAGAGCCGTTTCATGCGTTATTTGAAACAGTTCTACTACTTCTTTTCTTCATAGGGTGACACCATTCCATAGAGAGAAGTGATCCAGTGTGACGCAGCATCATGGAAGTAGGTGGCCCCCTTCTCAAATCAAAATCATCCTTTCCATCTAATTATGGTTTTGCATTTTTTTTTAGTTTTTCAACATTAATTTCAAAGAACATTAATTACTCGTTATTGTTGTTGTCTTTATTATTTATTTTTATATTTGTTTTAATCTTAATTATGATTTATAAGTTTGGAAACTTTCGATTTAAATCTTAATAAATTTTTACAATTTAAAATTTTTTTAATTGAGTCTACACTTTCCTTACATGCGGGTGTTAAGTTAATATTATATTGCACTCATTTTTTCATAGATATTATTATATATTGTTAAAAAAGATAGACGACAAAATCTTTTTTAAATATTTATTATATTTATCAAAAAATATTTTTTAAATTTAATTAAAATTAAAAAATTAAAAATATAAAAAAAATTTATAAAATATAAAATATGTAATTGTAAAATTATGAATATAAAATAATAAAATTTTGTATTTTCATAGTTTCACGATTTCTTATTTTTATAGTTTTTGTAGCTAGTATTATAATTATATAATTTTATATTTGTATATTTTATAATTTCATTATTATCAAATTATATATTTTATAAGTTTTATAATTTTGTAATTTTTTATTTTTGTAATTTTTTAATTTTATAGCTTTAAAATTTTATAATTTTTTAAAATTTTATAATTTTAAAATTTTTTAAATTTAATAATTTTATATTCCACATTTTTGTTTTATAATTTTATGGTTCTATAATTTTTTTAAAAATTTTTAAATTTTTTAAATTTAATAATTTTATATTTCACAATTTTATTTTATAATTTTATAGTTCTATAATTTTGAAATTATAAAACTATAAAGTAAAAATTGTGAAATATGAAATTATAAAATTAAAAAAAATTAAAAATTTACAATTTCATAATTTTATGATTTCATAATTTTTTATTTTCATAATTTCGTAATTTCATAATTTTACAATTTTATAATGTTTTTTTAACTTTTAACTAGTTTTATAGTTATATAACTTTATAATTTTATATTTGTATATTTTATAATTTTGTAATTATGAAGTTATATATTTTTATATTTTTTAACTTTTTAATTTTTTATTTTATAATTGTGTTTTCATAATTGTACAGTTATATGTTTTATATTTTTTAATTTATTTTTATTTTTCTTTAATTTTATAATTTTCATTAAATTTAAAATTGAAAATTGTTAAATACCATACATATTTGGAAAGATTTCATCACAGTCTCTTTGTAATAAAATATTATGTGACGCTTTATGAAAAGTGACAATAATTTTTGTTAAATATCATAAATATTTGGAAAGATTTCATCAGGGTCTCTTATAATCAAATATTATGTGACATTTTATGAGAAGTGACAGTATAAGATGAGTGTTACATCAAACGTTAACAGCCACAATTAACGGTAGAAACTCAATTAACAAGTTTTAAAATTTTAAGAACTACATAGACCACCAAAATTAATGAGAGATTCAATCAAAAATTATCAAATCTATCAAGGAACCTCGAAATGTAATTAAGACATTATTTTATAATAATTGTTTATGATTTTTTTCTAACTAAAATAATTTAATTTTATAATTTAGTTTGAATCATGTATTTTCCTCTCTTTTTTCCTTTTTTTTATTTGAATTTTTTTTTCTGCTATTTGACTCTCTCCGTACATTTAAAATTTTTTAAAGTTAAAAAATATAAATAAGAAAATATTTTTTTACAAAGATACAACTGAAATAATTAATTTATATGTGTGCATTTATTATAATATATAATAATTAAAATAGTTATAAATATTTTATTAAAATAAAAAATATATTCCATTTCTTTAAAACTAAATTTAAATAACATTTAATAAAGAATGAATATTATTATTGATTGTTACCATTATTAAAATATAATACAAATTATTTATTAACAGGTGCGGTTTTAAGAGAGCTTTAGCTACACTTCTAAACTTAGTTTAGATTATAGAAAATAATGTTCGTACAGTAATTAGTTAAACATAATCTTAAGTAATTTTTTTTTAAACAATTAGATTACAAAAGTTAATTATTTTTATATTTCATTTTATATATGCTAATTTTTTTAATAAGTTTATCACTATAGGATTCTAGGCTATGTTTTTACATCTTCTTTAACCTATATGAATTTTAACTTGGGTTTATCATGCTTAGAGGAGGTTTAGTCTTCTTCTATTCTCCTAGTCTTAATTCGAGTTGTAGGTCCCTTGATTGGAGGTGTGTCATCACTTGACATTTTTCACGCAAGCATCATTTCTTCTGAGTGATTGGTATGGCTTCTCTGAAGATAGTCAGTTTGTGTGACATAACCCATAGGTGTATGTCAGACATGTTGGTCGACGTCTATTTGAACAAATCTTTATTGTTTTCAAGCACGGTTGTTACTACCTGTGTTTCTTCATTGTCTAAATTGATTCCTAATTGGGTGGTTTGACCTTCCAACCTACCTTTTTCATTCCTTAGTCTCTCCTTGCGCCTCCATTTTGTCTTCTATTTTGGTTCGGGGTACAAGTTGGTCATAGTTACCTCCGATCAATGAACCTTTCTAGGTGGGTGATAGGGCATCATCTTTAACCCTACTGCATAACACTCAATAACCGTCATTTGATCGACGTACATTGTACAAATTCTCCCTTATCGGAGGGAAACTTCATTGCCAAGTGTGGTGTAGACACTATGGCTCCCAAGTGTTCAAACACATTCGACTGATTAACAAATTGTACAATGTGTTGGCCTCTACCAAGACATATCTTACTCTAATCTCTTGACTATCCATTCCTAAGCAGAATCGAGCACGAATGTTTAGATATCCGAAAGTATCGACTCGTTCACTCGAGAATCCTACAATCTGCTCACTGTACAAGATGATGAGATCTTCATCTATGTCCATCTTGAGGAACGTCTTCCAAGAAATAATGTTGACTGAGCTACCTTGGTCAATAAGGATTTTGCTTATAGCATAGTTGGTGAGCTTGATCGATATAACTATCGGATCATCATGATCGAAGTTAGGTGCCTTGAGATCTTTGTCTAAAAAGGTGATGAGAGGCATGCTTTTGACTCTATTCTCAACCAAGTGCATTATTTTGAGTGCTCGAATGTGCCTTTTCCGAGTTGACCTGGTGTGCCCCCCACTAGCAAAACCTCTATAAATGGTGTTAATTACGCTCCTTAGTGGGCGGTCTCTGCTTTTGCTCATTCTTCTACTTTGTCAGCAAGGCTATTCTTTGCATAGATTGGTTCTTGGCACTACCCTTTGGGGTCTTCGAGCCAGACTTCGCCTACGAGGGGGACTTCTCTCTTAGCAGTTCGTCCTGATAAACTTTTTCAGGTGTTGTGCTTAGATCAACTCTTCTAATTTATCTCTCAAGGTCGCGCACTCCTCGATGGTGTGGCCAAGGTTATGGTTGTGCTTAGATCAACATGGCCACATTAAGGGCTACCTTGAGGATCTTTGTGTGAAGAGCGTTTAGCGGTGTGCATTGATGAAAGTGTGATCCCCTTATTGATTCCTTGGACCACAATTTATGTTTTTCATCGAACAATTTTTTGTTTGTTCCTTTCTTTCACATGCAACCTTTGACTGCATCTGTTTGCATAAATTCCTCAATCCCTCAATCTGCATGAACTTTACTACTCTCTACCTTAGTTCATCCAGGTCTTCTACTGGTCGCATGCATATGCTATCAACGAACTGTCTAGGTCGCAACGCTATGATCATGTGATGCATAGCCACCTTAGGACTTAAGTTCCTGATATGTAAGGCTACTTTCCGAATTAGTCCATGAATGTCCGAAAGGATTCATCTTTCTCCTACCTAATGTTGACCACGACTATGGAAGTCATGTGGTGCGGTCTGTTGGTGGCAAACTAAGCATCGAACCTCACTCAGATTATGGCAAAGAAGTCTACAGAGTTGGCCAAGAAGCACGTGAACAATGACAGGGTTTCTCTTGTGATTCATCGTGTACAGTGCCATTTGGGTGACGAACATGTTAACTTGCTTATTTGGGTCAGTTGACTCACCGTACTTCTTGAACACTAGCATCCTCCAATTGTTAAGCAATGGAGTCCCCATGATGTTAGTGGTGAACGGGTGCGTGCCCGATGTGTTCATCGTGACTGGGGCAAACGAGTCATGACACTTGCTTTTGTTAGTGCTACTTTCTTGGACTGTTTAGTTTCGTTTATTGTGGGGTTGTTTGGATGGTTCAGGTTGAGTGGGGTAGACAACAAAGGCTCCCTCATCCCATATCTTGCCTTATGAATGCATTCTCCACGTGCAAGACCTTCAACTCATCCTCATACTTCCTCTTCATTGCATTCATTTCCCTCCTCATTTCTCTCATCATTATTATAGAATCTATTTGTTGCTCGTTTTTTGCCTCCTCTATGACTACGTTGCTCATCATGTGCCTCGTGATTACCATGGGAATGAAAGAAATGCTTGTTCGATCCCACGATGGGCGCCAAAATGTTTCTATAGAACAAGTCAGGCACTCTCAACTCTTTGATGGCTTAGTCTTCTAGTCGCTCCTATATCTGATGTGTTTGTTCTCAAATGTATTTCGTTCTTCATGAACCGCTCGGGTGGTGCCTGTAGATGACACTATGATGCTTAAGTTAGTAGGTGTTCGAGTGCAAGAGTATTAAATGTAGTAATCAATGTAAAAAGCTACCTTACTTGAACCTCTATTTATACTATTTGTAGTATGCTTTTACTTACCATTGGCCTAATTATGGTCCAATCATGCCTTAATATGATTACTTACCTGATTTGCATTAAGCTGCTTTTAGACTAGTTAATCGCGTCAGACGTTAACTGATCAGTCATGTTCGAGATTGGTGACCATGGTGATTGATCGACCTATAGAATGGTATGCTACACTTGGTTGTTTGACTAGTCAACGTGTACTATTCAAAAAGCATTTTTGACAAGTTGGAAAATGATTTTATTTAGCTAATATATTTTGGTTTCTTTCCTTTACTTCTGGTTCTTCAACGATCCTAACCTATTGGTATGTCTTGACTGGCCGGTCCATACTATATATACAATCTATTATAACATTACCTATATTAAACATCAAAACTAATAGTTATGGAATTTTACATTTTTCTTATTTTACATAAAAATAATTACATAAGTAAATCAATTAAAGATAAAATAAAAAGTTAGGGTATTGTCAATTTGAAAAATTAAGAGTGTCTTACATTTTAAAAATATAGAAAAATAAAAATAAAATTGAAAATTAAAATGGAATGAAGGGGCTAAATGAAATGTAACGAGCACTCTTTCAATTATTTTTCAACAATTTGTTAATATTTATAAAAATAAAAGTTAAAAAAGAAGAAGAGCAAACGTAGTTTTTTCTTCTGCGTGTGTGTTCTCTGCAAAGGTTTTCTCTTCTTACATCCCCGAAATTTTAACTACACTCGATAATATTTTAAATAACCATTTTATCTTTCATAAAAGTCATTTTTAGATTATTTATTCTGGAAATCTTCCTGGGCGAATTTTTTTAAAATTTTAAATATGATTTCCTAAATACGATTTCATGAATATAATTTTAAAGGATTTTCAAATGGACTGTTTAGAATAAATTCTCTAAAACATATGAAGTATATTCTGAAATAGGTTTTATAGTCTATAATTTTTTTTAATAGGCTTTCAAGACACGTATATGATGTTTTCTGGAACGAGTTTTTCAAAATAAAAATTCCAAAAACATGCAAAATGTGTTCCAAAATGCACTTTTTGGAATGAGTTTTTTAGTAACGCATTCTCTCTCTTGTTTTTCCTCTATTGTTGTGATGGCATGGCTGTGGTGTAATGAGTTAGGGTATTTTAATCTTTTTAGTTAATAATGAAGGGGAGCACTTAGTAATAAATAGGGTGCAGGAAGAGGACGAAATGTCTTAATTACTTATACGTTCTATTATATATCTAAGAAAAAAATGTTAGTGTAGTAAAATTAGTGAGATAGATATTATCAATTGATTGACACGTGTCTTAAATAGAGGATTTTTGGTCTTTCTACACTTATTGAGATTTCCCCCTCATTTTACATTTAACTTCCTATTGATGTTGGTGAGAGAAAATTAGCATTCTTCTTCTCCTCGAAGCCAAGAATTTGCATTCTTCAATTTTCCATCAAAGAGCATTTTGAAGAGCAGAAAAAACCCTTCCGGTTTGAGGTTAGGTTTGCTTTTTCTTGATGAAAGTTTGTACTTTTTAACTTCTTATAGGTTGAACATGGGATTAGTAGTATTTGAAAGTCAGTCGGTTGAGTTTTGTTTGTTCTTTTTAGTGGTGTTTTCTTTATTTTTTTCTTTAAGGGTGCCAAAGTTTCTCTTTTTTGTGCTTATTTTTCATTATCCTATGGTAGAAATCGTTTTAACTGGTCACGAAACGGGTTTGTTGTTTCAACGAAAAGAAAAACGACGAGAACGAGCAGTGGTGGTGGCACCGACAGTAGTAGTTGGCGCATTCCTGAGGTTGCAACGCTATCTACTCTTGCGCGGGAAGGAGAAATCGAAAGAAAAGGAGAGTTCTGACATGCTATTTGTCGGCGTCATTGTTGGTGGCTGCGACGTCGCTGTTTATGGCTTCGGCGTAGCTGTTGGTGGTTGGTGGTGGCTGGTGGAGAAACCTTGGTTCTATGGCAGCAGTGGTCCGAAGGGGAAGAGAAGAAAACCCTAGGTTTCTAATTGAAAATTTTATGGTTTTTTTAGAGAAAGAAATGTGTTGTACTATTCCTTTCTCTAATACACGTTTTCTACTTTTATTTTAACCGAGTTATGTTTCTGTTTCGTATTTGCAGGTCTCCTTCATCAAAGGTATTTAAATAGTAAAGGTATGAAACCAAATTAAAATATCGAAGCAAACTATAAAGCTGGAGAGAGATTAAATGCAAGAATATTAAAGGTAAATTAAATATATAAAGTTTTAGATATGCTACTTGGTTATATGTTTTTCCAGGAGTTTTTATGCTTGTTGGTTATAATATAAGTTGCAACTTCTAGCTGTTAACTATCATTGTTTGTATATTTCTGTGTATATTTTACAATCGAAAATGCTTTGCACAAGACCTGTTGTATCTATAATATGTTTGTTTTATGCACTCAGATAAATATATTGACGATTCAGAAAGTTGTGCCATAATAAGGGTAAACCTAGAAGACAACCTAATATCCTTAAGGGAAAAAATTGGAGTCCAATGAAAATATGGACGGGTTGCTTGACAATGATTTATAAGGAATGAAAATAGTTGTAATTTGGCAAGGTATAAAGAATGTCAACTTGGCTTTCTTGCTTTCTCATTTGTTTCTTCTTCTTAATTGGTTTTTAATTTCTAACACGGGGAAGTATGTTGTTCAAGGAGAAGCAGATAAGGGCAGACGAGGAGAGATTACTGGAGGAGTATGTACCTAAACAACTGATGAGTTTGAAAATTTGATTCAAAGCTCACCCAAGTTTTATCTGCATCAATAACATGGATTTCATGAAAATTTGTTTTTTTTTTTACTTCTTTAGGTTTTTTTGGAGAAGTTATACATATAATAAGTTAGTACATTATTGGACTTTACAGTTATTTTATGAGTTTATTTTTCTGTTGGGTTTATTGTCTTCTGATTGTTTGTTCTATTAAATTTCCTTGATGTGTTGTATTCCAGATATATTAGAAAAGCTCATGTTTTACATTAAATCAGCATTTGAGGATTCATGTCTGATTTTTCCAAAATTCAACAAGGCAACTATAACATCCCTATTTTTAATAAACTGTATTATTTACTTTAAATAAAACACTTAGAAAATCTTCTATTTTTACTAATATCTCATATTTTATTATGATGTAGTTTAAACATTAAAAATATTTTATCATGATGTAGTTTTTACTTATTGAAAATAACAATAAGAAGAAAACAAAACTAATAAAATATGTATATATATATATATATATATTAGGTAAAAATATATTAATTAAAATATTATTAAATAGGTATGTGTATTAAAAAAAATCTTCTAAAGAGATAAGAAGATAAAAAGAGAAGATAAGAAGAAAAGAAAAACAAAAGAAAAACAAAAAGATAAGACGAAGAGATAAGCATTATCTCTTCATTAAGGTAATTAATGATGATTTGGATAAAAACAAGCACATATGCACATGGCTTGCTTATATATATATGGAATGAAGGTTACCTAAGAAAAAGTGAGAAAGAAAGGAAGGAAGGAGAGAAAGAAAGAAAGGAGAAAGAGGGAGAAAGAAAAGGAGAGAGAGAAAGTTTTGAGCAAAGATTTAAAGTGATCCTAGTCCTTTACAAATATTATTAGTGTACCCTTCAATCAATAAGGTAAGGGGAGTGAGGTTAAGCTCTTTTTATATTAATCTTGATAAACTCATGAGTTTTATATTAATCTTTTATTTATTTTGACTTATATATTATTCTATTTACTTTTATTTAACTTATTTTCATTTATTATCCTCATATATTTATTTTATTTAATTATGCACTGATTCTGTTTATTTATTTATTTTATTTAATTTATCTCTAAGTATGGACTGGTCCAGTTTATTTATTTTATTTAATTTATCTCCAATTATGCACGAGTCCTGTTTATTTATTTTATTTAATTTATCTCCAATTATGAGTTATGCATTGGTCCTATTTATTTATTTAATTTAATTTATCTCTAATTATGCATGAGTCCTATTTATTTATTTTATTTAATCTCCAGTTATGCACTGGTTCTGTTTATTTATTTATTTTATTTAATTTATCTCCAATTAGCACTGATCCTGTTTATTTATTTTATTTAATTTATCTCCAGTTATGCACTGGTCCTATTTATTTATTTTATTTTATTTAGCTCCGGTTATGCACTGGTCTTGTTTATTTATTTTATTTAATTTATCTCCAATTATGCACTGGTCCTATTTATTTATTTAATTTAATTTATCTCCAGTTACGCATGGGTCTTATTTATTTATTTTATTTTATTTAATCTCCAGTTATGCACCGATCCTATTTATTTATTTTATTTTATTTTATTTATCTCTAGTTATGTATTGGTTCTGTTTATTTATTTTATTTTATTTATCTTCAGTTACGCACTGGTCCTATTTATTTATTTTATTTATCTCTAGGTATGCACTGGTCCTATTTATTTATTTCAATTAATATATCTCCAGTTACGCACTGGTCCTGTTTAATTATATTTTTGTTATTATATTTATTTATATCGTTCTAATCCTTATCTAATTATTTATTTAAAGTTCTTTCTTTGATTCTTATTTTATCATTATTTTATGATTAAAAATAAATAAATGTGAAGTGCAAGTAAATATTATTTTATTCAGTGAGCTTGGATTGAAGAAAATTGCATGTACATTTTATTGTTGTTTTATATTCTTTGTGTATAGTTTATACAATGACATGAATCGATAGTCATCACATTTTACCTTTGAAAATATCCAAGAGTATGTCAGTTAAGTAAGAGTTAAGTTTGGTTTCAATAAGTTGAGATTAAACTAGTGTCAAAGTGTTTGTATTTGGGAAGTCACAGTTTGGTATACTGCGGGATGAAAGGCAGGGACCATGGTGGTGTCTAAAAAAGTTTTACCAAGTAGGTGAATATCTGGATAGTTCAGAATAGCGCATTGGACTAAGATATTCATAGGCCAAACAATTTAGTTTCTGAAATTGTGATTTATTGTTACATTAGTGCTCTGAAATAGAAAAAATGCACTATGTTACTCACTTTAATCCAAAGATATATGAATCAATGTGATTTAAATGATAATATTAACATGTTTAAAGACTTTTTTTTGTATTTTGTTCAATCTAAAGAATAAAATGATTATTAAATTGACCATTTACTCATCAAGAAAATTATATTTATCTAAAGGTAAGTGAAGAACGGATAAGGAAGATATGTACCAACTGCTGTGAACATTAGGATCAATCCATTAGTAGTTCATTCAAACAAGCTACTTCATATCAAAAATAAAAATCCCTAAGGTAAATACTCCATGGAATTTTTAGCTATCTAAATTGTATTATGATCAACATTATGCAGAAAGTGTTCAATTTCTCATCTGTTGATTTTATAGGAGCAACCTTAATGAAGTGGAAAAAGTTATTTAGTACCCTTATTCAATCTTATCAACAACATTAACGAATTTGTCATGATTATTTCATTATTCAACACTTTCAAAGAAAAAAAAATCATTATATAAGAAAGAGCACTCTTACTTGAGGCAACAAGGAAAGCAAGAACAATCTCCTCATTCATGACAAAATGACTTAGATCACTCTCAGAAAATAAGGTAGAAACATGACCTAATTGAATCAACCGCACAGAAAAATAGTTAATTTTTGGCTGCTGTGGAAACTTTATTTTTAATGCTAAGTGTTATAAGGAATGAGAAGTGAAAAATATGTGCTAGGATATCCATCCCGTTGCAGGAACCAACATAGCGAATAATGTCCCAATTATGTGGCTAACTATTCACCAATTGCTGAAACAAGACCAATTGTGTAGCTAACTTTTCCTTCCATCTCTATCTGTGAACTGTACACTGCAAATCCAGAGCAATCAAGAAAAGGCCCAACTTGAATCATAGAGTTCTCTACATTCATTCTTGAGAATTTCTTGAGAACCCCTTTTGGAGAAAATGAGTATAGGAATCCATCCAATGAACCAATAAATATCCATCCTGTTACATCAAGTCAGAAAAGAGTATGTTTCTGATTCGGTTAATAGCATTATGTTGGTTGTACTGATTTTTAAGATAAATGTAGAGTTTTATACATGATACACACTTGCAATATGATTGCATTTACTAATTGGGAGACCCCATATAAAGGTTTAAATTATTGAAGTTTGATTTTTTAGGATAAGACTTCAAATAATCCAACACCATTAGTGTCCACTAAAGGAGCAGAGTCAACTTTGCTTAATGACCCTATACTTCTCTGCCACAAAACATTACCTGAAAAGACATATAGAGGCAGAACAAGAGCCTTGGTTGGAACTGTTACATACATATATGGTTGTGGATTTCTTTACATTATCACCAAATAATTTTTATAAAAATAGCATTAAAAGGGATCAATATCATTTCATAAGTTGATTTAATTTAAAAAACCATTAGTCTTGACAAAGAAAAGTTAATACCAAACTGTACAATCAAAAAATCACAAACAAAAATACGATTTGATTCTAACTAGGGATGGCAATGGGGCAGGATGGGGACGGGTTTCACTATCCCATACCCATTCCCGTAAAAAAAAAATTCATCCCCATCCCCATACCCAAACCCAACCGGTATCAAATTTTTGTCTCATCTCCATCCCCACCAGGTAACGGGTATAATCTCGTACCCATACCCGTACCCGCTTTCTTACTACTTTAATATTAGTTTTAATTAATTTTTATAAAATAATAAAAAATTACGGTAAAGAAAAGATAATATTATCAAATATTTAATATTAGGAGTATAGTTGTTTCTTCAATATCAAATACTTTGAAATAAATTATAATTGTTTACATTTTAGATTAGAATACCAAATAAAATTTAATGAGAACCAAAACATTTATTAAAATTGCAAACATTAATGAAACCTAGTTGATAAATTTTAAAAATATTTTTAAAATAATATAAAAGGAAATTTTTTTAAAAAATATAAAAGGAAAAAATATTTAAATTAAAATATATTTTAAATATTTGTTTACTTCAATTTTTTAAATTATAATGAATCTATTTTTTATACACTAATAAAAAATATAATACACCACTTGATCAAAATGACGCAAAAAACAAAATAAACATAATAATAAAATTTTAACATAGATATTGTATCTTTTGAACCACAATATATGTTGGATGGTGGTAAAAAATTATTCATGGCAATTACATTAAATTTTTATATTGTAGTAAATAAAAATTATTTATACAATTATAGTGAAAAAAATTAAAGTATGATTGTAATGAGTTAGAAATAAAAGTAATTAGATAAAATTTATCGAAATAGTATTCTACATGATGAAAATAAACAAAAAATAAAAATATTAAAAAATTAACAAATGTGTGTCTTATAAACAATTTGGAGACTATTGGAAGGAATCACACAAAGGAAAATAAATATATAATTAATGGTATGATAAGATGAAAAATATCTTAGAGATGTAAGAAAAATTTTCAAATATCAATATACTCGATGGTTGATAAAAAAAATGACGCAAAGAACAAATAATAAACATAATAAAATTTTATCATAGATCTTGTATATTTTAAACTCCAATATATGTTGGATGGTGATAAAAATAATATTCATTGCAATTACATTAAATTTTTATATTGTAGTAAATAAAAATTATTTATACAATTATAGTGAAAAAAATTAAAGTATGATTTTGTAATGAGTCAGAAAATAAAAAATAATTAGATAAAATTTATCAAAATAGAATTCTACATGATGAAAATAAACAAAAATAAAAAATATTAAAAAATTAACAAATGTGTGTCTTATAAACAATTTGGAGACTATTGGAAGGAATTGCACAAAGAAAAACAGATGTATAATTAAGGGTATGATAAGACGAAAAATATCTTAAAGATCTAAGAAAACTTTTCAAATATGAACATATATATTCAATGGTTGAGAAATAACAAAAATTGTTTTAGCGAAATAAAAGAGAATTGAACAAAGAAAAAACAAATGTATAACTAAGGGTATGATAAGATGAAAAATATCTTAGAGATCTAAGAAAACTTTTCAAATATGAACATATATACTCAATGGTTGAGAAATAACAAAAATTGTTTTAGCGAAATAAATGAGTTCTTCAAATGAAACAAAAATTAATAATAAGTAAAAACTTTTTTTTTATATTACCTAGTAAATGAAATGTTTATGCTATTAAACACTTAAATTGAAAGTATTAAACATTCTCATGTTAGACATAAATTTTTTTTAATTGACATACATCATTTTAACATAATTACATAAAGGTTATAATAAGATAAAAAAATATATTGGAGATGTGAATGAGTTTCATGACAAACCAAATATTTAGAAGAAATAAAAAATAGAAAGAATATATATATATATATATATATATATATATATATATATATATATATATATATGGTTACTTAATTAATTGTGAATATTTTAATAATTTAAACGATGATGGAGATATGACGGAGACAGGTATTATGGCGGGGGATATATTCATCCACATCCTCATCCTCATACCCAATTGAGAAAATTGAAGATTTCCCATACTCATATCCAGTCAATGCGGAGATTCCCCATCAAAATGGAGACGGATTCGGATAATACCCACGGGAGCGGGTTTATTTGCCATCTCTAATTCTAACTAGATGAATTCTAAAATTGTTTATTAGTAATTAAGCAAATTAATTGAAAATAATAATACATTTCATTTCTTACTCTGTCATTGAAACAAACTAAAATTACTATAACTATAAATAGTTATAATAAATTAATACACCATATTAAAAAAAATCAAAAAACATAAAAACAATTGATTAGTGAGTTTTTACTAGATTATGTATGTACGCGTTTAAATCTAATAATGACATATAAATATATAAATATATATATATAAATATATATATATATATATATATATATATATATATATATATATATATTTCATTTTAATATAGTATATGAGTACAATATTTAATTCTAAATTTCAATAATACTGTCATTTTATTTTATTATGTATCACTAATCAATTGTGTCAATATTAGATTATTTAATTTATTATTATACTATTTGTATTAATTAATTTAACTAAAATAAACTTATAACTGATTATTTTTCAATGTAATCTATATTTGAATATTGTATTTATAATTATACATAATTAAACTAATAATAATCATTGAAATAAATAACAATAATAATTCTCTTAAAAGTAAAACTGAAATCAAAAAAAAAAAATGATACTTTAACCCACTTTTTTTTGACTCACTTTTAATCCACCACTTTAATCACCATTAGATCATCACATCACATCATTTGAGAGAATCAAAATAGATGATTTAATGGTGATTGAAGAAGTGGGTTAAAAGTAGGTCAAAAAATGTGGGTTAAACTATCTTTATCCAAACAAAATAGGACAATGATACTTTAACCTATTTTTTTGACTCACTTTTAATCCATCACTTCAATCACCATTAGATCATCACATCACATCATTTGAAATCAATTTCGTTTTGTGTTTTTTTCAGACTAAATTTATAATGCACACACTAATTACATTTTATTTTAACAATTATTTATATATACACCTTTCATTTTTCATTTAAGTATATAGCAATATTATTTTATTACACCGAACTATGAACTATTAATATATTATTATGGGTTAAATATGTTTTCGATCCCTTAACTTTCAGTAAATTTTGGAATTAGTCCATTTTGAAACTTTGGACCAATTTAGTCCTTCATCTTTCGAAATACATAGATTTAGTCCTTTTAATCAAATTTTGTTAAGTTTATTTGATGTTTCGTACGCATTTCAGGAGTTGTTTATACTGTTTGACACATTTTTGCTTTAATGTTAAGTCAAATATTATTGTGAAACGCGCTTGAAATGCCAAATAAACTTAACAAAATTTGATTAAAAGGACTAAATCCACATATTTCAAAAGATGAAGGACTAAATTGGTTCAAAGTTTCAAAATGGACTAATTCCAAAATTCACTAAAAGTTAAAAGACCAAAAACATATTTAACCCTATTATTATTAGTATTATTAATATTATTAGTATTAAAGAATATTTATTATTTTATTATTAATATTATATTTTATTATTATTTATTATTAATTGGTTTACACTATTTTTTTATTAGTAGTAACAGTTATGTCACTATTTTACATTATTAATTTCATGTTTATATTATTAAATAATATTCATGTTACCATAATTTTACAATTTATATTTCACAAAAAATAACATAACATGGTTATTTTTAAAATAATATAGATAAATATATGAAATAATATTACTTTAAATAATATTCTTAAAAAAAAAACTTATAAAGAAACTTTCTTCGATGATAAAAATTGAAATTTGGATAAATAAAAAATTCAATTTTGTAATGACTCTTGTGCATACGTGTACAACTTGGAATTGATTTATATAATCAATAATTATTTGATTCGTAGATAATTTTTTTCATTGACTAATTAATTTCATTAATTATTTTCTAATTCTTTTTTAATCCTTTGAAATCTTTTAAATTTGTATATTTGCAATTAATAATAATATGAATAATTTCAAAATAATTTTTATCAATTAGTTGATTTTATTAATTATTTTAAATTTTTGTAATTATAAATTAAATTTTTTGTTGGTAATTTATAATACTATTATAATTACTATTACTTTTTTTGTTGTTATTTTTATTTGAATCAATGAATATATTTGATTTTAAAGTATTCATTAAATTATTACCCAAGGAATTTAAAGTACTATTTATTTGAATCAATATATATTACTTTTGTTTATAATATTTCGAGTTTAACATCATTTTATTTTAGTATTTTTATTTTATATTGTGAACTCATTTTAAATATTGGCTTAAGTTTTATATCTATTCTTTTATTTCTATTAACAAAGTTTAATATTTACTTCGTTCTGTATTTTTGTTTTGTATGTGATCCATAATACACAATATATGTATATTCTATTTTAATAATCATTTATGCATATGCATTTCATTTTTATGTAATATACATGTGTTTGTATGTACACGTGTTTTTCTTTAGAAATGTTAACATCAATTTCATGTTGAATTTATTTTATACGGGACCATATTACACCATATGTATACGATTTACTTCAACAACGACTCATACATATATACATATGTTTATATCTACACATGTTGTGTTTCTATTTAACATCAATCTCATGTTGTATTTATTTTATTTCGGAACATATTACACAATATGTATACATATTACTTTAACAACGACCCATGGATACACATTTTATTTTAATATAATATATATGTGTTTATTTATATCTACATATGTTTATATTTAAACAAATCTAACATCAACTTCAGGTTGTATTTATTTTGTACGAAATATACTTACATTTTATTTTAACAAGAAATAATGCATACGCATCTCATTTTAATATAAAATACAAGTGTTTATATCAATTTCATACGCATCTACATGTGTTTTTATTTAAACATTTTACATCAATTTCATGTTGTATTGACTTTTTACAGGACCATATTGCACATTATACCTACATTTTACTTTTTAACAACTATTCATGCAGATGCATTTCATTTTAATGTAACATATATTTGTCTACATGTGTTTCTATTTAAAAATGTTAACATCAATTTTATGTTGTATTTATTTTATATGAGACCAACTGTACACGCATTTCATTTTAATATAATATGTAACACAAAATATAATTATAAATTTTATTCTTTTAAAAATATTGTTTTACTATATCTTACTAATCAATTAATGTCAATTTTATAATTTAAAACAAAAAATTCATATTTAACTATTATTTTTAATCTTATTATTATTATTATTATTAATATTAATATTATTATTTCTATTAAATTTAAATATTAATTACTTAATCGTATCATTATGACTATTTCTTTTAATTAATTAAACAAAAATCATATTGTTATAATTAATTAAATTAATCATAAATTTAAATAATAGATTAATCATTATACATAAATTTAAATAATAAATTAATTATTATATAAATTAATCAATAATAATAATCATTCAAATTATTGATTTATATATAATAATAAAATAGGTTTTAAAAATAAAAAATATAAAAAAAAACACACCCGTGCGTATGCACGGGTCTCTTGCTGGTTTTAACTAAAATCCAATTTTGGGCTTTACGATTTTGAAAAAAACAACAAGAATTCTTGAATCTTTTCTTCCTGCACCTCCCTTATTACTAATTGCACTTTCATACTAATAGAGAAAAGTTAAAATACTCTCCCTCACTGCACCACACATCACCACTTCCAAAAAGCTCATTTAGAAAGCTTGTTCTAGCTTGTTTAGAAAATATCATATATATATATATATTCTAGAAAGCTTGTTTTGAAATTTTGTTCTACAAAACTCATTCCAAAATGCATTTCAATGTTACGGAAAACTTGTTTGGAAAATTCCCGTTTAATTTTTTTTTTCCAAAAAATCTATTTTGAAAATCATGTTTCAAATTTCAGAAGATTTCCAATCCAAAAGTGTCTTTAACGAAGGATAAAATGGTTATTTTAAAAAGCTTAATTATTAATTTAGTTATTTAATTTTTTTTGTCCTCTTGTTATTTTTAGATTTAATTTAGTGGTTCAACTTTTTAAAAAAATTCAATTTAATCTTTTTATTATTTTTTATTCAATTTAGTATTTTTTTTAAGATCCAATTTTGTCCTTTCCAATTTGAGACCAAGTTAATAATTAAGTTTAATTACAATTTATATGTACATGTTAAAATAATTTTTTAGAATTTATACATCAAATCACTTCACTTAAATGTAAAAAAAAATTGAGTATTTAGGTGAAGTGACTTGATGTATAAATTATGAAAAATTATTTTAACATGTATATATAAGTTGTAATTAAACTTAATTACTAATTTGATCTAAAATCGGAGAAGACAAAATTATATCATTAAAAAAAAGAAATACTAAATTAAATACAAAATAATAAAGAGATCAAATTGAACATTTTAAAAAAAATTAGATGATTAAATTAAACCAAACAATAATAAGAAAATAAAAAAGAACTAAATTAATAAATTAGAAAACTGAATCATTAATTAAACCTTTTAAAAATTATGGTAGAAGGCCTACTCTTTTGTACCAGTAAAAATCTTCACTTACTTCTTTTTTAACTTTGGAGTGTATATTTTAGAACGTAACATATAAATTTTACATTTGAAATATCTAACTTTTAAAATATAGAAATTGGGATGAGAAAAAAAAAATGTGATGGAGAGATGGATGAGTCAAAGAAACATTAAAAGCTGTATCTATCAAATATCTAACTCTTTAAAGCTATACCTTTGACTGATTGGTTCTTTCTTTGACTAAACCCACCAAGAATTGGAACAACCAAACAACCCCACTTGTCTTCCACAAAATACTAAATAATGAAAGAAACTGTGAAAGAATTGGAAGAAATAATAGTGGTAACTAAACATAATGTAATGACAATATACAATGTTAATTGATGAGTGGTCCAAAGCATGCACTAAGAAGAAGATGATTCAAATTTGTAGTGCTTATCCACAGCAACTGAAACATCCCAAGTGCAATGGAGTCCTTTTGGGATGGTCACAAGGTCTCCAACACCAAACTCTACAAACTCTGATGACCCTTTTGGGTATGCCTTCACCTTCCCTTTCAACAAATAGCATGTCTCTTCAGCATCAAACTTTAATTGGTACTTCCCTGGAGAGCAGCCCCATCTTTCATTTTTCATTTTTTTTACCAACCCCACCAAAAGAAAAAAAGAAGAAGGAAGAGCATAAATAATTATACATGGAGACAGAAGAAAATATCATAACAAAGAGGTGAAAAAGAAAAGAGAGTATGCATGCATACTTGGGCCAACACTTGATATTCAATTCAGCTAGACGTGACTCTGGAGGATTGCTTTCAATGGTGATTCTAAGATTTGAATTGGAATCGGAAGCCATGGGTTGATGAAGAGAATAGTATAAAGAACGAAGTTGAAAACAGTAGAGCACCGAGAAAAACTAGGTTTGTGTTAGGGATTTTGAAGAGAAGAATAGAATATTTGGGATCCGAGATTGAATATTATGATATGAGGAAGTTGGGTATCTCCATATTTAACAACTACCAATCAAATCATGCCAAGTTGTTTTTCAACGAAATCATTTATTGCACTATGCCTCAATGGAAATGAACTATGCAACTAGGGAGGTTTCGATTTGTTTAAAAAAAATATCATTAAGCACGAGAAATTAAAAACACTTGTTAATTAAAAAATTTAAATTTCAAAGTAAATAAGAAAAAAGATTCCGGCATTCTTAAGTCTAACAAAATTATGAATAATTTAAAACTAAAAACTAAAATTACAGAAAAATAACTTCGGAACTAAAATTGCAGATTTTATAAAATGAAAGAATTTAAGGTACAAATAAGATAATTTTTTTTAAATAAAATGTTTAAGGAACTCGTTGTCAAAATTTTAACTTTAACGAAATAAGGGATCGGATCTTCATTTTATGAATGTTGAATCATCAACGCAGCGTTCCAAATACATTAAAAAACTAATTTGCAAAAGTAGTAGATGACAGAACATGAGGTCCAAGCCAAGAACTTTTAGGTCATTAAACTCTCTTCAGTCTTGTCAGTCCGAATCAGTATGAGCAAAAAGTAGGGCCGCATTTGTGCCTCCGAAACCAAAAGAGTTTGACATAGCTACTCTAATTGGCCTTTCCTCTGAAGCAGACAATGGCATGAAACCATCATCGAACACAGGATCTGGCTTAGTTAAATTCAGAGTTAATGGAGCAATTCCCTGTCATAACAACATCATACAAACCGATATAATAGATTAAACATACGTACAAAAATTCTTCCCCACAACTTCCTGAAAAAAGTGCATATTGCTTACATGTCGTATTGCTAATATTGCGAAAATCGCTTCAACAGCTCCAGCTGCACCTAGGAGATGACCAATAGCCCCCTGTAAAAATTGTCTCAATTAAGAAGCAACGGACACTTTAGATTATACAGACAATCAGATAAGTAAAAAGATCTGTAGCTTTACCTTTGTGGAGGAGAAGGCTAAAGCAGATGAGCTTGTTCGGTCAGAGAACATGGTTTTGATAGCATTACCTTCTATGGTATCGCCTATATAAATAATTCTGGTGAGAAAATTTACGGCAAAAGCACAGACACAGAGATGTAGTATTAAAACAATAATAATATTCAAGCTTAAATTGCTGGACTCGGCATAGGTTCACTTCACTTGCCCAACGGTGTAGATGTAGCATGTGCATTTATGTAATCCACTTCAGAAGGATGGAGACCTGACTGCGTATCATGAAAATCGGTTAAAATGAGTATATCTAGACATGTCTAACTAAGCCAATGCACAAAGCAAACGAAAATACATATGGCAGAAGAATTTCATTCGTAATAATGATTAAGACTAAAGTTCTGCTAAATAGGCGTGCAGATCTCTCAAATAATAAATGCTAAAAGCACCCAAGTATCTAGCATATTCTGTTATAATAATGGTTTGGCCATCTTGTGTGGACATTTATCATTGTGACATAACATAATCTTCACTTACATAATTTTCAGTAGGGCAGGTATACATCAAAAGTTGGAAGCTCAGCCGACAGAACCTCTAATGATGCATAACGAATGCAGAGCAATACAGGATGATAAAAGATACCTGTCTTAAAGCATGAGTCATAGCCATAATGGCACCTCTTCCATCACTAGGAGGTTGAGTGATATGGTATGCATCACCTAGTTAAATTCCACATGAAAGAAGTCAACCAAATATAAAATTAAGGCTATAAGAAAATCTTATATCCTGCAACAAACTACCTGACATCCCATAGCCACGAATCTCTGCATAGACATTGGCTCCTCGATTTTTTGCATGCTCAAATTCCTTAAAGATTGGAGAGCAAATAATTGAGAAATGTCAAATATTATAAATAAAATATAAAACACAATAAAGTTCTTAACCAACCTCCAAGACCAAGACTCCAGAACCTTCACCTATCCTGAGTAAAAGTAACTTTGATATAAGCAGCAAGGCTTATATCAAAAACAAACATGATTATAATCAGAGACAAATGTTCAATGTTAATATACTTACACAAACCCATCTCGACCACAATCAAATGGTCGTGATGCTTCCAGAGGGCTTGAATTATATTTTGTTGTCAAAGCCCGAGACCTGCAAGTCTCCATAATCAGATTTAAAATATCAGAGGGAAAAAAGGACAAATTATTACTGAAGTTGTCAATAATAACAGAGGACACAGGGCATTGATCATAATTTACCTGCAGAATCCTGCAATTGATAATACATCAATGCTGGACTCTGTTCCTCCAGCCAACATAACATCTGCATCCCCAAATTGAATCATTCTCATTGCATCACCAATAGAATGTGAACCAGTGGCACATGCAGTTACTGCAGCATGATTTGGTCCCTACATTCAAGAATTCCGGAATAGGGAACATGTTTTTCCATTGCTCAGTATTATTAAGGATAGAAAAGGTCATAGCATAACAACATCCTCATAGCTCCGAAACAATGCCTTTACTATTTCCTTTTTCTGATAATTTTGTTGACATGTGTTATAATTAATAATTGTTCTACAGGGAGATATAACATTTTTTTTTGAGTATTTAAACTCTCAAAGCTGATGGACAGACAATTACTCATCCAAATTAACATGAAGGATTTTTTTTGTCTCAGAAGGCTGTTACTTTTCATTGGATAATGATCTTAGAAATTATTATAAGATGAAGAAACATTGAAGCAAGAAGATATATTTCCTACATTCATTCTATAGAAGGGCAAACAATTCTATAATATAGAAATAACTTTCATCTTAAAATCCACAATACAAGTATTTATAAGCTAGCGTGTCCAGCGCTCCAGCAATTGAAGGAGGCCAGGAGCTCATTCATATTTGCACTTTGTAGTATAGAATATAACTCAGGAGAAAGTAGTCTCTTCACCTGGAACCCATATTTCATGCTCACATGACCCGATGCCATATTGATCAATATGCGTGGGATAAAAAATGGACTAAGGCGACGAAGACGCTGTATTCAGGGTAGAAGAAGTAAATATCAAATGCAGTATAATTTATTTAAATTACTAAACATTTCGCTGCCATAACTAAAAGCACTTGTTGAAAAACTTTGACAGGGAAAGATTATCAAAATTGTTCAAGACCATTGGATTTCAACTAACTGACCTTCTCACAGATCAGTTGAGCAGAATCTAGGATGTCACTAACGCTTCCAGTTCCCCCACCAATAGACACTCCCTAATAGTTTGAAGTTTTAACACAAGTTACACAAGGAAAAATTCAAAAAAAAAAATATTTATTATACAAATTCAAAAAATGCATACCGTTCTTTCCTTATCTTCCTGCTCAGTGGGAAACCAATTAGAATCCTTGAGAGCTTCATCAGCAGCACACAGTGCATATGCTATAAACCTTGCTATTGATCGATGGTCCTAAGGTAAATGTCACAGTACTATTATGGCATCAATAAGCATATTAAAGTTCATCCCAGCTAAAGTACAGAGTGCTGTATCAAAAGTCATCTCATCAGCCAGTGTAGGAGATAACGATAACGATGATAATAACAAGATTACCTTAGAATTAAGCCAGATTTGATCGTTGAATTCACCTGGATTGGTTCCAGTAGGAACAAGAGCAGCAACTTTGGATGTCAACTGTTCGAAGGCACTCAACTGAGTTTCCTTATCAAAAGAATTCATCTTGAGGTCTTCCAAAGACAATGCCCTTACCCCACAATCCCCATCAATGAGGCGCTTCCATGTTGTGCCCACTCCACAACCAAGAGGAGTAACCATACCTAACCCTAAAACATCGTGAATTGAAATGAAATCTGAACTCAGCACTGAAAAACAAACATGATATGAATTTAAGGAATAGTTAGCTAGTCAGTTACCGGTAACAACTACTCTACGGGAAGAAACAACGGGAGGAGGTGGAAAAGTTGCAGAGGAAATGGTTCGGTGAAAGGAAATCAAAAAATTTCTCGCAGTTCTACGCATAGTTGCCATATAATTATCTAGTAAGAATCTGAAACTAGAATTTCCCCAATCCTTTTCTTTCTACTCTCAGTACTCACTCTCTGTGGAAGAAACCAACCACTTCCGGTGGCGCTGTGATATGAGGAACCTAAACAAAACCAATCGAATTAAACCCTAAACCCACTCTTTCAGGCAATCTAAGAACAGACATTCACATTCACATTCTGTAGCCTATGAGCTCTCATGTTCTATGGTTCACAACAACTCTTTCTCAAAAAAAAAAAAAATTATTACTTTTTCATCTTCAATTGCGTAAATTGCCTAAATCGAAGGCTTAAATATTTCTTTGTTCTCACTTTTGTAACTGTTGGTGCGGATGGTCTTATTTTTATCAAATATTTTAAATGATTCTCAATTTTGTAATTCGTGTTTAATTTAGTTTTTCTATATGATGTCGTTTAAATGAGTAACAGAATACTACACATGTGACACTGTTTGTATTACATTGTATTGAGGTGTATTACGTGTATTGTACATGTGTAGTAAATAGGTGAGTTAGGGTTTTGAAAATGAATTATTGGACAGTTGGTGAGTTGCTGCAATCTTCTTCCTCCATTCCCAATTCATGTTGATACCTTTATTTCAGGGCTGATCCAAGAAAAAGATCGCAACAAGAAAAAAGGAGCAGGAATAAGAGAAAATTCAGGGTTGATCCACCTTTAGAAGAGCCAAATAAGAGAATTCCTTCAGCTCAACATGAAAGCCTAAGTTATGAATTCTCTGCTGAAAAGTTTGAAATAACCCCACGTCATGGGCAAGTTAGTACCCAAATTCTATTCTCGTTGTTGGTAACCCAAATGCATTACCAGCTATGGATACTGATCTTTCTCTTTCTTTGTCTTCAAAAAGTGAGTATCATGTTACATCTATATGCTGCAATAATGAGGCACCCAATAGTAGTTGTGTAGGGATACCACGCGACAAGCCCCTAGGATAGTGGATACCCTAAGATAGGATGAAATGATTTTGAAGCTAGTTCCATGGGTTCATGAGCTCCAAAACCAGCTTCAAGAATGGACAGAGTAGGCAAATCAAAAGGTTATACAGGTTGCTCGGCGGTTGAGCAAGGACAAGGCTGAGCTTAAGACACTAGAGGAAAACACTATGAAAACGATTTCAGAGATGGAAAATGCCTTGTGTAAATCAAGTTCTCAAGTAGAACGAACTAATGCAAATGTTCGCAAGCTTGAGGTAGAGATTGTTGTGCTGCGGAAAGAGATGGAGGTTGCTAGGTTACGTGCAGCAGAATCAGCCACAAGCTCTCAGGAGGTCTCAAGGAGGGAAAGGAAGACCCAAATGAAGTTTCAATCATGGGAAAAGCAGAAATCCTCGTTCCAGGAAGAGCTAATGGCTGAAAAACACAAATTAGCTCAATTTCAGTAAGAATTAGGGCAAGCTAAAGCACAATAGGATCACCAATTGCAGTAACTCACCAACTACCCAACAATTTATTTTCAAAACCCTAGCTGACCTATTTATCCCCAAATATCTAATTACTACACCTGTATAGTACACGTAATACACCTTAATACAACGTAATACAAATAGTGCCACCTGTACAGTGCTATGTTATTGATTTAAATGGCGTCACAGAAAATGACTAAATTAAATACGAATTGCGAATATGATGACCATTTTAAACATTTGGTAAAAATGAGGACCATCCATAACAAACACTACGAAAATGAGGACGAAAAAGGTATTCAAACCAATATTTTATTCACTTCATGTTCAAGTAAAAATTGGAATTAGTATTTTTTGGAAATCTTGAATTAATGTAGTTTATTAGATCTAAAAATGCGTAAATTTAGTTATTTAAACTAATTTTTCTTTTAAATTTATTTAACGTTTCAAACGTGTTTGTCATTTAATATTGAAGTGAACATGTGTCAAACGGTATAAATATGTTAGTTTTGAAATGGTTGAAAAGCCAAGAAGGGGGGGTTGAATTGGCTAGTTAAAACTTTAGGCTATTTTTGCAAGCTAAAAACCTCCTTTAATTGAATCAAATAGATCACCAAGTTAGGATCCAAATAGTACTGGACTATACACTTTCAGTCAATCAAAAACAGAGTTAATAGATTGATTTTACTAAACAGATTCTGTTCTGGTATAATCAATCGATTGAAACTGAAAAACAGTCGACTGAAATACTGGGAAAAATGCAGAAATATGAATTTGAATTTTAAACCAGAAACAATCAAGATCAATTCCAAATGATTATACAAACATGCTCAATGCTTCAGATGCTATAAAAACATGCAAGAACATGAAAAAAATGATTAAAGCACAAGTTCTTGAAACTTTAAAATGAAAATGCAAGAGAGAAAGGTTAGAGAAGAGAGGACACCACGAATTTTTATACTGGTTCACTCAAACCTGAGCTACATCCAGTTAGTCAAGGCAACCTGAGCTTGACTTTGCACTATTTCAAAAGTTTTACAAAGAATCCACCCTTACACTTCCAAAATATGCAAAAACACCACAAAAGACTCTTGAATCATACAAGAATCACACCAGCACAGCAAGAACCCTCTTACAGACCTCGAAAACCACCAGGCACACACACAAAGCTTGAGAAAGATCAAACCTTAGTGGTAGCACAACCTTGCCTACCACAAACCACTTTCTCCAAGCTTCAAACCAAGCCAAAAGCTTCAAGAATTGATCCAAGATCAATCTTCAACAGCTGCAACACCTATGATCACGAAGGAGAGAGTTTCCACACATTTCTAGAACCAAATCATGCTCTAAAATGATCAACGAACCTCTCTTTCGAAAATCACAACTTTTATAGTCAAACTGTTACGAAATTCAACAGGTTGATTTTCAAATCAATCGGTTGATTTCACTTAACTTAAGTGAAATCAGTCAATTAAAATCTAAATCAACTGATTGAATTTGTTGCAGTTTAAGACTACTACAGCCAACCTTTTAACCTGTTAAAAAGTCATTCAACAGATTAAAAGAGACATTTTAACCTGTTGAAAAACCATTCAACAGATTAAAAACACACCAAAGACCAAACAACATCTAATTAATGCTTTAAGGTCTACAACATGAATTACAAACTACAAGTACACTTTCTTAATGATGTAATTACATGGAGAGCACATGTTTCAGCCTTGATCACCATGGATATCATCAAATCTCCTTTCCTTCATCAATGTAGGCTTCATTCCAATGTTTATGGCTTCAAGATAGTTCAAAAGAGCTTCATTCAATCTTCATCAAATCTTCAAGAAGCAAACCACCTTGGCTTCTCATGTCAACAAAATAAACTAAAATACTATAACAAAATATGTTTGAAACGTCAAATAAATTTAATAAAATTTGGTTAAAATGACTAAATTCACGCATTTACATAATTGAGAAACTAAATTGATTTAAGGATTCAAAAAGGACTAATTTCAATTTTTACTAAAAGTTGAAGAACAAAATCATATTTAACCATACATTTAATAAACACAACCATTTTTGGTCTTCAAGACTTCACATTCTACAATTTTAGATATAACCTTTTTTATTGAATATTTTTTTAAACTTTTTTTATTAAATGATGTTGATCACCTTAAAATTATGGTATCATTATTAAGTAGTTATCGTGATGTAGGATTATCTTATTCCTTTTAGAAGATTATTGAATATGGTGATGATTGATTAAGAAAACCAAGGAAATTTCCACTGAACATTAAGATAGCAAGCTATCTAGATGTGAATGTTCCTTTCCAAGGTTCTAGAGAAGAGAAGAATGGATTGATTCAAAACAAATAAGAGTGGATAACACATAAAAAGAGTAAAACCCAAGTCACACACACAAAGGAAGAAGAAAGCATAAAATGGAAAGGAAATGAATGATAAAAATGTGAGAAGCACGCCACTACAAGGCTAGGCTAGAAGAAACCATGACAACCTTGAAGATGAGTGGATGTGTGTCGCCACTTGAATCAAGATTCAAGATAAGGCTTAAAAGAACTTCACTCCCTAAGCAGGAAGACTCTCACAATGGTTGATACACAAAGGTGTTTAATTTCTCTAAAATGTTCAACCCTAGTACAAGTGTTAGAGGTCCCTTTAAATTGAAGTGTCTAGGGGCCTCTTAGCAAAAGCAAATAAGCTAAAAAGGATTACAATGCAAATAACAAAACCTAGAGTCTAGAAAGTAGGTTAATAAGCACATGGACACATTCTAGAAGCCTTCTTGGCCAAGACAAGGTGGATGCTCCTTCTAGATGTTTCTAGACTTCTTGGTGGCCAAGGCATGTGGTCATCCTTTCTAGATGTTTCTAGAAAGCTTTCCTCCTTCTCTTTCCTTCACATGTGCTCTCCAAAAGCCATCTAAATGCGTCACTTGTCCTTCCTTGTCCCACCTCTTAATGAACCTATAAAACAAGTTAATTTTGTATTAGCATGTTGGCTTTAGGTTAAGTTAATTCTTTGAGTCAACAAGTCAACCCAAAGTCAAGGTCAAAAAGTCAACTTAAAAATAGTCAACCAAGCCAACTTAATGGAATTTTAAACTAAAGAAAATAAAAGCAAAGGAAGGTATCAAGGAACTCCCTTTCTTCTAAGCATGTGCCATGGGCTATCATCCTTGGTAGGGATCAATCCTTTATCATATCGGAATGGACATGAATGCATGTATTGATGTGACATTGGTCAAGCTATTAAAATAGTTCGATTTATATAACAAATTTGTCCGTGTAATCTAATTAATCTGAGTGAGTCTTGCAAATATTGGCTTAGTTTATGGTCTAAATATTTTGTAATTACTAGAGTAAATTTGTTTCTATCATGGATTGTTTTTATAAAGTAGGTTCTTAGTGGTTGTAATTCTTCTAATATTTTATAAAATATTCTCTCTCGTATTCAATTCAATTTCTTCGAACCTTTCAGTACTTAAATACCATTTATCATAATAAGTGATTCAAGGTAGTTCGATTCATGGTTATGGTGTTACACTAATTAAAAAATTAGAACACCATGGTGACATTGTTACAATGTACTTTAGAAGAGTTCATGAAAAAAACGTTATAAGAAATGTTGCACTACAAGGGGTGAGATGCCTGATTTTCACTAGATAGAATCATGATTGTTCTTGCATGACCAAATTGTACTCTATCAAGCCTTCAAAGTTCGAACTGACTACTCGATCTTCAATCCGGAAATCCTTCACTCTTAGCCGTCTTCATCCAGAGTGCAGGAGTGCTTACAAAAAACACTTTGATACTTAAAATAGCATTGGTATTGTCAAAGAATCTCAAAGAATTTCAAGGTATAATAATTGCGTAATAAATACATAAGTAACGTAATATATATATATATATATGTATATATATATATATATATACATATATATACATATACATATATATATATATATATATATATATATATATATATATATATATATATATATATATATATATATATATATATATATATATATATATATATATATACATATATATATGTATATATATGTATATATATATGTACATACATATATATATATATATGTATATATATATATATGTATATATATATATATGTACATACATATATATATATATATATACTACTTTTTCAGGCCCCATTGAAATGGACTTTTTTGGTCCAAAATACCTTTTTTAAATGTTTTTGGGTCTATTAGAGTTTGTGCAATTACCTTAGAGCTCTTGTTGCTCTATGGGGTGAGGCCAACATAGGGTAGTATGGGGTTCTTTGATTTTTTATTAAGATCAGTGTGTAGTGCCAGACCATGATGAATGAAATCGGGTACGAGTACTGTTGGATTCTTAATCTCTTGTTGGAGACAATATCCAGTACCTGGCTATGGTGAATGAGGCCAGGTACAGGTACTGTTAGATTCTTGATCCTTTTTTGGAGACAACATCTAATACTTGGCCAAGGTGAATGAGGTCAGGTACAAGTACTGTTGGATTCTTAATCTGTTGTTGGAGACAACACCCAGTACTTGACCATGGTGAATGAGGTCGGGTACAGGTACAAGTACTGTGAGATTCTTGATATGTTGTTGGAGACAACACCCAATACTTAGCCATGGTGAATGAGGTCGGGTATGGCTACTATGGGATTTAACTGATCTCTTACTGACATCAGTACCCGGTATCTAGCTATAGAGTATGAGGTTGGGGTACAGGTAGGACAATGATCATTCTTCATATTTCCTCACACAGACTTATCTAGATTCTTAGGAGAAAATGTTAATCAATGTCATACTTTTATTATTGATTGATAACATGTTGGTGAAGGTTAAGCTTGTGATAATGCACATGCGAAGACATGTATTATAGTAGATCGCAACCTAGGCAAAAACTATTAATAATTCCTATTTAGTTTGGAATGATTACAATAAGTTGATTCTTAAGTGTTTTAGAGAAGTGAATGGTGATCCTGTGATATATTTAATGAAGTTGCACATAAGATTGTGATTGAGTATTCTAAAGAGTTTAATATGATAATTGATCGTTTGAATTTGTGTAAATAATATATACTTAGTTTCTTTTTAGGGGGCTTAAAAAATGATGAAGGCTTGACCACACAAGATACAAAAGAGGGATCACAAGGAACATGTTTAGATGGGAGACTTATAGTCCTTCATCTTTATCCGTGTTTAGCATTTCATTATGTGATTTCCCTAAGTTGACTTAGTTGACTCAACCTTAGTTAACTTGTTGATCTTTGACTAAGTGTGACTTATTGACTTGACTTAAGCACCTTTTGAACTTTTGTAGAGACATTCCTTATCTCATTTTGAGAGCTTGGCCGAAATCACCTTAGGGTTTCCCACCACCCTTTTAGTTTGTGCTATCTTTAGAAGATGTTTCTAAAAAATAAGGTTTTGTATTTGCTAAGTAACCCTTTTGAACTTTGTGTTTATTTCCTAGAGACCCATAAGACTCTCTATATAAGGGGTGCTCATAAGCTTGTAATATGGTTGATCAAAGTTGAGTAAAACTTATATTGTTTCAACCACAAAATCAAGAGTTATCCTCCAAGGAGTGAAGACTCTTCCTTTGCCTTATCTTGCATAGCAAGTGGCGACTTCCATCAATCATTTCTAGGAAAGAGCTGGTCTTTTGGTTCTCACCTACGAGTGGCGTGCTCCCTTGTCCATTGTCATTTTCTATTGCTTCCATTTTTATCTTGTTTTCTTCTTGTTTCTATTTGGAAATCCTATTATGTTCATCAGTTTGTTTTGTTTCTTGATTTAATTCATCACTCTCCTTCTCAAGAACCTCTAAAAGTGAACATTTACATCTATATAGCTTGCTATCTTAATGTCCAATAGGGATCTTCTCTAGGTTTTCTTAAGAACTCAACCACCATATTTCATAAAAGCTAAAATGAACTTACATTGTTTGGTATCTAGAGCCTAGACTGTCTAAAATATGGTGTTTTTCTTGTGCTAACCACTGTGTTCTTGTGTTTTTCCTTTGGTGGATCTCTTTGAATTTTGAAGTTCAAGTTGGTGTGCAAATTTTTCCCACTTCACTTGGAGGCTTTAATGTCTAAATCTCATCCTCATGATCTTGGTTTCATTGTGAAGTTGTGCACATGTTGTTTGTTGCTTTGTTGACCCCAAACCGAGAGCTATCTAGGTTGTTACAATGCCAATTTTTTTTCTCACATGTTGAAAATGTCTTTAAATGTGCTTAACTTTGATTTTGAGTCTTTTCTCATATGTTCATTTGAAGTTTTCTAGTTCTTGTTGCTTAAAATATTTGAATATTGCATGTCTTGTTTGATGTATGTACCTTGGAATTGATTTGTGGCCTAAAATAAAGGAACTAAGTGACCAAGACACATAAAACACCTTTCTATCATCTTTGTTGAGCTAGTTGTTAAAAGAGAAATGTTTTTCAACATCTTTTGGTCTAAAATCAAGAGCATTCTTGCTTATTGGTGAACAAAAATCTGAAAATTTGTTATGTGTTGTGCTCCTAATTTGCATTTTGAGTGTTGGGTGATATTGTCAAATTAGTTCCATACTTTCACTTGGTTCTTGTCTTTCTTGGTGTGTGCATGATTTGAGCTTGGAAATTGCATGTTCAAGTATTTTTCCATAGTCTTTTTATGTACTTTTGTTGTGTTAGTCTTGTTGCAAGTTTTGTCACATGATTTTTCTCCCTTTTAGAGTTTAGCTCTTCTTATTTTTGTGCTTTTCTTACTTTTCTTTAGGTTATCTTTATTTTGTCTTAGTAGTTTTCTTTCCTTGAACTTCTTTTAGTGTTGAGGTCGTTACATATTACTTGCTCTTGAAAGTTTTTTGAAAAGTTTTTAAGGTGTTTCTTCACTCCTTTGGTGGATTTTGAGTGATAGCCTTGCCTTACTTGCTTTAGTGTGTAAACTAAACACTTGGGATTGCATTTTGAGGTGATTTGAGTCTTGATTTGTTTTTGACTTTGCCACTAACCCCTTTCTTTCTTCTTAATTTGTGAATTTTGTTGTAGGAAAAGATGAACTTAGACTCAATAGTGGGAGAGGAGGAAGAGGAGTCACCTTTGGCCTACTCTCCTCTAATTTTTACTCTACAACAAGAGGATCAACAAACACTTGCTCACATCCTCCGAGAAATGGAGATTAGTTGAAGAAAGACCTTTGATCAACTAAGGGCGAATATGAGACAAAGTGAAATCATGCTTTAAGAGTATATTCAAAGGCTTGAACTTAGTGAAGATGAAAGGAGAAGAATGAGATCATCATCATCTGAGGGCTCCTTTGGTGGTGAAGAAAGGAGAAGAGGGCACCACTATGATGGAGAAAAGAGGCACACCTCATTACCACAAAGACAATCACCTCCCATTAGGATTCCTTAATTCAAAGGAGAGAATGATCCTAAAATCTACAATGAATGAGAGAGAGAAAAAAGTGGACCAAATATTCATCATTCACTTAGTTAGTGACCAAGAGCAAATAGATCTTGTAGTGTTAGAATTTGAGGACCATGTCATGACTTGGTGGCATCAATTATGTATGGACAATATTAACCAAGAGCCACTCGCGACTTCTTGGAGGGACATTAAACATTTAATGCGCGATAGATTTTTTCCTTCCTACTATGAGAGGGAGAATCTTTTGAAGCTCCAAAGGCTTCAACAAGGGTCTATTTGTGTTGATGAATATGCCAAGTTAATGGAGTCCCTACTTCTAAAGGTGGAACTTCAATTTGAAAGTGAAGAAGAAAAAGTAGCTAGGTTTGTGAGTAGTCTATGGAGAGAGATTCAAGATGTAGTTGAGTTGCATGAGTATTCCACACTTTACAATTAGCTTTAAAAATTGAAAGTCAATTGAAAAAGAAATAAGAGGCCAAGAGAAATACTTATTATAATGATTACTACTATAAGAATTGGAAAGGTAAAGAAAGAAAAGATGAAAAACCACCCTCCAAGAGTTTCCAAGACCACCCACCTAGGACCAAATCACCTAGAGTCCCTTGTGACACTCCTAACTCTTTCCAAGGTTCAAGAACTAGTACCATAAAAAGTTTTAAATGCTTGGGTTATAGACATATTGCTTCAAATTGTCCAACTAAAAGGAACATGATCTTTAACACTAAGGAAAAGGTAGAGAGTGAGCATTCTTCCCCCTCTTCCCCCAAAAGTACTTCCTCGCGCACGTCTTCCTCTTCTTCAAGTGAGGATGAAATCAATCCTAATGAAGCAGGTTTGTTGGTGGTTAAGCGCATGTTAGACCAAGTCCCAAAAAAACTTGAATCTAAAAAAGAAACAACTTTCATTCAAGATGCCTAATCAACAACAAGCTTTGCTCCCTCATAATTGATAGTGAAAGTTGTGTCAATATTGCTTGCACAATGGTTGTGGACAAGCTTGACTTGAAAATTGTAACACCCATTTAAAGATGCCATGTGTAATCTTATAATTTGTCAAAACTTCAAACATAAAACTCTGATACCATCCTATAAAATAGGAAGCTTCACAACATTTTATTTCAAAAACCACTTGTCAAAATTTTCATCCGAATAAAACTTTATCATTCAAAATAAAACCTCATTAAAATAAACCAAACCAATTTATGTCGTCAAAATGAGACTTATTACAAGTTCTTTCAAGTTTAAAAATCAAAACAACTAAATTATTACATCTTATTCAAAGAAAACATTTCCAAATGCTTCTCAAAATCTCCCCAAAAGCTTTCCCACGAGCTTCTCATAACTATGCATCTCCATTAGCATCTACATCAACATTTGCTCCCATATAACACACACGTTATATGATCATCGAACAAACACAAACAACACTAAAAGTAAAGGCGAGTTAACCATATAAAACATCATTCCACATTATATTGCCAACATCCAACTCAACTTGCATTATCACGATATATGCATAACATCAACCAAGATAACAACCCACCACGTGTTCCCAAAATCACAACATGCAATCATCAACATATTACAACCAAGTAACATCAAACAATATGACATTCTCTTATAACCAACCATTTTACCTTTCTTGCGCAACATCGCCTCTTGCAATGGGTCATTCCTCTACTTTTCATAGACTTACAAGCAACAACTCTACCCGCTCAACAAAGTCTTGTGTAATAGCACTCTTGCTAAGATCATGGCAAAGTGATGCTAAAGTGGACAATTTTTCATTGGAAGGAAGGAAAAAGTGATGCCCCAATTTAGGAACCCTAGATTCGAGCTCATCCGAAACGAAAACATCGTTGAGCTTCTCCTACTGGAGGTGGAGCTTCACATGTTTGTTGTTTTGTACATTCTAATTATTCTGATTTGAAATGCTTGGATTCAAATACTACTAAAATATTTTTCGATTTTTTACACACATTTTGATACATAAAGAAATGGAGAAAATGTTTGGTGCATAATCAAAACCATGGCCCCAATTTACCATTAACAAAAGGTTTATCAGGTAAGCACATTTTATACCATTATTTCCTTTTTTTCTAATTTTTTCTTTTTATATTTATTCAGTTTTCTTACTGCCCTTGGACGATGTCCGACTCTTGAAAAGCTACTAAAGGATCCACACTTTTTGTGAAGTATGGAGTTAGCATTTATGGATTGAGGATTTTTTGCTTTTATTGAAATATAAAGGGCGATTCAAGAATCACTAAGATGCTAGTTCATGTGTGATGTTGAATTGATTTTAGGCATAATTTGCTCAGTTCAATACTACATAACATAACTAATTTTTAATATATAAATTTATCTAAAAACGTGTTTTGATCTTATTTAGATGTTGACGAATGTTTACACAATGCCATTTCATTTCAGAATGTTTACACCATGCCATTTCAGAATATATTGTTGTTTCTTTATGAACTTGATGTTGTCAACACCAGGCCTTCTACAGTTGCACCACTATCACAATGCTGAACTGGTAAGTATTTAGAGTAGGTTAATTGTTCTTGTAAGGAATAAGATTTAGAATGATTAATATACGTGAAACAAATAGTGATTAACTTAGCAAAACATTGGTCTAGATTCATTCTTCTTCTTGCCATTACTTTTCTCTCGTAACAACACTCTAAAGCTATATATATATATATATATATATATATATATATATATTATTCATCATCGGTTAATCATGTTCAACCAAATAAAGTGATCTAAGGCAATCAGATTAAATGGTTCCTAAACATAAATATATTTAAGAGTAATTATATTTTAATACTATATTATAAGCTTATAGAAGTCAATTTTATATGTTAACATGTTTATGTGCAATCTTTTCTTTCTCTAGATACCATTTGAATATTGAAATACAACTATATCCTAGTACTTTAGTAGCAAGATATATAAATCATGTTAATTTAGAATATGATTAAATATATATTTGGTCCTATTTTCGTTGTTTTTATTCAATTTGGTCATCATTTTCGTTTTATGTTCATTTAGGCTCTCATTTTCGTCAATTTGGTTCTTTTTACTAACGATGTTTAAATAGTTAACATTTTTGAACAATGCATGCCACATGTCAACTCCTGGTTTCTTTTTGTTTTTGTTTTTTTATATATTTTTTAATTTTAAAATAATTGTCCACGTGTCAAGTTATAATTGTGTCACATATCAATGTTAGTGTCACATGTTAGCTTGTGGTTGTGCTTTATTTTTTTTTCAATTTGGACCTTGTATTCGTTATTTTTGTTCAATTTAGTCCCTATATTCGTTATTTTTGTCCATTTTTGTCCCAATTTTGGTTAAAATGAATCAATTTTGTCGCTTTCAAATTGATACCAAATTTAATATCTTTTATAAAAATTATACTAATATTCTTTCTAAAATTGACATTTTTATTAATTATTTTTGAAATTTAAATATAAATTATTAAATTTAATTATAAATTGAATATAATTCTCATATTTAATTGTTAAATAGAATACAACTATTTAAAATACTATTAGAATATAATTATTAAATGTTTTCTTTTAATATTTATATTCTAAAATACTGATACTTTTACAATTGATATTTACAAATAGGGTTAATTATGTTTTTTGTCCCTCAACTATTGGTAATTTTTGGTTTTAGTCCCTCACCTGATGTTTGCACTATTTTAGTCCCTCATGTTTTATATTGCATGGAATTAGTCCTCAATTTTAAACTCCGTTAGTTGCAATTGACACTTGTCAAACGAAAGGCCATGTCAGGATCCCGTATTCAGTAGTTTAAATATTGCACGTGGTTATTTTATTGGGTAACGTTTTAAAAGAGGCTAATGTTTACAATAAAGAGGGATTTGGGTAATTTGTGAAACCCTAAATTGGAGTGGTGCGACGAAGACATTGGTGAGGATCTTTGGCAGAGTACGAAGATGTTATGAATAACATTCACGATTGAAGACCGTTGTAGAGTGATGAAGAGTGGGAGCAAAGGATTTCACTGTTCGCAGAGGAATAATGGTTCGAGAATGTCTCAAAGTTGTGCATCGTCTGTAGATATGTCCTCAAAAGTGTGTGGGTGTGGGGAAAGATTGTTGCTCCTAAAGGCAACAACTGTGAAGAACAAGGGGAGATTATTTTAGAGATGTAGAAATTGGGCTGTAAGTAACAAATTTAAATTTAATATTGATTGGTCAAGCTTGATTTTGTTTCATCTGATAATGGTTTCGTAATTTTTGCAGTCGAATTCTCACTGTAATTTTTTTGAATGGATTAATGAAAATGAATCCAAATTCGAATGTAATGAATATGAATTTCAAGATAGCGGTGGAAAAGGAGTTGAATAAGATGAAGTGTCGCCGGAAAAGGAGAGAGTAATATTAGAGTTGATGAAGAAAAGTGAGAAGTTGAAGAGGAAATTACAAGAAGAGAAAAAGTTTGAGAGATTCCTACAATGTTTATTGGTTTTGTCATGGGCGATAACAGTTGTATTGGTGCTTATGTTGTTGTTCAAGTTGAATTGTAATTAGTCATGTACTCAGTAGTATTTAGGACTTAGGTATTACTTTTGTATGAAACTTGAAGGGTTAATTAAGTGTTGTGTGTTCCCGTTATGTTTTAACTAAGTTTTGATAGGCAAATGTTCTGTGCTCCTGAGATGTTTGAATGAATGAAATCAGAACTTTTGTTATTGGTGTTATTCTTGTTTGTATCATTATTGGCCTTTTTTTTCAGCAATGTATCATATCATATATTGATTCTATAGATTGTATCATTCTTGTTCGTATAAATTGATTCTAATACTGGAATGAATTTTTGGTATAAATTGATTACATATCATACTGGAATCTATAGTATTATTGGAATGAAACAATAATATTATTGGAATGGAACAAAAATAGTATTATTGGAACAAAAATAATCCCTCGTCAATTATGACAACAAAAAGTAGTCCAACTGTAATGCAACGTGAAAGTGGTCCCTAACATTGAACTCAATAAAATATTCCAGGCCAAACAAGTGGTCCATAAATTTGAATACAATAAGCTTTCATATTGCTTTAATAAAAAAAGTTGTCCACTATCACTATGCCCACTGCAACAAAAAGGTGGTCCACCATTAAAAGCAACAAAACAACTTTGTTTCCTCCATCAATTTCACGTGGGCTGGGCAGAAGTTCCAGTACTTTCTTGAGACCCTGAGACATGTGCCGCCATGCTTCTGATTTGTGTTGTTGATGGTTTTTCTCCTTGGTTCATGTTTGCAGCAACCATGGGTGCAGATCTTCTTCAGCTCTAGTTGGATGGTCTTGCAGGGCTGGTAGCTCCACTCATAGTTGGATTTTTTTGTGTTTATCCCTGTCAATTGGGTATGTATAACAGATTCAGATATGTATGCTTTGAACAAACAAAAAAAATTGAACAAACAGATTAAAATTTACCTTTCTATTTCTGATTCCCTTTCTACAACTCCTTATGTTATGTCCTAATTGCTTACACCTGCTGCATCAGGATGAGATTTTTCTTTGACAGCTTGGAATGACTGACATGTTCATCAACTTCCCTTCTTCTTAGCTTTTTAGGTCTCCCAGGCGGTGTTTTATAAATTGGTGGACGTAGTTCCGGCTGATTTCTTTTAGCCAGAGTTGTCCATTGATTGGGGTTATTTTTGGGCTATAGCATGCCTCATAAGCAGCTCTTTTGTAATATGCATGCACATAAGCTTCAGGGTTTTCTACCTTATAATTAATTGTTGCCACAACATGTCTACAAGGTATGCCTACCGGATCCCAAAAATAACACGTGTAACTATGGTTACTGAGATCTACCACAAACTTCTCCATGGTGAACCCTTGTGTTACTTCAAACTTAGCACCCTTTGCCCACACTGGAAGTCAATTTCCACTATTTCCCACTTCCCTATCAAGCCTTTTCCGTGGCTTAGGCATAACAGTTCCAGGATATGCATTTAATTTTTCTCTAAGTGTTGCAAATCTACTCATTGTGTATGACCTAATCCATTCCATCATACTAATAATTGGTTTATCCCTAGCCAATAAGGTAGTACTATTGAATGACTCAGACAGGTTATTCATTAAAACATCACATCTAGGATAAATGCTGAATGCATGCTTACACCATGAACTTCTAGGAATGCCAATTAACCAATTGTACGCTTTAGGGTTAATGTTTCTTAACTCACCCATATTTTTTTCCTAACCTGCGTAGAAGGTTGCCTTTGCTGCCCCCATCATAAGGTCTTTGATAACTACCCCACCACTAAATTTCTTCTTGAAATTGCTATAGAGATTCCTCAAACAGAAACGATGCTCCACCATATTCAAGATTTCATCAAATACTGTCATAAGTCCCTGCAAAAATGAATAGTTGTATATAAGACTATAGTATCAATTAATTATCATACTCTAAAATTTCAGTGCATGTAAGTAGTTCACCTTTTGTTGATCTGAGATGAAAACCCAACGATGATTTTCAATTTCCCCAATATCTTCTGGCAACAGTGAAAGAAACCACCTCCACGTCTCCTTACATTCATTCTCTACAACAACAAATGCCAGTGGATAGTATTGGTCATTGGGGTCCCTACCCACTGCAACCAAAAGTTGACCACCATAAGTTGTTTTCAAGTGGCATCCATCAACCCCTATAAAGGACCTACACCTAGCCAGAAAACCAGCCTTACAACCTTCTAAGCACATGTAGAAACAACCAAACCTTGGTGGCAGATTAACTTGAGGCTGATTTATCTTAATTTTGAATGTTCCAGCCTTTACTCTCACCAATTCAGCTACATAATTATATAAGCGATTGTATTGCCTTTGTCCATCCCCTACCAAAGAGTCCATTGCTATTTGCTTTGCTTTCCTAGCCCTCTAAGGGGTTATCCCAACACTGTATGTCTTCTTGCTCTCGTCAATAATTTGACTCACTGTCATTACACCTACATTCATAAATTTGTCTACTAACACTTGTGCTATCCAGTCCTTATTTGCATTTTTATTCCCAAAAACCCTGCTACACCTATGACGCCCAACCAATGTCTTAATCTGAAAGGTTTCCCTACCACCAACCTTGCTCGCCATCATTAAGAAACCACATTTTTTTTACAGACAACCCTAACTCTATTTTGATCATTTTTAACAAACTGAACTTCTTTACCATTTAAAACACTATGCTCCATTAATGCTTGCTTAAAATCCTTCAAAGAAGAAAATTCCATTCCTAATTTGAACTTGAAGCCCTTTGTCATATCTTCAGCTCTATATCTTGAAAATTTGGGCTTATCACGACCAACACCCTCCTCACTATCAACATCTGAATCCAACTCGTCAGTATCGTATTCATCACTTATGTCATGTTGTCCAACTTCAACATTAGTCACAAATGAACCAGGTCCAACATCTTTCTTACTCCTCATAGTGCTTGAAGTGCTTGAATTTTGTTTCATTGCTTTCCACCTATCCCAAATCCATCATCATCATCTACCACCCTTTCTTCTTCACTGTCATCAAGTTTATCTACAGAAGAACCTTCATTCTTATCAGACACATCCTCAACTACCACATCTGGTTGTCCAGCTCCATCCTCATCACCCCCCATTGTGCCTCATTCCCAGTTCTGCCTCACCCACTGGTTCTACCTCACCCCCAATTCTCCCTCACTAACCACACCACATGAACTCCTACTTCTACCTCAACCCCCAATTGTGCCTCAATGCCCATTTGTGCCTCACACCCCTGTTCTGCCTCACCAACCAGATCACCAAGAACTCCTACTTCTGGCTCACACCCTTGTTCTGCCTCACCAACCAGATCACCATGAACTCCTATTTCTGGCTCACACCCTTGTTTTGCCTCACCAACCACATCACCCTCACATCCTACTTCTTGCTCACACCCCGTTCTGGCTCACCAACCACATCACCCTCACATCTTACTTCTGCCTCAACCCCCAATTGTGCCCTAGCCCCCATTTCATCCATTCCAGCACCAGCAATAAAATGAACTACTTCGGGCTGACAAGGAATGTGTTGAACATATATATCAACCTCTTCATTCCTATCCTCTACATACTTAGAAGAAAGGGAGTTCCTTGATCCCTTCCTTTACTTTTATTTTCTTTAGTTTAAAATTCCATTAAGTTGGTTTGGTTGACTATTTTTAAGTTGACTAGTTGACCTTGACTTTGGGTTGACTTGTTGACTCAAAGGATTAGCTTAACCTAATGCCAACATGCTAATTCAAAATTAACTTGTGTTTGTAGGTTCATTAAGAGGTGGGACAAGCATTGTCCATGTCCTCCTTTTTGGACCTACTTTCTAGACTCTAGGTTTTGTTATTTGCATTATAATCCTTTTTAACTTATTTGTTTTTGCTAAGAGGCCCCTAGACACTTCTATTTAAAGGGACCTCTAACACTTGTACAAGGGTTGAACATTTTGGAGAAATTATACACTTTGTGTTTCAACCTTTTGTGAGAGCATCCCTCCTTAGCGAGTGGAGTTCTTTCAAGCCTTATCTTGCCTTGGCAAGTGGCGGCATACACCACTCATCTTCAAGGTTGCCATGGCTTCTTCTAGCCATCCTCCTTGCTTTTCATTTTATGTTTCTTTATTCTTCTTGGTTTATATTGTTTCTATTATATGTTTTTCCTTTTGGTTTCTTACTCTCCATCAATCCATTTTCCTCCTCTCTAGAACCTTGGAAAGGAACCTTCATATCTAGATAGCTTGCTATCTTAATGTCCAGTAGGGATTTCCTTGGTTTTCTTAATCAATCATCACCATATTCATTAATCTTCTAAAAGGAACAAGATAATCCTACATCATTTGGTATCTAGAGCTCTGGTTGTCCTTGAATATGGTGTTTTCATGTTCTAACCTTGTGTTTTGTAGCTATCTTTGAATGGTCCACATAAAAACAGTGCTGGCAGCAATGTGTGCGTTTTTGAAAAAATACTGCAGCTAGGTCAGACGTCCAAAAGTAACGTTCTTTATATCAAAATAAAGATCTGTGAGTCTAGTTTCCAACAAAAAAAGAATGAACGCATTTGGAGTTATGTGGAGAGAGTTATGATGAAATGAGTGAGCAAAGGTCAAAGCTGCCGAGAATACGAAAAACAATGTTTTTCAGGTTATGTTGTGACAATTTTGGCTTCGGTTTTGTGACTCTTTTGCTCCTAAATGTGGTTGGATAACATGTCTTTGGATGCTTAGTCATGGAGCTTCAAATCCATGAGTTTAAATGCATGATAGCTACATGTTTGTGTCTTTGTGTATGTCACGTTGAGTCTTTAAATATGCCTAACTTTTGCTTGAGTCATATGTCATATGTTAGCTTGAAGTTTTTTTGTTCTTGTTATTCCAAGTATTTGAATATTGCATTCACTTTATGTATTGCTTGATGTTGCTCCTTGAAATTGATTTTGGCCTAAAATTTGAGGAACTAAGTGTCCAAGTAAAAACATTGTCTTTCTATCTTATGAAACTTGTGAAAGAAGAAAAATCTTAACACCTTTTTACTCATTTGCCAAGGGCAAACTTGCTCTTTGGTGAACCAAAAGTGCAATTTTGATTAGGTGTTATGCTACTAGTTTTCATATTAAAATTGTGGGTGATATTAGCTAATTAGTTCCATTCTTAACTTGACTATTATCTATTTTAGTGTATGAATTTAAGACTTGGTGTGGCATGTTCAAGTACTTTCCATAGGGTCTTTAAATGTGCTTTTCTTGTTTGTTTTGGTAAAATTTTTGTCATATAATTTCTTTTCATGAGAGTTTAACTTCCTTGGCTTTGTGCTTTTCTTGCTTGTCCTTAAGTAATCTTTGTTTTGTCTTAGTGGTTTTCTTCCTTTGTTCTCTTTTAAGTTTGGTGGCCGACCCACTTGAGTTTGTGGTTGAGAAGGTTTCAAAAAGTATTTCACTCCTTTTGGTGGATTTAAGTGTAGCCTTGCCTTGTTGCTTTGGGGAGAGTGATCTAAACACTTAGGTAAAATTCTTTGGACCGTACTTAGTCTTGGGTTTGGTTACCAATTGTCACTAATATCTTCTTTTTTTCTCGGACTTTGAGTTTTATGGTAGGAGACTCCTTTCTAGACTCCTTTTTCCCTCCACTTTTTGAAGACTCCTTGGTCTCATTTTAGCCTATAAATAGAAGGCTTAGGAGATGTATTTTTCAGCTTGAAATTGAGTAATGAATTGCTGCCCAAATTTGTGCACAAATCTCTTTTGAGCTCACCTTAGAGTAA
>Ga0214544_1000104_pt1 | contig 114696 bp, 51 predicted proteins | sample CNSS3metaG_FD_160074 | JGI IMG/M metagenome (GOLD analysis project Ga0214544, IMG submission 160074) | Root nodule microbial communities from cowpea collected in UCLA plant growth center, Los Angeles, California, USA - CNSS3 | ecosystem: Host-associated > Plants > Roots > Nodule | place: USA...
GAGTGTAATATATATATATATATATATATATATATATATATATATATATATATCAGAATTCCGTGTGGGGTAGGTAACTCATACATTCATGCAGATCATAAATGATCTATGTAATGCAGATCATAAGGATCTGGATTCAGATTCTGCATTCTGGTAAGTCAAATGCCAATTACCAGCATTCTGATTCGCCTAAAATTTTTAAAATAATATTTTCTTCTTTACAACAAGTTGATATATATCGAATCCCAACAGTGCTCGCAAGAAAAATCTTATGACACATTAATCTTTGTCAAGTTACTGAGATTGTTTAAAATAAGATGAAAAGGAACGAAGCATATGAAAATTACCGTTAAAAATCCACGTTAATTAAAGATAAGACGATTTCATATTATATATATAAATAGGTGCAAATCTCAAGCTCTGTAATTTAAATTAGGTTTAAAGTTAACTTATATCTAATACCTATAAACCTCCACTTTGGATATGACAGTATAAATCTAGTTTTTGCTAAGGTCTTTACCATTCCATTTACTTCCTAAATAACATGATGAAACCTTTATCCTATTTCCTATTCATTCTAAAATATCAAATGTCTAATCTTATTTTATCCATTTGATTTATCATTAAATTTCCAAAAAGTCAAGAGAATAAGTATATACTTTCAAGAAATGCTAAATACATAAAGGAGATAGGATAGGCCTCTTATCAACTCAAGAAAGAAAGCAATGTTCCCCTCCCAAATGCATATTTAAAACCTTCAACCCACCTACTGCAGCAAAGAAACTCGGTGCTGATACAATAACAATGGCTAACACTACAACCAACAAGACAAGTTTGTCAAGTTATTTCCATTCCCTTTCTCAAACTCCTCAAAGACTGAAAAAGAGAATGCTGGCCACTTGGACCCCTGATCAGGAGCTGAACCAAGTGAGACAAAGGTCTGGAGCAGACATGAAAAGAAGTCTCAAGTGGTATGATCTGGTAGCTCTTGGACTTGGTGGAATGCTAGGTGTTGGTGTGTTTGTTACAACTGGTTCTGTAGCACATCATCAATCTGGTCCTTCAGTTTTCATATCCTATATTATAGCTGGATTATCAGCTCTTCTCTCCTCCTTATGTTACACTGAATTTGCTGTTCAAGTCCCAGTAGCAGGAGGAGCTTTCAGCTATTTAAGAGTAACCTTTGGTATAAAGAACCTTTTTCATGAAGTCTTTTCACTTGATTCTCTTCCTTGTCATTGATTTTACTTCCTTGTCTTTTGTATGGTTGTTGGTGTAGGAGAATTTGTGGGGTATTTTGCTGGGGCAAATATACTAATGGAGTATGTGCTTTCTAATGCTGCTGTATCAAGGAGTTTCACAGAGTATTTGAGCTTTGCATTTGGCGAAAATGATCCAGACGTGTGGAGGGTGAAACTGCATGGATTGCCAAAGGACTATAACATGTTGGATCTCCCAGCCGTTTCTCTTATTCTTCTTCTCACTCTCTGCTTGTGCTATAGGTGCTACAAAATTTGTATAAATTGACTTATTCCCTTTTTGTTCTTTATTATTAGAAAATTGTCCAAAGATTGTGATTATAAAAGGAGTTTTGGTTGATTGCAGTACCAAGGAAAGTTCCATGTTGAACCTCATCATGACAGTTTTCCATGTGATTTTCTTTGGATTCATCATTGTGAGTGGTTATTGCACCGGAAGTGTCAAAAACTTGGTGAGTCCAAAAGGGCTAGCCCCTTTTGGTGTGAGAGGTGTAGTAAATGGAGCAGCTAAAGTCTACTTCAGCTACATAGGTTATGACTCGGCTTCAACCTTGGCAGAGGAAATCAAAGATCCTTCTAAGAACCTACCCATTGGAATTATTGGTTCAGTTCTGATAACCACAGTGCTCTATTGCCTCATGTCTCTATCTTTGTGCATGATGGCTCCTTATAACAAGGTCAGTGCATGAATTCAACAGTTCTCTATGTTACATTGCATACACATACTAGTATAAAAAATGTTGGTTTTTGATGAGATTGATAAGGCATTTATTGGTGTTACTTTAACAGATATCAGATAAATCATCATTTGCTTTCGCTTTTGCTAAGATCGGAGGGATGTGGGAGAGCAACCTTGTTGGGGCAGGAGCAAGTTTGGGAATAGTGGCTTCTCTCTTGGTTGCGATGTTAGGCCAAGCTAGGTACCTTTGTGTTATAGGAAGAGCACGATTGGTGCCATCTTGGTTAGCTAAAGTTCATCCTTCTACAGCCACCCCGTTGAATGCCACAATCTTTCTGGGTAAACTTTTTTTTTTCTTTATTTCTTCTAATTAATTAATCATTATCCTCTCACAGTTTTCTAAAAGATTGAGCGTCACCAACTTTAATGTACTTTGAAAGCAAGTTTTTGAGAAAACATATTTATTTATTTTGGTTGATGTAGGAGTTTGCACCGCATGTATTGCTGTTTTCACTGATCTTGACATAATAATGGAGTTGATAAACATAGGCACGCTGGTGGTGTTCTACTTGGTGGCCAATGCTGTGATATATCGTCGATACGTAATCAGTAGCCACACCCCTCCTTTCTACACTCTCCTTTTCCTATTTCTCTTTTCAGTTAGTGCTGTGGGCTTCTCCCTTTCGTGGAAATTCAATAAGCTATGGTGGGGTCTTCCACTCTTTGGTGGGGTCATGATCACTATGACAGCATTTTACCACCACCAGGTGCCTCAGAACCATGCCCAACATCCTCGTACTACTGATTGGTGTGTGCCATTCATGCCCTGGCCACCTGCCCTCTCCATCTTTCTCAATGTTTTCCTCATCACCACTTTAAAGCTTCTCTCTTTCCAAAGGTTTGCTATGTGGGCATGCTTCATTACCCTCTTCTATCTACTCTATGGTGTTCACTCCACTTACCAAGCAGAAGAGATTCAGATTGCTGCTAATCAAGTCAATTCAACCTCAACCAACGCACAAACCAATAAGGTGGAAGTTCAAGTGCTATAGTTATTGAAGCTTAGTTGGTGTGGCTTTTAAGTTTAATTTAACCCTTCTCCCTTTCCTGCTCTCCAAACAACACTAATATCAGTTCAGTTTGTTAAAAAATTACAGTTAAAATTGTATGGGATTAATCTTCTGTATATAAGTAACTGGTGTGATATAGAAAAAAAGAAGGAATCAATTTTCTTGATTTGATGATATTAGAATGGAAGCTCTTGATAAAATTAACCATAGCATTCCTTAGAAGTGGGGATCAACTCCGAAAAGGATGGGAATGGGCAATGGTGGGGACAATATTGTGAGGAGTGCTGAAACACTTCTTTCATTGTATCTTTTCGGCGGCACAAATCACACATATGGGTTATGGGTCTGTATCTGGGTTAAGACAACTTGGATATGCCAATGCTCAATGTACACATCCACATCAATGTCACTTCAGCTCCTATGATGCCAAATTGCTCATGCGCCGTGCCTAATGAACACTCAACTGTCACTCTCCGATTTAATATTTAGCCTTTAAAATCTAACATAATTTAAAAAGTAATAATTGAAAGATTAGATATACACTGGTTTACTGCGACTAGTTCTGTTCAACCAATTTTAATTTTAAATCAAGGCCAGGTTAGGCTGAAACTTATACAGAGCTCTTTTAATTTGTGTCATACTTTACCAAATGATATCAAAGAATTGAAATAGAATGCATAACAATACCTCCCGTACAAAAAGGAATTGTAAAATTAATTTCATGTAATACTAGAGTAAAATAAGAATACATCAAATTACTAGATCACACAAAAAAGTTATTTAACTTGTATTTAAGTACGCAAAAGGTCTCAGAAGATTATTAAGTCCGTTACGCACTTCATTACTATGGCATTGCCCATAATCTATATGAAGACTCGTCCCGGTTTGACTTCAATATAATTAATTGTTCAAATCAATAAATTAAAAAATCGATTAAATTAAAGTAGAAAAAAGAGAGAAATGGTAATATAAGAGAACAAAACTCAACATATACAACATCCCAGACTGAACGATCTCACATTGTGTAAAGTAATAGTATTAATATTACAACAGAATGAACCACGAGAAAGGGAATTTTTTTTATCACAAAAATTACAACAGACTTGGCCACGGCAGCAAAATATTAAATAACTGAATGGCCTACTATGGGTTGCCCTCGTAACCAATGATGTAGAATCGAAATAATAGACCAATTGAATAAATTGATAGTACCTTTTGTATTAATGAGTCATTCTAATTAGCCTCACAACAAAGTTGGGTATTTAGCATCTAGAAAGTCTCTAAGAGTCCGAGCAGCTTTATGACCACCCATTAATTCCGCTAGTCTCTCCACAGGAAGAAGTGCAAGTTCTGCCAAGCTCTTACACCCATCCATTATGGCCCGGTAGTTTGAGTCTGTAACACCTGGAAGTCGTCTTAGAAACTCCACAGCCGATGTATTGTAATTTTCAGCCCTGTGACGGCAGTAAAATATATATATTGTGACGAACAAATTAATAACTGCATAAAAACTCACTGATTATTGCACAATTTGATACCAAAGACTCTGAATTTGAGCTCTTCCCCTCTCAAATTAATATAAGTAATAATGCAGAGACCGTGGATATTTATAAGCAAATACAGGACCAAGTTGAGCCCTGACAATGCTTAGTAGTTAAAATCAATTCTAATTGAAGTCAAAATGTGTTAACAAATATATGCCCACGAATCTGCGATTAACAATGTCATAAATCCATATCATTTTACATTTCAGACTTGAAGGCTGGAGGTGCGCCAGCATGCCTTCAAAACTATGGAAGAAAACAACTCGTTGAAGTTTTGTACAGTTACAGCACAGTGCGATCCACTACCTAAGAAAACATGTTTTCACTTAACCGTTGGAAGCACATTTAAACTATCCAAAAGAAACTTACCTCACATCATTTTCCACAATGCCTTCTTCTGAGGGAACACCCACTCTGGTCGCTTTTGTTTCATCTGGCTCGTCTTGATTTGCCTTCAGTGAAGCAAAAATTTCAGCAGTAGCATGCAAACTTCGAGACCAGATTATCCGTAGCCTGGGGAAGTGTAAAGCAAGCAGAGACAACTTTGATATAATGCTATTTGGTGTCACATCATCACCAATATCACTAGCAGACTGCAAAAGATATCCATCAAAGGTTTAATGCCACTGATAATTTCACAAAAATATTTTATATTGGATTAAGCACTTCAATCAAATTCCAAAAAAAAAAAATACTTTCTATCAGTATGGCCAAGCGGTAATAAATGTGAAGCCCAGGAATTAATATACATATTTGGACAGAAATATTAATGGCAATCCTTCCCAGAAATGGGCTGCCAGTCAAAACAAACTCCGATCCTCATCTAGACATGCCAGTGCGATTAAATAATACTAACAGTACGGGCAATTTCTCAGACATGGTCACTGCAGGGAAAAGGAGAAGTAGAAGTAGAAGTAGAAGGTAAGAAGAGAGATAGTATTAAGTATTGCAGTCAACAAACCTGGAATGAAAAGCTCTTGTCCTGTGAAAACTCAATCAAGAGTACAGGTATTCTGTAATACCGTACCATTGTCTCGACCTGGTGGTATAGACGACCTGATGTGAAGCTCATAAAGAGATCTTGAATACTTTTTCTTTCCACACAAATTAACGGTGATAAGATATAGTCACCAACTTCTAGGGTCACTGGAATGATGCGCATTCCCTTCTGATGAAGAACATTTGGAAGGCTGCTCATGAACTCCCGCATGTCCACAATAACCTGAGATGTTGAAATTCTTAAATTATAAATTCCGTCACAGTTATATGATCATCATGCATAAAAAAATAATCACAAACCTGCATTTCTTTATCAGCCTCCTTTTTCCCACCTGCTTTTCTGGTTACTGAGTTTTGAGGAGTATTTAAATCTGATTCTAAAGTATAATTCAATCCTAAAGAGTGTTCACCCTGATTCACAGCAGAATAAATGCACCATAATAAGAACAAAATAAGGCAAATGAAATCAGCAAAACAATGGACACAAGAAGCAAACAACAGCATAAAGATGAAAATGATCCAACAAACCTGGTCAACTGGAATCATCATCATAGATTTTTGCCTAATCAAAGATTCAAATGCTCCATTCTCTCTACGTATACTCGCCTCAAACTTCTGAACCTCAGTTGAAGCTTCATAGAAAAGAAAATACACTTTCAACTTTTTTGAGGAATTCTCGGCTTTGTAGACTTCGATTTCCCTGACAAAGGCCATGTCTGGATGGTAAACAATTACTATTGAGGGCTTTAATATATCCAGTATAGGCTGATCACTTTCTAGGGCATAAAAGTGCACTGGTGGTAGTGGCTTCCCAGTTCTTGCTGCAACATCAGGATTAGTATGCTTCCGAAGAACTATGTTCTCCATAGATGTCCCTTCCTCCATGATTTCAGAAAATCTACCAGCACTGACAGTATTACTCTCATCTTCATTGACTTCATTTTTTGAATCAGACATCCCAATTTTATCACTCACTGATTCCTCTTTATCGTTGTTCTGAACTTCCACGCCATCAAGAACAACTGGAACCTTTCTAACCCCCACTCTTCTCTTTCTTTTACCACTTCCCTGTCCACCAATATCAGGCTGTGGAGAATCCTTAACATGGTCATTTTCAGAAATATTTCTTAGTTTTGAGGCAGCTGCCAAAAGCGCATCATGTTCCTGCTTACTAGTGCTGGTTGTTTCTGCATTCTGAGCAGGTGTTATGGGAGTAACTCCATCAAGAATCCCAAAACCTTTGGGTTTGGGATCCTTGGGCTTCTTTTTCTTGTTCACTATGTCACGTAGCTGTACTTTGTTTAGTAAGTACTTCTTCCATTCTTCACGCATGACCTTCACAAATAACAAACAGCAAAGAGGAAAACTCGGTTTCTTCAAATCTTGTTCACTACAAAGGAACAGAAGCTATAAAAGGAAATTTAAGCCAGCAAACCCACATCATAATTACAAAAACAATGTTTCAAGCTACATCCAACATAGACATAGCGTGCATGATATAGTAACTTCTAATAGCAATCTATTACAAGAATAACTAAATTCATCGAAACCAACACAAAATCACATCTAAGATAAATATACTGCGGCTGCTTAATTGGTCTTATCTAAATATTAAAGTCAATAAAAGCTGCACAAAGTTGAGTATTATCATGGGAAAAGAAGTGATTTTGTTTGCCAGCCCACTAATATCTTGTAGTAACTTAGTTCTGGTTCTGGCTGTATTTGGTAGCGTGCAGTGAATCTAATGAGCTAGCTGACCATATAAGTTTTATTACTAATACCTCTTAAACTATGTGAAGAACAAAGTTCACATATTGACATTCAGATTACACTTTATAAGACAACCTATGACAGAGAAGTGGGAGACAAAAACCTTTTCTGGACTGCCGGTGATGCATTCTTCAAGTTGCAAGCATGACATTTCATCTTTACATGCCACTAGTACAATGCCATTGTTGGTGTCTTCACCTTCGGTGAACATTTCTCCCCTCAACATACCTGCCTTTTGTCTTTCCTCTTCTACTTCCTCAAGAACCTCCTATAAAGGTATAATCAAAATCACGCCTCAGTCTAAAATATCTAACAATCATGATTAAATTCAACTTCTTTTCTGCCAATTTTGTTTTTCAGTCTCACATATCAAATCTCATAAATTGAACATGAACCAAAGACTTTCTAGAATTGGAACTCACTAACTCACACGTAAGACCTTCCACTTTGGTGCTTCTTCCAAGACTTCCTCCAAAACTAAGCCGGCATTCAAAGTAGAGTGCGAAGTACCATCAACTGTTACAGAAGCATATTCGAAATAAAATTAAGCTGACAAAAATGGCATGCCTACATTTGGAAAGTTGGCATTGCATATCTCATTTACTCTCTCCCTATTGTTTACATTAGTAATCTATTCAACTAATCACACAACAGATCAAGACATATGCCAGAATAAGAACACCAAACATCATAGTAATAACATCTTACCTTCTTCAATATCTTTGTCATCAGCCTTACTTTTTCTCTTTTTGTTTTTTACACCCTTACTCAACTCATTAAATTTCAAGCCGTCTGATCTCACAAGATGAAAAACACGCTTCTTTGCATAATCAAATATCTTATAGCTTGCCTCTGCAAATATCCAAACAGACCGAAAACTCTCTGACACTCTCAATGTATCCAGATATTTCAAGTAAGTTACCGCATCATACCTGTCAAAAGGAAGTCACACAATCAGTCCCTATTACAACAAAGACATTACATTTTCAGATAAACGTTTTAAATCTAAATCCAACAAGCTAACAACGTTAATATACGAAATTAATAAAGATATTACATTTCGCAACTAAAATCTCCCATGTATATACGCAAATATCAAGGTATTTTATACTCACAACTCACTAATTGAAAATCAAACTTAATATGAAAAACTATAAACATACATCTACTTTTTCTTCCATCTCTTATCAACCAAGTTTTCTTCCCATCTCTTTTCTCATGACATCACTTGTTGCATCTGGCCACCCTCCCCTTTTCTTTTCTTTTTTTCTTTCCATTTCTCACTTCTTTTTACATTTACGCAACCCCAACATGAGATGCAAATACTCATAGTTGTAAATAGTCTATGTGATTTATAAGCTGTCATCCAGTTATAATTTGCCATGTATGATAAGTTTCTTGACTTTTAGAAAAACTAGTTTATAAATCAAATCATCCATTATTTCTGATTAACTGAACGTGTAAATTATACTGACGATGCATAGAAATTTAATTCTTATCATAACGCTCTTATTGTAGCTTATTAAAGTCCAAAAGCATGCAACGAAAGACCTGACTAGATAATCCAACAGTTTCCTCAATGTCTTAAGGTCTGAGACAAGCTGCTTGGTCTTCTTCCCTAAAGTGTGCCAAATTGGATCCAACTGTCGCCTCACAATCTCATCAAAAGACTTAAACAACCCATTCTCCACCGTCAAATCCTCCACATCGACCTTGTTCGTCTTCCTCATCTCTTTCAAACAAGCATCCATGACCTCAATAATGGCCTTCTGAATCCCCACCATATACTTGCTCATCGGCACCCTTATATCCACCACCTCCGGGGGGTCCCTCTCCAGCTCCTGCGACACGTAAACCTGAAACCGCGGCCACAGGTGAAGCTTCCGCACGTGCAGACACTTCATCGTCCGCTCCGCCTTCGCGAACCCCGACACCATCGCGTGCGGCTTGTCGGAGAACGCCCGCACATACGCGCTGCGGTTGAGCGAACGGAAAATCCGAACAATGAACGCTTCGGTGGACGTCTCGGAGAGCGAGTGCGCGTTAAGGAGGAGGATACCGGCGATTTTGGAGGTCGGTAACTTGTTAGTCAAGAGGTCGACGATTAGGATGCGCGGCGTGATAAAGAATGCATTGCCGGAGGAGTAGAGCGCGTGGCGGTGGTGCGCGGGGAGGTCGGCGGTGATTTCGGCGGGGATTTGGTTGAATTGTGGGTTTAGGGTTTTGAGGTGGAAGGTGATTTTAGATTTGAGTGAAGTGGAGGAAGGAGAGAGAAGAAGGAGCGTTCCCTCAGATGAGGTGTGTAGAATAAGGAGAGACGAGACGAGTTTAGAGAGAGAGAGGCCGGACGATAGAACCACGAGACCGCCATTGGAATCTTCTAGAAGCTCTGTGATGATGTGTTCGTGAAATTGAACCATCGAATTGCAGGGAATGCTTTGCGCGCCACGAAAGTTCAACTCTCAACTGTCTCTTCTTTCACCAATCAACTGCCCACAAGTAACGACACTGAGAATGTTAATTTGGGCTGACCCGTATTAATTTAGGGCTTTTACTTCCTTCATCCTCACAATTTCTTTACGTACCCCCTAAAGTTTTCAAGATGATATTTTACTCTTCATAAAAGTACTTTTCTGATTTATATATTTCAGATATTTTCTGGAATAAATTTTTTAGAATGAGATTTTCAAAACAAAATTTTTAGAATAAATTTTTCAGAACAAATTTTTCTAAACACATTAAATACATTTTGAAATAAATTTTTTGGAATGAAATTTCCTGAATGAGTTTTTTTTTTTCAACATTTTCTCTTTGTTTGCACTATAGCGTTTTTATTCAGCAGTGCGGCAATAGTAGTGAGAGTGATAGAATGGCGTGGTGTGATATAATGGTGAAGAATGTTTGAGTTTTTTCTTAATATTTTAGAGGCGTAGTTAGTAATTATGGAGGGTGCAGGAAGTAATTATGATCAATTCATTATTTTGTCTTTTTAATCCTAATTAAAATTTGTACCAAATATATATCCTCTTTGAATTTCACACACGAACGCAACGTAAAAATTAGAAGCGTTAAATATGTTTTTTTTGTCTATTAATTTTTAATTAATTTGGAATTAGTGAATTTCGAAATTTTGGATTAATTTAGTTTTCATCTTTCGAAATACGTTGATTTAGTCATTTTAATAAAAAATTATTAGGTTTATTTAATGTTTTATACACATTTCATTTTATGATTATATTTGAGTTGTTTAAAATGTTAAATAAACTTAACCAACTTTAATTAGAATGATTAAATTCACGTATTTCAAAAAATAAAGGACTAAATTGGTCAAAAATTTTAAAATTGACTAATTCTAAAATTGACTAAAAATTAATAGACAAAAAAACATATTTAACACTTCTAATTCTGACGTTGCGTTCGTGTGTGGAAATTCAAAGAGTATATATATTTAGAGCAAATTTTAATTTTAGGATTAAAAAGACAAAAAAAAAATGAATCGATCATAAGATAAAAAGTTCAAATAAGTATTAACCGAAAAAATATTAATTTTAAGATAAAAGATGTGCTGCGACCTCGGCAATATTTAATTTTATATGGCTTGCATGTTCATCCAAATATTCAATCAAACTCTTGCTCAAGTTTATTTTCATCAGACCCACTTAAAATATCTTCTCATCTCTCCTGATGTAACTCACCATCACAATAAAAATAAAAATAAAAATATTAAAAAATAAGGCTAAATTAAATTAAAGACTTAATTACATTTTAAATACCTTCTTAATATTTTTAATTGATTACCTACGCAAAAATCAATTATATTTATCTAAAGAATTTATTTATTTATTTGATCTTACTTATATATTCTTTTTATCTTTTCTTTTTCAACTCTTAGGTCAACTTTTTTATTTCCTTTTCAATTTGTTTATAAAAAGAAAAAAATGATTAGAATTTGAGATAAATTTAACGGAAATAAAAATTATACTATCTCATTGATAATAAAATTATATGATAAAAAAAAATATGTGATAAAAATGAAAAAAAAAATAATAATAATTCAATTAAAAGTATCTAAAGTTACGAGTTAGCTAAAGGTTAATTAAATTATTCCGTTAAGCTTTGATTTCTGTACTCACCTAACATTAAATTTTGGCCCCAAACATTGATTATGCTAATGCCATGTTTGGAAGTAATCTACGTTAAACATATCCAACTTTTGTTAAAAGAACATTAACTATAACGTTTTTATTTCTGAATCCCGTACAAAATTTTCTGATGACAAAATCTCCGACAAAAACCTCTTAGCAGAGCAAAATTACTAAAAAAATGGATTCAAATCCTTTTTTTTGTTTTCTTTTGCAGTTTTTTTTTAATGTTTACATTTGAACTGGTTTTTAAAAGCCGTACATAAGATATATTTGGTAAGGTTTAGTGGTTAAGCAACGTGCGAGGAGCTAAAAAAGCACGTGAAAAACAACAGCATTGCTATTGGGTATTTGAGAAGGGTTTTTTGGGTATTTCCTAGGGACGCAAATAACACGTTGTGGAATTTTCAAAGGAAAAGAAAACAGACATCAAATAAATGACGAACGAACCGATGTACCATGCAAGTTGACCTGACAACCCTCATGACCTGTCCCTCTTGCACCAGATGCATGCAGCTGTCCTTCAAAAGTTAAACCACAAAAATTAACATAAAATTACACACATGTATTCCTCGTGCCTAAATTCCACAACCCCTTTATAAATTAAAGAATCAAGATAAGGTTCACTCTCATCATCACAAATCAAGTATTCTCTATCTTCACCTTCTCCATTGAAAACATACCACTCTGTATCTCAACATGGATCCATGGAACCTTTCATCATCTTCCAAGTTTCTCTCTAAACAAGTTGCGTACGCTTCTCATCTCTACGCAGAAGAGATTCGCAACATGGGAAATTCCAGGTACCATTCTTTTGCTTCTTCAATTCATGACTTTATGACTTTTTTTTTTTTTTTATTATTGAGTAACTGATGTATGATTTTCCATCATCTGTGCTCAGAGGTTCGCAGTTGACAATCTTGTACGATGGCCAAGTTGTTGTCTTTGATGATGTTCAAGCGGACAAAGCCAAGGATATCATATCTTTTGCCAACACAGGAATGTCTCAAAACCAGAACGGCTATGTTTGCTCATACCCTGCTGCAATTTCTGCTAGTTCCAGCAGACCGTTCCCTTTTCTTATGAATATCATCCCTACCACTGCCAACAATTCGGTTCAGGAGCACCCTCAAGCACCATCTAAATCTGTTATATGCGGTAACTTTCTTTTAATCTCTGGTTTTTTTCTGAGATGGATGGTTTTTGTGTTTCTGATCCTTTGCTTTGTTCTTCTTTTTATTCAGATCTACCTTTGGCTAGAAAAGCTTCACTTCATCGGTTCTTGGAGAAAAGAAAGGATAGGTAAGTGGGCTGAGTCACAGAAATCAATGCTTCAAGAGCCTTCAATTTTGTTTAAAATGGGTTTTAATCTTTACATTTAAAAACAGGGATATTGGTCTATGTATTTTCTAAGATATGGTAAATTTAGTGTGGGTTATAAAACTGCAGCAGATTTTGATCAAATCTTGGGGAGAAAAATATCTTCTTATCAGAGAAAAACTACGAAGTTTTCGAGCAATTGATTTATATACCATTGATGTTTTGCAGAATTGCTGCCAGAGCACCATATCAAACAAGCAATCACATGGAAGCCCTTAATAAGCCAGGTGAATCCACGCCATGGCTCACCTTGGCATCTAAATCGCTACAAGATGAATCTGATTCTGATAGCAGCTCCAGCTTTGGGTTATTTTAAGTGCTTTTCTTGGACAAGCTGAAGAAGATTGCACTTTCATATAGCCATCGTGAAAAAGAGGACTTCGTGGTTTTCCTATAAGCTTAGCCAAGAGTTATAAGGGCTTCTCTATAGCCCTATGCTGATTTTTTGGGGGCCAATGATCAATGTTTTTGCTCATGGCTACTATTGTTGTAATTTTAGACAAGAACTGTAAATTGAATTGGGTTAGCATAGTTTTGGTAAAATATTGAAATCAATTCTTCTCAGTTCTCACTATCACATATATTGTATCTAAGGATTATCTATCTCTTCCTACAAGTATGTAAGCTACATGTAATCACATCCCATCTTTTCAGTAGATATTTTATTTTTCGTCTCAGACTCTTGCACATCTTCTCTCAAATTATCTTAGTTCCTGCCATGAACCAATGAACCAGAAAATGAGGTGTAGTGAGCTGCAATATGAACAACAGTCGAAAAAATTAAAATTTGAAACAGTATGTGTGCAATTATCGTTTAACATAGTCGCAAAAAATGTTTCGGATATCATCATTGTTCTTCCTAAGATTTCTTCCAGCTACATAAAAGCTTTGTATTGTATTCCCTCTTTTACAGCCTTTCTCAAATTAAAATTTCATCACCTTAAATTACAGCGAACAAAGATGCAAAAAAGGAGTAATAATGATAAGATGAAGAAAAAGTCTAGACAGAACAAAAGTTAACTATAAGCTTTGGAACAAAAAAGAATTGCAATCTACATGGTTGCTCAGCGGGTTTCAAATTTCATCTACGTGGCTTTTCTGGATTCTACGAACCAACAGAGGAACAGGTTTTTCCAAAACCGTCACGTTGACATTGTTCCACACATCAGCTATTGTGGGGAGTGCAGAGATTTTCTCTGCAATATGCATGTCTTCTGGAAGAACAGAACCAAATACAGTGTATTCATGTTTCCACTCTGAATGATCAGCAAGGCTAATGAAGAATTCAGGACCAGAAGCAATCCAAGCAACAGAACCCCTTCTAAGAATTGGACAATCTTCCATAGGAAGTTTATTGAAAGCTGTGCCTTGCGCTTCTAGTGTCCCTTGAATTAATGCATAAGGGGGACCAAAACCAGCCTGCAAATCAGGACCATAACCATTTATTTAAGGTTACATATAGTTCTGGTCTTTGAAAATATCATGTATTCTGATTTAATCCTTAAAAATTGTAAAAAGTATGTGCAATAGGAACTCGCATATTATGGGATGTCAAAGCTTCACTTCTGGAAGTATGAGCTTCTTAATTCTTCATTATGGGTAGTTCAGCTTTTTAGGCACGGTTTCTCACGTAATAAATGTGCTTTTAAGTTTCTAGTAAGTGGCGAGGGTCTCAAAAGACACAATTTTGTTAATTTTTAGAAACTAGAAACAATAGTTTTTAAGAAACTAAGAAGAAATTGTCAATGCTTGAGAATGAGGTTTTAATGCAGAAATTCATAACAAAATTTGCATCAGATGTGTGTGTATTCAATCATGCATCAGATGGGAAAATCAGTCTTACATTTTGTATATGGTTTCCTTCTGAATCCCATGATTGACCTCGGCTCTCTGCACGGTAAAATTGGCAGCCAGCACAATGGTTCAAAGACAACAATTCCAGAATGTAGGCAATAGAGTGCGGAGCACAGTCAGGTAAAAGCTGCAGTGAATAAAGAATTATCATAACCAACAAAATTACAACATTGATGCATTTCCTTAGTGCATGTTTCTAATAAACATTTTGTATTCAAATAACAGTTTCACGATCTGCAATTTAAACTAGACATACAATTAGTGGTTCCCAGGACAAGGACATCAAACAAACATAGAAGTACACAGGGTGCTTCCATTTGCCACTAGAACTCTTTTTTCATCAAGTGTACCCTTGTGCTTCTATATGTAATACACAAATACTAACTTTACACAAACATGTCAATAGTGCAACAGCAATATCAAAACATTTGTATTTTAGATGTCGAGAGAAGAAGCACTTACTTTAATATGAAGAGTTCCGTGTTCAGTTTCCAGTCCAATAATACCCTGAGAATAGATGAATTCGAAAGAACAAGGATAAATAAGATAACCCCTCAGAATTTGATAAAGTTCCAAATACATGATACATCAAAACAGGGGTGGGAGAGATATAACATAACTATCTTACTTAACACCACAGTTGTTAAGTAAGACATTTCTACAAAAAGTTAGTGTGTGTAGTCAAAGCACACTAACATAAATAGCAATTGCTCATGTGAACATGGTAGGTGGCTACTATTGGATCTCCTCATTCCTAGTTTCCAATGTACTACCACTATCTATTACCCATTTCCTGAACCTGTCTCTCTAATCAACCTTCCATAACTACTTCAATCAGATCCATATTGTACACATCACAACACAGAATCGACTAAATTGTTCAAGTAGAAAAGAATGGGGAAAAAAACTTGATACAAACAACAGAAAAACATGCATTTTGGAGATAGTTAGCACATTAGTAAAACTATAGACAAATTTGTTTTTGGTTCAGGATGAATTTCTGAGCCATCTGAACAAGAATATCAGATCACACACCAGTTCAATGTAAACACTTCACCAACACAATGTTCATCAAATTGAATTTGCAGCTAAACTGACAAACAAGCAACATTTTAATAAAGATAAAAATGGAAAAACCAAACTTCTCTCTTACCTCTCCTTTCCCAAAGATAAGACCAGAAGTCCAACCAACCACTTCCCCTGGAGGCACTCCTTCTTGCCGTTCAGGTGCCAAGCTGTCCTTCTGTTTCTTCAACCAACACTGAACCAACAAAATCGAATGCTATTATGCTATGACTTCCAAGTTCCGTGTCAAAGTTTTGATCAAAAGAATAATAACTTTCAAAGAAGCCCTCCATTTTTTTATGCATATGAAAGTTATGCACTCGTGAAAGTGGTGCACTCTAACTTCTACGAAAGCTATGAAAGCTATGCAACTCTAGGTGACAAGGACATTTAACTTAAAACAAAAATTCAATACGTTTTACTTGTTATTTTCTTCTGTCATAAATAGTAATAAAGGAGTTTGGCCGAATAGAACTCAAAGTTCGAAGTCAACTCTAAACAGCAAGAATGAATCCAAAAAGATCAACAAAAATGGGAGATCTTCATAAGCTAAGGCAACTGCAAAATTAGCAAACCTGATCTATCATAAACTAAAAATTAACGTATATCTAAGTTAGAAATCATTTTCTAAAACAGTTAACACGAAAAAACTCTGCAAACGAACTTCTTGTAAATAAATTTACCAGAAAAAAGGATTTTCTTTTCTTTTCATCTCCTTCTCCCAGAAAAAGTTTACAGAGAATGTTATCTAATCACACACCACGTAACTTACCTCACCGAACTTGGATCCACAGGCCTTACGATCCCCACAAAAGACCCAAGTATCACAGAGACAAGGTCCATCTTTTCCTGAACACATTGATTTGCATGCGTTGCAGCATCCTTCGGAATTGTTGAACTTAAACTCAGAACCCCACTTCACAGCTGCACCCCAAAGCTCCAAATTTTCAATCCCCCTACAGCACCCTCCCTCGTTCTGCGCCGCCATACCCTCTTCAACCAACCTCCCAAAGTCTGAAACTCTGCTTCTGGCGTTTGCGAGCACCGCAGAGAGAAGCGCGTAGACCAAACCGCCCGAGGCCAAACACACGAAGAGGAGTATCAAACGGTGAGCGAGAACAGAGTTTAGTCCATTGTTCCTCCGACCCATTGGAGAGTTTAGCAGGAAAAGGATAAACTTGTAAGCAATTGAGTCAGGAAAATACCAAGACCAGCACCGTTGACCTTGAAATGAAAGTGGGAAACAACAGTGACAGTGCAAATGAAATGGAAGAGAGAAGGGTCATGCCACGTCGTGGTGATTCAAAAGCTTGGAATGGAAGAAATGGTGGAAAGAGTTTTGAATTGGACGCTCTGGGTTCAGAGTTCAGATCGATGGCATTTTGTCCATTTTCTTTTTGGTCCCAAATGAGTCTTTGACAATGTTACAAGAACGTGTTGTCTCGTTTGTTTGGGATGATTTCGATTCGATGCTGATACCAAACATTAAAGAAAAACAGAAAGTGGTGAAATAATTGAGCTCCATTATTACAAATTGTTATAATATAATAAAATATAATAAAATTAAGGCGTAACTAAGTTTTTGACAGTTGAATAGTATAACTCAAATAATAATGAACCATGTGGGTAAATTCAACGGTTGAAAATTTATTAAAGAGATAATATTTTAGTCCATATGTTCAATTTATTAAATAATGAAAAACAAAAAAGGCTTTTACTTGCACCATACAAACACTTCTATGTGAAGTAGTGCTGACTCTGTTTTCATCCTTCACACAGAGCAAATAAGGGTTCATGCAAAGTGACATATTAGATTTAACTTATTTTGGAAAAAAAATTTAGTATCTGAAAATCATCTAAAAAAAGTATCGAATTTATTATTATCTAAAATAAATTAAATAAATGTTAGAAAAAATATTTTTTGACAGCATTTGATTTAACGATCATTTGACTATTCTTTGTAAAATAATATTAACAAAGAATAATTGTTATATTTCTATAAATAAGAGAAAGTGAATAATAAAAAATAATATTAAATGATAATAAAAAAAAATGTAGTGTCATAATATCGATAGCTGTACGATCATTATTGTAAATAATTGGCTAATTTGAATGCCATACAATACAAGAATGGTATATTTCGGACATGTCAAAGAAAATGCATTTTAATTAAAATAATAAATTGAAAAAATATATATTTCAGTCAAATTTTAGATTTTTTTTGTTTTATTTTTCTGTGATGTAGTCTCTGTTATATCTTCAAAATACACCAATAAACATTTATATTGATGTTTTAAAATATATTAATTAAACAAAATATATTAACTAAACCACACATTTTAATTAATATTGTAATTATAAACAAAATATTTTATTAATATAAAATTCGTTCAATTAGTATTAGATTCTATCATTTAAAATAAAATTGTACGTTTAAATTTTGTAAATGAAAAAGAAAACGTGGTTAAAAGATGATACTTTACTAATGTTGAGTGAGTCATAAATTTATTAGTCTCACACCGATTTAAAAACAAAAATGAGACATATTTTTTTCGGACTCCCAATATTTTATTCAATATGCGATCCTTCTGTAATTGTCTTAAAAAAATTAATATATTTGGATTCATCTCTTTATGAAGTTATGATCATTGGTTTCTTTTGTATCAATTGAGATGTGGATTTTAACAAGGGTCCAAAATGAAAAATTCGTAAAAAAAAAAACGTTCTAACACCTTAGTTAGTAGACGAAAATAATTAGTACAAAGTAAATATCAATATTGAATATAAATTAGTATAAAAAATAGTAAAAAACTCAATCTAAATATAAATTATTAACTTTGACATTTAGTTTTGAATATTATTAAAATGATTGAGTTCGATATTATAAACCGAAAATAAGTGAATCGATTATAGTTAATAAACTTATAATATAATCTTTAAAGTATACTATGATAAATTTGTAGTTAAGGTATGTAACATTTTTTTTCTCTTTTCATTTTTTTACTTCATGTTATAACTCGATATTTGAGTAAAGTTCAATGTTATCATATAAACTTTTTCAATTTTATCTTCTAATTAATGTAATATTTTGTTTCATATTATGTTAAATAAATTATTGTGATGAAGTAATATAAGGAAATAGGTTATTTTGTTAGATTTGATCTATTGAAATAAAATAACTAGTTATTTGAATATATAAAATAATCACTAAGTTATATAAGATACTTAAATGAAATACGTTAATGAAAGCAAGATCATTTTTACACAAAACTTGTTTTTCAATTTGGTGTTTTAGAAAGTGTGAACTTCAATTGGAAGTGATACAAATTGTTCCATACCCAACCTATATACCTCACACACACGAAGTCGTCATAGTAAATTTGGTAAACAAAATTATATAGAATCTGCTCAACCGTAAATTACTCAAGGACTAGATATTTGGCAAAGTGGTCATCAACTTCCTCGTTAGCCTCACCACCACGTACAACGTTCGACGGTCCTGTCGAAGTTTGCTCACTAGTTTGAATCTTTGTCCTTGCTTCTTCTATGATCTGCATTATTTCTTCCACACTCTGGCTTGGTTGGTCCTTTTGTGTTTCCTCGTAACCTCTTCTTTCAGCCTCAATTATCTCCCTCGGTAAATTCTTCCTAAACCAAAGGTGTTGTTTTATCTCCGACATGGTGATCCTCTTTCAACAACCATGAAAATAATACAAATTACTAATACTAATACACTTCAATTATTACAAAACAAATCACTTCAAAAAAGATTAGTCACAAACAAAATGGATAAATGTTTTATATCAACGACATATTGATAACTTGCTAAAATGTTTTCATGACAATTATAAAGTATGAATTTAGTCAGGTACATTATGATATGTAGTAAAGTGTTAGAAACTTAAAGACAAACTAAATGATGCGTCTTTCAAGGAAAGATGTTCAATGGTAATTCACAACATTAATGACACCTGAATCTAACTCTAATAAGGGATTATTTTTCAATTTAAGATTTAAGACAATAGATATAGAGTCTTCTATCTTATATTGTTTAACTTTTTTATTTAATGTGAGACTTAGACTCACTTGGATTTTCAACATTTCTAAGAATGAGTCTCTTCCATACTAGTACACTCCTTCTCAATTGAAAGCATTTCCAATGAAGAGTATTATTTTTTATTTTTACCTAATGTGAGACTTAGACTCATACCGTAAACAATAAACATAAGATGTTTTGGAACACCTGATGATTTCTAATTACAAGCTTTTAGCCTGTGTCTGAAGATAATGATTTGTAGTTTTGTATATATGAGAGTGACGGTATTAATGATAGTTACGTACCTTGGCAGGATTGGCAACAAAAATAGAAGAGATAAGATGCCTGCACTCCTTAGAAACACGAACGTAGTCGGGTATGGCGTATTGAACACTCATAATTCTCTGCCAACGAGAGAATCAGAGTTTAATCTTGCTGCTATAGATCAAAGGTATTAATCATAAAGGATCTCTTTTAAGTCAAGTAAGAGTTCACCCCAATACTCTTTCTGAAATTCTTAGGATCTTCTGGATCTTCAAATGGGTATGCTCCAACTAACATCACATAAAGAGTCACACCACACGACCAAACATCTGCAATCTACAGAATTCCCAATTTCAGACCCAAATTCACCATGTTTTCACAATGTCATCATAGTTTCACTTTGCAGAATCATTAAGCACAGTTCACAATACCTTTCCATCATATTCCTTTCGTGACAAAACTTCTGGAGCAATGTATGCAGGAGTTCCAACCGTTGACTTAGGCTGAGAGTGCAGCAAAGCAGACTGCATTTCAATGTTAAATTGATTACCGAATTCACAGAAAAATATATGAAAAAGGGTTCACTTTGGTGAGATGTTACAAACCTTGGAGAATCCAAAGTCACAAATTTTAAGTCTAGGAGCTGGATTTCCGTCAAGTAGAGTGTTTTCTAGTTTCAGATCTCTATGACATATTTGCTGGAGTAGTAGGATACATAAGATGATATAACTACACAGGGCTTTAAATGAACAAGAAGAAAATTTTCTGAATGCCTATATATACCATGGAATGACAATAGCTAACTCCAGATATTAGTTGCTGGAAGAAAAATCTTGCCTGCGATAAAGGGAATTCATCAAAACCATCACTTGATAATTTTTACTTATAGAGGATCTACTACTACACACACACGCACACACAAACAAATGATCAACCTCATCTTCACTCAATCGACCAGCATTGCATATCCTATCGAAGAGTTCACCTCCAGCAGCATACTCCAAGACAATAGCTAAATGAGTTTGGGTCAGAAATACCTGCAGAAAAAAATCTAACTTCCAGAATGAGAATACAACTTCAGAGAGCTTTCAATAGAACACACCCTATTATGAGTTACACCTGCATTTCTTTATGAGCCAATAACATCAATGAACTACACAGTTTTGTTTTGTTTTGTTTTGTTTATAGTCTAAAATCAAGTCTGAAGCAGAAGCAGTGTTTGTATGAAAGCTGTAAGAGCAAAAAATTCTTACAACTATCACATAAGTTGAAAAAAACAAATCCTAATCAAGGAACAGCTTGAGTACGGAAACAAACTCTTACCTCTTTGAACCTAATAATATTGGGATGCCTTAGAGATCGGTGATTTACTATTTCCCTTTGGACATTCGCATCAATCTGAAACGGCAAACATAACTTACTCAGAGGAATGTAAGATGAGAACAAATTTGGGGAAAAAATTCAGCAAAAAAAAAATGTGAGGCTGATCTAAGGATAAGGAGGATCAGGTGAGGTGAGCTAGTTATTTTGATAAATATCTTTCCGACAGAATGAGATCAGCAAAGGATCAAGGAACTGGATTGTATCTGGAAATTGAGGTGAATAGAGTTTTCACAAATCAAACTGAGAATGCAAAGCAGAAGAGAAATCTGAATGAGTCAAATTCAGATTGCTGAAGGAAAAAACTGAATCATCAAATGTTTCATCATAAAATTTCATGACCTTTTTTCCTCTTTCTATGTATTTGATAGCAACAAGTTCCTCTGTCTTCTTGTCTTTGGCCAACCTCGCCACTCCAAAGTTCCCCGAACCAAGCTCCTTCAGAGTCTCGTACCGTTCTTCTTCCATATCCACTCTCACCAAAGCCTCAAAAATCAGACCAAACCTTTTCACAATAGAAAACCCAAATAAGAAAATGGATATGGCTTTATATACTCTTTATCACCTTACATTAAAAGTCCAATGAGGCCAAATATAATAAACAGTTACACAAGGGAAACAAAGAACACTTCAAATTAAATTAAATAAAATCGAAAGCCAAAGCCAAGAGGGAACGAAGCATGTGCAGTTATCATCAATGGGGGGAAGCGAAAAAGAGTTAAAACTCAATAAACTGAACTCACCCTCTTTACCTTTGTTGTTCTTCAACTGTAAAAGCAATTTATGTTCATTATTTTTGGGTATAAATTCTTAGTTCTGAGTACCAAGTACGGTGATGAGGTTTGTTCAAAACAGTGTAAAAGACAAGGACATTTTGAAGAGGCAAAAGTAAAGTTTACTCCAAAGAAATTAGTCGCTGCTACGAAGCTAACTGTGCATTACGACATCCTCGTTCACACCAAAAGATAAGGAGTGCATTTATGTGATTGTTACATAAATAGATGGACAAGAAGATATGGATTCATTACATACCAAAATTTGTTAATGATTGGTAACTGATAATGATGATTACTCCGATCCAAGCAACATACATGTCGTGAGAAAAAACCAAAAAAAAAAGTGATTTTTAAGTGTAGATGGTAGTATGAGCCATACCCAAAAGAAAATGAGAATGACCAATACTGTCTGATAAAAATTTAGATGAGAGAATTATAAACTAGGTGTGAAACATAATCCTGTGAGGTTTATCAAGTTATATTAAAATAACATTTTAAACATTAAGTGCATAGGTTAAAGACTTGAATTTAAAATTAACGGGTTATATATCAATTTTGTAAACAAACTGAACAACTTAATTGTTATGTATTGTTAAGATAAAAAAATTGCATTATTCTCTTAAAAGGTATATTTAATTTTCTTCCTAGAGTATTTTCAAGTCAGAAAACAAAAACTGTGATAATTGAAAAGAATCTGATTTTTTTCTTTTAATCATGTTAGAAGTGGAATTAACAAAGTCGATTTATAAGGTGATTGTATTTTTTTATATATTGTGAATTAATTTTATCTCTAGTCGATATGGGATTTTCAACACATCCCTTCTCACGTTAAGGTATATTTATCTCATATGTGAGACTAAAGTTTGATAAATGATTCGTTAACTGTCCAATTACATATGAAAAAAATCTCGTTAGGATAAAATCTAAAGTGGATCTTAAATAGAGACGAAATTGTGTTGAAATATATAAAATAAAGGAAAGAAATATGTTTTAAGCGTGTTGGAATGGAGGCATTATAAGGTTGCTTTCGCTTTGAAATTTGGAGAATAACGTTCGCGCAGCACTGGGTCCCACCTGATTAAGCTTTCTTCTGCTATTACTTTTCTTACAAAATTGACGTTTTTATTTTATTTTATTTTATTTTAAAAGTCAATGCTAAAACACCATAAATGGATTCATCTCCGCCGTTAAATTTGTTGCAACGTGTTTATCTGAACGGCCCACAAAGCAACTCCAGTTATAACAGTTGTTCTATCTATATATTTTAGTTACAGTATCATGTAAGAAGTATTTTGAATGATTATTTAACTTTTATTTAAAACGCCAAAAAAAAATCTCTAGAGTCATTTAAGTTTTATTATTTTACAATAGTTTCAATAAAATTCCCTTTTAATCCATGTTGTGTACGAAAACATTATTAATAAAATAAAGAGATTAATATATATAAAAAAATGCTTAGCCTTCACCTCACTGGTGGGTGGTTGAGCCATCAAATTAGAATTTTGAAAAATAAAGAAGAAACTGTCTTTGTCTAACTCAACGCATGGCTCACGGTGTCCCGTTTTCTATTTTATTTTTAATCTTAACAGGAATTTTATTGTCTTATACCACTATTTAAAGTTATTTATAATTTTGGATAATATTTTTTTAATTACCGTTCAATTTATAATTATGTTTGTTTAAATAAGGATGTGTCGAGAAAAATCAATTTTTATAGTTACATAAAAAAGACACTCTTAAAAGTTAAAAGGAAGACCGCACGCATACTTCTTTACATATTGGGAAATTGAAAACACCAGTTTGTCCAACAGCTATTATGTTTACAAATTTTTTCAAAAAAAAGAAAAAATAATATTAATATATATTTAGCAACACTTAACCATACCATATAGCACAAAAGTAAATTATGTAAACCAATGTTAAAGTAAAGAAGTACGAAACATTTTGCATAAAACTACAAAGTACGAGAATTGTGAAAGCTATAAAATATAAAATAATTTTATCTATGTAAGATAGTTAAAAATTAAATTTATGATTTAAAAAAAATTGTAATTTAAGAATTGAGTCTAAAAACTATATACCTATTAATAAAAATTAGTGGTTTATGTAAGAATTTCATGACTGTTTTTGATGGACACATTTTCTTACTAGTTTTACTTTTATTAATATAAATCTTTTTTATTATCTTAACTTTTAAATTTTATAATTGTTTTTTAAATTTAATTAACTACTTAAAATAAAAAAAAATAGTTATAATAAAATTATAAAAATTATCTTATTTATTCAATAATTATGATACAAAATATATTTTTTTATTATCATAATAATAGAACTGAATATAGGAACATTTTTTACGCTAATTTGAAATAATGAAAACATGAATTTTGTTGTTGGACTTTACGATGTGTGAAGTTATTGTATAGTTGTCTAGTTTATTTTAAGAATATGTCATTGGTTATATGATTTGTTTCAAATGATTTTGATTGGCATTGCCAACCTTACTTAGGTTGAGGACAATATTGGCACCAACATCCTTCTATATAACCCTTAAATTTCACTCTTAGATTTCACTTTCTTCTCTTTCAATAATAATTTATCTCCTTTCTTTTCTTTTCTTTTCCTTATATTTCCATTAGTAATATTGAACCAATGGCCACATATATTTAGTTAAAACATCAAACGCCAATTTATGTGGCCAAGTTTTGAAGCTGGTGAGTCTTTTCTCCCATGTCATTTTTCACGACATTATGTTTCAACATTTGTGTTCTTTCATGATAAATTAAATGTTTTGTTTAGGGTTTCACGTTCATTGCTATAAGATTTTTTTGCATGCATGATGAAGAGAAATTAGTTTCAATGTCTCAAAATTTAACGGCTTTTCGTTTGACAATTGTATCATATGTTTCCTTGTTTGATGTATGAGTTAAGGATACAATGTTGGTTATGGATCTTAATTTATACAATCTATCGATTAAATCTGTGAAATTGTTGTTTTTATGAGTTTGTTTGTTACATATCCGAACCTTTTGTAATTCAATTCAATTCATCGTTCATACCTTCTCGTAAATATCATCATGATAAGCCAATGTTAAAAACCATATCGTTTCTTGCAATTTTTTTTCTTTTTCAAACAAACAAAAAATTTAAGAGTTGGTCTTCCAGAAATTGTCGTTTTGTGATTAAATATCATGAGATGCTTAATTTATTTTCATTTGCCTCTAATGTTAATTATGTTGATTTATTACTGACGAATTAATTCTTCTTCTTATGATGTTTGAATCTGGGTTTGCAATTGGAAATTATAAGATGTTTTAGCAACATATTCAACTAAAGCTGGAACACTACTATTCTAGTACGTGTTCAATTGCTTACATTCCCTTCATAAATGGGTTGTTTCCACTCCAAAGTAAGGGAAATTCCCATGGAAGATCCCGTTGCTCTTGCGTCAGAGACAGCTTGTAAGTGTTCTTTTTCCTAAGATCATAATGCTAATGATTCTTTCGCAATTGTAACATTGTTTTTGTTTTTGAGATTTTTTTTTTTTTTTTTTTTTTTTTTTTTAAGAAAAAAACAACCTTTATTTGTGGGAAAATAAATTTAAAGTAACACAAATGATATTGTTACAGCACAAATCAAATGCATATGCTAGTTTCTTTCTAGAGTGAAACTTTAGTCTCACTTGGGTTTTTGTTCAACTTGAAAACAACCAATAACCAGAGCATTTTTTGATGCATCAACAATTTTTACTCTATCCTGGTAGAAAATTTGAAAGATGATCAAAATATCAAATAATTAATTGAGTTTAGCCTATTATGAATGTATTAATGCATTCATTTGAGTCATGTTGCTTGTTATATAATATTTTTTTAAAACAAGACACACTCTCTTATAGCTTTAATCTTATTTGTTAATTTTTTGGTTTCCCAGTTAGTGTCAGTGATGTTGAAGCACTTTATGAGCTGTTTAAGAACATTAGTAAGTCTGTCATTGATGATGGTCTAATAAGCAAGGTAACAAATAGAACCTCCATTCTTTTTACGACAACTTTGTTATTACTATAATTTTCCTGCTTTATCATAATTCTAATAGGTTTCATTTATATGTTGTTTGAATTAGGTTATCACTTCTTTAGTCATACCTATTAAGTAAATTATGAAATGACATTATCACACTTTATGTTAAGTAGTGAACTTTAAGTCTAATTCAATTTCACAAAATCGGCTAATTTCACAAAATTGGTTTTGTAAAATGAGGTTTGCACCCACTTATATATTATGAAATTATCTTATCTCTAGTCAATGTGTGACTTTCTAGACTTTAAAAGAATTTAAATATGCACAACATACTTTGCGTCTAATTAATAAACTGGCTCTCTCTCTCTATATTTATCTATCTTTTTATCTATCTATCTATCTATATATATATATATATATATATATATATATATATATATATATATATATATATATATATATATATATATATCTTATTCAATCATATTTATGTTTGTAATATTTTGTGCACAATTTCTCTTTTAAAAAACGTGTGGGGGCTCCACAATTTGTCTATTTTTGTAATTTTTTAAAAATTTGCTCATTTTCGTAATATCAGAATACAAATTTACTTACATGTGAACAAAAACCTCGACCTTCAAGTACCTAATCCTAACAATGAGAATAAGTATTTTTTTCAGGAGGAATTTCAACTAGCAATTTTTAACAAGAAGAAAAAGGAAAACCTCTTTGCGAGTCGGGTACTTTAGAATATTTATTTTCTTTTTAAAATAATTGTTTTATTATTGTTAATATTGTTTGCAAGCTTGTTTAATTCGCCACATATTGCACTTTTTATAACTTTAAATAGATGTTTTGTAATACAAGTAGTATAATTTTTATTTTTGGAAAATCTTTTTTACAATAATTCAAAACTCATAACTAATCTTTCTAATTACTTAGATTCATTTAATTAAATGGCTAACTTCTAATTACTTCTCTTAACAATTTTCTTTTTTAACATGTAGATCTTTGATCTATTTGATGTAAAGAAGAAAGGAGTGATTGACTTTGGTGATTTTGTAAGAGCACTCAATGTTTTTCACCCATCTACACCAATTGAAGTCAAAATAGCATGTAAAAAGTCGAATTAAAACCTATTTAATTAATTTTAATATTTTGGTTTATTCTTAAATCAAATGATATAATTTCTTGTGAGTTTTCCTACAGTTTCGTTTAAGTTGTACGATTTAGATAACACAGGATTCATAGAGCGTCACGAGGTAAAATGTTAAATCATTTTCTTTCATGCATTTTTTTTGTATAAATGAAATTATAATCTAAATGTTGTTATATACACAATTTATCTATGTTATGATTGTTGACAGGTCAAGCAAATGATAAATGCACTTCTATGTGAAGCAGAAATTAAGTTGCCAGAGGAAATGATAGAAATGATTATTAACAAGGTGAGTTTAAGAATTTGGGTTTTCTGCTGGGTTTTTTTGATGTTGTTTATTTGTTGTGTCTCCATAATACATTGATTACCATTAATTTTGATGTTTTCAAATATATTAAAAAGATAACTAAAAGGCCAACACAATATATTTTTAATGCTTAGTAAAAAACAACACACAAAAAAATCAGTAAAGAGTCTAGACTCGTGAGTTTACGTTTGTTGAAAACGCTTAAACTTTCATATTACTTCTATTAATTTCCTCTTAATCTTTCATTACTTGTTAAAAAAAAAAAAACTTATGTTGACTTTTATTTTTATGAGTAGACTTTCATGGATGCTGACCCTAATCAAGATGGGAAAATAGACAAATATGAGTGGAAAAACTTCGTTTATGAAAACCCTTCATTGTTGAAAGTTATGACGTTACCTTTCTTGAGGTATGTTGAAATAACTTTTTTTATTGAAAATTTTCAATCACTTTTGTTGAGAAATTGTAATTGTTATTGTTTAACTCGTGAGTTATGGAAATAATGCAGGGACGTGACAACTGCTTTTCCAAGTTTTGTGTTTCATTCAAAGGTGGAGGATGAAATCGCAGAATGAGGGCATATTGTGGTTCAATATTACTAATATAGTGGAAATATTAGTAGTTTAACTTATTTATTTTGGTTGTTGTTTTTCTTTTCTTTTCAATATAATGAATTTAGATGACTATCACTTGTTTTTATTATTTTCAATAAATTGAAATCAAATAATAAAATGTATATTAAAAAATATATTTCTAACACTTTTCTTATATTGTTTTTAGATTTGAAGATAAATTTTAGATAATAGACTTGATTGAAAAATGAGATGAAGACGTGATTGTTTAGATTAGAACAATAAATTAATGAATTTGAGTTGAAAGTTTATGAAAATTATTAGAAGTATAAAAAATGTTTCAAATGATAAAAATAAAAGATTATTACTTTGCACAATGATAAAATAGTTTCAAATAAAATATAATAATAATAATAGTAATTATTATTATTTATACTAATTTTATTATTATTACTTAATTAATTATTATTTATATTATTATATATTATTTTATTATATTATATAAATATAAAAATGATAATATATATATATATATATATATATAAAAATCCAAAATCGATTTTTTTTTTAACTTTTGGCGTGTAACACTATTAAAAAATCTTGTTTCGTGTTAACAAATGTATTAAATTGTAATATCTTGTAGAACTAATATGGTGTAAATTAATGTTATATTTGGAGAATAGTAGCTAAATATGTAACACCCCATTTAATTAAGTACATGAAATTAAAGGAGCGTCACGATAAAGATAACATAAAAGCACGGTCTGGGAGTTTCAAACTCAACTCCATACAACCTATGGCACACCACGATGCCCAAAAGAAACCAGAGTACATAATACTAAGGATGAACTGGTACATGGGTCGTAACCCTAACAAACTCATGCAGTCAAGTAAACTAGTTCACGTGGCTATGCAGCGGAATCTCCATCTCTTTGCTGACCTCTGGAACCTCGCCCATCTGTTCCCATCAATTAAATTGATGATCATCGCAAGAAAGAAGAACCACATACAAGACAACCATGCAATACACAGGATAAGCTAGAGCCAAAGGCATAATCATCATATAATCAATCATATTTCATCATCCAATATCCATACAACTACCAAGCATGTTATGACTCTTCATTCAATACACTACGACTTGACTCGACTCATCCGGATACGTATAACTTAGTCGGATTCAGCGGATGCTTGCACTTGTGGTGGATACCTCTGCTCGAACCTGAGCTGCTCATCCCCGAGCTATGTGTTACAAGTGTTACGATGAATCAAATCTCCCTCACCACAAGGTTAGCCCTTAATGAATTTCAGGCTTCCTGCTACTCTCACCACAGGAGTCAGTCCGCTCTAAGTGAGACTAACTGGCCCCTTAGAGTGTCAGGATACAGTCCTTACCTTGAATCCTTACTTAGTTATACAGATGGGGCACCACCATGGACACCCACTAACAGGGGCCATGGGATTACGTCCCGACCACTGAAGCGCAACCCTGAAAGTCCCACCTAGAGACCCCAAGAAATTATGCACTGACATGGACCAACGTACATAAACAACCAATAATTTATACATATGTTACACACAAGATTTCAACCCAACACCCATAACAAGATTCCATTTCTCATATGTTGAATCGCTACCAACTCGTTATTCCCAAACATGAGTAAAGTGTTTCTCCTCATAGCATAACCATGCCCCTGGTTTACCAACCATCAAGATTTATTGTTACTCACACTAAACTTGTCACTCCAATTTCATGAATCATCTCATACCGTTATCATGTTCCCGTCACGTCAAAACTCACAACTCACCACTCGCCCGCCACACCATTTATACAGGCAATCCAGTTCATAAATTTAAAGATAAAACTCATACAAGCATGTTGTTCACTTTTTAAAATCCAAGAAACATCGAGACCAAACCATTTTTCGCCCATCATCTCGCTCAGGCAGAAAGGTCTCGCCCAAGCGAGGAGGACCCTCGCTCAGGCGAGCTCCCTTCGCCTAGGCGAGAGCTCGACTTCCAGCCTGGGAACCCTGCGCGCGTTCTCGCTTAGGCGAGACTCTCCTCGCTTAAGCGAGACGTTCGCTCGCCCAAAACGTACAGGGGGTCGCCTGGGCGACCCTTCGCGAAGAAACACTTAGGCGAGTCCCTGTAACTCTCGCCTAAGCGAGACAGGTTCGCCTGGGCGAGTCTATCAGACTCTGCCACTGTTCCTCTCTGCCATCAACACAGTTCCATTTTCAAACAACAAATCAATTCACACCATACATTCACAGTCACATATAAGCACGAAAACCACGAAAATGACATCCAAGCAAGCATTTTTATACCGAACAAGAGGGTTCTAGCTTCCCTTACCTGGGAATAGCTAGCAAAAAGACCTGACACGCCCTTTATACCGAACACACGAGCACAGCGACTAAAAGAGCGAACGTAAGAGCTGAAAAGGTGGCTGAACAGAAGCACGATATGGTCACTAGGAACCCTAGTTGGGAAAAGAACAGAATGAGCAAAAGAAACAAGTATGGGCTTGCCACAACACTTACATGGAGTAGGAAACAATCTCGAACTAGTTCGAAGACGGCAGAACCCTAACCCTAGCAGAGCGTCACGTGAGAGCAAGGGGATGACGGCTGGTTCTTTTCTGAAAGTGAATGAAATGTGGAATTAGGGCAACACTAAGGGTTCTTATATCATGGGTCAGCCTTTAGGCCCACTGTTGCAGGACAACCCTCAGAATTAAGGACAGAGTTACGTAAACAGATTTTTAATGGGTCTTACAAAATATATAAGCAATCATTTCAAAGTTATAATAGTGGCAAATTTAAGTAACGATACCTCACATAAAACTTTTTATTTCATTAAAATCCTCTTAGATTAAGTGTATATTGTGCATTAACTATTGATGAAATCTTGTTTAATTGTAGAACAAGTATTTGAACTCAAACAAACTTAATTACTCAAAAAACAAAAATCTACAATAGAAAAGAAAACTACCAAATATGTTACTTATACATAGTATTCATCCCAAATCTTATAAAATTATGTACACGACAAACTCTGATTGACTAATTTCATAATCAATTATTACTATGTATTCTCAATGCTTTTGTCACTTTCATAATAATTACTTTTATGCAACTTTCTACTGTAGTAGAATAACAAAAGTCATTTTTAAGACCTTTACAAGAGATTTTTTTTTTTTTCAAATTTCATGATTAAGAAATTTATTCTAAATTATATAAAATTAATAAATATATCCTAAATTTCATATGCATATTATTAGTTGTAGAATTCAGAATATATTTATAGATTTGAAAATATATTTTAGGTTACATAATTTAAAATAAAATTTTAGAATTTAGCAGATACATTTTAGGAGTGTAACTCAGAGATGTGAAATATATTTATGGATAAGAAAATAAATTGTGAAATATGTTTTCAAATTTTATAATTAAAAAAACTAAAGGATGGCCATTTTAAGTTTTTTAGAAGATGGGTGCAAAAAGCAATCAGTGATAGTACTGTAAGTTGTGGCCCAAATAAAAGAGAGAAAAACTGGAAACGAAGAATGCTTGATGAGCATTGCATCCCACTGAAACGCGAAAAGCGTGCTCAATGGATTTCACGGAGAAGGACCTATTCGGCGAAGATTCCGACAACGACAATGGGTCCCACTCCTCCCCCGCTTCCTCTTCCTCCTCCTCCGCCGCTTCCTCTTCCTCATCCTCGTCGTCTTCCGCCTCTTCCTCTAAATCCAGCGAGGGCGCCGCTGACTCCTCCTCCGCTAGCGGCAGTGGCAGCAGCGGAGCCGAGGACGAGGAGGAGAATGGAGACGTTGTAGACAGCACTAAGGACCGCGCCGATCACCCTCACGACTACGAAGACAAAGATCTGTTTGACTCCGATAACGAAGATTACTGTAAAACCCTCGCCAGAAGTCCTTATCCTATTCCTGGTAAATTCTCTTTCTCTCTTTTGGTTTGAAGTATGCGCTGAACAATTGTTTTTGCTACTTTTTCGTGATTTATGGATTGGAAAATTAATTAGTGTGTGCTAGTCTTGTTGCTCCGTGTGAACGAATCCTGTTATGCGATGATGAATTACTATGTCTGATAGCAAAAAACATAGCATGTATTACTTGTAGAGGAATGTATTGTAGTTAAAATTCGGGTATGAAAAAAATTTGTAGAATGTTGCATGAGGTTGTTCGGGTATGTGTAGAGATAAGGAGTAGACGAATAGAGAGTGAATGAGGCGGAGGACAATCCTATTACTAGAAGTTGAGGGAGACCGAGAAAAATTATGGGCGAAATCATTAGAAATGATTTAGAGGTTAATGTTTGTACGTAAACCTGATATGATTCACTATAAATCATTGTGGGTCGTTTGACTTTTTTAGTCAGCCCTACTTAATAGAAAAAGGTTTGATTGTTTGTTGCCAGGAATTTTAGGTATTCGTCCCATAGTGGTGCTTCTGTTTTTCGGCAGAAGTTAAACATGTCGGTGATTTAAACAAAATATCATTGTTGATTTTATTTCTCAATTCGTTTTATGGCAAGATGTGATTTTCTCTGGCAGTATTGCCTGCCACCCGCAATGCAAATAATCAGGGTAGAGGGGGGTTTGGCCGCGGTCGTTGGCAGCAAGGGTATCAAAATGATAGAGGAGCCGGCCTTCTTCCTCGTCCCGGACCTTATCCTCAGAGGCAGAATTTTGGATACGGAAACAGGTTTCAGAATGGTCGCCATGATGAGCGCTTTGTCTCTGAGTTGAAGCTTTCAAAAAGTGAAGAAACTCTGTCAAGAAAGTGCATTGCTTTTCAGGAGGTAGGGGAATGCTATTTTCCCATATTTAACTGCTGCTGCATCAAGCAATTGATTGTTCAATTTGCTTTGAGAATTTGGGAAATTACCACGAAGATAGAATTTGTGTCAATATTAAATTTTACTTATTATGTTTAAACCGGTGAGCCAAAGAAAATGAATTATTGGTTGTATTGTAGAAACAAATCACTCTGTTTGATTTAAACATTGAAGCTACTGTTTTGTATTTTACCTGTGGTGGTTTCTTGACGCATTGGTCTAGTGTAATGTTATAAATTACCCTTTTGGATTTGTGTTCTGATTACGGCATTATGTTTTCTTGATTATTCTGGTAGCCTTGTGAAATTGCCTGCTATAGTCGTATAGAAGGAGGAGAAGTATACTTCGATGATCGTAGCCTGGTAAGCTGTTTGATGTCCTCAATTATTTTTTTCCTTTTTGTCTCGTTCTCTTTTCAATACTTATTATGCTCATTTAAGTGCTTTCTTTTTCCGGTTGTTTTAGAGACTTTTTAAGCGCCACATTACTGAGGATGTTGGAGCTGATTTGAATGAAGGTTATGATACATTCATTCCCAAAAAAGGCATGTGGTTTGTCTATTAATCTAATCTTCTGGTTTGTGAATTTTTTTGGATTATGGAATGCTACTTGGATGATTTGTGCACAAGAAACAAAGTCTAGTTGTATTGTACACCACTATTTTATGTTACCAATACTTTTGTTCTATTAATTTGTAAAGCAGACTTAGGCTCAGAGGGCTTTGGTGATCTTCTTGCTTGCATTAGAGACAAAAATATCCCTCTTCAAAACATTCATTTTGTGGTAAGATATGTATTATAATCTATATTTTCAAAACATTTTATGTTACTAAATTAATTTCTGATCATTGTGCATCACTCTTGTTTTGTCTTTGCAGACATTCCGTAACAATCTTAACAAGGTAATTTATACATTATGAATTGGTTTGTTTTTGGTCAGAATCTTATCTGATCTTTGATATTTAGAAAACTCTAATCCAATTACTGATAAAATTTGTTGTTAAATTTAATTGCAATGGACAAGTATATGAACCATTTTTTGGTATTGCCACGGGTTTTCCCAAACCTCACTAGGTCAGACACAAATTCCGGTTATGGTACTCTGATCACCGCATATTAACTAATACTTGTCTCAGCAGATACTGGCAACAGCTTATATCCGTCATGAGCCTTGGGAAATGGGAGTGCACAAAAGGAATGGTGTTGTCTATCTTGATGTGCATAAGTTACCAGAAAGACCGCAAAGTGATTTAGATCGTAGGAGGTAGGCTTAACCTTTGAATTTCTAGATGCATGGATCTGTAAATATTTAATATAATCAACAGAGAAGCAATCAAGGTAGATTATTTGGGTATGTTGACTTTGCTAAAGAGCAGTAATCAATATAAAAAAGAGAGAGTAGATGTTAGGGAAAATGGAAAGAATTTCGCTAAGGGGACGTGTAGTATCAAGCTGATTGAAATGGTTTTGCATCCATGTCACACTACCTTTTTACCTCTACATGGTTGGAAATAATTCCTTATATTGTAAAAAAATATGATGTTTTGCTTACTGTTCAAGCTTTAACTGGTATAAAAAATAAAAAATTTCTCCCACCTTTTCACTTTGATTTTATTGGGATAAGCCTTAAACTTAATAAGTTTGGCAATTAGATGTTATGTAGGATATTGTTTTGAGAGCCTTGCCACCGAAGATCCTAGAAGAGCAGATGGAGAAGGGATACATCATGTTGATGCCAATGTTGAATTCTGTTCTGTGATTAAGACAAAATTAGGAGCTCACCGCATCTTAATGGGTGCTGAGATGGATTGCTGTGATTCGACTAATGACGGAAAGAGATTCTATGTGGAGTTAAAGACTAGTTGTGAGGTTCACATAGTTCTGTCTTTCTTGTGTTATACTTCAATTTGGCTCTTATTTTTCTTTTCTAATAACACCTTTATGTTGGCTTAATAATATGAAATTGTCATTTTTGTGATCCAGTTGAATTATCATACTGAGGAAAGATTCGAAAGAGAAAAACTGTTGAAGTTTTGGGTACATTTCCTATATTTTGAAACCAATGCATTTGTTTTTCATCTCCACGTGTTCCTTTTTCAATTTTTATGATATATTCAACAAGACTCTGTTTTTGCTTGCAGATTCAGTCATTTCTGGCAGGTGTTCCATATATTGTCATAGGATTTAGGTAACTGTTGGTTCTGCTTCATATCATTACAAAATCTTTGATTTTCTCCAAACATTGTGTGGGATATTTACTCAATTCAACTAGGTTTTTCTGCTCATTTTAACGTTTTGTTCTTACATCTGGCATGCATTACAACTGAAAATTAATACTGCTAATGGTTTCTACTTTAGTGTTTATATTGTTTATTTTCACTGTGGAACAGGGACGATGCAGGTCGTCTTGTTCGGACAGAAAGACTTAGAACCAAAGATATAACTCAGAGAGTAAAAATGAAGAACTACTGGCAGGTATAACTGCTGCTGTAGGGTGCATGGGGGCTAATCTTTTATGTGGCTTGATACTGCATCATTAGTTAATTAAAACTGCAGTAAGCACACCTGTGGCTCATGGAGGACGTTCCAGATGTTATTTCCTTCTCTAACATCAATGATAAAAAGTACATACTTATACGTGCAATTAATCATTGCATAGCTAATTAAGGATCATTCAATATCATCTTAGGAGTATAAAATATTAGAAAATCCCATTTATATCTGTAAGTTCTGAAGTATGATCACTTTCCTTTTCATCATAATTAACAAAATCTGTTGGCGGCAGGGAGGAGTGTGCTTGGCTTTTGCAGATGAGGTATTATGCTGGCTCTATGGAACAGTGAAAGAAGGTGAGTAGTATACTAGACGTACAACCTCTCTGTTTTTGTTTAGTTGAAGTAATGACCAATTGCTTTTATTCGGTGTGTATTTTTGGTTATCAGATGAAGATTACATTTTGCAGTTTGCTCCACCTTTCAACCGTCTGGAGCTTCTGCAAGCCCAGTCCTGCCCAGATGTAATTACTAGTCATTTGGAGCTGTTGTGAAAATTTTGAGACCTTAGCAGTTATCTCTTAAACAATCCGGTACGCAAAGTAAGGGGAATCAACTCTGGTGTTTTCCCCGCTACTTTGATCATTTCACGAACCTTTTTAGTATATAGGGTTACCCTCTGTGAGTGCTGACAATTGCATTCACAACTTCATAGAATTCTGCTGAAATATTGTGTATGCCCTTGTTTAGTTGGAATATAGTTTTTCATTTTTACTGTTCTCATCTTTCTGCTCTTCCGTTTTCTAAACTTACCGGAAAAAACGTTCACTTGAAGTTTACTTTTTAAGACCTAGATATTGGAAAACACTAACTACATAGAGAATACATTTATATAATTCAGCATACAAATAAATTTTGAATTATATAACTTTGAATATATTTTTTGAATATATTTTTTGGTTTTGTATTTAGAAATATACAATCTGAAATATAAAAAAAAAATATATATATATATATTTTAGATTATATATTTTGGAATATAAATTAGTGTGAAAATAAAGGTTGAAATTATGAAAACCTAAGAAGAAATGGCCATTATTGCCACTCAGCTGAATCTAAAATTCTTCCAAATCTCCTTTTACGGAATGGAGTAGTATTTATAGAAAGTTTAATGTTTTATGATAAAAAAATATAACGTTTAGCTAAGAAATTCTAAAAGAAATTAAGTTTTAGAAACCTTATTAGCAGTTGCATTGCTTGAAATTATATATTTTTTAATTTTATTTTAAAATGAAATTTGAAAACTAGTTTATACTCATTTATGTCTCCTCTTTTTGATTATGATTTTTTTCCTATTCTCAGGGTTTAATTATACTTGATGTTAACTAAGATACTGGCATTTTTTTTCCAAAATGTCGATTAAATTTATTTCTAATCAATGTAAATTGGTTATATTTTTCCAACAATATCAACCAGAGCTTTTTTAATCAAGCCTTGATTATAATTCCATTTTTTGTTGATATTTATAAAACTTTTTTATTAATATAATTGAAATTGTTGGGATTATTTTAAAACCATCTAGATTGGGGTTATTTAGTGGTCAATATTGACCAAGAAACCCATATTAACGAACTATTTTTTTGATAAATGTTTTTCAAAAAAATTTATACTGTTGTCTTTTTCAAAACCAACATCACTACTTTCTCTAAAGTTAGTTGTCATCTTTTGTTGTTAATTTGGGAAGTGTTTTATCAATCTTGAGTATAATTTTTTTTAAACTTTATTAGATCCCGAAAGTCCGATTAAAACTGTAAATTCTAATTAATATTAGTCAAAAATAATTGTGATCAACATAAATTAAAAAAAAAATAATAGTTGTTATCAATTAAGAAAAACTCGTATAAAATTTAATTTATTTGAATTTTGTAAAAATTGTAAATATATTAATGAAATGACAGCTAAATTGTTATAAAAGTTTGGTGAAATTTGGTCCTCGATTTGTTGCAAAATCTCAAATTGGTCATCGTATTTTTATCAGTCTCAATTATGTCTTCATTTTTGCAAAATCTCAATTTAGTCCTCATTTTTGTTAATTTGATTTGATTTCAATCCCAAATATTTTTAAAAAATTTTAATTTCATGTGCTCCAAATTTAGAACAAATTTAATTTTTTTATAAATGTAATGATGATACTTTTATTACAAGTGATATTTCTATTACATATTTTTAACAATATTTAATTTATTTAAATTTATATTTTACATTAAATTTTATTTAAATTTTATTTTAAAATTATAAATATATAGATTAAATTTATATTCAAAATATTTGTATAATATTCAATATGAACAATATTTTAGAGTTGGCTTAAAAATAACAATTTTATAAATTCAAAAGTAAAATTTTAAAATAATTTTATAACAAATTAAAATAAATATATTTAAAATTTTAGTATTAAATACAATTAATATTATTAAAATATTTAATAAAAATATCAATTTTAATAAAAATAATTATAACATTATATAAAAGTAAATTTTGGTCTAAATTTGGAGTGTCTGAAATTGAAAAATTTTTAAAAAATTTGGGACTCAAATCAAATCAAATTAACAAATATGAGGGTCAAATTGAGATTCATACAATAATTTGACACATGTCACCATATTAGATTGACACGTGACACACTACAGACGTGACACGTGGCATAAATATTTAAAAAAAAAAAGATTTAAAAAAAATTAAAAAAATTCAAAAGAATAAGGAGTTGACATGTGACACCTACTTAACGATGTTAGTTCTTTCCTCACGGAAATGACCTAATTGATACTAATTTACAAAAATGAGGACCTAATTGAGACTAATAAAAATATGATGACCAAATTAAGATTTTGCAACAAAATCGAAGACCAACGAAATATTTTAACCAAAAAATTTTAAAATGTCTAGTGAGAGAGTATCTTTGTCAAAGTGGTATGTTATGTTGTTCTTCCATATTACGTTCGGACTTTAATATATTGTTAATTTCTCTTCAAGTTTATTTAATCCTCACAAATTCTGAAAGTTTCGGAAATGATTTTAATATACATTTATTTAATTATGTAATATCAATTATCATTTTAATAGATATCTATTGAACCGGGATACTTCAGTCCAATAAATATGGGAAATTTATAATTTTTCATTAATGTACTCCAGCAACGATTACAAGCAAAATTATTTTATTATATACCTTAAGCCATTGGTTAATAAAATAAGGCTTACTAATTTATTTGAAAAATTACAATCATCAAAACAAATAAAAGAAATAAAAGATATTAATGTAAAATAAAAAACATATATCTTATTTTGTAATTTTCTAATGTTGAGAAGGGAAGGTGCTGGCGTAAGAGAAATTTTTTTAGTCAAATTTTGACATTACATACTGGGATGGTAATGGGGTGGGATGAGATCGAGTTTCGTTATTTCATACTCATTTTTATAAAAAAAAAATTAATCTTCATCCCTATAGCTAAATTTGACAGGTATCAAAATTTTGTCTCATCCTCATCCCCACCGAGTAACGGATATATACTTGTACACATTTCTATACATATACTCGTTTTCTTACTCTTTCAATATTAATTAACTATTTTTTATAAAATAATAAAAAATTACGGTAAAGAAAACATAATATTATCAAATATTAAATATTAAGAGGAGAGTTGTTTCTCTTATATGAAATATTTAGAAACAAATTACAATTGTATGCATTTTAAATTAGAATACCAAATAAAATCTCACGAGAACCAAAACATTTATTAAATTTGCGAACATTAATAAAACCCAGTTGATAATATTTAAAAATATTTTTTTAAAAATATAAAATGTAAACAAATATTCAAACTAAAATATATTTTAAATGTTTGTTTACTTCAATTTTTTAAAATTATAATGAATATCTTTTTTATAGACTACTAAAAGTTGTAATAATAATAAAAGTTTAACATAGATCTTGTATTTTTTGAACTTCAATATATGTTGGAGGGTGATAAAAGAAATCATGACAATTACATTTAATTTTTACATTATAGTAAATAAAATTTATTTATACAATTATAGTGACAAAATTATAGTATAATAATAAGTTAGAAAATAAAAAATAATTAATCTCAAAATAGTATTCTACGTGACAAAAATAAACAACAAATAATAATATTAAAATATTATCAAATGTGTCTTAGAAACAAATTGAAAAATTATTTAATGAAGTCGTACAAAGAAAAATAAATATATAATTAAAAGGATGATAAAATAAATATTTGTTAGGTCTATAAGGAGGCCAACACCAATGAAACCTAAGTCTAACCACATAAGGCATTGACACCACTCTCAACCCAAAACCTTAAGGAATACTCATTTTACCTAGGACCCTTACCAAGAAGACTTTCGATACTAGGACCATACTACACTCGTCTGAGCCGGTTTTAACCATCGGCTCTGATACCACTTGTTAGGTCTAAGGCAATAAAGAAAAAAATAAATGAGAGAAAAATAGACACGGAGAATTTAACATAGTCAATGGTGAGAAATAATAAAAATTATTTTAACGAAACAAAAGAGTTTTTCAAATGAAACAAAAATTAATAGTAGTAGAGTAAAACAGATTTTTTTTTTTTATATTACCTAACAAATAAAAGGTTTATGCTATTGAACACTTCAATCTAGAGTGTTATAAATTTTCACGTGAAAAAAAAAATATACAATAAGGAGAAATATTAAAAAGGAATAGAAACATTCATATGTGAGACATAAAAAACATTTAATTGACATATACCAATTGAATATAATTGCATAAAATTTATGATAAGATGAAAAATATATTAAAAATGTGAATGAAAAAATAAAAATATAAAATGTGTAATATTATGCCGGATATGAAGACAGGAACCGACCGAATATGGATATTCCCATACCCGGTAGAAAATGTCATGAATCTTTTTTATCTATACCTATACCGGATTAATGTGAGAATTCCATCTCAAAACAGAAATGAATTTGTTTGACCTAATTACAAAAATTCATTACTGTCTATCTTAACTCTTAAAAGAGGTGTTTTTTTCTTCTTATATTTTGGATTCTCTTTGTTTAGAAAAGAACAAAATATCCTGAACAATAGAGTAAAATCAATTAAAATTAATATATAAAGACAACCGGGTGTTGTCCTGTTAAATTAGTGTTCATCAAAGTTTGGATGAAAAAAATAAACAAAGAAACAGCTCAGTTAGTTTTCATCAAAGATCCAATTTTCTTTCTTGCCAAAGCTGGCGCCAAGTCACTAATATAATGGAAAATATTATTTTCACAAATAAATTTGTGATAAAATTCATAGTTATTAAATAGAATACTTTTTTACTTTTTTATAAAAGTTATAAAATAAAATAATAAAATTTTAGAACTTTTTTTATCAAAAAAAATTATTTGTCAAACGAAACTTTATCAAAATATTATTTCCCTTATATAATTCGCTACAACTTTATGTGGAAGTATTCCATTTGCAACTTTATTGTTGTGAAAATCCATACACAATCTCTCTCGTTCCCTCTTTTAAACCTGCGACCTTTCATCTTTCTTATATTATTTAAATACATCGAGAAAAATCTAATGAAAAAAATATCACCATTTTACCCTAAATCAGTTTTAACATTAGTGTGATATATAATCTGAACTTTTTCTTTTCTTTTCAAAACTTTTTTTAGCGAAATAATTGTATCATTAAACTCGTGTTTTTTTAGTGGGAAAAACTGTGTTTTTTACTTATCTAATTTTGTTTTGAGAGGAAAAACATGTCTACTTCAACTTAAATTGAAGTACTTGAATTAATTAAGGAAATGAAGTTAACTGGAGTTGTATATATTTTTGAACTTACTATTTATTTATTTATTTATTTATTTATGTTTTATGATTATGATTATGATAAAAAAGAAAATACCTTCAAGAATGAAAAATATGCTGTCCAAAGAAAAGCACTAAATGTAGAAAAGAAAAAAAAAGAAGAAAATTATTTGGAGGGAAAAGAAACGAACCGACGGGGAATCATTGTTTGCGCCTGTAAATTGAAAATTGCACTCCTCTCCCTGAAACTCAACCTCAAAACACTAGCTTCCTGCAACACGAGCCACAACAGCGTCGTTTCAGTAACGTTGTTATGATTAGGTGATTATCGTACCGAACCGAATCAAATCGAATCGCGGAGAGGAAGACAGCACCGGCGTTCGTTATGTACGGTGAGCGAGGAGTAGGATCCAAGTCGGAGGTAACTTCCGCTGACCGGAAGCAAATCAATGACGGCCTCGATAAACAGCTCGAACAATCCTCGCCGTCCACATCCAGAGCCGCCGGCATCAACGGCAAGGACCGCTCATCTTCCTCTTCCCTCTTAGCCTCTGCCAAGGACTCCCGCGCTGCCTCCGACACCGTCCCTATCTCCAAGAATTCCAACGCTTCTGATGGTTCGAGATTTCTCGTTTTCTCTTACGATGTGATCTCTTTTCAGTGTCGCCAATCTCGCCAAACGAATCCTAATTCTTTTTGGAGCTGGCCGTATCTTTACACAGACTTAGGGTTATGTTTATCCGCACTTTGTAGAACTCATGGCTTTGTTTTTGCTTTTTTTTTTATTGTTGAAATAGCGTAGAGACGCTGAATTAGATTCCGGTAGGATTTTTGAGTCGTCGTAAGGGGTAAAACACGGTGAAAATTGGACGAAAAGTTTAGAGAGATAAAGTTGACGTAGAGTGAATATTGAGCTGTCTTTGTTCTACATGCCTTTTTTTTATTTATTTATGGTTTAGGGTTTAGCAAGAAGTACTTATCCTATTCCTTGTAAATTACCTTTCTCTCTTTTGGTTTAAAGTATGGATTGAACGATTTTAGGAACTTATGGCTAGTAAAATTATATAGTGAGTGCTAGTCTTGTTGCTCCGTGTGAACGAATCCTGTTATGCGATGATGAATTTTTATGCCCGATAGCAAAAGAACGTCGCATGTATGTATCACTTGCAAAAGGAATCTATTATAGTGAAATTTCGGGTAGCTTATGTAGTTGAAAATTTTTATAGAATGTCGCATTAGGTGGTTCGGGCATGTGTAGAAAAAAAAAAAAAGGAGTAGAAGAATAGAGAGTGAATAAGGTGGAAGACAATCTTATTACTAGAGGTTGAGGGAGGCCGAGAAAATTTATGAACGAAATCATTAGGAACGATTTGTAGGTTAATGTTTATATTTAAATATGATGTGATTTAATATAAATCATTGTGGGTCGTTTGACTTTTTTAGTCAGCCCTACTTAATAGAAAAAAGTTTGATTGTTTGTTGCCGGGAATTTTAGGTATTCATAGTGGTGCTTCTGTTTTTCTGCATAAGTTAAACATGTTGATGAATTAAAAATATATATATATATATATATATATATATATATATATATATATATATATATATCGTTGTTGATTTTATTTCTTAATTCGTTTTATGACAAGATTCGATTTTCTCTGGCAGTTTTGCCTGCCACCCGCAATTTGAATGATCAGGGTAGATGGGATACCGGCGGCGGTCATTGGCGGCAAGGGTATCAAGATGATAGAGGAGCTGGCCTTCTTCTTGGTCGTGGATGTTATCCTCAGAGGCAGAATAATAGATGGGATTCTGGCGGCGGTCATTGGCGGCAAGGGTATCAAAATGATAGAGGAGCCGGCCTTCTTCCTCGTCGTGGATGTTATCCTCAGAGGCAGAATTTTGGATATGGAAATAGGTTTCAGGTCGGTCGCCATGATGAGCGCTTTGTCTCTGAGTTGAAGCTTTCAAAAAGTGAAGAAACTCTGTCAAGAAAGTGCATTGCTTTTCAGGAGGTCGGGGAATGCTATTTTCCTATATTTATCTGCTGCTGCATCCAGCAATTTATTGTTCAATTTTCTTTAAGAATTTGAAAAATTATCACAAAGATAGAACTTTATGTGTCAATATCAAACTTTACTGTGTTGAAACTTTTGAGCCAAGGAAAATGAATTAATTAATGGAGAAACAAATTATTCTGTTTGATTTAAAAATTGAAACTACTTTTTCTTTCCTGTGATGGTTTTTTGATGCGATGCTTAAGTGAAATGTTATAAATCGCCTTTTTGATTTATACTTTCTGATTATGACATTATGTTATCTTGACTATTCTGGTAGCCTTGTGAAATTGCCTGCTATAGTCGTGTAGAAAGCGGAGAAGTATACTTTGATGATCGTAGCTTGGTAAGCTGTTTGATATCCTCAATTACTTTATTGCTTTTCGTTTCGTTCTATTTGAAATACATTGCCATGATATTATGCTCATTTAAGTGTTTTCTTTTCCCTGTTTATTTAGAGACCTTTTAAGCGCCATATTACTGAGGATGTTGGAGCTGATCTGAATGAAGGTTATGATACATTCATTCCCAAGAAAGGTACATGATTTGTATATTAATCTATATTCCTGGTTTGTGAATTTAATTGGATTATGGAATTCTAGTTGGTCTGTTTGTGCGTGAGAAACAATGTCCAGTGTTACACCACCATCTATATTACAATACTTTGGTTCTGTTTTTTAATTTGTAATGCAGACTTCGGCTCAGACAGCTTTGGTGATTTTCTTGCTTGCATTAGAGACAAAACTGTCCCTCTTCAAAACATTCATTTTGTGGTATGATATGCATTATGATCTTTATTTTGAAAATATTTTAATATGTTTCTAAAGTAATTTCTGATCATTGTGCATCACTCTTGTTTTATCTTTGCAGACATTCCGTAACAATCTTAACAAGGTAATCTTATCTGATCTTAGTTTTTTAGAAAACTCGAACCCAATTAGTGATAACCTTTGTTGTTAAATTTAATTGCAATTGACTAGCATGTGAACTTTTTTTGGCATTGCCCTGGTTTTCCCAATAATCACCAGGTCAGACACAAATTGTGGTTGTGGTACTGCGATTGCCGGGGCGTATGAGTATTAACTAAGTACTTTTGTCTTGGCAGATACTGGCAACAGCTTATATTCGTCGCGAGCCTTGGGAAATGGGGGTGCACAAAAGGAATGGTGTTGTGTATCTTGATGTGCATACGTTACCAGAAAGACCAGAAAGCGATTTAGATCGTAGGAGGTAGGCTTAACTACCTTTGACTTTTTTGATTCTTGGATCTGTGAATATTTAATGTAATCAACAGAGTGGCAATGAAGGCAGATTATTTTGGTATGTCGACTGTTCTAAAAGATAAGTAATCAATATAATAAAAAGTGTTAATTTATCTATTTATATTATTCATTGGTAATAAAATTTTAATTTATTATTTAAAAAATATATTATAAAAATTATATTTGATATTTTTAATTTAAAATTAAATAAATTAAAAATTTATGATTCAAATGAAAGAAATATACAAAATAACAATAATTGTATAAATAAATATATGACAAATTACATTTAAACATAAATTAGAAAATATGATTTAAGTTTTAAAATTACATAAATAATAATAATTTGATTGAGAAAGTGATTTAATTAAAAAAAAAAAAACTTTTGGAGGAGCATTCAAACAATAAAACGCTTAGATCCTATGTTCCATAATCTTCTCTTCCATTTCTCTTTCTTCTCCTTCCTTCCTTTCTTTCATCTCAGAAGCTTACTTTCCATCATAGAAGATGCTTTCGTTATCAACAATTTACAGCAAAATATGTTTTCGTGCGTCTTCTCTAACGTGTCCCCAAGATAAAGTTGCGTCTTTCTTGTGTATCCAAGAACAGGGTAATGTCTTTTTTGTGTGTTCAAGAACAAGGCAATGGCCAGCTCAAAGGAAGGTGTGTCCCCAAGATAAAGTTGCGTCTTTCTTGTCTATCCAAGAACAGGGCAATGTCTTTTTTGTGTATTCAAGAACAAGGCCATGTCTAGCTCAAAGGAAGGTGTTCGATGCGATGTCGTACACACTTTTGTTGTGTGGACACGGAAACAACACTTTATAGCTGCTCGTTGGATTGGAGGATGTTGATAACTCATATCAGAACCAACCCACACGAGGCACGAGTTTCACGACCTCCATTATTGACACCACCGATACACTCTTGATGATCATTGCATTTGCACTGATCGACGGTTGTTGCCTTCACATTCTTCTTCGCCCTCGTAATCCCCTATGATTGTTGCTCTTGTAATCCCATGTGAGTGTCGCTCCCGTTGTAATCGACGCTTTTCACCTTGATCGTTGTCACTGTCGCTGACACTCTTCATCCTCGCTCGTTGCCCTCGCTGCTGCTTATGATTTTCTACTCCGTTTTCTATCCACACCTCTGATACTTCTACTCCACTGCGTTTTGTCTAGGATTTATTTAGAATTTGAAGGCTTTTGCTCTTTTGCAATTTTACTCTTCATTTTGTTCAGTTTTTATGACTCTATAAATTTATTAGTTGTTTTCTATATTGAGCATTTTATGAATTATGAGCTTTTTTAATTATATTACTAATTATGAACTTGTTTTATGCACTTAGTTTTTTTTGTTTATATTATTTTTAATAATACTTCTTTTTTAAATATAATTTTTCATCTGTTCACTTCCTAGTTGAGTTACAATTTTAGAGCTACAATTTTTGTCTCGTTTCAGATCTTCGAGTTTAGCAACATTGTTCATGTTACACTACATGGTCGTTCTTCTTGCACCTCCATCCTCTTGCATCCCACTAAATTCTAAAATCCTCCTTATCCTTATCCTTATGAATTTTGTTCCGGTTTAGGAATGATGGCCAAACCAGAACAATAATTCTCTCTCTCACTCCTGAGTTCACCCCCCTTTTTTCCTTAATCCCCTATGTATATATAGAGTCCTTCAGTCTTTAAACTGCTATTTTAATGCCAGATCTTTAGCTAACCAACCTACCCACTTCTCCACTATTCTCTCATGAAATCTCGCATGTGGGTGGTTATTCCTAAAATCCAGTGATATTTGTTCGTTACCTCGGCCACCTCGGCCCAAGTGCTCGTTACCTCGGCCACCTCGGCCCAAGTGCTCGTTACCTCGGTCACCTCGGCCCAAATGCTCGTCACCTCGGCCTATGACTAAAACTCGTTGTTTTATGAAAAATATTTATCAAGTCGGAATCCTGATGAGCACGTTGAGGTCGGCCATTCCTTGGACGGTACACAGTCCTCCAACCTTGAGTCCTCAACTTGCTGGGATGAAAGGTTGTCATAAACTGTCCACATATTCTAGTATAGGACAAGTAAATATATAACATGGTAAAGCTGAGGTCGGTCCGAAGGAGACCTCGACATAAAATAAGTAAAATGATCAAGCTGAGGTCGGCCTAAGGGAGACCTCAACATAAGACAAGTAAAATAAAATGATTAAGTTGAGTTCTCAGCGTACTGAGGTATTCTCTCGCTCGTAGCGAGGTCGAATCAAGTTGAATCCTCAGCGTACTGGGGTATTCTCTCGCTCGTAGCGAGGTCGGATCAAGTTGAGTCCTCAGCATACTGAGGTATTCTCTCGCTCGTAGCGAGGTCGGATCCGAGTTGAGTCCTCAGCGTACTGAGGTATTCTCTCGCTTGTAGCGAGGTCGGATCCGAGTTGAGTCCTCAGCGTACTGAAGTATTCTCTTGCTCGTAGCGAGGTCGGATCAAGTTGAGTCCTTAGCGTACTGAGGTATTCTCTTGCTCGTAGCGAGGTCGGATTCGAGTTGAGTCCTCAGCGTACTGAGGTATTCTCCCGCTCGTAGCGAGGTCGGATCAAGTTGAGTCCTCAGCGTACTGAGGTATTCTCTCGCTCGTAGCGAGGTCGGATCCGAGTTGAGTCCTCAGCGTACTGAGGTATTCTCTCGCTCGTAGCGAGGTCAGATCAAGTTGAGTACTCAGCGTACTGAGGTATTCTCTCGCTCGTAGCGAGGTCGGATCCGAGTTGAGTCCTCAGCGTACTGAGGTATTCTCTCGCTCGTAGCGAGGTCGGACCGAGGAGAGCCCTCAGCGTACTGAGGCATCAACTCGCTCGTGGCGAGGTCGGTCAGGTCGGCCAGCTCTCAGCGTACTGAGGCTTCAACTCGCTCGTAGCGAGGTCGGACCGAGGAGAGCTCTCAGCGTACTGAGGCTTCAACTCGCTCGTAGCGAGGTCGGTCAGGTCGGCCAGCTCTCAGCGTACTGAGGCTTCAACTCGCTCGTAGCGAGGTCGGACCGAGGAGAGCTCTCAGCGTACTAAGGCTTCAACTCGCTCGTAGCGAGGTCAGTCAGGTCAGCCAGCTCTCAGTGTACTGAGGCTTCAACTTGCTCGTAGCGAGGTCGGTTAGGTCAGCCAGCTCTCAGCGTACTGAGGCTTCAACTTGCTCGTAGCGAGGTCGGACCGAGGAGAGCTCTCAGCATACTGAGGCTTAACCTCGCTTGTAGCGAGGTCGATCAGGTCGGCCAGCTCTCAGTGTACTGAGGCTTCAACTCGCTCGTGGCGAGGTCGGTCCAGAGCCTACCTCTCTGTCTAGCATTGTGCTTGTGGGGGAGATTTTAGGCTGACTGATGTCGAACCCCTTCTTGCTCGAGGTCGGCCTAGAGCTCACCTCTCCATTCAGTTTTGTCAAGACTGCCATCGCTAAAACCTCATTAGAGATCATCATGAGCCCTTGTCGTCGAGAATCAAAAGACCTTTGTCGTCTCTTCTACGTTGCCAACTCCGCCGTAAATGCTTTTCGTGGAGTACTTTATCATCGTGATTTTTTTTACGTTATTATGGTTGGGACCTCGTTTTACCGGGTCCCACGGTGGGCGCCAATGTTCCGGTCTAGGAATGATGGCCAAACCAGAACAATAATTCTCTCTCTCACTCTTGAGTTCACCCCCCTTTTTTCCTTAATCCCCTATGCATATATAGAGTCCTTCAGTCTTTAAACTGCTATTTTAATGCCAGATCTTTAGCTAACCAACCTACCCACTTCTCCACTATTCTCTCCTGAAATCTCGCATGTGGGTGGTTATTCCTAAAATCCAGTGATATTTGCTCGTCACCTCGGCCACCTCAGCCCAAGTGCTCGTTATCTCGGCCACCTCGGCCCAAGTGCTCGTTACCTCGGTCACCTCGGCCCAAGTGCTCGTTACCTCGGCCACCTCGGCCCAAGTGCTCGTTACCTCGGTCACCTCGGCCCAAATGCTCGTCACCTCGGCCTATGACTAAAACTCGTTGTTTTATGAAAAATATTTATCAAGTCGGAATCCTGATGAGCACATTGAGGTCGGCCATTCCCTGGACGGTACAAATTTATATTGAAAAAAAGAAATAATTAGTTGACCTTATCCCTTCTTCTTCCTTCTACGCATGCCTTCACTGAAATCCTTTCTTCGTTGTACGCTCGTTGCACCTAAATCTCTCCACTTTAGGTACTTTCTTCTGCAAACTCATTGCAGTTTGCAGTTGTGATGTCACCAAAGGACGGTAAAAATGCCCTTGCATGTGGGTATATTAGAATAAAGTCCGTCGGTATTTATTATCTATGGATAATGAATATTTTAACACTTCTTTCACGAAAGAGTTGAATGTGAATGTCACAGACTTTTTTTAGTATATGTAAAAAATTAAAATTTAATTCATATTTTATTAAATTAAATTTATATTTAATTTTATTTTAAAATTTATTAAATATATATTTTTAAATATTTGTTAGTATTCATAGATACCGTTACCGTTGTGAATATTTTTAAACGTGTATCGATAGGTAACAGTTAGATTTATTTTTGTTGTGAGATAGAGACTACTTTTACCCGGTCTGACTTGTTGCCGGGTACACATTATCCGTTTCTAACTTTGTTGGCATCCCTATCGATACCGCACCATGTTAAATAGAATGCAAGAAGCCTTCCTCCGCGGGAATGAGTTTACTACAATGGGGAATGTGGTCAACGTCTGTACTAGCACGGGGAATGAGTTTTCTCTCTTGCTCAATATTGGAAACTATGTTCCGTATTGGAACAGATAAAATGAGCACGTTCTAGATTGGCCGTTCCCGAAGACATTTCCGGATCTGAAATTCTGGAATGAGTGTTTTGGAAGATGTTTCTGAATCCGGAACACTCATTTTTTCGTTTTTGTATTTAGGAATGGTAGTTCCGAAAGGTATTTTCCAGATTTGGAAATATCTTTCCAAATAATCAATCCAAAAAATATTAAAAATAAGGTGTAAGTATTTTTATTATACTTTTAATGAGAGATAGTTTGGGAAGTACCACTCTGATGGGGTGCAGGAAGAAAATCGTGGAGATGCAGAAAGAAACACCCTGGTCGAAAATATTGCCTAATATTATTGTAAATAAAATAAGATATTTTGCTTTCTGTGCTTTGATTTTATTGGGATAAGCCTTAAACTTAATGAGTTTGGCAATTAGATGTTATGTAGGATATTGTTTTGAGAGCCTTGCCACCGAAGATCCTAGAAGAGGAGATGGAGAAGGGATACATCATGTTAATCCCAATGTTGAATTCTGTTCTGTGATTAAGACAACATTAGGAGCTCACAACATCTTAATGGGTGCTGAGATGGATTGCTGTGATTCAACTAATGATGGAAAGAGATTTTATGTGGAGTTAAAGACAAGTCGTGAGGTTCACGTAGTTTTGGCTATCTTCTTTTGCTTTTCTAATAACACGTTTGTGTTGGCTTTATAATATTCAACTGTCATTTTTATGGTCCAGTTAAATTATCGTTCTGAGCAAAGATTCGAGAGAGAAAAACTGCTGAAGATTTGGGTACGATTCCTATATTTTGAAACCAATCCATTGTTTTGCATCTGCACGTGTTCCTTTTTCAATTTTTGTGATATATTCAACAAGGCTCTGTTTGTGCTTGCAGATTCAGTCATTTCTGGCAGGTGTTCCGTATATTGTCATAGGATTTAGGTAACTGTTGTTTCTGCTTCATATCATTACAAAATCTTTGATTTTCCTCAGCATTGTGTGGGAAAGTTACTCAATTCAACTAGGTTTCGAGAAATTGATTTCTGCTCATTTTAACGTCTTGTTCTTACATCTGGCATGCATGCATGACAGCTGAAAACTCATACTGCTAGTGGTTTATACTATCGTATTTATATTGTTCGTTTTTCACTGTGATACAGGGACGACGCAGGTCGTCTTGTTCGGACAGAAAGACTTAGAACCGAAGATATAACTGAGAGAGTAAAAATGAAGAACTACTGGCAGGTATAACTGGTGTAAGGGGCATGGGGGCTAAGCATGTAAACGCATCATTAGGATAAAATATGAGAAAATCAAATTTATATAGAGGAAATTTCACCGGTGAGATCTAACACTAATGAGACTTGAACTCAAGGCATTCACATCACTATTAACCCAAAACCTTAAGACAATGGGTTAATGGTTCTTTATCCTTATTCAATGTTCAACCCAAAACCTTAAAACAACAGATTTCTATCCGATATGGAACTTAGACTTATATTTGAATTTCTAACCGATCTGTCATAATTAACGAAATCTGCTGGCAGGGAGGAGTGTGCTTGGCTTTTGCAGATGAGGTATTATGCTGGCTCTATGGAACAGTGAAAGAAGGTGAGTAGTATACTAGACGTACAGCCTCTCTGTTTTGATTTAGTTGAAGTAGGGACCAATGGTTGTTGTTTCGTTTCGTGTGTAATTTTGGTTTTCAGATGAAGATTACATTTTGCGGTTTGCTCGACCTTTCAACCGTTTGGAGCTTCTGCAAGCACAGTCCTGCCCAGATGTAATTACTAGTCATTTGGAGCTGTTGTGAAATTTTGGAGACCTTAACAACAATTATCATCTAAACAATCTGAGTTTGTTACTGACATAGTAAAGATGATTCGTATTGTGACACCTGGTTAACGTTCTAACAACGTAGTACTGTCATAGACCAGTCAAAGATAATTTTTGAGACATTGGGTTTGGTAATGCCCCACTATCACAATCTGGTACGCGAAGTAAGGGAATAGGGTTACTTTGATCATTTCACGAACCTTTTTAATATAGGGTTTACCCCTGTATTAGTACTGAGAATTGCATTCACAACTTCATAGAATTTCTCCGAAATGTTATGTATGGCCTTGTTCAGTTGGATTATTGTTTTTCATTTTATTGTTTCAGCTTTATGCTCTTCCATTTTCTAAACTTATTTGAAAAATCATTCTCATGGAATTTATTTTAAGAACTAGGTAAATAGAGGACATAGGTATGTTAACTAGATTTTATAGGACATGGACTGACACAGGAAACTGTTGTGTTACATTTATATTTTTGTTGGGTTTGCAAGGATATTTTTAATCAATATCACTGATATTATCTTTTTCTCTAAAGTTGCGGGTAAATTTTACATGTTTGTTAATTTGGGCAATGTTTGATCAATCTGGGTATAAGTATTTTTTGTTTAAATTTCATTGTATTTATATTGAAAAGTTGTTTAAAATAAATTATTACGAACGATGTAGAAAAAAAATAATGATCGGATTAATATTAGTAAAAATAATTAAGATTAATATAAATTAAAAATATATAAATTTTGTATCAACAAAATCTAGTTGATGTGAATTGAGAAAAAATCTTATCAATAAGTTAAGGTTTTTACAAATTCTAGTCCCAAAAAAAAGTAATTCTACCAACACCAATAACTCATGGTTTTACATTATGAAATATGTTTCATATTAAAAACATTTAATATTTAGTGGTAACTAAATTTTTTTATCTACATAAAAACAATTTAATTTATTTGAATTTCTTAAAATTTGTAAATATATTAATGGAATTATAATTGAATTGCTAAGTTTTGAAATCTCAAGTTACCAAAATTTCATGAGTCTCTTTACATTCTTCTTTCATGGTTTTTTCAACATTAATCTCTCTCAATCCAATCATGTAAATATGAAAATTTTATTTAATTTTATTAAAAATAGTATTAATGTGTTCTAACAACAGTAACGAGCATTCATTTCATTATATTGGTTAATAATAACGCATACTTGACCACTTATCACTTCGATGTTGTCTAGGTCTTCTACACATTCATGTGATCACGCAATACCTTGACACTTTAGTTTCTCTCACGCAATACCTTGACACTTTAGTTTCTCGGACTCAACCACTTGACACCTCTCCTTTTCGACTTCTTGGTCTCTCAAAATAATAACATGCCCGAACGTATTTTGTTAGCCGAGAAAGTCCTGACATAAATATATCTTCAACCTTACAAATACTTCCATTGCACTTTCTTGGCCCACATGAACGAGAAACAAACCGATATTTAACATGACTAAATGGATATAAGACACAAAGCAAAATACAAATCATGATTAGGCCATGATTGTGTCCTCCTTAATCACCTTAAGTGTAAAAGTCCAATAAAAAATGTTATAAAAAGGTAAACTCCAAGGTAAAAAGGTGTTGAGTTTTCTCTAAACTAGATTACCCCTCCGAAAACGAACTACTAATACAATATTGAGTTTAACATCGAAGTGTCTTTCCAAATACTCACACCACTGAGATCGACAGCCGAAACCAAAGACCAAAGATAAAGACAAAGGAAACTACAACTTGTTGGTTGAGGTTCATCCAACCTTGTAAGAACACTTACTAATCTTTTAAAAAATTACAATGATGAAACTAATAAAAAAAACATAGATATTCATGTAAAATAAAAAAGAAACAGATATATATATTTTTGTAATTTTCTTATGTTGGATTTTGATGGGAAATTACACAGTAAGAAAATAATATCTTCAAATGCAAGCACACCCACAAAATAAGAGCAGAAAAATAAATAAAAACACACAAGAGATCTAATGTTGTTCGGCAGCTAAAAGTCTACATCCACAAATACTCAACAAAAACTATTCTCACTCAAGTGCAATTTTTTGTGGACCAATCACAAACCTTTCATAGTGCAATTTTTGTTCTAATGACACATAACTACCCAAACCCCCCAAAACCATTAACCCTATAACCATATAACTTTATACACTCAAGAGACCTATTGAGTTGTGGTTGTTGGGTTATATTTTTTTTCAGATGGGCTATGGTTATAGACATGGTTATGGTCATGGTCATTGAGAGATTGTGGTTCTATATGGTTGTATGACATTAGTCTTACACATATAAGACCTTAGACACCACTTTACCCCAAAACCTTAAGGCAATGTTATGGGTCTTTATTCTTGTATAGTGTTTAACTATGTCTTTTCTATCCAATGTGGGACTTTGACTCACACTTGGACTATTCCCAACAATCTCCCCTCAAGTGTGAGTCCCTTGTTTTCTTTTTCTTCTTTTCATATGGATATATTTCCCTTCATGTGTATGAGTGACCCCTTTTTGGTAATGGTTATGCGGTCAGTTACTTCGGTGACCCCTTTTTGTTATGGTTATGTGGTTATGCGGTCAGTCACTCCGAACCATCGGCTCTGATACCAGTTATTGGGATTTTTTGGGCTTTTGGAAATATGAGAAATATGAGAGATATGTGTGATATGTTATACGAAGGAACATGTTTTTGTATTTTATTGATATACTTTATATATAGAGCAAAATATAACAAATATCAAGTATAAAATATTTAGAATATCTCACTCCTAATCTAAAATAATAACAAATTTCTAAAACCGACACATATCTCTAAAACTGAAATATTTTCTAAAAAATAATTTAAATAAAAAAGATATTAAGTAATATTCTCAATAGTGGTGACAATTCCAAAAACAACTATTTATTTTTATAATAATTTTCTATTGTCCTCTTCTTCATATTATTCTGTATGAAACTTTGACGAATACTCACTTAAGAATTAAAGTAGTTGTTTAGTACAGTCTCACATAACAAGAAAACAAAATAAAAATACTATAAAAATGAATAGGTATTTTTAAAGTATTTATTCAATATATAAAAGACTTGAATGTTTATGCGTCACACCAAGGTTACAATTTTACTTTTAGAAAGAGTATCTGAGTTTCGTAAAAAGAAATTTGTACTTTTGCAACTTTCGTAAAAAAAAATTAGATAACAAAACTTGCAATTTTTGTAAGAAAATATATGAAAAGTGTATGGTTTCCGCCAGAAAAATTACATACTAGATGATAATACTTTTCTTATCCGTGAAACAAATCTTCACATTAATTAAATTTATGATTTTATTTGTGCTCTTATTTATGAATATATTGGTCAAAAAATTATTTTTCTTTTCCGTAATCCTCCAACATCTTATTTGGAGAAGGGTAGGTGACAGCGAAATTTGATTATAGGCCAAATTGTCATATTACAAAATTTCACCTTAACTCTTAAAAGAGGTGTTTTGTTCTTTCGTATATTTTTGCTTTTCTATGTGTTTAGAAAAGAACAAAATATCCTGAACAAGATTGAAAAATGAATAACGAAAAATATACGAAGACAACTGGGTGGTGTCCTGTTATGACATTAGGAGACAAGGAATGCAAGTTTGATGAAACCAATAACAACAGTAGTATTATTTAGATTTTTAATTATAGAAAAATTTGTTTAACCTCGTAATTATAATGCAAAACTAAAGACTTATTACCCTTAATAAAAGATTGTTTGACTTACAACAATTGAATGCAACTATGCAGCAGAGTAAAGAACTCGTTTAATTGAAATTATTTTCTTACACAAAAATACACAGTGAAAAAAATACAGAAAATGAAAAAAATGCATTTATATAAAATACTAATACAGTCTTAAATTACGAGTCGAAGAAAATAATACTTATTGGCAAGCAGGGTTGGACAATAATATTCAGTAGTACGCACCATTTGAAATTTGCTTAAATATTCTTATTAGGTAGAAACTAGGTCACCCTAATTGTCGAACCTAATGAAAAAGAAAAACACCATTTAACATCAATGTGAGATATAGTGTGAACTTTTTTTAGCTAAATAATTGTATCATTAAACATGAGTTTTTTAGTGGGAAAAACTGTGTTTGTTACTTATCTAATTTTGTTTTGAGAGGAAAAACATGATCTAGTTCAACTTAAATTAAGTAAGGAAATGAATTTAATTAAGTTAACTGGAGCTGTATATATTTTTGAACTTTTTATTTATTTATGCTTTATGATTATGATAAAAAGAAAATACCTTGAAGAATGAAAAATATCTTCCCCGAAAGAAAAGCACTAAATGTAGAAAAGAAAAAAAGAAAATTATTTGGAAGGAATAGAAACGAACCGAAACGGGGAATCATTGTTTGCGTCTGTAAATTGAAAATTGCATCCCTCTCCCTGAAACTCAACCTCAAAACCCTAGCTTCCTGCAACACGAGCCACAACGGCGTCGTATCAGTAACGTTGTTATGATTGGGTGACAATCGTACCGAACCGAATCAAATCGAATCGCGGAGAGGAAGACAGCACCGGCGTTCGTTATGTACAGAGAGCGAGGAGTAGGATCCAAATCGGAGGTAACTTCCGCTGATCGGAAGCGAATCAACGACGTCCTCGATAAACAGCTCGAACGATCCTCGCCGTCCACATCTAGAGCCGCCGGCATCAACGGCAAGGACCGCTCATCCTCCTCTTCCCTCTTAGCCGCCGCCAAGGACTCCCGCTCCGCCTCCGTCACCGCCCCTATCTCCAAGAATTCCAACGCTTCTGACGGTTCGAGATTTCTCCTTTTCTCTTACGATCTGATCTCTTTTCAATGCCAATCTCGCCAACCGAATCCTAATCCTTTTCGGAGTTGGCCGTATCTTTACAGACTTAGGGTTATGTTAATACGCGCTTTGTAGAACTCTTGACTTTGTTTTTACTGTTTTTTATTGCTCGAATAGCGTAGAGACGCTGAATTTGATTCCGGTAGGGTTTTTGAGACGTGGAAGGGGGTAAAACACGGTGAAATTGATTGGACGAGAAATTTAGAGAGATACAGTTGATGTAGAGTGAATATTGAGCTGACTTTGTTTTACATGCGTTATTGGATGCAGAAGAGTCTGAAACAGACAGCGAGGAGTCTGATGTTAGCGGTTCCGATGGTGATGACACGTCTTGGATCTCGTGGTTCTGCAATTTGAGAGGAAATGAGTTTTTCTGTGAGGTTGATGACGATTACATCCAGGACGATTTCAACCTGTGCGGATTAAGCAGTCAAGTGCCTTACTACGATTATGCTCTGGATTTGATTTTGGATGTTGAGTCCTCCCATGGTAAGCTTATGAATATGTGCGTTATACTTTTCAATTGCAAAATATCACTTTGTTTGTTAGTGAAACTATGCAATGCATGCTAACTCCTTGTGATTCAAATTGTGCACTTGCATGTCTGCAGTGTGGATTATGTATTTGATCATTTTTTGTACTTCGGCCCTGTTTGGATAAATTTCTCAATGAACACTTGAGAAGAAATAAGAAGGTAAAATGAATAAGCTTCTTTCATGTGTTAAAATTAAGCTTATGCATAAGTTAATTTATAAAACTCTTCTTATTTAGCTTCTTCAGAAGCTGATTTTAATTTATGCATAAGTTAATTTTAACTTATGAGAAAAGCTTGATTCATTTTATGTTTTTATCTCCTTCTCCTATAAGTACTTATAAGAAGTTTATGCAAACAGAACCGAATGTTTGAAATCTAAATTGGATTGGTGAAATTGTGTAGGTGACATGTTTACCGAGGAACAAAATGAGTTAATTGAATCAGCAGCCGAAATGCTATATGGTCTGATTCATGCCCGGTATATATTGACAAGCAAAGGAATGGCTGCAATGGTTAGACCTCTCTCTCTCACTAATTTCTATCTTAATGTAGTCTCCTTCAGTTAAGGTTTGTATTGTTGATGATATTGGAATTTCCACAGCTGGACAAGTACAAGAACTATGATTTTGGCAGATGCCCGAGAGTTTACTGCTCTGGACAACCTTGTATTCCAGTTGGTCAGTCAGACATCCCGAGATCCAGTACTGTGAAAATATACTGCCCTAGGTGTGAAGACATTTACTATCCTCGGTCCAAGTATCAAGGCAGTATCCTTGTACATATTATATTATTGAATGGGTTTTAGTTGATTATGCATCCACATCCCTCTAGAAGTAACGCTCGTTCATCTTTTCTCTTGGTTTTTACTGCAAATGCATATATTGATCTTTCTAGGGTCTAGGTTTTGCATGTAGATGTCAAATGCCTATAAGAGCAAGGTTGGGGATTCGTGTTACTTATTCTTAAAAGATGACTCTCAATTGAATACATGGCTAATCTACGCAATACTAAGCTGATCTATAATGGAATTGAGTTTAACTTTAAAATATGAATGATTTATATGGTTTGGGGTTTATTATTAATCACTTTACAAGTGATATTAGATATCTGAAAAGTGTTTCGTGAACGTCTGGAAACACTGTTTTGTTTTCTTTTTTGAGAATGTGTCTATATATAAAGGAGGGACCAGGTTCATCCTAGAGGAACTTCATGAGAATAATTCCTTATCGTAACCATTCATTTTCTTGAGATCTATTGATTCTAATGAATAATTAATCTTCACCGTCAGATTTCAAAAAATAAACAGTGAAAATGGGAGTGACTTTCTTGGGAGTAAATTGGTCCCTCCTCTCGCTGTGTGTGTGTGTGTTATATCTTTCAACCTTTACGCCTGTCGAATGTTGTTTATCATAATCATTGAAATCCTAGTAGTTTCCAGGATAAAATCTGCAGAACAAGGAACACTTTAACTGATAATTAAATCGTGAAATGTGTGAATTCAACTAAGATTGCTTGTCTTTTATTCTCTATATATTTTGCAACTTATAATTGTGGCTTATATTAGTAGTGGTACACTATCCTGTTCTCAAATCCTTAATTCTATTTTAGACATTGACGGTGCTTATTTTGGAACTACATTTCCTCACCTGTTCCTCATGACTTATGGACAACTAAAACCACAGAAACCATCACAGAGCTATGTTCCAAGAGTTTTTGGCTTCAAACTTCACAAGCCTTGAAGCTGAAATTTTAAGCTTCCATTAAAGTAAGAGTTTACCTTCTTTCTTAAAGTCTTTCGCAGTAGTTTTGAGCCATGCTGCTGATCATAAACTTTCAGAATCAGTATAATATAGAGTTTCTGTTTTTGCTTTAGGAGCATGTTGTAAAGAGAATTGCAGGCGACCTGTCATGCAAATGCTAGTTTCAATTTCGGCTTGGAATTCAGTGAGCTTCAAGTTCCATGAACAAGTGCTTAGGTACTTCAATGCACTCTTAAGTGCTTATTGCAAATTGTATTCTTGCGGTTAGTTTCACTTAAAGTTGTTTATGATTGTGTCAGATTACAGATACTCAACTATTTTATATTATTTTATTCCATTTGCTCTCTCCACGTTTACGAAGCGTTTAAATATGTGGATTGGACCTAAATGGTTCATACGTATTAATATTATGTTTAATCTAATTGCTATAATGTTTAGTGGGTTCGCCTAAAACGTGATAGTGGTCATGGCTATGTTTTGGTAGATGTTGGAAAAGTATTTTTTTGAAATTTCAACCAAATTGTTTTATTTCATATGCAAAATTAAATACGGAAAATTGGTTTCTGGAGTAAAAAACAATTGTTGAATTCTTCCACATTATTTCGAACGTGCTCTGTATCTACATCAAATAAGAAATAGTATATAAGGATAATTTGTGCATGCATCATTCAATACTTATGTATGGGTGAAGTAGAGGACTGACATGTCAGTTAGTTGGACCAAACCAAAGGATCTTAGCTGAACAGACAGCACATTTTAACTTTTTTTACTTTATTTTACTGAGTCCATCATAAAGTCTGGGATCTCACTATCCCAGCTAACTCTGTCAACGAGGTTTCATGCTACCCCTTAGCTTCCAGTCAAACATACACAACCATTGTTTATTACTGTCAAGTTTTACTTCAACTAGTCACATGTTTAAGGATTAGTTGTAAAATCTAGATTATGAGAATGTTTAGGTGCAAAGTTTGAACGACTTTTAAAAGGTATATGGAAAAGGTTTTATTTTTTGAAGTAGGCAAACTTCTAAAAGCATTTCTTGCTAGTATCAAAGGCATAACATGAATCTGGAAGACCATGGCTGGATCTTTGATTTGGGATAATGGGGGCATGGTATCAGTAAAAACGGATTAAGCTTTTTCGGCTTACAAAATTCACCAAATTTAGTTTCGACTTTTAACATATTTTAGTAGTTTAAGAGGTGCATGACCTAGTGAAAATTGATGAAAATGGTCATACTTTAACATAGTTACTACTCTTGTTTTTACTACTCTTGTGTACGTTGTTAACGGCTGTCACTTAGAAATCACTCAGTTTTTTAATTTCAAAATTTTAATGAGCACAACAAGATCTTCAAAAATGAAATACGCAGATAAAGTCCAAACTGATCTTCAAGTTTATTAATTATTTATATTTTTGTCTTCGTGATTAACGATTATCACATGGGAGCGGAGCAATTTCGTTTACAGAATACAATTTCGTTTACAGAATTTTATTGACCGATGTTTTTAAATGCAGGAACCCCACCCGTGTGCTTCATGGACAGATTCTTATTTTCGTAGATTGTTGTAATCATAACAATGACCGGGATGATTAACAACTTTTTTGACCAAATCTTCAAGTTTGTTTATATATGATTAATGATTAACTTATATTTTTAATACTTATAAAAAAGGAAGTTTAAATATAAAGCACACAAACTTGAGTGAAAAAAAAATCAACAAAAATAAAATAAAACTTGAACTGATGTCAAAATTAGCGTGAGAGAAAAGGAGATTGGAGAGAAGAAAAGAACAAGTGAAGCTAAATATGAGAAAGGAGACCGAATAAAAGATTGTCTGAAATAGTATAAGGTCTGTCGAAAGCACACCGTTTGTACATTTGAAAAACTGCATACATTTCTCCTAAATCTTGGGTCTCTGTGTCATTTTGTTTTACTTTTAGCTGTAACTTTTGAATAGCAAAAACAAAAGTACATTAATCTAAAAAGTAGTATTTTATTTCAAAATTGCATGTTAATACATAAATTATTTTTGTTATTAGTAATATTAACAATAAATTGATTTAAAGGTATCAAAATATGTTCGAATTAATCAGATTTAATGTAAATTTAAACGAAGTTGAATTGAAAAAAAAAGTTTTTTTGAATATAATCAAATTAAGCCTAGTTTACTCCGAGTTAAATGAGTTTATGTAGTTAGTTTGCAACCCCTCAACACAATTTTTATAATTTATTTTATCATTTTTATTTTAATTATTTTATCATATTTTAATTATATAGGTTGATATTTTATTTTTCTTAAGACTAATATATTATTTGAATATTTAATTTGTTTATTTAGTTATATCATTTAACACTTATTAATCTATGATGAATACAAAATTCGTCTCACAACAAAAAAAAATGTGAGTGAGTTTAATTGACTTATTTTTAATTTACGTGACTTACTTTCACACTTCTTATTCTATTTGTGAAAAAAAAAATGAAATTAAAAGGTTTTCACATAATTTTACTCGATAAATAATTTATTTTTTAAGAAATTGTAATGTTAATTTGTTTTTTACTTAATTATGTTTTAAGTTCTTCGTAAATTTAAAATTTTTGAATTAAATGATTATTATCTGTTCTGTTATTTTTTATTTCTGTCAACATATCATTTTATTATTTTTAAATTTTATTATTTTAGTTCAAAATTACATAATTATAAACTTATGATTTGAATTAAAAGTTGAAAATTGAAAATATATCATAATTTTATATTTCATTCTAAAAACATAATATATATATATATATATATATATATATATATATATATATATATATATATATATATATATATATATATATATATATATATATCCGATAAACACTCTTCTAATTTTTATGCACTATTTAAATTACATTCATTGTGCTTGTCTACGGCTTCCTTTACATGGTTATCTTAAGATTAATATCACTCAAACTTATATCTTGATTTTACTTTAATTCTAATTCTATTTTAATCATAACAACACTTTTTTAATTTATTCAATTATAAAAGTCTCTTATCTATTTAATTTAATTATATTTGACAGAATAATGTCATAAAACAACAACAATTTTAACATACTTCTGTTTCTTAAATTTTATTAAAATTAAAAAAAAATTGTTACATTTATGGAAACTTGTAGGTTATCCTATAGATTTATATTGATTACAGATCCGACTTTAGGTGATGCTGTGAAGTGATTAAATGAAAAACAAATAAAACATCACTAGATTCTACCTTGTACTTGTAGAAGAAAACCATGTTGTTTATGACTAAAACTGCAATCAAAAGCAAGACCAGACAAAAGTACAAAATTATCGGCATAAATTTTTTTAAGATATTTGCAAGTAGAAATGAGATCATAAAACATTGTTTATCAGCATCACATGCAGTGTAATTTTTAATTTCGAGACTTCAGTTACCATATAGGGGATAACTTTTAATGGGATAAATATCGAAACTCAAAAGATAATTGCATTAAAACAATTAGGCTTCCTAAACAAAAACGAATAATTTCTCAAATTAATTTACTAAAAATCTTACATCAACCAAAAAGCTCAACCCTCAGTTTGTTCCCTCAACCTCCGGATGGTGCTCCTCACAGTGACAGCACTCGCAGTACTGTGAAAATAGTAAAGAACAAAATCAGAAGCTATCTCAAAGGAGGAAATGATTGAGTAGAAAGAAAGCACAGAAAGAACATTACTTCAAAGTGTAGGCACCACCAGCTTTTACTTTACCGCAGTCTTTGCATCCCCATATTCCCACAGCCTTTCTTTTCACAGCATACTGCAACAAATAACTTCATTATCAGAAGATAAAAATATACATAAAAAATTATGTTTCACTTAACCTACTAAAAAACCATGCTTGGATTTTCATGTGAATTCAGCATTAAGAGAACATGGAGATGGTGTACCTTTCCACAAAATTCACAAAAGAATTTGCTATGCTGACTCACTTCCATCTTCTTAATCTGCTTCCGCAGACTAGCACCATAACGGGTACCTAACATTAACCCAATGAAATAGCTTCTTATAAATTTAACATGCCAGAGCTAATTTGTTACCAAAATTCATGTTTAATGGCCTATACTTAAATCCAAATCTCTTGTAGTGAGGTTTATAGATAATGGTGAGGGAAATGAAGTGAAATAAAATAGAACATGATTACCATTTCATTGTTTAGATATTGTAATGATGGAAGAAAGGAAACAGACATTCGTTTCACCAAAATTACCAAATTACAACGAAAGAAAACAGAGATATATTGGATAGAATAGAACGTGGTTCACATTCGATCCATTATTCAAACAATCTAGTAATTGCAGAGTTGCACTACACAGGGTGCCTAACATAAGAAACAATGACTGGTAACCTAACCCAACAGAAGTATCTGTAGTGTCTTCTCAAATTGCATATTCAATGATCTACACTGAAATCCAAATTCTTGCAGTTATGGTGAGTGAAATGAGTTTATACACTAATAGAACAAAAATTACCTTATAATGTTATGACACATTTATGATAGAACCACCAGAAAAATTATAAAAAAAGACTACCAGAGAAGAAAATAGACAAGGAGAGAAGAATCGATTCCATCCCATATACCCAAATTGAAGTAAAGATAACAAAGATAGTGATCAGAATAAAATTCATTACCATAGCAACAAATTCTTATCTCCCTAAGTGATGGAATAAAATGCATTGCATTTCGTTTAAACAACTGAAGTAATCAAACGTCACATTATTCCACTCCATTATAACCATACCCATTCATCAAAGCATAAAACACTTAATATATAGTGTCCGGAAATTTTATCAAAATTACTCAACTATGATCCTATCCTACCACCGCCTATGCAAAATGCACTTCAAATGGCAATTACTTTAGCAACACTGTCCCAAGTATACATTCAAATAATTACATATACACGGTGTTAGTACCTACACAAATTTGATGAATCCAACACTGTACCATTATTATTGCGAGATGAAATTACCCTTGTTTAGCTTAATTATTGTTTAATAGAAATGTGATTTGGAGATATGACATAATTGATTATAAAACTTACCATATTTTCCGACAATGCCTGCCTTCTTCGTTCTCTTAGTCTGCATCAAGGGAGGAAGGGTGAGGCAGAGAAAAGTGAAACGTTCATCTTATGAAGTCAGAGTTAAAAACTGATACAGAATTCAAATTTTTCTTACAAAGGTTGCCTGAAAAAAAAAAAAGTTACACTAAGAATAAGAAGCATACCATTGTCTCTGAGTCGAAGGAGAAGGAGATGCGGCTCTGCTCGGTTAGTTAAACAAGACAATCCACAACAATCTCACAATCCCTAATCTTTACCTTTCTTTTCACTTTTCTAAAACTAAAATTCTTATAAAACATATGCACATGTAAAATCAGAATTTCGTTGTAGTCTAGTTGGTTAGGATACTCGGCTCTCACCCGAGAGACCCGGGTTCAAGTCCCGGCAACGGAATAATTTTTTCGTTTTTTTGTATGTAATATTATGATAGCACTGACAAATAATTTACCTTCTCTCGTCTACTCATAAACATTGAAAAAAGAATTGCTTGGGCTTTTTCTACTACCAAATCATCATTTACTATTATTTTTTATTTTTTTTTCAATTTAAATTATTTTTACATCGAATATCTCTTTTTATAATTTATTATTATTATATATATATATATATATATATGTGTGTGTGTGTGTGATGAAATGAAATACAATACAATGTTAAATGTTTTCTTGATTTGAACTGAAAAAAAAAGACAATTTTATCATTCTTATTAAAGGAGATATTTTATTTTTGACTAGTTAATAATCATCTTACTAAAAACATATTATATTATTAAAAAAATTACTGATAAAAAAATTTATCGATAAAATACAGTAAACATTCATTTAAGTTTTCATTTATTTAAATTTGTATCCCGTATAAATTCGCATTTGAAAAGAGAAAATTTTCAGATCAATAATTTTGTGACTTTATTTTCAGAAAAAATCCATAAAGTCATTTAATGATTGTTTTTTATTCATTCATATGTAATTGTCGATTAACCATTCTATAAAATGAGACTAAAGATAAAGAAGACACTATTAGCTTGATTTATTTAACTGATGATAAATAAGGAAAAACTTTCAACTCACTCACATTGACGTCAATGTTTATAACACTTTCTAATGAGTTGAAGATAACATTGTGTTGGTCAACTTCAACTTCAACTTCGTCCAGACCAATGACTTATATTTTATATTCTGTTACATTTTATTATATATAGAGAGAATATGAATAAAATAAAATAACACTCATAGTATCTACCATATCTCTCATATTTTCACAATCCCTAAAAATTCTCAGTACTCACAATATTTCATATTATAATTATATGACCCGTAATATTTTATAATATAATATAACTTCTAAAATTTCATAAATTTACATCCCAATTAAGTTCATATCAAATATTTCAAGATTGAAACAGTTTTTGGTAATAAGTCTTTTGATAGTTCAAAATTTTTAATATACACACATTTTTGTCGATAGATTTAGTAAAAAAATAATGTCAGAGTTCTCGTTCTAACTTCAACCATGTCACAATAAAATTAGTTGATAATCTAGTAATGATTTTTTTAATTGATTAATAATTGATCTTCTTAAAACTTCATCGATAAATCCGTTATAAATTAATTTTTTAAAATTTTTCGATAATTGTATTTTAAAGAATTCGTCAATAATTTTGTGATTAAATCCTTTAATAAAATGGCTGTTAATTTTATGGTCAAACTTAACTAAATTTTTATTGTAAATTAAATGAAATGAAAAAAGAAGAATGTGAAGACAAAGAGAGAAAGAAGAAATAACAATGACCACAACAACAATACTAGTTGTGACAATATTAATAAAAGAGGAAGAGGAAGAGAAAAAAATGACAAAGTAAGAAGAAAAAGAAGATCAGTATTTATTAAAAAATCAATCAAAATTATTAATGAATATTTATCAAAATTATTTTTATCATCGATAATTATAATTATCAACAAATTTTATTGACAATTATTTTACTTCTAAATTTTTTATTATCAATAAATCATAAATAAATTTATTTTACGGATAAATTGTTATGATTATCGACTAACTTTCGTGTTGGTAATATTTATTTTTTAATAAATATATTATTTTTGAATTAGAAATAGTTTATTATGAAAAGGAAAAGAAAAGAAAGTGATGAATGTGAATGCCTCGCCTCTTCGGCCACTTGCTTTATAGTTTGAACGTGTTCTTAGTTTCCAAACATGTCTGCAAGACTAAGTCACGGCATGGTCATCTTTAGATAACGCAGCGTTGAGTGGCAACAAATGTAATTTTACAGTGATTATTTGACTAATATTTAAAGTATTTTTTAATACTTCATCACTAAATTTTTTACATTTGTGTGAATTTTATTTTCAACTTTCAACTACCTAAACTTTATTATATGATATATTTCTTTTAATTGTACATAAAATTATAATATTATTATGGTGTAGTGGTTAATATGGGGTGATTTTTAGTCTAAAATGGAATGTGTATTCAATTAAAATTAGATAAAAAAAGAATTAAAATATCGATCGAAAAAATGCGTGGTTTCTTCTTTAACGAATAAAGATGTATACTCACTCACTCTCTTCTTCTTCTTCTTCTTTTTTCATTTGTTCATAATGATAAAGTGATTATTATCGTTCTCTCTATAAATTTGCTGGTTGTTGAAGACGCCAGAGTCTCTTCCAAGTTTGAAAGTCTCAGTGCAGTCAATTCAACTCTTCTTATAAAATAATAATAATAATAATTATTATTATATTATATTTTATAGACGTGTATCCACTTCACATAGTCTCCACTTCAATCTTTATCACTATGATTATTTTTTTTTGCAGTTTTTTTTTTTTAATTTCAGACTAATGAAACTCATTTTCTATTCCTATCTTTCACTCAAATTTCATATAAACAGAATTGATGTAGCTTTACTAAGCCTTTTATTTTTATTGTTGTTTTTTTACAAAGATTCATCAAAATAAAGGAACAACTACTTTTTGGTTGATAAAATCTAATGTTTCATTCATTCATTCACACATCTTTATCATCACCAAATCAAAAAGATTTTTTAATTTTTTTTGTGTGTTTTAAGAGTTTTAACTTTGTTGGTGTATAATTTTCTTAATTTTATTTTGGTTATTGGAAAAAGTATGGACGAACAAGTGGGTAGTGTCTATATTTTCACTAGAAAATTTAATAATTCATCTTTAACATAAGTTTCTTTCTTTTCATCACTCTTCATCTTTGACAAATTTGACTGAAAATATACTCCAAACAAAATTGCAATCAACTTTATTTTACTTTGACCATGAATTGGACTAAAGATGTCCCATAACATAATCATCAAATCAAAGATTTCCTTTTTAACTGTTAATCTTGTGTTTTTCTGTATTAGACGCGGATTTTCACGCGGTTTTCCTCTTAATTCCCCTGTTTCTTATTCTTCAATTTCCTTCGCTACACGGAACAAACCCGTTTCCATTTCATTAGTTTTCGCATTTTTGAAACATAACTTGCTTCATTTGTTTTCATTGTCTCTTGAACCCTCTCTGTCTTTCTATACTCTGTTTTTCTGAGAAATATAGAAACTTGGATGTTTAGAAAATGAACTGTTTCTTCTTCAAAAAGAAATCAAAATCCCACCCAGAACTCCCAAAGGGACGAAAGAAGAAAAGCCAGGTTGTGAATGGAGCACCAAAGTCCCCAAGCTCGGTACCATCGCCGAGGAGCATAACAGAATTGTTCAAGGAGAAGGAGCGGAGTTTCAGAATTTTCAGTTTAAAAGAGCTTGTAGATGCAACAAATGGTTTCAATAGGATGCTGAAGATCGGAGAAGGTGGGTTTGGAAAAGTATACAGAGGAACCATTAATCCTCACCCTAAAGATGGAGCTGCTCCAATTGTAGTCGCAATAAAAAAACTTAACGCGCATGGCTTACAGGTATATACACACCCTTCTTCAGATTCCGAAAAAACTAAATGAGAAAACTTGTATTAATCATGGGCGAGTTAATTTTTGATGCGAGAAAAAACTTCTTTTCATGGCTGTTAGGAACTGCTTTCAATGGAAAACGAGTTTCACAGAGTCTCAGTCAATTATGTCATGCTGTCTCTGAATTATGTCAACACTTGACTATTACTTTAAAGATATACTTGGTTTGGTTTCTCATGTTTGTCTTATTTTTTTTTACATTAAAGGGGCATAAAGAATGGCTTGCAGAAGTTCAATTTCTGAGCGTTGCCAACCATCCTAATCTGGTTAAGCTTCTGGGATACTGTTCTATAGACAGTCAAAGAGGAATCCAACGGTTGTTGGTGTATGAGTTCATGTCGAACAGGAGTCTGGAAGATCACCTTTTCAGTGTTGCTCTACCTCCTTTGCCTTGGCCGACAAGATTGCAGATCATGCTCGGTGCTGCTCAAGGATTGTATTATCTCCACAACGGATTGGAGATTCAGGTACATTGTAGTTGAGACATGTTTCACATTTGTAATCGGTTATCCTTTAAGGTAGTTGTTTTAATCGATTATAACCTGGTCGTGTTTTAATGTTTTGTATCGGAAGGTGATCTACCGAGATTTCAAATCCTCAAATGTGTTACTGGACAAAGAATTTCATCCCAAACTTTCAGATTTTGGTCTCGCAAGAGAGGGTCCAATAGGTGATAAGACTCATGTATCTACTGCGGTAAGTTGAAGTACTAAATTGCCTTAATTTTAGTATACGTGAAACACAACAAGAACCAGTGTTGATTATGTGTGATTTACAACGAAAGTGATGATTGTGAAAACTTATCAGGTAGTGGGGACACAGGGATATGCTGCACCAGAGTATGTTCAAACGGGTCATCTGAAAGTTCAGAGTGACATTTGGAGTTTTGGTGTGGTGCTTTATGAGATTCTCACAGGGAGACGAGCATTGAATAGAAACCGTCCAATAGGGGAACAAAAGCTTGTGGAATGGGTTAAACATTACCCTGCTAACAGTAGCAGGTTCAGCACCATCATTGACCCACGTCTCAAGAACCATTACTCTCTTGCTGCAGCTCGGAAACTAGCAAATTTGGCAGATTCTTGCTTGAAGAAGAATCCTGAAGAAAGACCCTCCATGAATCAGATAGTGGAAACCTTGAAGCAAGCATTGCAGGATTCACAAACCCAAAACACTTCACCTAATACCACTTCTAAATCCACACCATCGAGATTGGTTAAATAAATGAAAAAAATTGAGTTTCTATAAAACTGCAGTAGTAGGGGATCTTTAATATCAGTGAATCTGTCTTTAAAATCTGTTTCTAATTGTATATTACCATTCTCCTGATTTAGATTGTAGTTTTGTCAAGCCAAAGCCTTAATTAAAAGTGATTTTGGAGTTGATTACGTCAATGTTTCTTCTTCGTTAGATTGGTGGGTGATGTGTTGTGTCAATGGAATTATTGTCGGAAAACTTTGAAACAATTTCCAAAATTCTGAAGTGTCTGGTTAGTGCGATTTAATCCCAAACAGTATACGAATAAACTGAGGTTTGATTTCAGAGAAGAAAAAACAAAAATAACTCAATCATTGTTAGCCTTGACGTGATCATTCTATTCAATCTAACACAAAAATTGTGTTTATCTTACTAAATTTTTTATTTTTAAAATTATTTTCCTTAATTATTAAGTAGTACACACTTCAAATAATTAAAAGAAAATAATAATTGAGCCCAATTAGGAAATATAATATAAATTTCAATATAAGCACTGATATTAACTATACTATTATTTAAATTTATTTGTTACCCTTCTAAAGTGAATAGATAGAAGTGAAGACAAAATTAATGTACATTGCTTACTTATTTAATGAGTTGACTTTTAATTTCGTTAAAGTCACAGTTTCATTCATCTTAATAATTTTTGTCAAAATAAATATCTAATTGTAATTAATGAATAATAATTGTCAAAATACTCCTGACACGGCACCTACCATTTTTCTTTACGAATGGTTTAATGAACCTCTTTTATATTATTTTTTTATTTTATGAACATAGAAGAAAAAGTATTTTATTATGTGTTTTTTATAATCAGATTTTAATTGTGGTTCCATTATATGTCTATATTCTTTTGTTTCTCAAGAGAAAAAGATATATTATTTTTGCTCTCATATCTTAGTTATTCTCCTCTATTCTCAAAGAAATAAAGAAGAAGGTAATTATCTTTTGTCTCACTTGATAGTGAAATATTAGTTTAATAATTTATTTAATGAGTCTATTGTATATTAATTTTTTATTTTATGAACATAGAAGAAAATGGATTGTACTCTATGTTTTTTAAAATTGGATTTTAAGTGTGGTTTGATTATTCTTTTGGATTTTAAGTGTGGTTTGATTCTCGCTAATGATGTAGTTTATTGTTATACTAAGTTATGTATTCATTTTTACGGTATTAATGCCAATAATTAAATGTATAAATTTTGAATGTATTATTTTGGCTCCCCCAACCATACTGGTCAAGATCCGCCACTGTTTATAGGTTGTATAATTTGATCTTTTAAGAAAACAAATATATACTGCAATACACTCTTCAAAATAGTAATTTAGACATTATTTTTGACTTTTTGGATTATGTAATTAAAAAATTAATATTATTTGTCGAATTACATGGTTTAAAAGTTATTACTTTGTATAAAAAGATTATTTTTGAATTATGAAAATCGACACTATTATTAGCTAAAAATGTTTTAACTTTATATATATTCACTAAAAAATATGATTTAACTGTTATGTTCTCTTAATAATAAGTTTTAAATATATAAGTTGACACAATTTATTTTTATTTGTTCTCTCGACTAAAAAAATGTACAATAATAATGAATAAAAAAAAGTATATTCAAAACATAATATTCAATAATAAAAAAAAAAACACATCATAAATTAATTAAACACGTTTTTTCTTAAATTCAAAGACTTAAGAGTGCATGTTGTGACAACTTATTATCTTTCTTTTAAAATTAAAAATGTATCAAATTCAATCATTTTAATCTCAAAATAAAAAATATTTAATAACTGTTAAAATTAATTATGTGTTTTAATTAAAATTTTAATAAAATTTAAAAATACTGAATGAGTTAATTTGAATGTCCTTCTAAATTATAAAATTGAAAGTTTTGACATATTGTTGTTTTAATATTTTTGTTATCAACATATTTATCAAATTTAAAATAGTAAAATAATAATAATGACCAAAAAAATACATGAAGAAATTAATTAATTAACTAGAAGTACATCTTTATTAATTTGTTTTTCAAAATTTATTAACTTTGGTAATTCCTTTTTTTTAAGAAAATAAATAACGAAAATTTGTAAAAGCTATTTTTTCTCGTATCAGACTTTACCTAATAATAATAATAATAATAATAGTAGTAATAATAGTGATATTTAATTTTTTTAAATAATAAAGTATATTAATATTTATTTAAATTAATATTTTATTTATTTTAAGATGAGACAAATATTTTAAAAATATAAATAATATTCTTAATTAATTATTGATAACCATCTTAATACGTTAACACCTTTTCTATAAGTAATAGATTTCCAAACTTAAAAATTTAATTTCACATATCAACAATTTTAAATGATTTTTTAATATTTTATTGCTTGTTTTGTTTTCCTTTTTTCAGACCTCTACAATTTGGACTTTTTTTCCCATGAAGGAAGAGGTTACCGAGTGCTAAAAGATGTTCTTGCTTAAAGATTAGTGCTAGGAACTGAATGCTGAAATGCCACCGGAACAAGGTTTTCCTTTCTCTTATTCAAAAGTTTGAACATATTTAGAAGAGTGGAACAAACGAACTACATAAGATGGGTTTGTCGGAATTATCCGCACAACACTTCTGGTTTTTTGGAATGAAGTAAAACAACATTTCACTAAAAATCTAAGGAATTTGGCTATAATATATGCCATTTTCCTTGCGTATACCCATCATAATTCTACATCCTTTTCCCCGTTTTCACTTCTATAAAAAACCATGATGCTTTGAATTTAACTACATGTGTTCAAACGAGAGCAACATCTTGAGCCTGTTCTTGCTGCTTCTTAAATCCTGCGATGTGTCCAACGTAAAGACGAGTGCCGCAGGAATCAGAATGTGGAAGGCTTTGTCTCCTACCACCCTCGGACATGTTTTTCACAAACTCCACAAAGCGCCTCCAATTGTCTCCCTCAAACAACTTCTTGTTCATTCTCAGAAAAGTAAATGCAGACAATCCAGAACCAGAGTCACTTGTTGCCAGAACTTGAGAAAACGCACCTGCATCATATCTCTCAAGAGCATTCTCCCCAGCAAGTTCTGCTCCTGCTCTTCTGGTTGCCATCTTCACTTGATGAACCAACCCCTCTGGGGAGCAACTACCATGTTCGGGTTGCTCTTTGTCCCTCATTTCCATGCAGGTGAAGTTCAACACTGCACCATGCTTTGCCAGCATTTGTGCTATTGGTAGGTACCCATCACGAAACCGAGTGTTGTAGTAGCCTGCAGTTAGTTCTGCTGCATGTGACCTTGCCTTGTAGTGCCAATGAATTCCAGCAACTTTCGCAGATAATTTCACCCCACACGACTTGAATATGCCTTTGGCTGATACAAGGATTCTCTCACCATGTTCAACGAGTTTGGTGGAGTACCAATCAAGGAAGAATTTTCCATATTCTGAGTTCCATGTTCCTTCCCTGCTGAAAAATCCAGTTTCCTCAGGAAAATTGTTGTACTGTCCTGAGTCATGAGGTCCACTTCTTCCCCAATGTTTCTTCCCAATGGCCTCAGCTGATGCTTCCAAGGAAGCTCTCATATACTGCATCACAAACAAACAAGTCATTTTAGTAAAGCCAACAAGAAAAAGAGGGAAATTCGTTTCTAGATATTTTGCACTTTGTCACATTTGAGATGTCATTGTTATCACAAAGCCATAGATTTAGGAGTCTAATTGTTATGTAACAGTGGAAATGATTCTTCACCTTGTCGTAGCACTGGAATTCTCCAATGCCAGGAAATCTCCATGTTCCATTGCTTTCAGGATAAGATGGATATCTTAGCTCCCCACAAGGACCCATCCCCACTTGAATTTCCTGCAAATCAATTTACTCTCAGGACTTCATATCTCAAACAAATTCCTCATTTCCTACTTTCCCTGCATCCCCTTCAAACTAGTCTTCTAAATTTATGAATATGGTTGAAAATTTAAGGGTGAGTAAAGAACTAATTTTAGTTACATTTAGCCATGTTTCTTTCATACTCTGACAACAAATTAGCCCCAAAATTGAAGCAGAAATGTGTGTGGTGCTTACAATGATAACACTGCCCAAATAGTGTCTGAATTTGTCACGGAAGCTCCTCATGTAATCAGAGTACACTTGAATTGGTGTCCTTCCCCGCAGAACAGGCATTGAATCACAGCCCAAGGATATGTATTCAGGATTCCTCCTCCCTGATTTGTCTGTGTAAACCAGTTCAGGGTTCTTGCTCATTTCTTCCAGCACCCACGAAGGAAGAGGAATACTACATAATTAGAATCAAAAATCAAAATTAATCATCTTTTCATTTGCCCTTTCATTATTAGAAGTACAAAACAACGTTAATAACTTTTACGTTGTATACAACAAATTTCACGAACTCTCTTGAACAAAAATCAATGTCACAACAATTTATCACCCCTTTCTCTGTTATCACCAAATCTAAATACAGGACCAGTAGTTTTAACGAGTAGCGTATGATACCTGCAGGAGTCTCCGACATTTCCACCACATTGATGGAAAGACATGACAACCTGAAGCTTCAAGCCATGTCTTTGAACCATTTGCACGAGTTCAGCATACCCCTCCCAATTATACTTCAAGGGTTCCTCTTTTTCCACCAAACCCCACCAAGCATCCACCATCACTCCTTCCACTCCTGCACTCTTCAAAGCCATCAAACTAGCATTCATCGCTCTCGGTTTATTCAAATTCCCCCCCATTGTTACAGTGTCCAGTGGCAGCATCACAAACACCGGCACTCTCATTGAATCATTATGACTGTGACCAACCAACGGCGCGTGAAGCTTCTCTCTTTTCTCGTTTTTCATCGTAACTTCGGCGTTGAAGTTGTTGCTGTTGCTGTCTCGTGTGACATGTGTATGTTGCATGGAACTCTTGGTTCGGAGACGGAAAGATTGGTTTGGTTTTGGTTTTGCAAGGTAAGAAACTTTTGTGGAAACGTCTTCTTTGGGATTTTGGAGTCTGGTTTCTTTCTGGTTGACGAGGGAAACCGAAGAACGAAGTGTTAGAGCCATTTTTGTGTGTCTGTGTTTGATAGAAAGGAAGAAAATAATATAGGATTGGTTGCAGTGTTAAGGTGGTTTACTTATGTATCAAAGAAAGCGTTGGTAGGTCCCATATCGAAAAGTGGAAAAGTGCAAAAAATCAACACTTACTTGGCCGTGTATGGCACGTGCTTACGTGTTCCCACCTCTTCTATTCTTATCCAACCAAATTCTGCTTAGGGAAAGATTTAAACGTGATTTGCCTGGTAGAAGTAAAATAAAACCAATGGTATAAATATAAATAAAGAAATAGATAAGGAAAGCAATAACCATATTTGTATATAAATGAGGTACTAAAATCAAATATAAACTTACTTACAAAAATCATACATCGATATATGACCTGAAACAATGATTTTTTTTTGTTAAGTATATGTTAAATACCAATGTAATTTAAGTAACAATATGAATATAGTAAATATTTATGCTTAGAGATCCAAAACTACAAAAGCAATAATACTGTTATTTTTATCCTTATACTTTTCAGACACATAACTTAAATTGATCCAACTTTAATATATTTTCTTAATACGATAGTAAAAATTATCTTGTATCATAAATATACATCTCACATTTGTTTGATAGGTGTTATTTTATCTAAAGATAATGATATTTTGACTATTAAATTTTGACAACTTTTTTTTTTCAACACAAGGTGTCATCTTCTAAGTGATTTTGAAATATTGAGAATGAGAAAAAGGTGAAATGAAAAACTACTTAAATGATGACAAGGTTGTGAGAGAAAGTTGTCAAAATTGAGTAGTCAAAAAATCATTTTCCTTTATCTAATCGAAAAATACATGTTTCGATAGACATTCAATAAATGGGAGTCATGTTATCATCTGACCATAACTTATATATTTGCATAATTTTTTTTTTAAATTTCTTCATTTTTATCCAATTTTAGAAAACTAACCATTTTAATACTTAACCGTATATTGCTTAAAGGGTGAGCGTACTAATTTCAATAAATAAGGGGTTTTCTGTAGATTTAGGATTTTTCTGGTTTGTGGTGAAAATTAGTGTATGAAAATATCTCTTTCTTATAGAATAATTCAAATGTTATTTTTTATATATAATAATTTGAATATTCTCTTGGTTCTTATTTTATTGGAACAAGATAAGAAAGGGTGAAGGTCCATTGTGGAAAGGTAAATGTGTGGTTTGGGGAAAGTCTTTGCTCTCATGAGTCTTCCTTCTGCTAGATTTTGCACAACTCGATTCTAAAAACTACATTGTTCAACTTTTCACACCAAGCCCTTTCTATTTTCCAAGTTAACAAAACAAAAAATAATTAATTAAGATATAAATACACATTTTGTACCCAAACTTTTTCGGAAAGTTCAATTTGGTACCCGAACTTTAGGAATATTTATTATGGTATCCCAATTTTCTAAAGAGATTCAATTTGGTCCTCTCCGTTAAGTTGGAGTTAACACCGTGTCCGTACAGGACACGTGTCAAGCCATTAAATTTTTTTTAAAAAAAAAATTAAAAACTGCCACGTGTCAGTTTATCATCGTGCCACGTGGCAGCTTACAATCATGACATGTGCCGGTGTAATAGTTATTTTCAATTTAGTACCCTAATTTAAATTTTTGGTTAAATTTAGTACCCAAATTTTTTAAAATGATCCAATTTCGTCCTTTCCTATTTGAGACCAAATTAGTAAATAAGCTTAATTATAACTTATATAAACATGTTAAAATAACTGTTTTGAATTTATACATCAAATCACTACACCTAAATATTCAAATTATTTTAATCATGACAAGTGTAAAAAATTTCATGTGTAAAAAATTACAAAGGTTAAAATGTAAAAAATAAAATAATTTAAGTATTTAGGTGAAATGATTTGATGTATATATTAGAAAAAGTTATTGTAACATGTATATATAGGTTGTAATTAAGTTTATTTACTAATTTGGTCTCAAATGGAAGATGACGAAATTGGATGATTTTAAAAAATCGGGGTACTAAATTGAACCAAAAATTTAAATTGGGGTACTAAATTGAAAACAATTATTACACTGCCACGTGTCATGATTGTAAGCTGCCACGTGGCACGATGATAAACTGACACGTGGCAGTTTTTAAATTTTTTGAAAAAAAAATATTTTTTTTTTAAAAAAAAATTAAATAAAAAATAAAAATTTCATGGCTTGACACGTGTCCTGTATGGACACGGTGTTAACTCCAACTTAACAAGAGAGGACCAAATTGAATCTCTTTAGAAAATTAGGGTACCAAATTGAACATTCCTAAAGTTCGGGTACCAAATTGAACTTTCCGAAAAAGTTTGGGTACCAAATGTGTATTTATACCATTAATTAATTATGTTTGTTTGTTTGATTGGAAGATAGCATTGAAAAGTATTTGTACTATCTCAACAAATTGACGAGCAACATTAGATTGGGTCAACTAAATTATTAAATGGAAATTTTTAGTATAAAATATTAGTTAATAATATAAAAAAGTATTTTAACTCAATTAATGTATACCTTGTAATTTCTCTCACGAACATGGTCAAAGCCAACAAATCCTTTCTTCAATTGTCTTTATTAGAAATTCATCTAATTGAAAAATATATTTCAAAATGTATTTTTTATTTTTTAGTATGAAATATACAATTCAAAATACAAAATTATATTACTAGTTATATAGTTTAAAACGTATTTTTTATTTTGTATTTTTGAATATATAAATTATATATTTTTTATATTTTAGATTGAATATTACAAAATACATAATACTAATGTTTGATATTTTAGATTATATAATCGGCAATGTCTCTAGACTACACAATAAGATGGAATTTAAATTGAAAATCCTAAACTATAAAGTCAATTTGGAACTTTTCAAATTTATGGGATGTATTATGGGGGTGCAGAAAGAAATGTCCAAGAAATAGCCATGCAAAATTGAATCATATACAATGGACGGACTGATTGTCTACCGCAAGTAGATATTTGCTCCCTACACCCCTCCTAAACTTTAATATATTATTTTATTTTGATTAAATATATTTTTAGTCTTATCCATTTTTAAAATTTTTATCAAATTTAATTTTAATTTTAAAAAAACTTAAATGTAATTATTTTAATCAAATTTTATAAATTTAATTAACATTTCAAATATATGTGTTTGATAAATTGATAAATTAATAAAATTGATATTATTTTATATAATATCATAATTGTTTAAATTGCTTACATTTTTTTTATTTTAATGTTAATTAAAAAATTTATTTAAAAATTAAAAAAATTTAAAAAAATTTGGTTAAAAAAATTACACATTTATAAAATTAAAAAATTAAATTAAAATTAAAATTAAAAAAAAGAAACTAATATTAATTTTTACCGAAAAAAATATATTTAACTTTTCTAATTTATATATTCATGGTATCTTTTATACATATATAAAAGGGACACGAAAGAGGAAAATAATAACTAAATGACATTAATTACGTAATCGATGTTAGTATTTAAATGTAATTCATTGATCTTATCATTCCAATAAGAAGGTTTGATTTCTCTTTTTGAAATATTTTGTGTATACGTCATTCATTACATCTGTTGCGCCTTCTTTATGTCATGTCATTCATTAATCTACGTCATCATACATAAATAAGCACTTAATATTATTGTTTGGACAACTATTCATATGATCAATTTTTTTTTTCCAAGCTATGGTCCTCTTAATAAAGTTAAGCAAAATATTAATCAATATTCAATAGTTACATGTGCGTGTCAAATGCCATGTATCACGTGAGTTTGCACGCAAATCTCATCAAAGGGTAGGTGGTGAATTATGTTAGGTAAAATGCAACGTTGCTTATGTTTAGATATTTGCTTATGTCTTAAATATGTTGATAGAAAAAATTTAAACAATACTTTTTTTATATTATCATTATTTCCATCGAGTCTAAAGCAGATGAAAATGAATACTTCCTTTTTTTAGTAGTAGAACCGTAAATAAGTTTAGGTTTTCTATTTAGTTTTGTTGGTGTTGTCTTACGTTAAATATTCAAAATACACTAACATTAATACATTATAATTTTTAATATTTTTAAAATGTTAAAATCAATATTAATTGTAAATGCACTTATGAATACACTCATTGTTTTCAACATATTATGACCTATGATGGAAGTTTACCAAACGAAAAATTTTTATATAGTTGCGCACACGTTCAATAGTGGATTTTTTGTGTGGGTTTGGTGCAACCTTTATCAGCCTTCCCCACTTACCAATATCACATTTTTTTGTTGTCATAAATAGATTAATGAAAAATAATACAAAAGTTTAATTATTTCGTATATATGTAGCATCGAATAGTATTTAGCAGACTTAACTATATTTTCCTTTTATTGATAACCTTCAATCTATAATTGTGGTTCATTTATTTGGCTGCACAGGTTTTATCTTATAATTTTTTAAATTAAGTAGTTTTGGTTCACTCGTTAGTGACCTGAAATAATAATAAAAATAAGGTTAATTAATTGGAGGCTATCCATTTTCATTTAGATGTTTCAGTTTTGTATCTGCTTTTAAAGAGGTGTCAATTGAGTTTCGACTTTTGAAAAAATATCTCAATTAGGTAATTTTTAGCAAAAAATTATTAACATCGTTAACGGTATTAATATTTAAAATGACTTACATAATTAAGTATTGATATTTATATTAAAATTTAGTGGTAAAAGTCATAATTAAGTTAACGATTTTAGTCATCTTTGTCTGAAAAGACATGATTAAGACACTTTTTTAAAAATTTGGACTAAATTAACACATTTTTAAAAATTGATACCAAATTGACACATCTAAATAAAAGTGAGTATGATCCGACTAATTAAACCTAAAAATAATAAATAAATAATTATGAATAATGTCTTAAAAAGTTTCAGGTACATGATGCCCCGAACATAACCAAGCTCTGTGCTGGCATAAGTTGACCACTGTATTATGAAATTGATAAATGTGATGAAGAAAATAAAAGATGAAAAGAAAATGATACATTAATGTTGATCACACTTATAATAAAGTTATTAATAAAGGAATATGTTGTTTAGACTCAATTTTAATGCATATCCTCCTTCCCTTACACTCTTACATTAAATAATTAACTTTATATTATTGTTTTTTTTTTTACTTTTTGGGGTGAGACGTTGCGTTATTTTTAATAACACATAGAAACTTTAATATTGTTATTATAATACTATATTGTTATTTTCTATTTTAAGTTTTTCTTTTAGTTAAAAGCAAGGAACATGATGATTTTTTTCATTTTTTATAGAGTAGTTATTAAGCTTATTTTTAATTTTTTTTGTTCGTTTGTATTTTATAATAAATAAATATCATCTGTTTTTAACTTTTTTTGATAAATGTTTAAGTTACTTCAAACTTATAAAATTATGTAGGAAACAAGAACATAATTGGGAAGAATGATTAATTTTATCTTACACTTTAAAAGTGATAGGTAAAATAAAAACAAAAAGATTTAAAAATTTTAATTATAGTAGAGAGTGAATAAAAACTGAGATAATTAAAGAATGGTGAATTTTGATAGCTTCAAAATTCGTATCTACATGAGATTTGTTAAATTTTTAACTTGTGTGGTATTTTTTATCTCTAAAAATACTTAATGACCCATTCTATTAAATTGACATTATACCTTAAAAGTGTCTCAGATTAAAATCAAGATATTTTACTTATCAAAATTCATATCATCAACTATTTTGTAATCCATTTGAATTTTGACACGCGATATATTTCAATTAAATAATAAATTAAATTTGACAAGTGATGCATTTTAATTAAATAATGATCTAAATTTGATAAGTATCAGACTCATAACATAAGTAGTTGAAATTGGAATGGAAGTGTAGCATAGAAAAGACGAATAAGGAAGAGAAAAGAAAATGCATGCAAAGATAGAAAATTAGAAGCAAAAGCCTTTGCTTAATCCTTATCCATGGAACACCGACAAGAAAATTGTAATGGGGTTTTCACATTCTAAGGTTGGAAAAAGAGTAGTTGGAACAAAACAAAATGACGCCAATATTTATACCTTTTCATGTTACGTGTTGGAGGCTGGAACGAGCCAGCTAGCCAATAAGTTATGGTTTGTTTGGGAAATGGAATTATTCCAATACCAAAAGTTGCCAAAATATGTTCTTTTTACAAATATATTTTAATAATTCGTTTTTTATTTTTCTATTCTATAGTCTATTTATATAACATTTTATAATTTTTTTGTATGTCAAATTTCACAAGAGTATAAAATTATAATATATTTTTATGTGAAATTTCACGAGAGTACAAAATAATAAAAAATATGTTTTTCTTTTATATATATTCCAGCATGTGCCCGAAAAAAAAATATTAGCATATGTATATCTAGTTCGTCAATCCTATGTAATCTGGTCCATTTAGTCCGTCAGTTTAGCAGATCAAGGGTCAGTCTGTTCTGGTTTGTCAACTCGTTTTTTTTTTATGTTTAAAATTAAAAAATAATATTTTTTAATTATATAAATAAATTTATATATATATATATATAATTAATTTATAAACAAAAATTAAAAATTAAAAATTAAAAAATTAAAAAAAAGGCGGTCCAACCTATGGTCCATCAGTCCATCCTAAGACAGGACAGACAACAATATCCAACCCGTTTATCGGTGGTAGGCTAGCCCGGTCCAGCCCAGTTTTGACTGGTCGGGCCAGATTGACCCATTTTGCCACCCCTAAACTTTTTATTAAATTAAAAAAATAATTTTAAAAGGTGGAACAAAATTAGAAAATAACTTTTTGACTGCTATTATTAAATTCATTTTTCTTGTTATCTAGAACTCCATCTAAAGATTTTATCTCATTAATAGCTGCACATTACACAACACCAAGGATTAGTGATTAACGAATAATTTCTTTTTTGTACCTCAATGACAATTATTTTAAATTATTAATCATAAATATTTTCATCATTGGAAAGAAATCTTTCAATACAGATAGGATTTGATTTCTCTAAAAGTTGTACATATTAATTATTTGAATTTCTATTTACCCCATAAAAATATAAAATAAAATTGAGTTAATTTGTTTGTGAATACAAAATATAATTTTTAACACCATGAACACGTTATAAAATTAAGGAATTATGGACTAAAACTAACATATAGTTTAATCATATTTTTCTAAACATATAGTACTGAGTTATATTAAAAAAAGTCTTGCATGTCAGAGTTATTCATCTTTGTTGCTAAATCGATTCATAATTTTAATGATAGAAAAATTTAATAAGACTTATTATTATATGTTTTCTTACCGTAACTCATTATAGTATGCTAAAGATTTTGAATTAAATATCTTCCAAACACTTTATTTTTGGAATGAAACATTTTTGTAACATAGCCAACATATATAAGTGTAAGGCCCATCAAAGTTGGTTGGCCATTTCTGCCCTAAAGTTAAGGGTTGCATTCTTATGTTTGGGCCTAGGGTTGACCCAATTGATAAAACCCTTTCAGGATGTCTTAATCCTCACTTTGCACTCTTGCAGAAGATCCAACAACCGTCACTCTCCTTTCCCCCTCACAGAACGCTCTGCTAGGGTTTGCCCTAAGGTCCTCTTCGAGCTAGCTCAAACCCAGTTCCTACTCCGCGTAAGTGCCCCTTCTAGCTTGTATGTTTTTTTTCCATTGGCATTATGTCCAGTTAGGGCTTCGTATTAAATTCTCCTTGGTTCTGTTCCTCCACTGTTTTCCAGCTCTTTAGTCGTTCTCGGGACAGTAGTGGTAGCTATCGTGCTGCCAAGGCTTCCGTTAACCCTTCCTCCAGGTATGGGAAGTTAGGGTTTCTAGTTTCCAGTCGTTTTGGTCTGTGTTTGAGTTGGTTGCTGCTTGTATGGTTTAATCTTTGGATTTGATGCGTGGGAACACTCTGTATGCTTGGTTGATTTGAAAAACATGGTTGTTCCAGATAAACCAGTGGCGAGACCTGTTAATCTCGCCTAAGCGAGTCAGTCTCGCCTAGGCTCGCCTAGGCGAGATGAACAGGGAGCTCGACGTTTTGAGCGAGCGAGCATCTCGCCCAGGCGAGAGGGGTCTCGCCTAAGCGAGATCCCGCATGTGCTCCTGCTTCCCTTTTCGAGCCCTTGCCTAGGCGAAGGGGACTCGCCTGAGCGAGCACGTCTTGCCTGAGCGAGACCCTTCGGCCTGAGCGAGGGAATGGGCGAGACAATGTGATGGTTGGTTGTGTGCTTGCTCTCTTATGATTGGAATTGCTTGGGTATGACTGCCATGATGAAATACATGTACATATGTATGGTTATATGCCTAACGAATTGATATATATGCATGACATGATTCATAAATGATGAATAATGGGTATTGTGGGAACTTGGCATGTGAAATGAATGAGTGGTGTGGAACTAAAGGAACATGGTATTAATATGAGATGAGGCCCTAGACTCATGGGGTGGTGATGATCAGAGGTATGAATTTGAAACATGATGCGTATGAGGAATTAATCTCAGGGATTGATATGGAATTGTAAATATGATTTAATATTCTCTTATTGTTGAGTTATGAATGTTGGTCCGTGTCAGCGTGTAAATTCCTTGGGGTCTCTAGGTGGGACCTCCAGGGTCGCGCTTCAGTGGTCGGGACGTAATTCCATGGCCCTTGTTAGTGAGTGTCCATGGTGGTGCCCCATTTGTATAACTAGGTAAGGATTCAAGTTAAGGTTGCATCCTGACACCCTAAGGAGCCCGTTAGTCTCACTTAGAGTGGACTGACTCCTGTGGTGAGAGTAGCAGGAGGCCTGAAATTCATTAAGGGCTAACCTTGTGGTGAGGGAAATTTGATTCATTGTAACACTTGTAACACATAGCTTGGAGATGAGCAGCTCGGGGGTGAGCAGAGGTATCCACCACAAGTGCAAGCATCTGCTGAATCCGACCAGGTTATACATATCCAGATGAGTCGAGTCGAGTCGTAGTGTATTGAATGAAGAGTCATAACGTGCTTGGTTGTTATATGTATATGGGATGATGATAATGTATTTGACTATATGATGAATATGTATTGACTCTAGCTTACCCGTTTTGTTGCATGGTTGTATTGTATGTGGCTGTTCTTCTTGCGATGATCATCAATTTGATTGATGGGAGCAGATGGGCGAAGTTCTCGTGGTCAACAAGAGAATGGCGAGTCCGCTGCTTAGCCATCTGGGCCAGAGTTATTTTATTCACGATTTCTTTAGGACTACGACCCCTATATCATTTTATGCTTTCCTACTCTACATTCTCTGTTAGAATTGTATCTGGTTTATGTTGACATCGTGGTGTACCCAGGTTGTAGGAGTTGTGTTAAGGACCCCAAGACTATGCTACTATATTTTTATCGCGTGACATTTCCTTTAATTTTGTTTAATAATTAAATGAGACGTTACAATAAAAATAGTCAACAAATAAAAAAGCACAAAAATAGACGTAGAAATTACAAGGACTAAATATACAAAAAATACGACGCACGTTTAGAATATGAATAACATCTTTTATGTTCATGTCAAAATATGTAGAAGAAACTTTAAACTCTGCCCTCATTTTCAAGTTTTTCTACAAAAACCTTAAAGATCAACAAGTAATATAAAGATTAAAGATCTTATATTAATTAATCCAACCTCATTTACCTTGCAATAATATAAAAATAACATTCTCCGTGATATTGTAAACACTCTATGAATACGTAGAAATAATTTATTTTGTTGTGAATTCTAGGGTTTTAGGTTCATAAAAATTAAAGATATTTGCGTCTGAAAGCAAGAGAACATGCATGTTTTAAGTTGTGTTGGGGAGGGAAAAGTCTAATACGTAGAATTGAATAAACGTGTGAAAAACTTTAAATGTGTATTATTTATTTTATTGCAAGTAAGTAATAAGTCACATTATAAATCATAATTATTGAAAAAAATATATTAAAAGATTATGAAACTTTGGACCAAGTCTTGAAACTCTTTGTAGTCTCAATAGATAAATTTAAGTGAATTAATACAGTTATATTGAAGGATATGTTCCAAAGAGTTGTCTTCCAACAACGCGTTAATACAAGTGTTTCTAGAATTTGTTTCTTTAATCTCTGATCTTTTCACCATATCAAAATTTAATTTTTCAATTGAAAATATTAAAAAAATCATGAAAAGTCAAAAAACAAATTATATATATATATATATATATAATTTATTATTAAATATATTCATTTATTAATAATTTTGACTACAATATATATTTATAATATATATTAGGGTTAAATATGTTTTTGGTCCCTTAACTTTCAGTGAATTTTGGAATTAGTCCATTTTGAAACTTTGAACCAATTTAGTCCTTCATCTTTTAAAATACGTGGATTTAGTCCTTTTAATCCAATTTTGTTAAGTTTATTTGACATTTCAAGCGCGTTTCACAATAGTATTTGACTTAACATTAAAGCAAAAATGTGTCAAATAGTATAAACAAATGAAATAGAATCCTAACATGTGTACGAAACATCAAATAAACCTAACAAAATTTGATTAAAAGGACTAAATCCACGTATTCCGAAAGATTAAGGACTAAATTGGTCCAAAGTTTCAAAATGAACTAATTCCAAAATTCACTAAAAGTTAAGGGACCAAAAACATATTTAACCCTATATATTAGGCTTAATTAAGTTTTAAGTTGATAATAAATATAGGATTTTAATCAAGTCTTTCTTAAAGAAAAGTTCCTACTAGGTACTAAAAATTTTTAATTTTTATATTTTTTCAAATGATGACATAATTATAATATTTTCTATCATCTTTTTATTTTCTTTTACATGTTAAGTAACATTAAATAATTTTATGGTTAATATAAAAATAACAATATAATTATAATAAAATGATGAATGACTTTTATTATTTTTATTGAAAATATATTCATAACAATTATGATTTTACGATGACTTCCACATGCTCATCTATAACAATCAAAAGATTGTCTCATTATTACTATTGATGTGTTTTTACTATCCAACATGTATTTTTAACAAAAGTAATAAAAGTCACTCGTCCTATATTATTATACAAAGTGATTTCTTCTTTTTTATGTATATATATATTTTTTTCCAATTTTACTTTTTAAATGACCTTTTTTCAAATTTAACCATTTTCTAAATTAATTAAATAAAAATTATCTAAAAAATAAATAAAAACTATCTATAGTTAAATTAAAAAAAATATTTATTTTTATTTTTATCATTATTATTTTTTATTTTTTTATCATTATAAAAAACAAACACGTATGCAAAACATATATTTTCATTAGTTTTATATTAAACATATTTTTTTTTGCATTATGACAAAACAAGATAACAATCATAGCATCCGATTAACAAAAGGTTAAATATTATGAAGTAAAAAAAAAACGTTAATTAAACTTATTTCTTAAACAATAAAATGTATTTACTTATTGGTTATGAATTTTAAAACATTTATCACGTGTATTAGGCATACTATTTTTTTTTTATCCAAATCTTGTGCAAAAGACACTTATTTTAATTTTCTAAAACTAATATTAATCCATGTTAACTTTTGTGCTCAATGAATTAGTGGAGAGGATATAAACCATGGGTGTTTTGTTTTATGTACATATATGATATGATGATGGAAATGTTGAAGTGCCTTGAAAATAGCACCTACTTAAAATAAGAATGGGAAAGTTTGGCAGAGATGTTTGTAGTGTTTTTGAAAATGAAGAATAAAAGTTGAATAAGATGAGTTGGAAAGGGACAAAATAAAAAGAAGATATTGGTTTGGTTTGGTTTGGTATGAAAGGCAATAGCAGCTTCCCTTGTTTGCATCCAAACTCAGTATAATGCCAATTATCACCACAGTCATTCCAAACAATGCCAGCCCATCACATTGCCATGCCTTTTTTTTTTCATTATGGATTCTCCTTCTCATCTTTCCACTGGTCCCCATATAAACCAATCATCAACATAATTATCAAACCTACTTATTATTTCCTTAATTATCATTATCTTTACCAACAAATATTAATGCTTCAATATGTCTTCTTCAATGTCTTTAAACATACCTATTTCTTTTCTTTTCTTAAAACTAATACTTGTAATCTAAACTTTAAATATCAAAGTATTTTTATTTAAGTAATAGTATTTATAAATCGGAGATTTTAATTTAATATTACAACGTTATCGTTGGAAGTTCCACGTTGATCAGAGATAAGTCAATTTCATACTTGAATGTAAACCTTATCTTATAAGTCAGTTTTGTAAAGTTGAATTAAGCCTAAAGTTCAATTTTTAACACTATCAGAGTCATAGTTAAAGTTTATCTTAGCGAGATTTGTGCTTTGGTATCAGAGCCATTATTTGTTAGAAGTTTTACCATTTTTAACATGGTATCAGAATTATAGTTAAAATTTATTCTAACGAGATTTGTATGTAGGTATCATAACTATTATTTGTTGGATATATAATTTCACTAATTGTCAGATTATCCATTAGTATCTAGTCTCACTCATACATCTTTCAAATTAATTTTGTAAGATTGAGTTAAATTTATAATCCGATCCTTAATAATTATTTATAAAATCATGATTATCTTTTAAGTATATATTGTAATTTGGTCCTCTATATATAATATTTAAGTATATATGGTTGCTAGCTAGCTAGGTACAACCACACCAAAACCAAGCCCATGAGAATTCAGAAGATGGAGCAGCCTAGTGTGTAGCAGTGAAATAAATGGTTGGGTTGGCATCATAGTCATGCTGCTAATAATAATAATCCTTTCCTTATAGCAGTAGAAGTCGTTTTCTCTTGTGCGTCTTCGCCCTGAATCATGTTCCTACTTTCTATGCATCACATAATTTGTTTCTTCACCAAGAGACATTGAAAACTCCACACAATCAATTTTAGATTTTCAATCTTTCTCCACATGCTTATCTCTTTGCATTTATATTATATATCCTCACTCACCGTCTTCAACAAAAACCTTCTCTGCCTCCGGGCCTGTGGACGCTCAATATAATTATATTACCAAAATTACAGAGCCATCAAATTTCATTTATTATTTTCTAACCAGCAACCTTTGACTAGACACACACAATAAAACCATAACCACCGTAGTACCATACGCTGTCAAACGTTGTGGGGTATTTCTTAAATTTAAGTAAAATTTGAAAAGCTAAAATGATAGAGAGAAATAAAAATTTAAATGTTTTTTTTTTTTTCTGTAACAGTTCACAGAAGTGCTTTTTCATTTGCTTTTTTCTTCTTCTTCATCTTCTACTATAGTTGTCTATTTGTGTGTGGACACCGCAGCACGTTCTCTGTGGCATTGCCATTATCATGATCGAAAATGGAAGGCACAGAGCTTGTTGTGGCTGCCAATAACATTATCATCATCCAAAGGGAAACCCAACCACTGTACCTATTAACACATACATTGTTGCCACATAAATTATAACATCACCGACCCTCTCCATTTTCTATGCTGACAACCTCATTAATTTTCACGTACCTATTTTACCATCTCTTTTTCAACGTATCTTGCTTTCAATTTAAAATACATTAAAAAAAATACCTCCATTTCTCCATTTATAAATATGAATATTAGTTTTCTTTTTATGATTATTTTTCATTTTTTTAATTTAATTTTAATGCTAACAAACATATCAATAGTGAATATAATTAGTTTATTATGAACCTATGATAAACGTTAATTGCAATTTATTAGTGTTTTTTCTTTAAAGGATGGGACAGATTCAAATGGTAGTTTTGAATGTTTGAAATCATCCTACGTGAAATCTTCTTAAGATGGAATAAAATTAACATTGAAACAAGTTAATAATATTTTAAAAGGTTGATCAATTTCTAAGACAAAAAAGAATTGTAAGGGAGCGAGTATGTTTATTTCAACAACTCATTTTTTTCAGTCTTTTAAATCAATTTTTCTATTACACGAGTCACATAAAATTTAATATGAACTTCATATTTATTATTTATATTTAAATGAGTGATATCAATTTAACGAGACACGTATGAAAATTATATATATTTAATGAGCGAAAAGTATTTTGGTTGAATAAGAAATAAAGAGAATCTTGATGTAAATTGAAGACAAGGAAGAAATTTATTTTTTATTGGAATGTAGCAAAAAAATCTTACAGAGAAGAATGTGATTTGATCAAAGAAAATTACAAGACTAAAGTTATTTCTCTGTGGTTCACACAATATACATGAACATCCAAATCATAAAATCAATTGCTTTACTGCTATATTTTTATGCATCCAGTGTTATTTAAAACTTGTTAATAATTAACCAGAGGCAATGCAATTAGTGGTTATTTGATATTTTATAAAAAATATTAACATAACAATAAATACTAAATCCTCTCCGACCATTGTATGGAGATGCACTCTTAGAATCAATATCAAGTAAAAAATCTTATAGATAAATAAAAAAATGTCTTAAAAGATATGATAATTAGTGGTTTAATAATATAAAGAATAATAAAGATAGAAGTAATTATCCATAAAACTGTAACAGCATGTTCTATAAATAGTGAAATTGAGAGATACGTTGTCTGGAAGGAGCGTGTGGCATATATTTCGAAAAGTTCCGACACCTCTGTAAATGAATATGAAATGAGTAATGAATAGTTTAGCTTAAGCATATACTTGTTTTTGTGTGAAGAAAGTAGAAGGGTGTGAAGAAAGCAAAGGTGAGAGAGAATATTGCAGGGACAGAAACCTGCAGAACTATTATTACTGGTCTTATTATTAGTAAATATTGGGATGAAGGGTTAATTAATTATTGTTGATGAGGATTTTGTTGAAATGAAAAAAAAGGGACTAAATTTGGGATGTGATGTTAAAATTAAAAATAATTTTGGCATTGGGAAAGTAATAATAGGTGTGAAGGAAAGGCAAGTAAACATAAAACTGAAGGCGAGGAAGGGAAGCAAAGAAAAAAGAGAAAGTTATTGTGTTATTGTTTTCTCTCTCTATCTGTGTTTCTTTGTTGGACTCATTCGCTTCAAACGCATCTATCGCTTCCCCACCTCTTTCTACTACCACTACTCGAATGAGAATGGTGCTGCTTCTGCTCTTGCCTTTGCTGGCCCTTTTCTCAAGAGACACCGTTTCTTCCATTATCTTTTGATTCCTTCTCATCTTATTTCTTCTATTTTATTTTATTTATTTTATTTATTTTTTGTTTTGGTTTTGGTTTTGGTGTTGGTTTTGGTCCACCCTTCTATTGAACACTCCGCCTTATAGGCCTTCCCCATCTTTATTTCTTTCATTCTTGTTCTGTGCTTCTCATTATTATTGCCTTCTCCTTTCTCTCTCTCTCTCTCACCTCTGCATTTCTTGTCCCATTAATTCTTCACCTTCGCATTCTCTCAAACACCATGGCTGTGCAAGCTCAATATCCCTCCAATGTACTCTTTCTAAACTGCAGGTTTGCATCTTCTTTTCCATTTCAATTTTTTCATCCATCCACCTTCTTTCTCATTACTATTATCAATATTCATGTATTTGCAACTTGCAACTTGCAACAGCAAAACCGGAAAAGAACCATATGACTATTCTATGGCAGGGGAACTCCTTGATCATCATAATCAATCTCCTATGTTATTCAACAACGGAGGTAGTTTTTTTCCTTTTTCTTCTCTTCTGTGTAACATGAGTGCATGTAGTTCTTATTAGACTATTGTAGAAGAATCACCAATTTCAATGATTCATGAAACAGGTAGTAATTCTCGAAAGAGAGGAAGAGAAACAACAGCAGCGCCAAACCTTGTCAATTCATTCTCTTTACAATCACAATCTCAATCTCAATCTCCACAGTTCATAGACCTCACTCAACTTCATAATCAAAATGTAGTCTCCACAGGGCTCGGCTTATCCTTTGGTGACCAACAATTACAACAACAACAGCATGGGTGTTACTCCTCTTCTCTCCTATCTCTTTTACCCGATGCTTTCACCTTGCAAATCAAACAACACCATGATCAAATCGACCAATTCCTTCAACTCCAGGTACCTTTTTACAACACTTGTACTGTTAACAATGGAGGTTGTGTTATGATTGAAAAAAGGTTAGTATATCGATATTGTTAATTTAAAAGTAGCGATGCAGGGCGAGCAATTGCGGCGGGCATTAACGGAGAAGAGGAAGAGGCATTATCGGGCGCTGCTGAGGGCAGCGGAGGAATCGGTGTTGCGGCGGCTGAGGGAGAAGGAGGTAGAGGTGGAGAAAGCGACGCGGCGCAACGCGGAGTTGGAGGCACGCGCGGCGCAGCTTGGCGTGGAGACGCAGCTTTGGCAGGCGAAGGCGAAGGCGCAGGAAGCGACTGCGGCATCGTTGCAGGCGCAGCTGCAGCAGGCCATGATGAGCGGCGAGGATGGCGGGGGAGGGGTGTCGTGCGCCGGGGGCGAGGCCGAGGATGCCGAGTCAGCATGTGTTGACCCGGAGCGAGTTGGTCCGAAATGCAGAGGGTGCGCAAAACGCGTGGCTTCAGTGGTGGTTTTGCCGTGTCGCCACCTATGCATCTGCGCTCAGTGCAACACACATTTTCGGGCGTGTCCCGTTTGCCTCACCGTTAAAAATTCAACCGTTCAAGTCCATCTTTCTTAATCTTAGTACCCATTCACATGCCTCTCCTTCGCAACTAAACACACCCAAATCAGTATCGCATTAAACAATAACAGTAATAATAATAATAATAAAAAAAAATCAAATGTTTTTATTTATTTATTTATTTTCTCTCACTAGTGTTTATCTTTTTAATGAATCCAAGGGGGATTTTTTTTTTCTTTCTTTGTTGTTGTACATCACTGAGAAGAGAATTGAGAAGGTTGGGTGACTATTTTTGTTTTTTTATAAATTCTTAACCCTCCTTGAATTTTATATTTCTTCATTGGAGCACAGTAAATTTATAATTGCGTAGGTGATGTACTTGGATGGCCACGTGGTTATTATTATTATTATTTTTTATAAATACAATCCAGTAAATACTTTTATTGGATAAATACTTTAATGTGATGCCTTTCCAAATTCAGAGTGTCTATGTGTTGTTGTCTCCATTTAAATGTCAGAATCTTGCATAATTAGAAAAAGCTTCGTTAATTTGGCATCCATGACACGAATATGATGCTAACTAATTGCACTAGAATTTTTTTCTTTTTTTTTTTTCTGGGGGAGCGTTGAGTTGTGATAATTTGAAATTTGGTTTCATTTGAAGAGTGAAGAACAGTGTCAGGTTCCAAGCACTACATTACAAGGGCACAAAAATTGAATTGAATTATGGGATATGGTTTTCTGGTTGTGGGAAGGGAACGAATTGATTTCTGAACGGACTCAAATGGCTGTCCACATTTCATGGACTCCATTGTCGGGTGGAAAGAGTGCAGTGCACATTAAATATCTTTTTCTCACTTTAAACCTATGGATTTTTCATTTTTCATCTTTCAATTTATAGTTCATGTTTAATTTCTTTATACATAGATATTTTATTTTCAAAACTAAATCACTTTTTTTTTTCTTCAAAACACATTGTTTTACGAAAACTATTTTTATTTCAACTCTTCCACTTTCTCTTCCACTTTCTCCTGCACAACCACCCTGAAATCTTGAATCGCCACATGGGATACGATTCGATACGACCACTTTCTTGTCATGATCTCTGCCAACCATTTTTCTTAACTTTAAATGCATTTTTTTTTTCTGGCATTGTTTCTTGGTATTGTATAAAGAAGTTTTACCCTCACAGTGCATGTAATTTGTATGTACTTTCTCACTCTGTAATTGGTTAAGATCAAAAGTTAATTAATCGGGATAAAACTTTTTTTTTTTAGTTTTAATCAGTGAAATAACATCCAACTTTTTTAAATTTATATTTTTCATTTCCTCAATAGTACAATAATTGCATGAAATATCTCTTCGTTGCATATTAGCCAAAAAATAAATTGGAAAAGTTGAACATGAAAAGGAAATGGCAGAACTGATAGAGTAAGAGACGTGATATTTTAAGATTTGGTTCTTACAAAATAAATGGTGTACTTTGAAGAGAAAAAATATGTAATTTCAAAAGATCAAGCTTACTTTCCAACAGTTTAACGGTCATAAAGCTAACCCTAGTATCACTTGTCGTTTAGTGCACGGAACTGGGCAATTATCGAGATGTTAACTTGAGCAGAAAAGCCCAAAACACGTCATAAAAAGGCCCATGTGAGTTTTGGAGTACTTGTCCAGAAAACATTGACCCCATCGTATCATACATAATTCTTCTCAAATCTCTTTCCAAAAATGTTATCTTTTTTAACACTTAAAGAATGCAGTAAAAAAATAGTGGTTCATGATTCCTTCCACTCACAAATTGATTTCAGATTTAAAATATTTTAAGTCTTTTGCAGTATACAACATGACTAATCCCTGCTTTTCTTCTTTTTTCTTGATTCTTCTACCCAAATCTAACCTTTTAATTAAAGTGAGTTAAAGTAGTGTACACATAAGGACGGAAAGTTCAAGTGATTTTCATGAAATTTTTCTTCATTTTTTTCATCCTCTTTAGCACAAATTATCTAAACTTTACTATTATCTAAGCATTAAGCCAATCCATGTAGTTCAAAGTCAATAGAAAAATGACAAATAAAATCCCTCAGTTTCAACTTCCAAGATTTGAAAAAAAAGAAGAAGCAATCTTAAAATACTATTCGGCCAAACAAGAGAATTTGGACAAGTCTGAGCATCTCTTTTGATGTGAAGTCGTGTATTAAAAACCACTATTTCTATTATTATAAATAAGGGTGGACACACAAAGTTTGAAAGCTTCCCATTTCAAAAATCTTAGTCTTGAAGATGGTGATTAGTATTGTGTAATTAATTATGAAAGATATGGAAGACAAATTGAAAACAAATTGTAAGCCAAAGAGAGAAGAGGGTGGGTGTTATTAATAGAATAGAGTCTAAATTCAAATACGTGTTCGAAAAGAGATTGGATCTTAGGTCTATGTATCTATCCATGGAGCATGTATTTTGTTTTCGCTATTATATGATGATAATACCGAGTGGTTATGGCACTGACTCGTATGGATACTACACAGACACCATTATCAGATTATCACCACATGTGATCACGCTCCACTTTGTCCACGATGCTCCCCCCAAATTAATTATCATTTTTCTCAATTATTGCTGCCCAGATATCATATTATTATAAATCTTTTCAGCATCATTTATACAAAAATCAATATACTACTTTAACGAATGATAAATTTTGACAGAAAGGTTAAAATTTCTTGTTGTGTGATACCTTTTTATTGTTGTTGTTGTGTGAAGAAGATTTGTATCAAACATGTGGTGTGCAAATTAATTACATTGAAACGGAAGAAGGGGAAAAGATTACATCAAGATGGTTTGGTTTCGGTGAGAGTACGTAACATGTAAAATTGTTTGTTGTGAGTGAAAGGTTTAGATATCAAACAAGTTTGTGGTGTCATGAATACGTGGATTGATGCAATGTCATATTCCTAACATTTCATTCAAGAAGATCATGATTTGCTTTTGTAAAATTTAATTGGAGTGATCCGTATTGATGATTGCATTCAAATTAATCTTAACCAGTGAACCTTATTAAAGCCTTGTCAGATTTTTCCTGTGAGTGAATAAATAAATGGCACAGTTTTGTATGATCTAGAAAGTGGGGTATAGATGGATGACAAGAAAAATATGATATTCATAAAAAAAACTATTTCAATAAGGTAAACTCTTCACGGGAGGACTATGCTTAATTAGAGAAATTAAAACATTATTGATATTAATGCATATTAATGCATGATATCAATAATAATTGGGTGTGTAAGTAGAATCTACATAATTCACGTGTTTTTAAAGTTTTGGGCCCGGCTCTGCTCTGATAAAAGACAGGCTGTAAGTCAATCCATTTATTTTTATTTCAGAAAACTTTATGGGTCTCTCATTCTTTCTCTCAAATTTCTCTCTACTATTTATTACCTCTCTAACTCGTTGTTCCCAGTCATTCAAGCAGAGACTAAGACTGAGTTAGATCTTCTATTTTTCTCCTTGTAAGTTGAACTCCGAACTTCTATTTTTCTCTTTTTTCAGACCTTGTGTGTTGGTTCAGTTTTGGGATTTCTTTTAGAACATCATTCTCTTCCCTGTGCCTAATTCTTTTCAGCTCCTTAGCTGTTTCTGGAACAATGGTACTGCTTCCGTAAGGGCTTTCTCGGTGCAAGCTTTTTTTGTTCAGTTTCAAGGTAAGGAAAGCTAAGATTTTTCACGTTTTTTAAGTATCTTGCCTGTTTTTGGTTCTGATTCGTGATTAAAATGTTTGGTTGATGTTTGTGCTTGTATGATAATAAACTAGCTGTGATTTGATGTTGATTTCTGGTTTGCATGTGTGAGCAGAGGAAGGATCTGTTATTTTTTCCCAAGCGAACAACCATCGCCTAAGAAAAAATAGCAGAAAATTCACCCAAGCTCTACTCAAGTTAAAATGTTTGGTTGACGTTTGTGTTTGTATGAGAATGAACTATATTGATTTCTGGTTTGCATGCGTGAGCAGGGAAGAGATCTGCTATTTTCGCCCAAGCTAGCAACCCTCGCCTAAGAAAAAATAGCAAAAAACTCACCCAAGCTCAACTCAAGTTAAAATGTTTGATGTTTGTGTTTGTATGAGAATGAACTGTGATTTGATATTGATTTCTGGTTTGCATGCGTGAGCAGGGAAGAGATCTGCTATTTTCGCCCAAGTGAGCAACCCTCGCCTAAGAAAAAATAGCAGAAAACTCACCCAAGCTCAGCTCAAGTTAAAATATTTGACGTTTGTGTTTGTATGAGAATGAACTAGCTGTGATTTGATATTGATTTCTGGTTTGCATGCGTGAGCAGGGGAGGAATCAGCTATTTTCGCCCAAGCTAGCAACCCTCGCCTAAGCAAAAATAGCAGAAAACTCACTCAAGCTCTGCTCGAGTTATCGCTCAGGTGAGGAGCTTCAGTTTTGAGCGAAGAGCAATCTCGCTCAGGCGAGAAGGTCTCGCTTAAGCGAGAACTCGCAGAAGCTCACAATGCTCACTGCTCGAGCTCTTGTCCAGGCAAGAATACTTAGCTTAAGAGAGGGAACCTCTGTCGCTTAAGCGAAGACTTCTAGCTTGAGCGAAACTGGCGTAAGGATTTATTTTCATTACCTCTTTTTTATGATTGGGTGTTTTACCCCTTAAATTTATGATAAATGATGTTGTGTATGTATTATTTGATATTTTGAACTGAAATTGATGTGCTTGGTATTAAATTGAGAATGGATGTGTGAGAATATGTATATGATATGTGCTTGACGTAATTCCATGAGTCTCTTGGAGAGACTTTATGGTGGGATTATTGTAGTGTATGTAATGAAATAAGGATTCAAGTAAAGTTGCATCCTGACACTCTAATGAATCACTCATACTCATATAGAGTAAACTGGTTCAAGTGGTGAGAGTAGCATGAGGTCTTAGTCTTTGGCATGATAATAGCCTTAGATAATCATGGACTAACCTTGTGCGTGGTAAGGTGAAACTCATTGAGAATGACTCTGCAAAGTAATAAAGACCACCACAAATGCAAACAACTAATAAATCTAATTTCACTATATATATCTAGATACCAATGTATCATTGAGAAAACTATCAATAAGAATAATTAAACTTAAATATATGAATAACTAAACTAAAACAATATTTACGTCTTATAGAGGTAAAAAAACAAAACTATCTATGTTTATTTACATTGTATAAAATACTATATACAGATAAGTTACATTTCAGTGACAATATGAAATATAACTTATGTGTTTAATAAAATAGATCGGATCTATTAATTATTTTAGCTAGATTATTTTGTTTCAATTTTTTTTTTAATTTTAAATTAAATCCAATGTGGTATTGATCTAATAGATCTAACTTAAGATATGTCCTACTTGATATAGTCCGACCCAACATAAAGGGAACCTAATTACATAAACATTTTGCTGACCTATGTTATAGAAAGTTTCTAATTATGTTGTTGCACTTCAAGATCCTCTCATTCGCTCACTGAAATTAAATCCATAACTCTAATTTTCTAACAACTTGCAACCTATTTTTTTGTCTCACCACCGACATTTTATGTTTGTCTGATCAGTCATCATCCCTGGTCCCCAAAGTTACACACTCCAACATCATTTTCAACTTCTCAAGAGTCTTATAGATTTTATTAAAACTATTCACTAATATACATCCATATAATATAATGAAGATCTTAAAATTTAAATTTTAGTGTTATATAAGATTCTAAATTTTAAAATTAAAAAAATAATATTAGTAAAATACTTGTTGAATATAACTAATATTTAAATAATTTTTATTTTTAATAATTAAATTAGATTAATTTTTAAGAAGGTGTGGGAAGAAATGACCATTCACGTACACCACCATTATAGGCTATTTCTTTATGCACCTTCTATTTCCTTCCTGCACACCCCTAACTCAAAGTAAATGACTAAAATACCAATAACTTAAAAGGTATTAAAAATTAAAAATGTAAATATGAGAGTTGTTTTTCCTCTTTAACCTAGCCGTCGCATACTTTGCACCTCCATACACATCAACTTCTGCAACTCCATTTAAAGCTTTTGTGTTTCCATTATGTAAGGCTGCGACAAATTGCATTTCCTCCATTGATGTGTTGTCTATTTCCATTACAGGAGTGTCGTTCTGCAATTCCTTATCTTCGCATCTTCAAGACGTGCACCATTGCTCAAAGCCTGTGAAGAATAATAAGTGGTTTGTTCGAGTCCGACACACATTTTTGGATGTGAAAGATTACTGGATTGGACAATTCACGACTCCTTTATATCCAAAACTGTGTGTCGAGCTCTAGAATCCAGTGTGTATTTCATATCTGAAAACACATTATGGATTGTCTGATCTCATATTTATTTACTATTTGTTTTTACTGCAAATGACATGACGGTCAATGTACAATAATTTTTTTTTTTATAGTGTCTTTGAATTTGCAGCGCATGGTTGATAAAGATTCAGATGGAAGAATCTACAAGGAAGAATCTGAAGAGATAAAGTACAAAATCATACTTTTCAAGTTTGTTCAACATACAAGATGGAGAAGAAAAGTGGAGAAGAAAGGAGAAGATGGAGGTGCAGGGAGATGGGTGCAGGCGCGGCGTGGAGAGAAAGAGAAAAATCAGGGTTTTTAATGCTAGGGGTAAAAGAGGTTTTATGAAAGTTAGGTGTGCAGAAAGAAAGAAGGAGGTGCAGCAAGAAATAGCGTGAAAATCAATGTAAGAGCCCGGTAATTACTTGCTATGGGCTTGGGCCGTTTTACATCCTGCACTCTACACTTTTCCTCGTACACCTTATGTACTTTTATTTTAATTTTGCTTTTTCTTTAACACACATGAAATTGTCAACATATTTTGTAGAGTATATATTTTGGTGATTTTTTTTCCATAATATGTCTTATTTAAATTTTTAAAAATTATGCTGATTTTGCATAATTTCGAAATGTACATTTAAAAATGTCTTTTTCTTCATTGAGACATTTTGATTATTCAGAATTATATACTTTTAATTTTTACTTAAAAGAAGTAACATTTTGAAATTTTGTATGCTCTTTTTATCTCTTAAATCTTTGTATCTTGTTTTTATTCTCTTTCCTATATTCAAATTCGACTCAAATATTCTCCACTTAATTCCGATGAAATTATTATTAATTTTTTTTTAGACTGAGAGGTCAGTTAACTTATCATCGTTAACTTTTCTTTTAATTTAAAGTTGATCTTAGCTTTTTCAGCCAATGTTAATTAAGATTAATGTTGTATCAATATAAGTTAATATGTTAATACTATTTCTTAACTCAAGTCAGAAGTTTGTCAACGTAAATAATGTTTTTCAACTAATATCAAACATCATTTCTTTTATTGACAAAAACTTTTGAATTGTTTCAGTGTATTTTAGCTACAGTATTTTTTTCTTCTAATATTGACTACAATTATCTTTTGGCCAACATAAATTAAGGTTATTTCTCAACTATTTTCATTATAGTTTTCTATATTAACATTTAAAGAACTATAATTTGATTAATGTCAACCAAGTTTTTTTTATCAATGTCTCTTAAAATATTTTTTTGTTTTATCAGTCAAGTTTTTTTGAGTTGACGTTTTGACAGAAATATTTTAATTTGTGATTATTTTTTTTATTGATGTGGATTAAAGTTATTTCTCAATCAGAGGAGTTTTCTTTTACTGATATTTGTTGGATTAGTTTTCAATCGTAATGACTATAGTTTGATTTTTTTTTTCTATCTAACTTAAATAAATATTTTTCTCTTACTCGAGAAACATCGCCTTGAAATAGGACTTAGTCATATATTTTTAAATACTCATTCAATCCATTTTCTGAAGACAAGACTAATAATGTGTTTGGTTCGGTTTCAATTTGACGTATAATTGATTTTAAATAAAAAATTGATGTTAAATTAACTAAAAAATTTAGTTCAATAAAAACAACTAATATTTGATTTTACATAAAAGAAATCTATTCGATCTTTGGGAAGGCGTTACCAAATACACGCTAACTTCATAAAGAGATATTTGTTAATTTTACTTTGAGACAATAACTCAACGCGTAGTGGCAAAACCAAACAAAGGAACCGCAAAACATTCTTCAATGTATTGAAATTGAAATCATATCATGGACTCAAACTTTTCACAAGCATTCTTAAAGTGTTTAAACAAACTACAATGAACTTATTTTTGATAGGTTAGATTTAACTCACTTCCAACTTATTTAACTCACAAATTAATCGAACAAAGTTCAAGTTAATATATATTAAAAAATACACCTTTTACATATTCCAAGTACAATAAATACGTTTTTATACTTTCATATATGCATCAACATTCATTATTATGTTTTCCACCTAGGAACAACTTTGTGCCCATGGCTTTCTCTTCAATTTGAAAATGGTTTTGGGATCCAATTCTGTAGAATAGTAAGTGTTGTGCTTTGGTTGTTGTCACACATGATATGAACAAGCACAATAAAATACAACGTAAAGTCTACAAGAACACCAAAAGGGAAGACAGGACTTAAAGTGGATACTCATTAGCTTTAATTGTTTTGCCTTTAACCGTTAATGATCTTTCAGTGCTACAAACTTTATAATAAATAATTTTTCTACATTAACTCAATTCAGTGCCGCTCTTTAATCATGGAAGAATCTAACAACATATTTTAATATAACAAAGTTTTATTTAAAACCTTTCTTCATATTCATCATTTCTAAACTTTTCATTGTGAGAAAAGTGTTCCTAATACGTTTAGGTTTAGTTTTTGTACTGTATGGTCCATCGATAGATCAGTCTAACGGACCAAGGTCAAGCGGTGGTCCATTGGCAGATCAGTCAAACATATCAAGGTCAAGCGGTCGCAGGCCGCCCGCTACAGGTGAACCTCACATTGGACGCTGAAACGACTGTTCCATCGGAGTCTCAGTTCTGAACACACTAAATCGGTTAACCCGTCGGTCAGACGGATTAAACACTCCCTCCGCTTTCATCTCCAATTGTACTTTGTCTCCACTTTTATGGAGACCCTTACCTATAAGGACACCCGTCAGGCCGAACGACGGCCAAACCAAAACCTGAATCAATCAATTAGACATTAATTAAGATAAAACAAGTCAGTAATCAAAATTAAAAAGCAATTGGATTATGATTAAGGAACCTTAATCATAGATCCACACCGGAAATTATAAATGGGGGTCTAAGATAAGTTGATGATAATTTTTAATTCGCATTTATTACAACAGTTATAATTATGTACCGATCGATCTCGTCCATCTGACCAATCAAATGAGAAGGAAGACTATTGAACGGAGGATTCAAGTTAAAAAGAATACATAAAAAGAATTAAAAAGTAACTTAAGTATTGACAGTAGATACTTGGCTATTACACCCCGAAACGGTTTCTATAACAACTTTTTTTTGCCCAATTAGTTAACCACATAACCTTAAAATTAACCCATCTGGTTTTTATATTGGTCTTCCTTTACTTCTAGCAGTGTGAAGAAGAATCCCGATTTTAGAATCTCTATTTAAATCTCTTCTTTTGTTGGTATTTGGTTTGTCTTGATGCGTGATGTAAACACGCACACTTTACATTAACTCCCAAAAATGAAGTATGAGTATATAGTTTGTTCCAACACATGTTGCATCAATAATTGGGAAGTGATAAGAAACTAGGAGCAGTGTACACTGTCCTAGAATGTTCACCGACCCAGGTGAATGGACTAAATATAGCATCTTTACAAAGTAGCTTTAGGTTTTCCTTTTCTGTTGTAGTCTGCATTTTTTTTTATATTATAAGTATTTATTATATTCAAGAAACATTTATTTCAATAAACTTATTTACTAGTTGTTCTCCATACTGACCACACAATAAAATAAAATAATTAATTTAATGAAATGCACTTTTTTTCTCACACTAGTCACCTGACTATTTTATAATGTTTACCCATATTTGGTTTCTATATTTTAATATTTATTTGGTCCTCGAATTCATTTACTCGAATTTATACTTCGTAAACTCTGGATGGTTTGAATTAATTTATTTTGCTGTATAAGAAACAATGACGATGAATATTAGTAGTTGAATATTCCATACGGAGTTAAAATATAATACATTATTAACAACTAATTTTATATAATTATCAAAATAAATTAATCACTAAATATTAACTACCAAATTTTTATTTTTAAATTAATTTGATTAATTAACGAACAATTTAACGATGAATTATAATAATTTTTTCTTTCATTGATATTTATATTTTTTATCTGTACTTTTTTATCCTTTTGTATTGTTTATGAAACCATTCAGCGTTGAATACGTGGTCGAAACTCGCCCTCAATGGTTGCTCTGTAATTTTCATTGATTAAAATTTATATTGAACACCTTCAATCAATCACAGAATTTCAATTTTATAACTGTTTGGTCTGGTCTTATAGGGTTGCTAAGTCTTTCTTTTGTTTGCTTCTGTGTAGACTACTGTTCATGGAAGAAGAAATGGAGAAGGAAGAAAATTGTGCCCAATTTTAATATTTTATCTTTAACTCCGATATTTTGATCTATTAAATTTTTTATTAATAATTTTAATAAATATATTAAATTTAACATTTAATCTGACTAAAACAAAAATAAATCATGTCCACAAATAAAGATGAAATAAAATAATACAATTCTTAAAAAAAAAAAAGACTTGAAAACCAAAATTATAGATAACAACTAAAAAACGTTAACATTACAATTTAGCTTTTAATGTGTAAAATAGTAATGAATTAATTAGAAATATAATCTTGAAAATAACTATAATAAAAACTAATGTTTTTTCGTAGTTTTCAAGTAAAAGATAATAAAAAAAAGTATTTAGGCTATTACGCATAATATGATTTCTTTTCGTAATACGTTAAACATGTTTTTTCAGCTGACATTTGGTGAAAAGATTCGAAAGGTAAAATCGAAATAAAATTGAACTTATTAAGCAATACAACTGATACTTTTTTTTCTTTTTTTTTTTTTGAGTGAGTTTTATTAAATCACATTATTTTAAAGTACTTTTATAGTTTTTGTTTGAACAAAAGAATCTTACAAAACTTTTATTTTTATAATTTTTAAATTTAAAGTAAAATTTTCATTTTGTATCATGATATTTTGTATAATAGATATAGTTCTGATATTAATCTTTGTCACATCATACTATCTGATATTAATTTTATTAAATCTAAACATTAAATTTATGAACTTGTGACAAATCTCTATTAACGATATTTTCTAAATTCAAGACTTTAATCATAAAAATATATTTAATTAAAACATATTAATCTACACGTAAATCTAAGGTTTTGAATTTTAATAAAACTATAAGTTACAAAATCAAAACTTTAAAGTATAAATAAAAATTATTAAAAATATATTATATAAAGCATTTTATGAAAGTATTTATAAAAAGTAAAATAATGTGACAGTAAAAATTAATAAAATAAAGTAAAAAGTTCATAATGTCAACTTTAACCATAGTTTATCACGCCTTGTCACTCAATCAAATAAATAGTATTATTTCAAAATGATATTTTTTCTTTTCTTCATTCACAGTGAAAGAAAAAAAAAACATAAGGCACAGTAACAAAGGACTTAAAAACGAAAGTTTAGCAAAGGTAAAGAAAAAAAAAGGGGGAATAGATGCAGTGAAATCAGCAAGTCAAGTGGTGAATGATGAGGGTACAAAAGTGTGGTGCGTAGCAGAGGATTATAGCCAGTGTCATAGTTTCTGATTTGTGAAGAATCAGGGATCGGGAAAGAAGTAACGAGGGAAAAGTTACGTGTGAGCATTGGAGGCACGTGGCGGAAAATGAATTGTGATGTGCGGCAGGATGGCCACGTGGTGCACACGTGTTGAAAGTGAGGAGCGGTGAATGATGGGTGTGGAAGGGTGAGAGGGGAACACTGAACAGTGGTGATTGAGAAAATGAGGTGTGTTCAGTTGATGACTCCATTGGGCATATAATAATGGTAAACAACAAATCCCGAAAAGGGCATAGAAACCATTTTAAAAAGGAGCCACGCCATCATATGATTACGCTGTCAGTGTTGGTGGGCCCATAGGGCTTCGAGGTTAGCGAAATTGGGCCCACTTTGATTTACGGAACGAAACGACGAAAGAATCTATAGAAAAGCAGTAGTGACGTTGGAGAAACTGAAGTGAAAAGCAAGGTTCAGAGAAAACGCGGAACCGTGGGTTTGGGTTTGGTTTTGGTTTTGGTTTTGAGAGAGTTTTGGTGTTCTGATTTCCAAAGTGAACGTACACTTGGGCAGTTTGGTGGTTTTGGATTCCACACTCTTCCTCATGGCGCGTGTCTTCCACCACTTCTCTGTCCCTTTGTAAATTTGCACCAATTTGAGAATTATTTACACAACCTAGAAAAAAAAAATGCAGTTACATGTGGGAGTTCGAGCATTGACATTGTCGAAGAAAGTTCAACTTCAACATTGCCGCTGAGAAACCTGTAGAACTGACAGCTGTTAGAAGAAGACGATCATTGATATTTTAAGAATTTAATAATTACTATTACTATGGTGTAACGAAGATAAAAAGAATGAACTGGTGTCCTTGGTATACTTTGGTCTTGTCTAAATATAAAGAATGAGAATAGAAAAATAACAATACTTTATTAAATTATTTGATGTGAGCACATTGATTAATTAAAGTCTTCAGTTATTATAAATTGAATTTTATGTAAAACTTATTATTTATCTTCAACATATTAATTTGATATTGTAATGTTAGATCATGATGATTTTTTAAAGAATAAATATGTTTACAATTTGTTAATTTTAATGTGAAATTAAAATTGATTCATGATATTTTTATCTAAAATTTAAAAGCTAAATGGACAAATTCAATAATTTTTTTAAATTTTATTTATTAAATAATAGTGTTCAAACTTACGTTTGAGATATAAAAACTTAAATGTTAATTAAAATTACGTAAAAATATAATAATTAGAATTAGAAGAATTATATTTACTTATTTTATTTTTAAAATTCAATGATTAAACTAAATTTGAGATAAAAGCATATTATTTTAATTTTACATCAAAATTGTCTGAAAGCATGTTTATCTATTTTTAAAATACATCATAGATAAAAATATTGTATATAGAGACAAAAGAATTCCCCATTGTATCTTTCCTTAAATAGTAATTGTATACATTATTTTCGGGATGAGATAATTTACTTAAAGTTGTCGGGAGGTATGGATTAATACAGATTAATACACAATCAATAGTTAAATTTTCCCCGAGAAATTAAGTAATTAAATCTTGACTAATATATTATTTGAAAAGTTAAATAAAATTTTTAAACTGCGTTTAATTTTTTTTTTCAGTCAAAGGAAGAGGCTCAAACTCCCAAAACATATGAAATTTCAAATTTGTTATGGTCAACCGTGCTAAGCGCGATTTAAATATGGTAGGTTTAGTTTTTGAAAAACATCACACAAAAAAAAAAAAAAACAATTCGTATGTTTAAAATAGTGGGAAATTGAAAATATTGAGTGCTCTGGGTGACCGTTAATGTCAAGTGTTGAATTATGTGAAACTTGGAAAAAGTCAGGAACAATTAAATGTGTTTTTGCAAGTTAGAGAAAAACAAGTCAACTTTAGCATGGGCTAAGTAATCACCCCGTTGATATGTTTTATTTACAATATGTGAGAAACAATTATAATATATCAATAAAAGTTGTATGCAGTTAGAGAAATAAAGCTCTGAAGTGAAGTCGTAACAAATTAAAAGAATAGGTAAAGTCGTATTTACGTATGTAACCTCTACATTGTCAAGTATTGTATGCAATTAGAGAAATAAAGCTGCAAATTGGGCTTTACATAAATAAATTTAACCTATATATTAAGAAATACTAAAGCCTAATACGTTCTACTAGGTACTATGAACTTTAGAAAAATACGATTTAATCTTTTATTATGAATTTAATTTAAGTTCTCTGGTACGTGTTAATTATATTGGTTATCTTTTTATGTTTAAATAATGCATTAATTCATTAAATGACATAAAATAAATAATATAAGGCTCAAACATAACACTAAGTTCACTAGATTGTAGTTGAAAAGAGAGATCAAGAAAATTATTTATCCTATATAAATATATCACTCAAACATTAGAGATAATATTTGAGTGATAGAGCGTTGGACATTTAAACGTGACTAAGATGGTCACATGTGTCTTAAACATAGAATTTGAGATATATTTTGAACACATAAGTGTTGGGTTATGTGCTTAAGTTATCAAAGGATGACACATAAAGGATGATGTTTTGGGTTACATTGTTGAAGGTATTGCTCATGCGAGATGGTTGAATATTTCTTAAATTGAAGATGCTACTCAAACAAGTGAGACTCACTCAAATGTAGATATGTTGAAACACAATGATTTTGTTGATGATGTTACGATAGAGTTGATGTTGTTTATTCATGTTGTGATTATTTTGTCATACATATTTATGACGATAATATAATATAAAAAAGTGTAATATGTTATATGTGTTCTAAAGAGATATATAATTGATGTTAAGACTAGAGATGTAATGAATGGATGACATATGTCCTTTTTGAGTGGTCGTATGTGATAGATATTGTTATATTACTGATGACAAACACTCTAGCAGTGGCCAAACACATAAAAGGAATATTAGACTTCATCAAAGATAGCTGAGTCCAACCTCTTATTTTTTTTGGGTTAGTGATTTATTATAACTAGTATAATATGTTTGTTTGTGCCTTGTATAATAGGTCAATTAGTATAAAGTTTTCTTTGAGCCTTGAGTAATACTGTAGGGTTTATGGGCTTATAGTTTGCAATAAATAAGGCGCTTTTCAGGGTTGATCCTAAACCCTAAATCACAAGTCAACTCTCATTCACGCTTAGCTTACTATCCAAGAGTGAGGATATGTTGGTCTCTACTCCCTTCGTGCATGAGACACATGTTATTGCTACTTGGCAAGACACGTTTGGCATATGTGTCTCCCTTGGTTCCCAGGTTAGAGAAAATTAGGATTTTGGTCTCTTTTTTTGTGAGACACCTTTAGAGTTTCTTAGGTTATAATATAAGTCATCTCACAATATAAAAACTATTTTGAGATTAGTAAATAAATGTTGTCAAATTTATGTTATTACTTGTCTCTAAACTCACTTAGGCTAGAGTACTTCTTCTAGGTTTTCTCTAACCACCATTTCTCTTGAGTTGACCCAACCTCTTTTGAGAGCACCAAACACCGACTCACCAACATCATAGTCGAGCTATTTCATCCATTTTCATAAAGCTTCCACACCCACCATAACTTTTACTCCTTGTTTGGAACTTACGACTTGGAGGAGGAGTAATCAATTACTTATATACATGTTTATGTTTTGATTTATATGTATATAATGTTTGATCTGGGTAGTTTTGATTGGATGGTTCCATTACCCTTCATAGGTGATGCATGATACCTAGGGAGGTGACAAACCCTATGTGATGATGATAAATTTGAAAATCACACTAAGAGATTTATCAATTGTATTATTGTTTAATTAAGTAGATCGTGAAGTCATGAGAAGTTGAAAAAAACTTACATTTGATTTAGTAACAAATGTGTCATATCATATGTTTAAGATACGTCAGATATTAGCATTTAATAATAATTATATATAATGATTTTTACAAGTTTTATAAAAGACATTTTGCAATTAGTCTTTGATGATGTTTAGTTAAATGTGTGTTTACTTAATATCACATGCTTATGATATTGAAATATAAATCATGAACTAAACATGATAACAATATATGAATAATAATTACACATGATAATGAAAAGGATGATATATGATGATAATACATACATGATAATATTCATATTTGTTTACATTATCTTACTTATATATATATATATATATATATATATATATATATATATATATATATATATATATATATGTGTGTGTGTGTGTTAACAAGCCTCAGAGTTTCAATTGTTGATCATATGAAAATATGTGTCAACGAGCGGTCAATCGCCTAAGTGGTGCCAAATGGACCCTACGTTGGCCCTCAGGGTCCCAATTGTTGATCATATGAAAATGTGTCAATGAGTGGTCAACCGTCTCAGTGGTGTCGAGCGGATTGTACGTCGACCCTTAGGGTCTCAATTGTTGATCATATGAAAATATGTGTCAACAAGTAGCCAATCAGCTTAGTTGCGCCAAGCGAACAATATGTCGATCAAGTTGTGATGTTGGATATATATATATATATATATATATATATATATATATATATATATATATATATATATGTATGTATGTAAATATGTGTCAGAGAAACAACACTAGACATTTATCGAACAAGGTTGTGCAACCATCAATGTCGAATGGTTATTAAGATAAACAAGTTAGTTGGTGGTTAAGGATCAACAAGTCAGTAATCAAATTTTAAAAGTAATTAGGCCTTGATTAGACCAAATAGAAAACTATAAATATAGGTCAAAGATAAGGTTATTGAGACTTTTCTTCTGCATTTATTACAACATGATTTGATATTACCGATCAAATTATTACTGACTTAAATATCAAAATCTTTTCAGTAAATACACTAATCGACATAAACACTTAAAAAAAAAAAAAACTCGAACGAATGAACGAAACGTGAAATCAAAGACTGAGCAAATTATTTAAATACAAATTATTTAGCTCCCTACACATATATGAGCAAATATAAACCCGTAAATGAAAATCTCCTTATTCAGAAAATTGTGAATTAAGTAAAAAGTGACAGCAAACTTGTATTCTTACAAGCAATTTGAAGAATAAATATGTAGCAATTTTGTATTAATATGAAAGACATTTTTGTAAAAATAATATAAAGTAGTTAACAAAATTAACATTTTCAATTAATTTAACTAATTTAAGATGTGAATAAATCAGAAGAAGTCTTTGAAAGAGGGAGAAAGTATTAACCGTGTCTTCATGTATAATTGAGCTAGAAATTCAATGCGCTCTGAACGCCAGAGGCAGGTAGCCCGTGGTCCCATTAATTAACTCTTGGAAAAACCAGAGTAAGAAAGCAGGACATGGTCACATATAAAAGGTTTTTGTCCTTATTTATTTATTGTTTTAAGAGTTTGGTACAGTATCTTTAATTTTGTACTTATTTATTATTAATATAAATACTTATAATTTTTCAAGAATAAAATAAACTAAAGTTTAATAACCAAATACATAGACAAATTGTACAGAATTATTTTAAATTTAATTAGAAAGCTTCAAATCTTAAAATATATTACAATTTATTGAACTATAAAATACATATATAGGCGTTGAGAGTTACCGTTACTCTTACGCGCAGTGCGCGAGTTTGGGCCCTAGAGCTTACTTACACCCCACCACAATTTGCAAGCAAGAAGAGAGGGACATGTGAGGTTTGGTCCAAACTGGGTCCCACCACTTCTCACAGCCCAAACAAACTGTTAAAGATCTCCTCCATTTCCGCTTCAAACCCTCACATTTTGTTCAAATTACAAAAATGCCACACCATCATCGTCCACCTCTCCCACACTCAATGGCATGCCTGTAATTTTGGCTGCCCCTGGAATTAATAAGAATAACCAAACTTTTTAAAAGCTAGATGCAGGTATTTGGGCCAATGGATGCACCCAGACGGGTTAGTTTTTGTAATTGCAAGTTATAACCTGTTACCTGCCTCTCTTTATTATTGCCCTCTCGTTTCCGCATTCAACGACCAAAACAAAAACAATTTCACCTACCACTTTATAAAACCCTTCCTTTCTCCTTTCCCCCAATCACTCTCTGTTCATTTTGTTCCTTCATTCCTTCCACGAACCAAACCCAGGGAAACACTTTTCCTTTCAGTTTCCGAAGACAAACAAACACTGAAAACAAATCATGGCCGGTTCTTCCAAGAGACATTGTTTCTCCGATGAGGATGGTTGGATTGCTCCCACGGACCCTGGCTTTTCTGGGCACAACTACTCCCATCACAACCAACACGGTTTTGTTTCTAGAACATTGGGTTTTGGCACTTTCTACAACAGAGGGTTCAGGAGCCCCTCTATTCTTTCGCCAAGATCTGGGAGATTTTATGATGCCAGATTCGAAGATCACCAACCGCACTTTCTTGAAGCTTGTTTTCTTTGCAAGAAGCCACTCGGGGATCGTGACATCTTCATGTACAGGTTAATTTTACAGATTTCATCTTCTTGCACCTTCGATTACTAATATATATTACATTCCTCAATCAATTCCCTTTTAGATAAATTAGATTCCTTCGGCCTTCCAGTTTTTACTATGATTCTTAATCTAAATCTTTCTTTCTCTATCTCTTCATTCCTGAGAAATTATTACATGTTTCTTGTTCTCAACAGTCTGTTGCTATGGTTAATTGAGTGATTTGCAATTGCAGTGTCATGAATTTATGGTAAATTGGAAATCTTGATTGCATGTCTTGAAACTTGCGATGCTGGGATATCTTGATAATTTATATTTTTGTTAGAATTTGTACCCTAAGCGTTTTTCCATGTCAGGATCTAATAAAAAGAAGTTTTTTCCTTTTTTCTTTTCTTTCTTCAATGCTTTTGATTAGGTTTGATTTCGATTTGGTAATTTAATTGTGGTTTTCATCTGAATGTGAATTTGAATATTGTTGGATCTCTATGACATGGCTCTGACGGTGTGTGAATTATTTGTACTGCAGAGGGGACACGCCTTTTTGTAGCGAAGAGTGTAGACACGAGCAAATAGAGAGAGACGAAGCCAAGGAGAAGAACAAGAACATTTCTTCTATAAAGGCTTTGAGAAAAAAAGAGCAAAGAAAATCTGTCTCCCCAAACAAGGCCCAGAATTACTCGTTTCGTGCAGGGACGGTTGCTGCCGCTTAGATGAAACTTGTATGCTAATAGAATACAAAGAAAAAAAAAACAGTTAAACCGCTTCAGAGTTCTCTAAAAAGAAAGGAAAAGAAAAAAACAATGAAGAGAAGGAAAGTAGAAGTGAAGTTCGGAGTTTGCTTTCTTTCCATGAAAAAGGGTCAAGAGAGAAGAGATCCTCCTCTGAAAGGATTTTTTGTTCATGAAGCTGTATATGGTAATACGTATAGAGAAGCTAGTTGCGTGTTGGATCCTCTCTACCAAATGACTCATTTTTCAGGATTCTTATTTTTTAAAATATTATATATATATATATATATATATATATATATATATATATATATATATATATATAAAGCTATTAGATATAGTATCCTATGTGATGTGGTGGTGTCAAACAGTTTCGAAGTTTTAACGAAGAAACTTAATTGCTACCACATGTATTTCTATAACTTGTTATACTGTTTTCACCTTTTTAAGTGAACATTAAATAAGAATCCATGAAAGGAGAGTTATATCTGCTGTATCTGTGGCCTGCGAAGAATTTGGGATAGTGGAATTTTGAGGTCTGAAACACACTACCATGTTATTGATACTTTACAGAAGAAAAAAATAAAATTTTGGAAAAAAAGAAAAGAAAAGAAAAACCTGCTACCGACCTATGATTTCGTTTAGTTATTAATGATAATTAGGTTTTAAAAATTTTTCCTTATGACTTTAGTTCATATTTTTTAAAATTATTGATCTTAGTTTATTTATACTTATAGAAAAATTCAAAGTCCTCTCTCCCTCCCTCTCCTTTCCTATTTATTAGTTTTTCACAAGCATTTTGCTATTTTTAGATACTTTCTGAACTGGTTGGTATATGCGTTTCTTTAGCTTTTATTACTACTGGTGATCGTTGGTGTATATGTTGTATATATTCGCCATTACAACTATTTTTATATGTGAATTTGGTTTCTTTTATATTACAAAAGTAAGAAAAAAAATATGAGGAAAATTTGATTTTTATAAATATTTTTCATCAAGAAAAGAAGTATGAGATAGTTTTTTTAATCTAAAATTAAATTTGATTTTAAAAATATGTAAATAAATAAATAAATAAATGATGTAAGATATAAAAAATAATAAATACTAATTAAATACTAAAATGGAAACGGTATATTTAAAACAAAGCATGTTTGATTTAGCGATTTTTATAATTTATAATAGAAGTCCTTGTATTGTATTAAACTTGTTCCAAATTTAAGTAATAAGTTTCAATTAAATTTTATTAATATTAACATATTAATTTAAAAATCATTATATTTTAGTGATTTTATAATAATTAAAACATATTTTAAAATTATTGTATTGTAAGCTAGGACATTAAATTGATTAGCTTATTACTTTAGAAAATTATCATATACCAGTCAACTGATGAGAAAGAGCGTTGTAAACATAATTGATCCATATTTATGATATAGTAGAACCTTTTCTATTCTATTGTTTTTTTCTTAATTTTTTATGAGTTTATTTTAAGAAGGCGAAATATGTGTCAAGTTTAATTATTTTATTCTTATTTCAAAGTAAAAATTTACGGGTCTTTCTTCTTTCACTTCCCTTTTTTCCAGATTCAGAATGCAAAAAGATTTCCGAAACAGTGAGGGTAGTTTGGAAATTCCATATTTTTGAACGTACAGGCAGAAAAATGTGGGGTGCAGGAAGAACCATCCAAATTATTTAACAACAATAATACCATTTAGTAGCAGCCCATTCCAAATTCATCCTCTATCTTGTTTATAATTTTCTACACATAATAGTGAAACTTAAATTAGGAGAATTTATAATTCATTGTATAACTTATTTCATTTAATTTTAATAAATAGTAAAACATAAAATTAATGTATAGATGAAAAAAATTTAAGATATTTTTTATATTTCTTCTCTTATTTCTTCTCTTCACCTATGATGTTTATTTTCTATTAGTAAAATACAAACTTGTGGTTAAAAACAAAAAAAAAAGTTAAACATAAAAGTATTATTTTTACTCATTCTCACATGTCACCATTCATTAAGAAAAAAAATATAATTATCTATTCACACAAAAAAATATTTTATATCTGTAAAAAATATTTTAAATATAAAGATTTAAATATCTTGTCTTGTTTTTTAAGTTTTTGACACTCTAACTAGTTGAAGTGTAAAAGTATTTATTTTTTGTAAGGAAATTCTTTCTAGGAATTTAAGATGGAGTCTTAAATATTACATGTATTTTTATAGCGATTTTATAACTGTGACTTATTTTTGGTAATTTTTCCTTTATGCAAGCATGTCTCTCCAGCTTTTGGTTATGATTCAACTAGTAATTAATGAAATTAAAGAATTTAAAGAAACGACAATCCTTTTTGTTATAAAAAGAAGTACAAAAATTATGCAATTCAAACTGATCATTAAATACGCATAAATCAAAACTATATCTTTTGATTCGAAAAGCATTTAAAATTATACAAGGCCAAATATATTTTTAGATTATATGATTTAGAAATATATTAACACAATATTTTTTTACAGATTACACACTTTAAGATACATCTCCAAAATTATAGAATACACTATTTAAACTGTATTTATAAATCATCTAATTTAAAAAATATTTTTCAAAATTTACAATTTGATAATATAATTCATACATAATTTAAACTTTTCCAACGAAGAATGCGAAAGAAAGATTGGGCTTAAAGGAAGAAAAACTCTAGAATTTAGATATCACTATTTGATGATTTGATTTTCATTATTTCTGACTTCAGATGTCAGCATAGGCAGATCAAGCCACCTGGCAATTAATTGCATACTTGAAGGGCAAGTGTGTCACACCGAAGGACGACCGCATTGCAAAGCGTATTAGTAAAATGAAAATTAATGCTATAATATTTTTTTTAACATTATTAGTTAAAGTTGCTTAATGATGAAGGGAAACATTAACCAACAACTATAATTTTAATGACGTTCACTATTAATAAAAGATTTCGAATAAAATTGATAGTTTTCGAATAAAAGATATGCTACACTCCTACTAAACAGCCACGTTGTTGCACACGTGACCTCACGTGAGGGGTTTTGTACACGGTCAACTCTTACGATTGAAAAATCGTGTATAGTAGTAACTTTTGGTTTACACGCTAATCTTAATTTTATGCCATGCGATCGATTTTTCTGGGAGTACCTTTCAGAGCAAGGATAGTAGTAATATTAGTAGCATTTTCATTTCATTTTATATTTATATATATTTTTGGGGCCAAAGCGACAACAACGTGACCTTCAAGTTCCGAATCACTCATTCCGTGAGCCGTTTTTCCATCCTCTTTTCCTTCTCATCGCCACCGTCATTCGTCGTGTTTTCGTCTCTGTAACCGCCGCGATCGTCTTCGTCGTGCGGTGTATATGATCACTCCGCCAAGAGATGCTAGAGGATCAGGTGGCGTACCTCTTACAGAGGTACCTTGGCAATTATGTGAGAGGTCTCAACAAAGAAGCTCTCAAGATCAGTGTCTGGAAAGGTTCTCAAAATCTTAACTAACTATTCTTTTTTATTTATTCATTTCATTTTCTTAATCACTTTCTTTACTTTCTATTTAGCTATTTCTTATTTACACTTGATTTCTAGTTGAGATTAGAGTAAGGCTACGAGTTTGTGTTGAATTAAATTTGTCGAATTGAAATTCAAGTGTTCAATCTGCTGGCAGTGCTAGAGCTACCGTAGCGAGTGTGCGTGTGTCGTTAGAGTAGCTAATTTTGTTTGAACTTATTGTTTTCGGTGGTTGTGAAACTTCTGCATTGAACTAATCAACGTAGTTAAACTTCTGCATTGAACTAATCAACGTAGTTATTTGGGCGTTAATATTTGTCGAATTGGATATACTAAGTGTTCAATCCGTTGGTCCTGCCAGGGCTACCGTTTCGATTTTTCGCGAGTGATTTGACTAGCAAATTGTGTTTGGAACTGTTGTTTTTGGTGATTGTGAAACTTCTGCATTGTTCCGATCAATGTGGATACTATTTTCGGCGTTTATGTTTGTCGAATTGAATTTCAAGTGTTTAATTTGTTGGTCGTGTCAGAAGAACTATAGCGAGTATGAGCTGGTGGTTCGAGTTGCAAATTGTGCCTGCAACTGTTGTTTTTAATCATTGTAAATTTTCTGCCTAGTTCTCCAATCACTGTAGCTTTGAATGAGAGTGGGAAAAGGCACCGGGTAAAATGATTCTATTATCAACAATTGGCATTTGGCTATATTGAATTTTTTATGTTTCTATTTTTTTTCCTCTTTCCCAAAATGTGTTGGAGAATCAAATGCATAATTTGTTCTAGCTGTCCTAGCGGTGTTCTAATCAATGTGCATTTGTTCGTGAGGTCCATCTGTGCAAACAGATATGCATCTTAGTTACTAATAATCATTATTGGAAGATTGTGGGTACGTTTGAGAGCATGGTTTTGGAGGGGAAGGAAAACGAAGACAAATTTCTTATTTTTAAACGAAGAGAATTATATCATATTTACACAAATAAACTAAATATTACGACATCCAACCTAATCTATCATTTTATTTCTTTCATAAAAAAAAAAAAATCAAATTAGAGGATATTTTTTTGAAATGAAAAATTTATTCTTTCTTCCTTTTTCCTTTCAGAATTCAACTCCCAAACATATCCTTATCGAGTTTATGGATGTAGAGTTGTTCGCTTTTACTTTTTATCTTCCTCATTAATTTATCTGAAATACCTACATATGAAACAGGCGATGTAGAGCTGAAGAATATGCAGCTGAAGCCTGAGGCTCTGAATGCTTTAAAGCTTCCAGTGAAGGTTAAGGCAGGTTTTCTAGGATCAGTGAAACTTCAGGTTGGTGGGGGATCAACTGCTTTCTCAGAATTTAGAAATATAATGTTGAATATATATATATATATATATATATATATATATATATATTTTTTTTTTTTTTTTTTTTTTTTTTTTATATATATATATATATTTATATTTTTTTTTTTTTTTTTTTTTTTTTTATATTATATTT
>Ga0214544_1000106_pt1:0-80000 | contig 114042 bp, 83 predicted proteins | sample CNSS3metaG_FD_160074 | JGI IMG/M metagenome (GOLD analysis project Ga0214544, IMG submission 160074) | Root nodule microbial communities from cowpea collected in UCLA plant growth center, Los Angeles, California, USA - CNSS3 | ecosystem: Host-associated > Plants > Roots > Nodule...
AAAACAGGCTTTCCCGTAGATAGGTTGTTAATTTACTCTCCCTTCCATCAGTCAGTCCCTATAGAAAAGAGATAGGAAAAGTAATTTAGACACTTCGCGAAGGAGGAGAGGATTGACTTGCTTTTCACCTACTTTGGTGAAGTTCAAGCACTTTGCTTTTCGATTGTATACCAGAGAAATCTCCATCTTTTTGATTAATGATTGAGTGAGAACACAAAGAGTAAAGCCTAGATTGACCACTTCACTTAGCGTACTTAAATCTCTCGATATCATATTCATTCCACAGTCATTCATCCCTACGATCCTCCTGCGAATTCCCAAGCCTTCTTTGATTTAAGTGTGCACACTTTTTGTACAGATAGGGACCTAATCCGAAGCAGAATAAGTGAGGTTAGCCAAGCAGACTTTCCCTTTATAGTGCTTATTGAGTCAGTGATAAAGACTTAACTAGTATATTTGAAAGAATGGAATCGCTGAAAAGGACTCGAAAGAATGAATTGACCTCCGTCCTTCTCCCCCAATCATAATCCTCTGTGAATGCTACTGCTTGTCTTAATGGCAAAGACCTGCTAGTCGGCTCTTTTTGGGGCATTCTTTGGTGCTTGATTTGAGCCTCTAGTCATCCCTTTTCTACCTACTCTATTCTCTTAAAGGCTAGAGGCAAGGCTCAACATAGTAAGTTGGCACTTCACTCCCGACCAAAAGAAAATGAACCTGATGCACTCTTGCATGGGGGTAAAGCTGCAGGACGGAGATGACTTCTAGCTAATGGCTAATGGGAGGTAAGCAAGAAAAAGCAAGTCAGCGTGGTTGGGTATTCATGGTAGCGATAAGCCGTGATAGGTGTAAGACAAATCGCGCATTAAGGCAAGCAGTATCTAAGAGGTGAGGATAGCAGAAGACGGTCTTCCTATGATAAACAAAAAAAAGGTAGTCCTTTTTTTTGATTGTGCAGATCAAGTATCCGAATGCTCGAGCAGGTAGAGAAGTTCATTTAGACTTACGATATACTTTTACACGGCCCACCTAGTTGGACCGGAATGGACTTCTTTCTTCGCCCGTTATAGGATAAGACGGAGAGGCCTGATCAATCAAAGACTAAGGAAGAGGCGGTAGATCGAAGTCAGGACCAGAGGCTGCCTACGCAAATGGGCGACGAAGGCAAAGCGCCCAGTTTGTTGAAAAGTATGGCTTCGAAAGCCTTCTAATTCAATTCCAATTGTATATGGTTTCAGCTGATTACGAGCACAGCAGGGTAGTAATGCCTAAAGGTAAAGGAAGGGGAGAGACGAGGCACCAAAAAAAAAGAAAATGAAGCGAAAGTCCCGAAGCATTTTAAGGAACTAGTCGAAGGGGAGTTAGTTTTCACTTCGGCTCACACCAAAGAGGCAGGCGATGAGCCTGTAAAAAAAAGCAAGAAAGAATACAGACAATTCTCGGCACCGAGGAAGCACCGCAGGTCCTTGCGATAGGCGCAGGTTGGAGGAGATAACTTCTTGAACAAGCCAAGAGAATAGTCAAAAAATGTGCTCGCGTGGACATACCAGGATCTTAAAAGAAAGAGACCCTTTTCAATTCAACCCATGATAACTATCACAAAAGATTGAATCCTCATTTTAATCTAGGTAGTCATCCACTTCGAATAGTAAGTAAATCCGTACCCCAGACTACGTGCCGTACCTACAAATCTGTCTACATGGTGAATTGGACGGCTTCCCCACTACTAATGACGAACCCCCGGTATTCCCATCAATACTCCCAGCCTTTGACCATTTTGAGCCTTTTGAAAATGCTAACGAAGAAAAAGGGGGCCTCCTCAGGGAACCAGCAGAAAGGCTCTCAAAAGCAGGCGCGTACCAAGCCATTCCACTTCCCTCGGACCATGAGCAGTGGTCAAAGCGCTTAAATCCTGGCTCATAGCCTTCCTCAGACCTTATTGACACGGGACGAGTCGCTATGATTCACTACGAAAATAGAAGCAGATGCACTAATCAATTCGAGCTAATTTACTCATCCCACCTCGAACTCTCATTTAGCGCATCGACTTTAGCACTACTTATATTATTATATTACTATTATCTTACAATTACATAAAATAAATCTACACCAGCGCATCCAGCATCAAAGGACAATAGCTCGTGTGGATAGGACTATCTTCAAGCGTTTGACCAAGGGTTGGAGGAGTATCCAAGGTGAGCTGAAGGCGAACTTTTGGAGTAGATAAGCAGGTCTACCTCAGAGAAGATCATGGAATCATAACAGCACAGAAAGAGACGCTCCGAACTACTTCCGCTTGAGGTTGGTCGTAGATGAACCCACCCAATATAATTAGTATCTCAAAAAGCAGCCGCTAGAGCTATTAACTATAGGTATTACAGAAGAAGCTAAAGAAGAGGAGCGGAGCAGCTCGACCAGAGGGAGAGGAGTTAAGTAGCCCTTACTCAACCGAAAAAAAGAATATGTCTTCAGCGATTCTTTCTTGAAAGCGAAAGCGCAGATCGAGGCTTGTCGAAGATAAGGGACTCGACTTCCCCTGCCTTATTAAGGACTTCCCAACTGACCTAGCGGAAGAAAAGGGCAAGGACCTCTTAATAGAAATATGTCTAGGTCACTTCCAACAACAACTAAAGCTATTTCTTACTGGTGTGGATTCTCCACAAGTACTAGAAACGATGGGATCTCTACAACTTGTTCCACAAACTCCAACTACTAGAAAGGCTGAAACTGACTCCAATCAGTCAACTACCATCCATGAGCGGATACCATCGAGTTATCGGCCAACAAGGTTCGATGTAATTGAAAGGTCCACTCTTTCATCCGCTTATGCTACTTTTCGTCCTTATTGAGGGGAACCACTCAGATGGAGTTCCAGGGATGGGATTAATGGCACATTAGTTCCCCGGGATCCATCTCCACCAACCAAACTCAAACTAGCCTTCCTCCATTCACTAGCAATGAGCCCATTGGGCTTTACCCCTGCTCTTTGGTCCCCAAAAGCTACTGAAAGTCCTAATCGAAGAGCCATATATTCCAGTCCGGATCGAGGAGCCAAACAACCAACTAGCTGATATCCTTAACTGCAAAACTGCTCCGAGTGGTTAGCGAACTATTGAAGTAGATAAGTTCCAGTCCGCATTGAGGAGCCAACCCCAAGCAAGGTGAAGCAGAAGCAGCAGCTCTTTTTGAACCCATTTTACCTTGGGGACAAAAACAAGCTCAAGAAAAGCATCCTTTCGAGGTAGGCGGAAGGTCTTCTTTTAACTTCAGAGCACCACCGAGAACAAATGATCGAAATATTTCGGAATGCACATGTCACCCCAGACATTTCACCCGAGAGATTGGCCAGGTTAGTGGGACAGATTTTGGCTCAGCTTCAACCTCGTGAGAGGTGATTGCACAAGTAGCAAAAGAGATCTCAGGATAAATAGGTACCATATCATATGTGTAACGAGAACGGACATGACACAGCAAGTTGCTAGTATAACTAGCTCACACAGGGGTCTGAAAGCTTTTCAGTTAAGACTGGTCGGGGCTCTGGACAGGAAGAATCTACATCGATCACGATGCGAGCAACAAGGTAATGGTGTCCTCGACCAAGCCGAAAGACAGATCTCATCACAGCACTTGCTTTCCCTAAACTATCTATCCTTAGAAGTAGGGCGAGAAAGAAATAGGGAATTCTCTAATCCGATAGCCTTACAACAAACAAGCTTGCTTAACGCACTAGCTTTTAATTCCGACTTAAAAGCTCTTAGAAGTGAAAAACCAAAAAACAAAGCGCATCGCTCTCACGCTCATCAGTAAAGTCAGTTATTCGCCTTTTATAAACGAGTGTTGTGTACTAATAGACTTGCTTACCGTAACCGCAAAGAAAGAACGGTTCTATCTATTTATCCATAAGGGCGTTCGCTCCTATCCTTATAAGTCGAGTTACTTCATACCTTTCTCACGGTATAAGTTACGACTTCGCTTCCGAAAAGATCGATTTTTGACTCTGATTCACCAGCATCCACTACCGGAAGGAATTGCCTCACTTACCGCCTGCTCTTATTCCCATCGATATGCCCGGAAACAATAACTTTCTCTCATGCCCTTTACCTTAAGCCTGACAAAGATAGAATGTTTCACTTGCCCTACCGGCCCGTAAAGACTCTATCTCTACAGCCGCCTTCTCTTTCCTTTTCATTAGAAACAAAGCGATCCGCTTTCATAACTAATAAGGCGTAAAAGAAAGGAGTTTTTGTATTCGTTCTGACTTCCGCTCGCAAAGGAACAAGATCTGGATTTTACTAGGGCGAGCGCAGTTTACTATGCGAGTGAAGAGATTGTTGCGAGCTAATAGCGAGTGGACTTTGCCCCTTCCCTTTCTTTAGACTTGCAGTAAAGCTGAACAAGTTTACTCAGCTTGCACTTGAGCTTGAAGCCTTTTTTGAAATCCTAAAGTAGCATTAAAAAATCCCCAAAGCTACAATAAAGCCGAGACTACAACCGCTACTTGCCCAATAGTACAGCGCCTTCCTCCCTGACTTTACTTTCCTAGCTATCAAACCCCTCTTCAAACCCTTGCCAGAAGAACGGAAAGATTCTCTGTGATACCGTTTGAATAACGATAATAGGCCTTAGAAAGCTTTAGCAACGCTAGGAGTTACTACTTACGCCAGCACCTTACGAGCTTACCAGAACCTTCTCCCGCAAGAAGAAGAGTTTGACTTGGACAACTTCATGATATGAAGAGCCTTTAGATGAAGAACGCCCTACTAATACAAATCAAGGAGAGGAAAGGACTCAAGATCCCGAGACAACAACGGGTGAAGTCAATAATAGAAGCCTTCCATCCCAACATCGGGCTTGATATGCTTTCTCTTCCATTTATTGATATAGAGATTCTATTTATTTTGAGGCCATGAAGAACGAGAGAGGAGAACGGGGGGGTCAAAGTGACGAGACACCGGGATCGCGTCGCCTTACGACACCAATAACAGTCATTTCTGATGAGGAGGAGGAAAGGGGATGGAAATTGATCAGCCTTCAAGGGGGGGACACATGAAGGAGAGGAAGCTGGAAATGGGGACAAAGAAGAAGACGAAGAGAGTTCAAACTATTTTTTTTTAGTTCTGAGGATTCAACGAGCTTACCTTATTATTCTATTAGAGAAAGGGGGGATAATCCATCAGATCTGGTTCTCTAATGTTGATTCTGAATCTGGCGAAATTCTTCTATTGAAATTGCATTCTTCTCAAAGAAATAAATATCCCCCGAAGAGGAATTACATTGAGAGGCAATCAGAACGTCTTTCTCCCGAGGGCATAGTCCCCCAAGAAATAATGTATTTAAGTCAATTTCGTTGGCTGGGCAGCCTTTTCCTCTGTTGTTCCTTTCGGGAAAAAAAATCAAACAATTGAAAGCACTGAGGTTCATTCGCATAGTCAGAAGGGAAAGACGGCCGAGGATCGTAGATTCGACCGCGAAGAAAACAGATGTTTGTTGTTGACTTCCAGCTGCCTATTCAGCTCTATGAAACTTAATTCTTCTAATAAGACTTTATACTGTAAAATCCTAAGGGTCGAAAGAGAAAACAGCGCTCGCTGCAAGGAGATTCTCAAGATATATATTTTTTAGTGTATTAAATATCTATTAAAGACTTGCATGCAGGCCTCATAGCAAGCCTTGAATTCGAGCTCTATAGATCCTCCAATTCTTAGAAAATCTTGCTTGTAATCAGAGGAGAGGAACATTTAGGAGAGATTCTCAATTCTAGAGAAAAGCAAGGTTTGGAATCCAACTTCTAATCTTTATAGATAGGGGGTTCAATCTCTTCCTTTCCCCCTATACTCTATTTAGCCCTTAAAACATTCTATTCCCCCCCTTGGGTCAATAAGTTGCTTGAATTCCCTCTCGGCGAATAGTCTTCATTTTATCTCTTCCCTCCTGTGGAGCCCCTATAGACGTAAAGGTTCCGAAGGCTCCAACAGGCTCTAAGTCAGTGAATATCTCCTTCCCGCCCACCTTAAAGTTCAAGAGTCGTAAGTAAAGAGATCTTTCCTAGAGGTAAGTAAAGGATTCCTTCTGGCCTTCTGCTCTGGTAGCTAAGTCACTCTTCTCTTTCCTTTAGTAGGAATAGACAAGTCTCACTCTTGCCCTTAATAGGAATCCAAATGCGGAGGTCAGCTTGTTTTAAGTCATAAAGGGAATAGGTTTCTATCTCACTTAATGCCCCTACCTACTAATAATCGAAAGAGACGGAGACCACAGCTTGATACGAGTACGAACTATACCACAAGCCTATAAGCGTCGAGAGCCCAGGTAAAGGAGCTCTCTCAAACAGGGAACTCGAAAGCCTAACGCGAGGGTTCTAAACCCCCTCTATCCCACGTTGAGATTTTAGAAAAAGGTGGGCTTGGGCACAAGCTAAACTTCTTCGATTAGGCTACCACCCGGGGCTTGGTTTCGCTGAGTATGGGATTCGCTACCCAATTAGTCTCCCTACGCTATTAGATTAGGCACCTTTGGTCTAGGCTTTGCCCCAAAAGTCCACTTTGGATTGAGAACGTCCCACTGTGGATTCATAGACTGAACTTGACAGGTTCCACTGCGGAAAACCCCTCGAAACACAAGTCGCGTCACTGCATTCGTTCAGCCGGGTCGCCAAAGCAGTGGTGATGAAGGCTGACAAGCACGATTGACCGGAACTGGAGTCTCACGAGGGATTTAGCAGTTCCGTAGCTGCATATTCAGTCGAGCACATGTGACTGAGTCGCCCGTACCTGAGCTCGAGAAAGATTCCTTATACTGACCGAGTCTCCTCCGTTTCACGAGCAGTGGAGACAACGTTTCACACCTTGCCTTCGCTAACAGAGCTGACAAGTGTATGAATGAAGTCGAAGCAGTGGGGAAGAAAAGGACTCGGCTTAACGGTTCGGTTTCCCTTGTTACTATGGGAATGATGGAAGTTGCTCTTCTTCCTCTTAGCGTTAGCGACTCTGAGCTCATAGGGAGCTGGGAATGAGCTTGGTTAGCTGGGACCAAGAAGGGATAGAGTTGAAAGAGAGGATTTGATTAGCGCGCCTTCTGCCTGTCCTTTCCTGACTCTGTCGATGGTATGCCTGGCAGTCTTTCTCCTTGGCTTGTACTCGAGATTGCCTTTTTTTTTGTTCGAAATCGATATCTTCCTATTGCCTTTGAGAAAGGGAACGAAGGAATTCCTTCTGTTGTCACAAGAATTGTTCAAGTTGAATGCGAATAATCGATTGAATCCGATCTTTGAAGACTTGAAGGACTAGTGTCCAATCCCGGCCGATGTAGAGTAGTCCCTTTTGGGCAGCACTTCCTCGTAGGGAACTACCCATTGTCCTTCTTTCTTGTGGTGGAACCTGGGATTCACCCTCCCATAAGTTATTATCGCCAAAACAAAAAAAGACATATGGAATTTACCACAAGAGTCAAACTATAATAGTCTCCGACTCATATGGCGGCGGGGGCTGCGTTCCCCTCTCTTTCGTCGGTTAAGTGCTGGATGGGGAATGCATAGGTCGGCTATGTCCCTGGACCTCCCTCCTGGCTTCCCTGTCACGTCCGAACGTAATCAGAGAAGACCTGCCCAAGCACCACCTTGTGATCATAAAGATTAATATCCAATACAATCACAGGAAAGAGTACCTTAAAAAAAACCGTAACGTATCCGGGTCGTACGCCTGGAACAGTCGTACAATTTCGGCGATTCAAAAAAAAGGAGTATATCCCTCTCCCTTAGTGTCTTTCCACTTCCCTCGTTCAGGAACAAACCCTTCGCCTAAATCTTTTGAATCCCGGCCTGGTTTTTCCCCACTAACCAATTACGTTACGACCACTGAACAAACTTGGTTGACGAACATGGTTTATGCGCCGCTAATGTAGCGGCTTGTCGAGCATTTGACAAACTCACACCATCCATTTCAAATAGGACTTGTCCCGTGGACACACGAGCAATCCAACCCGTAGGATTTCCTTTTCCTCTTCCCATTCTGACTTCTGTAGGTTTCCCGGTAATAGGGATATCTGCGAAAACTCTTACCCATATCTTACCATTTTTTCGGGATTGTCCGCTCATAGCACGATGGAAGTGTCCGATTATAGCCCGACGCGCTGCTTCAATGGCTCGATATGAAAGACGCCCAGCTCTACAACTTTGAGTGCCATATCTTCCAAAACCAAGTTTTGTTCCGTCTGGTTTGCAACCCCTACTACATCTGCCTTTACGATATTTACTAAATTTCGTACGTTTCGGATATAGCACGTCCCCTTTTTTTTTTACTATATGAAATCCACACTTTGACACCTGAGATTCCGTAACGAGTAGATACTTCCGCAGAAGCATAATCGATTTTCTGGTTAAATACATTATGAGATGTTTTTCCATACTTTCCGCATTCAGTTCTAGCTATTTCTGCGCCTTCTGATCGACCTGAACAACATATACGGATCCCCTCAACCCCTTTTTTCATTACTAATGGAATATCCTTAACTATTCTACTAAAAATGGAACGAAATGATCTTGTTTTCTTTCTCAGTTGAAAAGAAATGTCTTGAGCAATCGGAGAAGCACTTTGATAAACAGATTTGATCTTGACCGACTCAATTAAGGTATTCGTGTTTGTTCTATTAGACAACAAAGATCGCATTTTTTTCACTTCGTTCAAATAAGAGTTGTACCCGTACGGAATTCTTCTGTTTCTCAGTATGATCTCTATCATCATCTCTATTCCCTTTATCCATTCTCCTATCCTACCTAGGTCTATTAATTTCTCTATCAATTCCATTACCTTATCCTTACCCATGAGGTTCCAACATTTGATCCTTAATTTACCTAGGAGTGGTTCCCGGGCATCCTCAAAAGAAAGGTTCTTATAAAAACCCACTCTATCCCTTGGAAAGAAAAAGGTAGCACCGAAGAAAGGAAAGAGCGAGATGGTTGTTTTTGTTGTTCCCGCGAAGCGAAGATCATTCGCCAAGCGAATGAAGTGGGTCAACCTCTTTTTGGCTTCGGCCAAACACTTTTTCTCGCTGGTCGAGCTTTCTACAAAAAAAGCGATGCGAGAACGTATTCTCTTATCTAAGCCTCTTCCCTGTTTCGCTCCCCCCATCGTTGATGGTTCAGCCACGCCCGGTGCCACGAAATGATTGAGAACTACGACGGGGTCGAAATGCATTTGGTTCTTTCTATTCAATAAGTATTGCATTACCGAATAATTCAAGGAGGGGCGCACTGCAGGGAGGGTCCTTTTAAATAGATGACTCGTCGGGCCGTCGGAGCGGGACTTATTGGGTAAAAATAACTTAAAGAACTTCCTTTTTCTGAAGGAGTCGTCATTTTCTATCAGGAACGCTATGTCATTGACAACCCCGGCGTATTTCGGATGCTTGAAGGCCCCGCTGACCCGAAGTGATTTAGAAAGATTCTTCTTTATCGATGGTGATCGGTCATGGTATCCATAGCGTTGCTTCTTTTTCGGCCAAATCCGAATTTCGTTTTGCTTCTCCCGGTCGTCGAGCCTGATCGACTCGACTCTTTTCCCTGCCCTCCGGCCTCTCACTTCGTTTCGTTCTTCTTCTGTATTGTCGCTGGAATGAAGACACCCGATCGGCCCGACTTTCCCAAATGCCCACCGCCGGCCCTTCTCCTTTCCGGGTCTGGATTTTTTGCGTCGTTTCAGTCGTCGTGGTCGACGGGGAAGAAAGAAATGAATGAATGTTCTTTTGGGAAAATGTATAAGAATACACCTACCGAGACGAAAGCCAAAGGTTAGTCTCGCAGGTGGACGTATCGAACCGAAATAAGATCTCAGATTGACATCTTGATACACTAATTTACCATAATAATAAATAGAGTCAATGGTGACTCCGCCGTGGGAATAGCCGCTTCTTTCTTGCTTTCAAGAGGGGCTTCCATTCACCTACGCAGACTTAAAGTGCTCTCCGAACCGTGCTGGATAGTCACCCATCACACGGCTCTCAAACCCAACCTGTGGTGAATCCCGGGAGACAAAGTCAAAGCGCTTGATCCTTTGCCCCATACTTTGAGATGCTTCTCCCCGCCGATCAAGCAGCGACGCTGCTCGTGATAGGCTTAGCTTTAAGCCGCTATCGTTCGGTTCGAATAAGTCAAGCCTAAACTGATTGAAAACGAAAGCGCTAACGCTATAATCATTATTCAAATAGCAACCTTTCGCCTTATAAAACAAAACAAGTTTACTTACTAAAAAAAGAAAGCGGCAACAAGCACCTTCTTTCTCAAAGTCAAGTTTATCGCTTCTTGCTTTAGAAAGATTGCAGCGTTAGCGCTTCTTGACTAATAACATCATAGAAAGTCAAGGCTCCTCTCCTTTTCTACGAATCTACAACTCTCTTTACTGAGCGAGACTCCATCCATATCCCTACTAGTGGTTATATTAAAAATTTTCCATTTTCTCATTTGTTTGACAGCCTAAACTAGGCTCCATTTTAGATAGGTTTTCGGTATTAATAAAAAAAATAGGTCAGGGGCGCGTCGGAACGGTCGGTGGCTGCTTAGTCTCATCCGAGAGTCTAATCTCTTTGTACTGCTTTTTTCTTTTTCAAATTAAAAAGAAGGGGGTCGATTTAGGCTCCTTCCCTTCCACTGCATAGCTGCGCTAGCAGGTACTATGAGCCCTCTGTCCCACGCATCTAACCAGCTCGCGTGGTTCACCGGTTCCACCGAAAACTCTCATTTGTTGAAGCGGAGCATAGTGCGCTTTAGGCGCCGAGCGATAAAGGTCTCTTTATTCTTTCGTTTCGGTTTATTCACTGATCTGAAACTTAGCACTTGTTTTCTTATTGATTCCAGGGGCGGCGGCGTTCTTGAATGAAGTCTATCCGAACCGAATTAGCACTTCTCAGATCAGGCTAGGCCTCTCCAGCTCCGCTGGGCGCCGGGGCCCTGGATGCGCTAGCGATCGGCACATAGGGGGTGGTTGCCCGGGTTTCTCGGCCTGGTATCCTGCACCTCGCGTTCATGATATCTACATTCAACTGTGCCCCGGAGACACGGTCGAAGCACGCCCAGTGTGCTTCTTTCACGACATGCTCTGGTCCCGGGTGTCTTCCAGTGGTCTTCTAGCGTTAGAAGAAGTCGTGTCCGTCCCGGACATCTGCAACGTCCTCCCAAGCTTTTTTATTCAACATATATAGGACAAACTGAAGGAAAAGACTGACCCTTTCGGTGACTTTCGCGGTCGCCCTCACTGAACCGACTTGAATCTGAACTACGATTCAGATCGAGTCTTACCGAAATCGGATTTCCTTTTCGTGCCATATGCGCACTTTATTTACTTTTTCCCCTTTTTTCTTCCCGGTTTAATCTTTGTTTTCGAAAGTCTTCGTTTCCGTGTAGAAGCAAACTCTCCAAATTGTTGACCAACCTTTCCTTCAATGATAGAGGCAAGAACACTTTCCGGCCAGGCCTTACTATAACCAACCTCACAGATCCCACTCCATCTTTTACACCGATGTATCGTACTCTCTCGACCAGGTCATCCAAAGAAAAGACTGCGAAATCTTTCCGAAGTGAGAGAAGGAGGGAAGGCGCGCTACAACTAACATAACAGCCAGCTGAAAAACGCTAGCTAGCTAGGCTAGCGCGCAATGGCTTTCTCTGATAGGGGCTCGCTTCTTCAAGCTCCGCCCAACCTATACAAGGTGCTGCTCGCTTTCTCTCAGCCACCAGTGGCTTATGTAGTGGTCGGCATTCCTACGTGCTCCTCTTTGCCCCCTACCTACTTAAGAATCCAAAGGTCACCTTTGGCTGTTGTCTTGACGCTTTGGTTACGAGAGTCGCCGGGGTCTAGGTTTATGGATGGATTTAGTCAGCGAAAGTCCCTCAAACTCAATCAATATCAACAACATGTCGTGACCGGTTAGGCTTGGTTTCTTTTGTAAGAAAAGAAAGTAGGTTTCGGGGGTTCATTGATTAGTACACCTCCGGTGCTGATAAGGTCGGGACCGTGGTCGTCCGTCTCCGGTTTGCCGGCCGATAAGATCTCTGAGATTGACCAGCCAGCTGGGTGGGTTGGTTTGGCTATTCCTTTCTATGAGTCAGCTGTCTGCGCGAGTCACCTTCTTCTAGGCTCCGCTGGACGACACGGCATTCTCGTTTAAATATAGGCCGGCCGCACTTGTGATGGTTCCCAAAGATCCAATATGACCACTGAGGTCTACGTTGCCACGATATTGTTCTATGGAAGCGGGCGGGCTGTTATAAGTTCGGCCCGGTTTTTTTTGGTTGGTGTCGTAGGGGAGGGATTGACCTTTTTAACGCATATTCAGTCGTACCGGCATGGCCCCACTGATTTGTTTTCGATCGGAGCATCAAGCAGCGCAACCCGGTTCTACTTGACTAAGCCCCGTGCTCGTCCAAGGAGGGAGTTTGCTTTACCCAACTCCCTTTTGGATAACAAGGCAGAAACCCCCGACCCGACATTCATTAGTTTCGAATGAAGAATGAAGAGTGCCCTGCCCCAGCAAGCACCTACTCCTATCAAAATGAAAAGCGTGACTTTACTAAACAAGCAAGAAAAGCTCTTTACTAATAACATAGAAAGGGCTTTTATCGCTTGTTGCTTTCTTCGCATGCTTGAGCGCATTAATAGAATACATATAGATAGAATAAAAAATTTACTTGAGTTTTCAATCAATAAGGCTCGCGTAGGGGCGCTCACGTTTTTTGGCTTACTAAAATCTTCGATTTTTAAGTTGGTAAAGACCCACCCCTTGTTTCAGTCAGAATGAGTCCCCGGGACCCCGGGACATTGGCTTCCGCCAACAGTGGACTATTAAGGATCGCATCCCGCGCATATTCTACATTATAGCCTGCAACTGATTCAGCTTCCGCTTCTGGGAGATCAAACGGAGCTCGATTAGTTTCTGCTAGACGAGAAATGAAGAACATAACCAATACAGGGAACAAGGGAATACCGGACCATATCTGCTTTTGCGCCATGACAATCTCACTCGAATTACGGGGACCTACACATATTAGTACAGTATACCGGGGTCCCCGGCCAGAACCACACGTGCAAGTTTCCCTGCATGTGGCTCGTCCGCGCTTTCCGAGGCGCTGCCTGTGACTCAGCATGGGAGAAGGGGGCGTCACACTTTCGTGTTTAGAGCATTGTCCGAGTGAAGTGAATAGGCAGCGCCTACCAAGCAAAGCTTTCTGGAAGAGGCTGGGCTGGTTCCTTTTCGGCGCCCGCATTTGATTTAGATGTTGGGGCAAGGCAAGCCCCAGGAAAGTCTAGGTTGGCTCCCAGCTCCATCTCGGCCGGCATCCTGCTCTCGAGGGGGTGGGGTCCTGGAGCGAACTACTCATTGCTGTCTTGCCCCAACCCAAGGAAGGCGGCCGTTAAGGTTGGTGAGGAGCATTGTTTTGAGGGAGGGAAAGCGTGGTTGACAAGCCACTTCGAGGAAGCGACTGGAGTGCTTTCATCAAATGATGCATATGGGCTGAGCCATTCCCATCCCAAGTGGTGGCCCGATTCGGCCTGGCCTGGTCGGGAGATTCACATAGAGACTTTTGCTATCCGATCCGGGAATCTCTTTATATGTTAGCTAGCGTGGGCGGGCTTTCCTATGATAGTCCCGCTGCGGCCTCTTACCGTCCGTCACGTCTCATCTTGATTTGGCTATACTTGTATGTAGCCAGCCATGTTAGCTTCACATGAGAGAGCCCTTTTTTTTAGTTTTAGAAAGGCTAAAAAGGCACTCATCAGTAAGCTCGGCCCCTTTCCTATTCAGCTTTGCCGCCTATTAAGAGAATAGGTCCCGCCCCGCCCGTTCAAGCGGCCCGCCTTTCTTCATCTATACCAGCTGCCACGCACGACCCAATAGGAACGATTTCAGCGCCCCTCTCTAGATAAGAAGCAGAACGCGCCATCACCTACAGCCCTTTCCTCTGCCGGGGACTTCCACGAAATGAAAACGGGCGGCATCGTCGTATGCTCGACATTGGTTGCCCTGGTTTATATCCCGGAGTACTCCTATGGCCGATCTGTCACCCAACCTACTCAAAAATCGAAAGGCTTGACCCCGTCCCGTTTGGAGAATGACCCTTATGGCATGGCTTAGTCAGTTATTATCGCAGTTCAGATAAGATTCGGACCGCCACTTCTCTGAAAGCATGGTTCTTGCCTTCCTCCTCCCTCCTTGGAGCTCGTCCATTCGTTAGGTGATCCCTTGCTCTCACGTTCGAGTGTTTGCTCGTCGTTTAGGCCGGTGAGTGAGATTTCTGCTCATTGCAGTCACCTCCGGGGTTCTTCGCACCTGGATAGTACCAGGACCCTTGTGCCCCGGCCCTTGATCAGATAAATCCGCCCGCCCTATGACCAAAAACGAGAAATGAGCCTTGCGACGAGACGCGGACATTCCCCATGCTGCGGTTCCCTCCGGTCCGTTCCCGGGTTGGGTTAGGGGAACATCCGAGCGATTGCCTTCGCGGATCCAAACGCGCTCACCACAAGGCGCACAATAAGAATAAGACCAATAGAGACTTCATAAGAGACCATTTGAGCTGCAGATCGTAATGCTCCTAGAAAGGCATATTTCGAATATAGAGGAGTGAAAGTTCCCAACAATCAACTCGTTGATCATACCCTTCTTTGAACCGTACGAGCACGTCCTCTGTCACCCCCCCACCGCGCTTACGGCTCTATACCCCAACCCAACTTGCTCTGGCCCCCGGTCCTCCCTTTCTATTCCTCGGTAAGCGGACCGTGGGAGCATGAGGGGGGGCGGTATCTGCTTTTGACTGATAGAAAGCATCTCTCTTTTGTCCCTCCTGACCGAACCCGAAAAGAATCACTTTATGCCACTTTGTACACTAGAGTGTAGGCACCTTCTTGAAACGTGCCTGTGGAAGAGAGGTGCCAGGGGAATCCATGCTCTCCGCTGAAACAGGGCTTGAAGCCTTCGAAAAACCTTGATGCTCTTTTCTTCCTATCGAGTCAACCGGACTGAAAAAAAGAATAGCTTATCGAGCTCTTTGGTACGCGGCTCACCTTTGAAATTGAGCTGTTCTTGCTACTCCCATAAACTAAAAAAATGGGGTGGGTAGGATAAGGACTCTTATCATACAGCTCTTTTTCTTGCTCTTCTCTTCTGGTGTCCTTTTATTCTCTCTTGGCCCGTTGCGCCTGTTTGACCAATGAGAGTCCAGACTGGAGCTCATCTGATTAATTCTTCCGTTTACTCATTCGTCAGTATCGTAAAAAGCAGCTGAACTCAATCCCGATGGCTACCAGTGTCGATTGGCATTCCGCTTCTAGAAACTATATATACTACAGATGTGACCATGATTCTATGTGAGAGTGGCGTGACTTGAAGCTGCACGGAGACCATTTCCTTTTCTTGCTCTCGTGCTGGATGTCATCTCGGTCGGTTTAAGATGAATCCGGGGGGGGGGGATAAATCCTCCATTGGCCGTTGACCTTTGATTCTCTTCTCTGAACTGCTCTTAGGCTAAGATTGAGTTGAATCCGCTTCTCTTCCGTATTCCTCAGCTCGAGTTTATGTTGCCGAAGCTGTCTTGAAGCCCTTTCTTTCCGGCTTCCTTGAGTTGAGTCAGCTCGGTAGCTAGTCTAGTAAAGTAAAATAGCCTTGATTCTCTTCCCTTCACTTAAGAGGGCTTGCTCCTTCTTCTCGTCCACTCGCCTTACCTTTCGCTACTAACCTGTTAAATGGAGTTGAGCTGGCTACTAAATCCATTGCTTCAGTGATGGTTGCTTCATCCAATCAAATATAGGTGGCAGGGTCAGACTTTGAGAAAGAGTCCACTGCTGTCCAGTCATAGTCAGTAGGAGCAGCTCCGGCTCAGCTCGATCCAATTTCCAAATTGAACTCTGGCCTTGTAGTACCTCGCTATCCTCTGTTGGTAAGTAGCCATTCTGAACTGAGCTTGCTTTCCTAACTCTGAAAGTCGAAGTTGGTCCTCAACTCTGTTGGAACCCACATTTTGAAAAGTTCTGTTAGGTTCTTAGTAGCAGTCGGCGACCTTTTCTTCTTTTACTTCACATAGCTTTTCGTCTCCTTGATAGCTGGAAGTTCTCCAAAAGTATGAAAAGCTGGAGGACTTTGTACCAGCCATTCCAGTGTGGTTGAATTTTGTTCCACAGCCCAAGGAATGTTCGCCCTTGTTATGTTATTTCCACTGGTTGAAGTGATTGTTACGACCACGAAGAAACGACAAATCCCAACTACGGATATATAAGAGCCAAAACTGCTAAGGGCATTCCATCCAGCGTAAGCATCTGGATAATCTGGAATGCGACGTGGCATACCCGAAAGCCCTAAGAAATGCATGGGAAAGAGGGTCAGATTAACTCCGAAAAAAGTGATCCAAAAATGGATTTGACCTAAAGTTTCAGGGTATGTCCGGCCAAAGATTTTACCCACCCAATAGTGAAATCCTGCAAATAAAGCAAAAACGGCTCCCATAGAAAGTACATAATGGAAATGTGCAACCACATAATAAGTATCATGTAGAGCAATGTCTAGCCCAGAATTTGCCAGGACTATTCCAGTGAGTCCTCCTATGGTGAACAAAAAGATGAACCCTACAGCAAATAACATGGGTGTTTTGTATTGTATCGAACCCCCCCACATGGTAGCGATCCAACTAAAGATTTTAATTCCAGTGGGGACAGCTATGATCATGGTAGCTGCGGTGAAGTAGGCACGGGTATCAACGTCTAAGCCCACAGTAAACATATGATGAGCCCAAACAAGAAATCCAAGAACACCTATACTGATCATGGCATAAACCATGCCTAGATACCCGAAGACCGGTTTTCCCGAAAAAGTCGAAACGATATGACTTATGATACCGGATCCAGGCAGAATGGGAATATACACCTCTGGATGACCGAAGAACCGAAAGAGATGCTGGTATAAGATGGGGTCTCCCCCTCCTGCGGGATCAGAAAAGGTTGTATTAAAGTTTCGATCGGTTAATAACATTGTTATTGCCCCTGCCAGTACCGGAAGTGATAATAAAAGTGGGAATGCTGTTACTGGAACGGACCACACAAATAGGGGTGATCTATGCATAGTCATTCCAGGTCCACGCATGTTGGAGATAGTTGTTATAAAATTGATAGAACCTAAAATGGATGAAACACCAGATAGATGAAGACTAGAAATTGCTGAATCAACTGCTCCTCCAGAATGGCTGGTAATACCACTTAAGGGCGGATAGACCGTCCACCCAGTGCCGCTACCCACTTCTACTAAGGCTGAGCTTAATAGGAGCAAGAGACTTGGCGGCAACAACCAGAATGAAATATTATTTAATCGTGGAAATGCCATGTCAGGTGCACCTATCAGAATCGGAACAGACCAATTACCAGATCCACCTATCATCGCCGGCATAACCATAAAAAAGATCATTAAAAAAGCGTGAGCCGTTATTAAAACATTATAAAGTTGATGATTCCCACCAAGAATTTGATCGCCGGGTCGTGCTAATTCCATACGAATCAATACGGAGAAGCATGTGCCCATCACTCCAGCAATGGCACCGAAGATGAAATAGAGAGTCCCTATATCCTTGTGGTTAGTGGAGAACAGCCATCGGACCGGATTTGTCATAAAATGGAGATTCTTTCGTTTCCTTCCTTATCAGAGAGGGGCCCCTTCTTAGGGAGCGGGGCTTCTTTCTTGAAAAAGGGGGGGTGAGAGGGGAAGGAAGAATGGAAAGAGGGGTGGGGAAGGTCCGGAAAGCCCTCACTTTATTGATTGATGGGAAATTGGGATCCCCTTTTCTTTCCTCTCAACCCCTCCCCCCCGGTTCTGGTTCAGGAAAGGGTCAACGCAAGGATCTTACTTCGAAGCAATCTCTGGAGTTTTCCCTTATCCGAACGGGTCTTGCAAGAAAATAGGATTTCATATTGAGCTCCAAATATTCGCTATTGGGATAGGATGGTTCCTACTAGCTCTCCCCCCTAAGAACCGCACGTGCGGGTTCCCCCGCATACGGCTCAAGTGGCTAAGGTTTGAGCTCGACCCGCTAACGAGCCCCTGAGAAAGCCTTGGTAAAGTCAAGCGCGTTAGCTCTTTTAAGTGAAGGCGCGCATCCTCTTGCTGGGAGAGGAACGAATCCTTCGCGCTTGGTAAGCGCTTCGCTGTAGCCAAGCTTACTGCTAGCCTATCGCCTAGAGCCAAGCTTCGACCGCGACTGCTCGTCGCTTCTGGGCGCCTTATTCCGTCACCCGAGATCCAAGTCAGCACCGGCAAAGATCTCTTCCTCGCGGCCGGGCCGGCTTGGAAGCAAGCTACCTGTCGCCTATCTCACCCCCTTTCTTATTGCGAGACCTAGATCATTTACTGTCTGGCGATAAAGAGAGGCCACATTCTCGTCGGCGATACAAACATCGTCTCCAAGAATGGCATACCTAGTAAAGCGCTGTCCTGGGTACACCTTATCTGCACAATAAAACATCACTAAGTGATGTGTTAAAGTGAAGAGAGGCCAAGAAGACAGAAAGCCAAGAGGTTGTCCTACTCTAAAGAATACGACACCTCGAACTGAGCGAAGAAAGGGTACTTCATAGATCTGCTGAAGATTGCATCTAAACAATCTCCAAAAGACTTACCACCAAAGAAAGTTCTAATAAGGTGGTTAGTCTTCAGACTGAGGGGCCACCTATCGGTGGCAGACTTCAAGTCAAAAGAATAAACCTTACTGAAACCTTTTCATCTATCCAACGAACGGTCGGAGCTGATGAAAAGTTCCATCCATTGGGATAGACCGAAGCGTGTCCATGAGGAAATCATGAAGAGGCTTCAATACCCTTTTATTCACAAAGTGACCTATGGCGAATATCTGTCTCTTACCAGCGCCAGCCTCGGTAGATTGCGATAGTCTACCAGGGGAGCCTGAGTCAATAGACTCACCGAAGTGTCTAGACCCGAAAGAGAGTGGATGGTACTCTCAGCGGTCTCTGTAGACCATGGAGATATCTCTTAATTCTTTTGGTCATAAGGGTATCGGATAAAGGGGGACCATAGAGGAAACCCTGCATCATAGTCACAATGGCTATTGATGTACAAACCAAACGATTTCATGACGCAGATGGTAGGGTAGAATATTCCTCCACGCGTCTTTTCACCTTTACGGCCTCCACTAAGGTCTCGCTTTCCAAGTTGGCTCCCAACGTACCCCCTGACACAAGGGAGTTGAGAGAAAACTAGGACAGTACCTCAGGATCAGGTCTTTAGATAAAGCGACAATCTCATTTTTTAATTGAGACTGTCTTGGCAGACCGGTGGAAGGGGTGACTATCGATTTCAATATCGATCTGTCAATCCGTTTCGCCAGGCGAATAGCCCGACAAAGACTAAAGACAGATATATATGAACCCATAAGTCGGCCTTCTGATCCTTCTTCATAATCATTTTGCGATGGAAGGAAGGTATAATCTTAGGGTCGTCAGAGACACTGGCCACAGGTAATAAACTGTGCGACTGACTGACCCCTGCATACGCTTGCTTACAGCAAGTAGCTGCTTGTTTTAGATAGAAAGCAGTAAACAGAGGGCCAGATCGTCGGTTTAACTGAATTACCTGGCTACGAGGTATGCTCCTATACAGAGTTCCTTGGTCAGACCGTCGGTAGCTATTATTAGTATCTAGAATACTAATAAGATTTTCCAAAATATTGTGCCATTTGATGGTCTTAAGAGACAACAGTTTGTCAAACAAATACCTGGAAAAATTCATTTTCATGTCTTTCCTTATCCGGGGTACCTGATGCAGAAGTCAGTCATTGGACTAACCTCCACTGGGATGGCTTCCAGATCACCGCCCTCCAATGTCAATACTCAAGTATAAGACATTTGCGAATCCAACCGGATTCATTTGACAAACTGGTTTATCTTAATAAACACCAAAACTCGCCTAAACGACTGAATGTCGCATCAGTCGTGGGGGGGCACCTAGTTAACCAAACCAAACAAATAGGACTCCATGTGTCGTGGAGTGAGGTTAAACAACCAAATGTTGAGATAGAAGACCCAGATCTCTCCGGATCTGTATCTCGCTACCGATTGTTCGCCTCATGGACAGTCGGCACCATTTCTGGCAATCCGACCGCAAAGGGTGATTCATCCCTTACACCAACTGGGTGTAAAACCCCAGTCGATGCCACCCCCTTTATTATTAGTAAGATAGGTTGCCCCTTTCTCTAAGAAGAAGGTAAGCATCCCTCACTGCCGATCTCAGCTGGGTGAGCCTTCGCTTTTTGGATCGTCTTCTGCCCAATGTCAATCAATGTGGTACCCTCCCGTTTTTGGTTCCCATTGGGTTTACCTTGTTTACAGGTCGACCCCATGGCAGCAAGAAAAAAAAAAGGCGATCTTGTGCTATACTCCGGTGATCTCTTTCCTACCGAGGCACGCAAACCCCCATCGTGTCCCAGATCACATTCCGTAAATCGAAAGGGGAAGCCTACTCATCCATCAGCTCCTCTCGTAGATCGGTGCGGTTTTACGAAGCGTCTAAGCACAGTTCACTCGCGTTGATCAATCAAGAGCTTTGCCGCCACTCCTTAAGGTTACCTGTTGTATCAGACACTTCATTCTTTCCCACGCTTCATACCCCCATTTCTTCTTTCTTAAGGTAAGGTAAAGGGCCAGGCATGGTGGGGTAGGAGCATTCTGCCGGCATTTTGGCTTGACCAAGAAGTCTTATGTCCTCCGAGTCGCACGGCGTTTTAACCGAAAGAACTTCTTGCGCAATTCATGCTTTTCTGTTTTTATGATCAGAAATTTTTTCTTTATTTCCATTTCAAATTGTTCTCTGGACTTTTTATCAATATGAGGTGATCGTAACACAGTATATAAGACTCGTGATTCAGGCAATCCAATCTTCCGTGTGTAAGGCTGAAGCCCCCCAAAATGGTTTTCCAAAAATGGGTGATCAAAAGATCGAATCACTATGCGTATCTTGGTGGTCGTTACTTTTGGTGGTCTTTCTTTTTGGCTTACCCCTCTTCCTGTTCTATTGATCAGAAGCATCCAGCAGCGCCACGCCAGTAGAAAGAGTTAAGCTACTAAGCTAAGCTGCTGTTGTGGAACTCGGTAGAAGCGATTTGCCGCTTCCGCCTCTCTAGGCTTCACAATGGCTCCCCCCCTATATAGATAATAGAATTCAAAATGAGTCTTCTCCCCTCCACTATAATTAATATAAGAAATCCGAAAGATAGGAATTTTCAATTCCGAAGGATTACCCTTTAGTTTGAGCAGGGGGCTTCGAGTCCTGTGTTGACAAAGATCAGATAGGATCCTGCTGTGATCCTCGATCTCTTCCTGAATATTGATCAACGTTCTATCGATAATTCAATGAAAGATCGAGTCAAGGGAGAATGCTGCTTTAAAAATAAACTAATAAAGAGAAAACGAATTCCATGAATTAGGAGACCTAATCGAATCCCCAAATCCATCTCTCATTAGCGAAAGCTACCTACCTAGTTTTGCTGAAGCTCCGCCAGTATAGCACGGTGCTCTTTTTTAGTGTCTTTATCTAAATTCGCTGAACACTTCCAATACCTCACCACACCGATTTCACAGCTCGATTAGAGCAGCTCGACTTTATTCGCAGCTTTCGAGCCTTATCTTTCTTGTCTTGCTCTTCTTTTTTTAAATAAATTGCTGGAGCGGCTTTCAAAGAAAATATTACCTTTAGCATAGCAACGGCAGGAGTCTTTCTTAGTGCAATACCTTCAACAACCCTTAAAGCGTGCGGGCGGCCCTAGCTAATCTAAAAAAGTTGCGAGATTGATTGAAAGGTCCAAAGGACTAAGCTTAACCCAGTACGCAACTCGGTTTTCCGCCCGAACGACCCTAGCGTACAGAAAAGAAAGAAGTAGTCCTCTTCGAAAACGAAATTTCAGTCCTAGTAGGTGCGATATTGAAGGCCTTCACGGGCTTACTTAGTGCTTGTGCTAAGGAGTTAAGGGCTAAGGGCTGGAGCGTAGGAAGCATGGGCTCTCAGAACCCCACCCCCGGAGGGAACTAACTCCTTTCTTGCAAAGCAGCTTCATGAGAAAGAAGTGCAGCAAGTACTTTTTGAGAAAGAAGTTGTCTGTGTATTGGATCCGCTCTTCTGTTAGCATGAACATGAATTAGATTCTATTCGTCTTATTTATTCTTAATAGAACCCCCCACCCGAACCATTCTTAAGACCACCAAGCTCTCTCGAATGAGTTCTATTTTTTCTGCTTTCGAGATACACTGGGGGCAAAATCTCCTCCTAACTAATAAGTGAAACTTTGTGCCTAGATCGTCCTGAAGACGGATGCGACGGGAAGAAGTGGCATTTGGAAGTGTTGCTGACTTAACATTTAGGTTTCGGCATAACAAAGCTTGCACTGTCTTTTCGCACTTAGGCGCACAGCGTGCCATTGGTAATGATTCTACTACGGTGCCACAAATTCGCAAACTGATCCTAAGTAATCGTTGTTGTTCATTAGATTCCGGAGGAACTACTTCGTTAGGATTGGGGAATTGCTGCGATTCTTCCTGAATAGCCTGGATTCTCCCGTCGAGAGTAACTTTGAAAGTATTACCTAAACTCTTCCGACTGAATATGATGAAGCCTATAAAACAACGAGCTACTATCATTTCTTCATTATAGATTGAGATCTTCTTCGAACTTAATGCACAAATAGATGGAATAGCAGCAAATAGCATCTTTCTAGGCATATTCGTGGAACTCAATCTCATTTAGTTAGAAAGGTTCTATCTATCTTTCAGCAACTGAACGGGAAGTGGTTTAGGAAAGGACTTTAGAATCAATCGGATGCGCTCGCCCAGCGAGAAAGGCCCTGACCCTGCCAACCAAGTAAAAATCAAAAAGAAAGAAGAGAACGAAAGGAGAAAAGAGAACTTCGTATTTTGGTAATTCTCTAGGAGTCATGTTTAACCTTGAATGCTATTAATAAATTCTACAGCAATAGTCCCTCGGACTCGGAAAGTTATAACGAAAATGGCTAACCCAATAGCGGATTCCGCAGCTGCCACCGTTGAAACCAATGAAGCAAATGATTGACCCATCATATCATCCGAAGAAACGGAAAATACCAAAAAGTTCGAATTCACAGCTAATAACATTGATTCAATTGGCATTGACATAATAGGAATATTTCGTCTATTAAGGAGGATTCCCCGAATACCTAAAATAGAGATGATCATAGAAAATGTAAAATATTTGATAGGATCCGTTTCGGAAACGTGGAATGTAAGAGAAATTCAAATGTTATAACCAATACGCCTTGTAGGTAAACGTGCGCCGTCGCCTTTATCGTTCTTGCCTTTTCTCCATTTCAACAAACCCATTAAGGATTCCCTTATCCTTTTTATATCCTTCCTTCTCAATATAAGATTCCCCTTGAGGACTTCCTTCTTTTTCCTTTTGGTAAAATTCCATAACTCTTCCTTTATGGGACACGCAAAACTTGGAACAATATATATTATGACCCTTATCACTATTGAACTCAATTACCAATTCCACGTATTTGAAATGTTGCTTGATGAACCCCCTCTTGTATATGTAGAACAGCAAGGTTAAAATTACTAAGAAAACGAATGCAAAAAGAGAAAGATTCTCCTTTATCAATGGGATTATCTCAAATTGATCAAGAGGGCTTGATAGGGAGTCCCCTGCATCACAAGGAGCAATCGTGAGGAACTCGCTCAAGCGGGCTAGCCCATAGAGTGATGACAGCTAATGAAGAAGTCAGTCCCTAAAGAAAGGCGGTATCGATGCCAGCAGGTTCTCGTCCTTTCACCCCGCACACAAGCTGCCTACCAGTCTGGAACAAAGTCCAAGAGCAAGTCAATTAAGGAATTGCAGCACAAGCTTACCAGACTAAGCAGTCGCTACTCCCTGCTATGAGAACTAGGTTGATTCTGACCCTACTGTCGAAGATTCCAGGGACTTAGCCTTCGACAGGACTGGAATCTTCGACTCCTTTCTGGGACCATTCCGCAGTGCCTGAGAAGGTCGAGTCATTCTAATTGCGAAGTTCGTTCTCGATTAGTCATGTGCGGAGGGAGAGAACGGTGCAATTGCCCCAGACCAAGTCTCATCCCCCTACCCCTACTCCAAGGGGCTTCACACTCTGGGAGTTCCTTCTACTTGACCAGCTTATTCGGATTTCAATTACCAGCCCCCTATAGGTATTGTCTTCCAATCAGTGGGTTCATGCCGCACAGAAAGCGAGACCTACTTCTTTCTATCTCGGATAACTATGAAATTTGGCCTAGTAATAAGCTTAGAGTGGAAGAGTCGGTGAGGAGGAGGGCATCTGCTCTTAGATGACATTTCGTTAACTGCCAAGAGCCTGAAAAAAGCTTCCTTTCATTTAAGAAATCCTTGCCTCGATTAGAAGGAGACAATCTCGAGTATTTCAGAGCTTTGCCCAGCCCTTAAACAAAATGGGCTTGGCTGTTGCCGATGATAAGACTCAATCGGGTGATGCGGGAGCTTGAGATGAAAGAAGGAAAAGCCCTCCTTTTCACTCAAGTGAATTGGTTCATTTGCTTTTGGCATTTGGGCAAACGATCTTTTTAGCTCGCACGTGATGCTCTTTAATAGCGGTCACTATGATCCGTAGCTAGACGGCATCTTTTTCCTTCTGCCCAGCTCCCCGAAACCTAGGTTCGATTTCACCGACGACTGGAGTCTTCATCATATATCGATATCTTGCTGGAGGCAGATTTTAGGAAGGAAAGGGGACGCGAGAATCCTTTGGAAAAGGCGGTGAATGGCTTTAGCCCCTCCTGGTCATTCGACCAATCAAGCTATTTGATATGGATCGACTCGAAGAAGCAACCTGACGCACTCCGGCTTTAAAGCCTACGTTTGCTGGAATGACTGATCTGATTCCAAGGCTGGCTGTATAAGTGACTGATTGGCACTGATTCCCTCCGATTTCGATCTGCTAGCAACTCCGATAGTTAAGCCAATTCCTATCCTCTCTTTGACGGCCAAGCAAGAAGGGTCGCCCACCCATTTGTTGCTCGATGAAACGATCCAGATGACCTGACCATGTTTTATTACTCTCTTCCTGTCAACTCGTCTCTCGAGTATACAGATGGTACATAGGCCTGCCCGCGACAACGAGATTTCTTCGTTTTTCTTTCGAATCAAATAAAGGCTGAAGCGCGAACCTAATCTTTCTTTATTGACTGGATAGGGATGCGCATTCGAATCATTGATCTACTGATTGAGTTGAGTACGAAACGAGGAAGCTCTTGATGTTTAATTCAAATGAAAAAAAATAAATTTCCACGTGGACATTACTCCACTCTTCTTGCTCCACCAATAAGCTCCCGTAGCAATAGTTGCCCCTGTGTTAGCATCTTAGGAAGCCGTGATATGATAAGCATAAGCATCTCCGTCCATGTGAGGCCGGCGATATGGATGAAACGTATCCCCGTCCGTGGTAGGAATCAAGCCAAGCGCGGCTTTCAGGCTCTACTAAATGAGAATTCCCGACTCTTAGTCATCGCTCTGTGAAGGAGTGGGCGAATAAACATCCGGCAAAGGCACAGCTAGCGCACGGAAGGTGACACCAATCACACTCCTGGCTAGGCGCACTCTCGTCGATCCACCACAAAGGTGAACGACGTATTCGACCGAGTTTTGAATCAAAGAAAGGAAAGGGGGTCCACCAGCAGATTATCTATGTGCAACTAGAGATGCGGTCCGGTTCGAGCATATCCTCTTTCATATCCATATCTCGCAGATCCAGATTCCACTGTGCTTTCAAACTAAAAGATTCAATTAAGTAAGCTTGGCTTTGGCATTTGCCATAGGAAGTTTATTTATTAGGGGCATGCCCCAAGTAAAGTAAAGGAGTCACTTTCACGGGTATCTAGAAACAATGGGATCTCTCTTCTTAACTCATTCTTTCATCTGAAATCCCGGGGTTTGATAGTTGCAGTTAATAAAGCAAGTTCTTCTCTTAACACAGGGAACTCTAAAGTTCAATGGCTTACTTTTTTTTTTGCCTTGCTCAATGCTTCAGAAAGAGGGATTGCTTAAACATATAGCGAGTGTAGTTTACGGAACGAAAAAGCCTACACTGGGATTATTGATTAACAATAAGCTAGCCACGCACGGTAGACTGAAAAAAAAGACGGATACTATAGGCATTGAGAATTGCTTATAGAGAAGACTGACTACTGGTGCGGAAGATGAGCTGTGCTGTTAATAAAGATTCTCTTACTTACGCAATTCAGTCTTTAACAGCGCTTATCCCGCATCCTGGACTATTCTTAATGTTCTTACTGGGAAACCGTAGGTAGCCTATATGCTATAAGTTCTAAGTTAGAGCGAGGACCGAAGGGATGGAAGAGGCACGATAGCGAAGATCAATCCATCTCAATTACAAAAAACATTGCCTTGGGCATGCAACCCAAAAAGATCGAAAGACTGCATCAGGTGGTAGCTTATTTGCTGTTGCTGGTGCTACTGGAGGATCTGGGTCTCGCTTACGAACATCAGAATCTTTCGATCCCAAACATAAAAATATAGATCACTAGCATCCGGCTCTTCCTAACGATCACGAAAGACAGAACCCCGATCACCACTAGCACTAGGATCCCTACTTGAAGTAAATTCTGGATCTTACTCCCGATAACGAAGATCAGAATCTCTATTACGAGCATCCGTCACTGCATAGCATCATAATCTCACTATCGATCTGTAGTTGGCCAGCAGCATAGGCTAGGCACCATAGAACATGCCACAGTGCATGCCATAGCGATGATGACCACCATAGTAGTTGATAGGCATATTAGTGTTAGCCACCTTTTTCCAAGTCTTCCTACTCGTTGACCAATTCCTGTTGCTTCAGCTCCCGTTCCTTCCCGAGCATCTACACCCGCTCTGGTTCTTCCTGTTGTTTGCTTCCTGCTTGTATCATTCAACCTGTGTAAACCACTGTTTAAAGTAAAGAAAGGGGTACCACTTTCATAAGCCACTGTCAACCACTGTAATAAGAGCTAAAGGACTATGAACCTTAAGCACGAACAAGGGAACAATGGATCGAGTAAATAGGAATCGGGGAGGAATCGAACCTCCCGGCCGGCTAGCCCGCGTTCCAACCGATCCGCCTCCATCCTCCACTCCGTCCTTCGTTCTCCCTTAGAATCAATAGGAATACATTCTTTCTTTTCACCGCTCCGTGGGTAGTCCTATGCATAGTCCAGTAGAAGTGATTAAGGGTCTGCCCAGTTAGAGTTTTGTTATTTCATCCACTATTATTATATTAGCCAAAAGGAACTATTTTTATATTCCAGTTCCCGGGTGGCCCACTTTCTTACTTGTCGCAACCGTCTCTCAATTTCTAAATCATCAAGGATTAGAGCGATGTCCTTTTTTTTTTAAAGAAAGGCGGTCCTTTTCTTTCCCCCGACCGATGACTCGCTTGTTCAGTACTGCTAACTCTTTTTTGAGGATGCCGTCCCCTCGGGACTACCAGTAGTTTCGGTTGTTGAATATCTCGTGCAAGTTAGGTTGTGCTTGTATGGGCTGCAAGCGGAACGTAGGCGCTTTAGGTAGGTGTGTGTTGACCATGCACTCTCGCGTCATGTAATGTCGTATGATAGAGGTGGTGTGGTGATTGACCTCAATGCTAATGGTTATCCCCAAGGTTCAACGAATGAATGAAGCTATGATCGTACCCGGATAGAAATGACGGTCTTCCTCCTATGTCTCCAAGCCGGCCATAATAGAATAGATAGGCAAAGCAGCCAATAGCAGTCTGTTTTAGCCTATCGATAGATAGTAGGTTGCTTCCAAGCTCAAACCATTTGAAACTTAATTGCTACTGTATTCTTGTTATTGATAGAGTGGTTTTATCCGCCCCTGTCAAAAAAATGAGAGGGAGATAACTGGAAGAGAGAAGGAAAAAGAGCAAAGGATTTACAAGTCTAATGGGAGAGGAATGGCTGACACGTTGACTGCCTTCGAGAAAAATAGAACCCAAGCGGTCTAAGCCCCGGGACGGACCCCAACCGAAAGAAAGGCGCTAGACGGACTAACGGCAAGCGAGATAAAGCAGCTGGCCCTATGTGTAAAACCTTGCCGCGGGAGAGTCTTTCTCCAATGAGAATAAAGCCACTTTTTGGGCAAGACAAGAAAGGAACTCGCCCTTTGACACCACACCAAGGGATAAGAGCTGATTGCTGGCGATGACTTGGTGAAAGGAATCTATGAGAGAAGGTTCTCAAACCGGGTTCCGACCGAATAGAGCGCGGAGCCAACGAGTCTTTAAGTGGGCGAACAGCGTAACGAGTCTAAGGGCGGGATCAAGCTTGAAAGGAATGGACGGGCGTAGGCTTAATAGTGAACGCAGACCCCCCTGCTTATAGATATGAGATCAATGACTTAACAGATGCCGAGAGAAACTGTTAGACTTCTTGCGTTGCGAAGAGAGATCGAAGACGAAGATTTTATGACGCAGTGCGGGCACTGGATGGAATAGACAGATAATAATCAATATAACAACCCACCGGAAGGGCATACCTCAGGAGCACCAATCCCCCCCGGCAAACATCTATCTGCACGAAGCCGACCTATGCTATGGGTAGAAAGAAAAATGAAATATGAAAAAAAAAAAGATGGGGAGTGTGAGATACGCGAACGGGGAGTACGCAGCCGAACAACCGCAGGGGCTTCCAGCAGTGATAGCTGAACTAACCAGATGGGCCGCCCAAAACATGGAGCTGACATTTAAATAAATAGGAAATCAACGTCGGATCCCGGCTATCCGAAAAACGCAAACTGAAGCGGAGGATCACAAAAAAATGCAACACAAAAGGGGCGAACCAAGCGCTTGCGCGAAGAAGGAAGAAGCGAATCAACCAGAATGGAGATAGGGAGGGGAGGCGAAAGAGATATTTTCGAGCCTGCAAAAAAAGCAGCAAGCAACAACGGCTGAAAAGCCGTTGCGCGCTTGCTTGTCATTTAGGGGGTAGGGGTGCCCCTTTCTAAAACTGAGATTTAATATAAGGAAGAAGAAGGCCCTTTTTTTTTGGAGTTTTCCCCAACCTATACCTAAGGGCTTCCTTTCAGCTGCATCGCACTGCCACATAAACAATGGATCCGCTGGGCTGGATGAGCTACCTTCTCTGGAAAGGAATAAGGAATAGTTAAAAGCCATGTCACTTGGAACGGAACTGGTTGCTTATTTACTTTTTTTTAGTAAGACCACTTTGCTTTGGTAAGCTAAATTCTATTCTATTATTCTGACTTAGGCATGGTTGCTTACAAGACAAAAGCTAGCTTCTAGATGTTCTTTGCCTGAACATATGGAGGAAGCAACCTTCTGGCCTCTGTACCAGTAGTGGAGTGGCTTGCGACTTTCAATCAGAAAAGTAAAATGGAGCAAGGCGGCAAGGGAGAAAGAAGTTGTCCCCTCTTCTCTGGTAACCCGCCGCCGGTCATATAGGGTGCTCCGCCCGCATATGTAGAAAAAGAGGGAGCGGGGAAGGAAGAACAACCGTTTGACTTTGGCACATGAGGTGGCGGGTTTGGCTGGGTAACATAATGGAAATGTATCGGACTGCAAATCCTGGAATGACGGTTCGACCCCGTCCTTGGCCTCGGGGAGTGGCGAGCAGCACGGAACTTTAATTAAATGGCATAAAAGGGGGGGCTTTCCTTTGTTAGAAATCCACAGACAACATTCTGGAACTTCCAAACCAAAGAAATGCAACATGAGAAGTTTTACGTTACGCTTCAATAGAATGAATTCGGTCGGTAAGGGTAGAATACGCCCCATGGTCGAAGGTCCTGTGCCACTTGAACTCCAATCTATCTTACCTTCCATCCATCTTGGTCCAGCCAGCTCATAAATGTTAGACCAACCAATCTCAGGGCTGACACAACCGAATTGGTTGAGGAAAAGGAAACCCCAGCGACCAAGCACTCCCGCCTCAAAAAGCGGAGACCAAACAACCGCCAGGTTGTCGAAGACACGTCTGAAGAGGGAGGAGGCGGGCGCCCTCTAAGTTGACCACCCTACCCACTAATGGACTATGAGGGGGGGCAGGCGAACGGGAACCGACCGAGAACCCGAACCGCTTGACTGACCCCTTCATACATACTCGATTCATTAGGGTCGGGGATGAAACCAATAATCAAAGAAGTGCAAAAAATCGCGCAAGCGAAGCCGGGAAACGGACCGCAGCGCAACGACTAGGACTCGTGTCGGAGGAGTTTTGAGCGTGAGCTACCACTCATGCAGCGGCAAGGACCCTCAACTCTCGAAGGGGCCACCAACCGCCCGAATCACTGTAGTGTAGGAAACCCTCCCTTTACTCAATGGATAGCGCTTATCCTCTTTCAATCAACCAAATGAGAAATGGAGGAGAAAGAGGTCTTTATTGATTGAAGAGGCTTTGCACCTAGGACTAATAAAGATCCAGAAGAATGGGTCTAGGCTTTCGAAAAGATGAAGATGCAAAGGGTAAAGAGAAAAGAAATGTCTTTTTTTTGAACAACCAACCTGACATAAGGATTCTAGCTCGCCCAGTTAGAGCAGATGGAGATTCTCGGACGGGGAAAAGCGGCACTCGACATCTATTCTATTAAACAACACCAAGAACAAAGCCATACCATGCCCTCGGGAGAAAGACGTTCTGATTGCCATGAATGCTGCCCTCGAGGACGTGTACAAGAAGGTCTTTGCCGATTCCTATCAACATGGTGCACCTCTCAGTAGAGGGGCGTGAAAACGCCGTGGAGACTTTGACCGAATGAATAGGTATCAATTTATAGACATTTTTATTTAGTAATATAATCCAGGATGAACGCTTTTTTCGTTCGCTATGTGCGTGCTGACTGGATGCTCGCGTGATCGATGGACGGGGGAATTGCATGAATGATGAGACCGGCCTAACCGAAAGTAAAGGCTCTTCCCTCTCTTGATGGCGTTGATTGACTGACACTAGGAACCGATTCGGAGAAACAAGAAGCATGAGATACGCGGCGGCAATATTTCCGATAGCGAATCACTTGACTCGATGGAGGGTTTAGGGCCTTCCCCTACTGGTGGCTTTTGGCCCTCGCTCGAAGGAACTGGTGCTTCAGACTTCTGCGGATCACTACCAGAACCCTCACCACTCCTATTCATTTCATCAAGCCTAGCCTCCAAATCCTTATATCTTTGGGCAGGTGTGCGTGTGAGTTGAGGAGTTTCGATTTTTTCCACTTTTTTCAATCCCTCTTTCGCATTTTTTAGTACATCTGGGTTCATTTGGTTCCTTCTTTTATCTTCTCTCTGCTCCCCTTCAAAAAAATGAAAGAGAGACTTGGTTGGTAAACCGGCGCTATCTTACAGCAGTGCTGGATTTCTTTTGATCAATAGAACAGGAAGAGGAGGAAAAATGCTGCGTTATGAAGCGCTATCTTATGGTTGATTCTGCTAAACTTCAAAGTATACTTTGAAGTTGTGTTCGAAACATTCAAACAGAATCTACAAAGTCATTCTGTCTGAATGTTCTTTGTGTCCTATTCTGTTATGGGATTCTATTTTGTGGTTTTCTAATGCTAGATGGTCACCTCGATTGCATTTTCAAAGTCAAATTACTACTAATGATAAGTCAATCTTCGGCCATCCATTTTTGCTTTTTTGCTAATAATGATTTAAGCCGCTTTCAGGCATTTTTTTCTGAGCTATTTCTTTATTATGATGATTCTAGACAAGGAATCCTATTTTGTTTGGATTTTTTTCTTTGTTTTGATATTGGAATTCATGTTCGTAAAATACCGCGGCGTTTTTCCATTAAGGATTGGCTTTGTTGTAATCCTTTTTGCATTGCCAATGATTTGCGAATAAATTATGTTATGGACCTTTCATTTGGTGGTGCTGCTGATCTTTCTCTATCTACTTCAATTCTTTTTCCATCAATTATGCCACGTTGATTGTCAAAAGAATGAGTCCTGTTCTACCAATCAAAAAGAACTCTTCTTTTACTTACTTTTCTTTCTCGTTTTTCTATATTTTCAAAGTGATTTGGATTTGAGGGAAACGGAATTTCACCTAACAATTTTTATGTTAGCGTCCAGTTCCTTGCTCATTTATCTCTGTTTTTTTGTCCACGAGACGAGCTTAGAACTTCTAATAACATCTTTTTCCTATCTTTTCCTAAATATTCTAATAGGAGCAGTAATAGCGGATATAGAGGTCTTTTTCCGATGTACCATGCTTTACGTGACTATCCAAAGTTTAATCGGAATGATTTTGTATTTAGTTAGTCTCCTTACGAATGAATCACTCACTTGTATTTTTAATAAAGTAAAACTAAAGATTTTTATAAGTAAATTAGTCTTTCTTTCCATGACTTTGAATTCTATCAATTTTCATTATTTTTTGGTCTCCCTATGGCTTCAAACTTTTACATTCCAACTAATAGTTTTGAATATCTATTCTTTTTTGATAACTAAAAACCCCGGGTTACAAACTTTAGAAAGGAAACCACCTTTCTTTCAAGGTTTGTACTCTATAGTTGTGCCACTTTCATTTTTATTATGAATCCGCCCACTGCTGTCATCTTAATGATAAATCCTTTTTTTATCAAAAGCTTACTTGCTCTCATTAAAACTGTGGGCAAACTACGAAGCGCCCTGGGGTGTCTTTTTGTTTTTTTTTATTTTTGATTTGAGACGTAATATTGATTATATATAGTACCTTCGTTTTCTATTTTTGCTTAAGCCTTTTTATTGGGATCAGGTCCTCCATGCAAATTTGGAACAAAATTGATTGGGATGGAATATTGAGAAAATCAATATTCCATCTTTTAGGCTATGTGGGATTTATCCTCTTTAAAAAGGACATTTCAAAAGAAAAAAGGAAGAATAGAATCCTACTTCTATTGAAGAATAGAATAAGAGGGATTCTATTCCTGGTGCTCCTTGCTCTTCTCTTAGGAGAAGTAGCCTTTTGTGCCGATGAGGCATGGCTGGCGGTTTCCCCATCGGGGACTGAAGCTAGCTCATCTAGCAATTCGCAGTCATCCACCTGGAGCGGCTCCTGGATTTACCGGTGGCTTAATCCGCTCCAGCCTTCCTCGGCCCCGATACAGCCGGAAGGTGAGGTTAACCAGCCGCAACCCCCAGCCGCTGGTCCATGGGAACCAATCCCCGGTCCTGCACCCATCGACTCGCCTCAATCTTTGACTCACTCTAATCAAGAGTGGCTCAGCGCATTCTTCTCTGAGGAGGGCACAACGGTTGAACAAGAGCCGGGGGCTCCGGAGGCGATGCCGCAGGCGCCAGCAACCAAAATTCCAATTATTAAAACTTCAATCATACAAAGGATGCGGGAGCTTTACCCCAAGGGATCCACTAAATCCCCTTATAAAAGCTTCACTATTCCCCGGTGGGAAGGGGAAAACTAAGAAAAGGCCCATGACCCTAGAGGAATTACTCCATATAGAGCAGCATTTACTTCGCAACGGTCAAAAGTCCCACTGGGCTAAGGAATTACACCGAAGGATTCACAGCTGGGATTGGGAACATCCACGCAGCTTACCCTCCTTTCGCAACAAGGTAGCCGTAGGGAAACCCGCGGCTGGATTGAATCCTTTGCGAACTACGAATGACTTGATCCAAGCTAGGAAGGTACGTAGGCAAGCTCGATCGAATAGAGCCCCAAGTCAGCTTCAATGCTTTTCTTACATAGGAAACGAGGATTAAAAGGAAAGCTGAAAAGAAGCAAGGAAAGTCAGAAAGTTAAAAGCGTGTTCTCTTAAAAAAGCCTAATTCGTATTCCATATTTATCTTCTATTAGTTGTCTTAAACTATGTGGTGTCCTTTATTGTACTATTCTATGTCAGTTCCTTGATTTTATTTCTTGAAATATAGTAAAAATAAAACGTAGTAAAAGAGTATGCTTTTTTTTTCGCATAATCAAATATTCCATTTCTGTCTTGCTTTGCTTACTAGTTATCTAATTGAAAGAGCTAAGCGCATATATCCTTGTGTTTTTCTTTGCTTCATCTGTCTCTATCCCCGTGGATTTCCTTTTCTCTTAATTTGAATTGGATTTTTTTTTTCTTTTTATAATAAATTCAAATGGATGGGCATCTACTCGCTGACATTTCTAGAATGTCCGATAGGCATGTTTTACGCCGAAAGCTATATTAAATTTTAGCTGGGAAGAGACAAGCTGATCTTCTATCTTAGAATGCACATGCTCTATTACTCGTTAGTCGTCGGTTGCTCAACCGCTTATCCTTTAATATGAGTTGCATCCCGAATGCAAATAACAAGACAAGATCGATTCAATGAGGAGTAGAAAGAAAGCAGTCCTCAATAAGAAGAATTCCCTACTTGCAACCTACTCGTAGACAAGCGATAAACTCACCTGCTGTCTCTTTATTCTTCTTAGACTCGCCTTGCTGAAAGTCTTCCGATCGCTAACTCTCAACAGGATTTTTATCATCTATCTCAATCGAACTAGCTTGCTTGACAACCTTTGTCCACAGCAAACCCCGCTCCTTGCAGAAGCTGAGAGTAGACTTACTTAATGGAAAACTCCCCTTTAGACGAGTACTTCCACAGAAGTTTGTCTTGAGTTTCGCTGTGGACAAAATGCCGCTAAGCTTCGGCAGGGTTGCGTCTGGCAAATATTGCCGAAGCACCCCCCAGTCCCAGTCATTGGTCTGAAGCCAGTAGTCGTGAATGGTTTTCCCCGGTTCCGCTTGATCCAAAGGACGGACCACACAGGAAGCCAAAGGAGCATCTTCGAGCCATTTATCCTTCAAACAAAAAGGAAGCTGCCTTACCGTTACCAATCCTCCATATCAGTCCCTCCTCCGGGGCTTTGTACCAAAAGAAAATGCTCCGCCATGTGTACGAGGAGGATGCTGCCATACTTGGCCGTAAGGACCCGAACCCAGTTCGGCTCTTGTAACAAAGGCCATGCCAGCTTTGCAATAGAAGCCTTATTCATTCATGGAGAAAGCGGCACCAACTTTAGATTCGAAAGTTGATGCGCAGGAAGGGGAAGACCCTGTAAAAGACATTTGCACCGTACTTTCCTGTCCTGCTTGACCTGACCCCTGGGCAGTTCGAAACCAAAGCTTTGCACGATTTATAGCTTGACTGACCTTGCTCTCTTAGACCTACCGCTTATCCCTGGGATTAGGTGAAAGAGCGCTTTATCTGTCTTTATAGACATAGACAGGCGGGACTACTTTGGTAATAAGAAAATATTATTTATTCGCGGGGATTGCTTAGCTTGGTGCGCTTGCTTCCCTCTAAATAAGCAGAACCTTAATTCAAGTCTTAGGTCAATCACTAAATTCTTTTTGTAACGACCTCTCTATAAGCAGTATTTACCAAACCAGCCTATATTGTTTAGTCCGAACTAAGATATCAAGTTTCTCCCTGAACAAAAGAAAAGACCAGAGTTGGAGGTTTAGTTATATTGCATTCTAGCAGCTATGGTTCCTTCTGACTTTTCTTGTGGATATCCCGTGTTATGAGCACCCAATCCTTCTGAAAAGAGAGATAAGCAGGGACATCTGTGAACTCGGATAGCCTTGTGGCATACCTTGAATCCAAACTAGGCTACCATCTTTCCTCTATTATGAAATATCATTTCTCTTTTTGATAAAGAAGCCCTTCCTATCGAGCAACTTCTGGTTCGTAGCACTGGAACCAGGTATCCCAACCCCGGACCTGATCGGGTATGCTAATCTACCCGTAGAAAGCGCTACTTCCGTAGTCTATGGTCCCGCTAATCCTAAGCGGAGAAATTCGCCAAGAAGAGATCCTGGAATCAGTCTATTCTTTTTATTTCTTCTAGTAGGATGGTAATCCATTTCTTACTGACCAGGCTGGGATATAATCTAAGGTAAGGTTGCTTTCTATGTAGGTAGGAGAGCCTAATCTCTGTACTAGCGCTATCTATCAGGGAAGAAGGGACGACCCTCTAGGAGAACGTAATCTTAACCCAGAAATTCAGTCTTACTCAAGCTAAGTAGCTGAACCAAAAAGAAGACCGAGAGTTATATTTGTGGAAAGGATCCACTCCCTTCAAAAAAGGAAGGGCAATCCAACTATTCCTTTATTTAAAGGTAGGTTTCGGGGGAAAGACACCATGTCCAGATATGCATTCGCGTAGACGCACCCTCAGAGCAGAGGAAAAGGCCGACTTGACTATAGAAGAAAAAAGGGCAACTGCCCGGACAGAAGATATACATGGAAGGAATAAGAGTCTGTAGCTGAAGAGAAACCCCGAGTACGATGCTGAAGTGTTCATCGATGGGTTGGGGAAGCAGGCTATTCGTTGGTGCTTAGCTTTCCCTCTAAAAGAGAAGGCTATGGGTCCTTCTGCTATCGAGTGAGGGTAGAGGTCTCTATCCTCAGGTCCTCCTTTCAAGGGCTATGGCTCCGCTCCAACGGATAGATTTAGATAAAAGAAATATTGGGTCTCCTCCTTTAGACATGAGAAGGAGGCTTTTACCTATACCTATACTCTTTCTTATTACGGTCAGAGGGCCTCTCTTTAAGCATCTTTAGAAGAGTGTGAGTTCTAAGGTTCCAAGGCCAGAGGCGAGTACCGATCCTAACCTAAATATAGCTATGGGGGTATTGACTTGAATAGCTTTCCATTCCCTAGCTTATTATTAGAAGAGTTCCCTTTCGTTAAGGCGAGGGTGCCTTTCCCTTGCTTTAAGATAGTTTCGGTGATCATATACTACATTATTACTTTTGCTAATTGATTAGAGAAGAGGGCCCGGGGAGTCCGCCTTCATGGGAGTTTTAGTTTGACTTCCTCTCCCCGAAATCGCCAGAAGGAGGTATTCTGTCTATAGAAAGAAGGCTTGCGGACATTCAGATAAAGCCCTTTGACGGAGTTATCATTAAGACAAGAAGGGCCTATCGATGGACTGATTGTATTTACAAAATATTAGTCTTTCAAGAAAAGCTACCTAGACAATGAATTAGCCTACGCCCTTATACTATGGAGCTCCCTTCTCCTGCTTTCTTTTATTTGTTGGCACGGAACTTGAGATGTTAAGAGATTGAATCTTTCTCTAATTCTAGTCTACGCGAAAGAGAACATAGAAAGGAACTTAAAGTCAAGGGATTGGGCCTATCCTATCTAATTAGTGAGTATTTGTAGAGCCTTTTGCCGCGCTTCTTTATGTTTATCTTTAGGGGACGTCTTTTTCTTTGGTTTTGAATCCGGAGAAAATTCAAAACACGTACATGAAGTGGATTGAGAGATGAGTCTAAGGTTCAAAGAAAGGCTTTAGCGCCTAAGATCAAATCCCTCCTAATCACTATAACCACATTTTACCGAGGGGAATTGAAATCCTCATTCTAATTTTTATTTTTCTATCTATGGTTAGTGCTTTCTTATCCGAAGGGGAAAGCCCCGGCCTACAGCACCGCTATGATAAATCCCAACCCAGAGAAGATAAAGGAATTTAACCTCTGATAGCCCTTTCATTTAATTAAATGGAAATAGGGCGGCTAAAAATAGCTAGTATGAAAGAACTGACTTTCTTCTTGAAAAAGGAAATATGATTCCATAGTAAAGGCTGAGACAAATTCTGTGTTTACTTCGCGATAGCCTTAACTTGACATTATCAAGCCATACTATCTACCAAAATGGATTTTAAACTGACATTCTTTCTATCCTATATATCGGAGATATAAGGGTTGCACTTCCGCTTATGGTAACCAAACAAACTCTTTCCCGGCAAGAAGATCCAACATTTCCTTCGGGCAAGTTCAGCTATAGTTGGGAAGGGAACGACTTTATGGGGATGCCCGTCTTGAACTTATAATTGATGTATGATAGAGCCTCCAGCATATAGGCCTATCTCACTTGGATTCTTCTCACGAATTGGATTTGAACCAATATCTCCGGGCGACTTTCCTTTTAGTCGATCGTGAGTGGGTCTGTCGTCCTCCTCATTATAGTCCTCCTAAAATCAATAGCATTTCGTCGGAAAACATCCTGTCTTTTTACCTGAGTAGTCCTATGCATAGTAAGTACTATAGCCCCTATCATGGCAACTAATAAAATTAGACTAGGAACCAAAAACCAGACGAAATAGTAGGTATAAAGTAAATTGCCCAATGTTTCCAAATTAGTCCAACTTCGTACCTTTCCGGCATAAACCGTATATATAAGAGAGGTCGTATTTATTTGGGTTGGTAGTAATGGAATGGTTTCATTATCTAAAATGAAGAACATTTCCCACCAAAGGATCAGTCCAATAATACCACTCACTGGTAAATAGCGCAATACTTCTTCGTGAATCTCCGCTATTTGAATATGGAACATCATAACAACGAATAGGAATGATACGGCTATAGCTCCTATATGAACTACTGGGAAGATCATAGCGGAGAAGTCGAGACCTAACAAAAGAAGTAAACCTGAAGTGTCGCGAAAGACTGGGATGGGAAACAAAACGGAATGTACCGGATTTTTAGCACGTGCAACCATCAAACCAGAGACCAAAGCAGGGCTCGACAAAACAGAAAGTATCATGGCATTGAGAATAAAATCTTCCCTCCATACAGACTGAACCCCGTCAAGCCTGTAGGACTAGTGTTTTGACTATATAGAGATGTGGTTGGTTGTTGACCAACAGAAAGAAAGCATGGCGGCATAAACCGTATATCTCGGAGAGGCCCCCTCAGAGGAGCGTAGAAGGAGGAGAGTAGGCTGGGGTTGCTCCTTATGTGTCAAATCCAGTCAGCAATCTCGGAGTTGGAATAGCTTTCTATCTCCAAATCCATGACCATGATAGCGTAGGCAAATCTATTATAAGTAGTATCCGTGGGGGTGGTGGAAGCCACATAAAGCTTTCATGGACACAGGAGAGAGGTTAACCCTCATATCCTTGACCAGAAATTGTTTGGCAAACTCTACAGCACCAGTTGAGGATATCAAAGACTTGTGTGTGGATATCTTAACACCAAGCCGTTGTAAGCCTAGCCGGTACTGTTCCGCCACAAGTGGATCGGTGATGAGAACATCATCACCTAATATAGCATACCTGTCGAACAGGATCCCAGGTCTAACCTGTTCCGCAGCCCACCACACCAAAACATGATGGGTGAACGCGAACAAAGGCCAATAACCATAATAGCCTAACGGTTGACCGGTCACAAAGGACACTTGAGACAGAGCCCTCTTAACGAAGGGTACCTCAAATACATTCGTCCCTAATGTTGTATTCACAACACTTGAAGCAAATGACCTGTCAAACAATAGCGCAAGCCTTTCAAACAGAAACACAAGAGGCCACCCATCGGTAGCACTCTTGAGGTCATAGCTTAAACATGTTTGACTAGGAACTAAACGAATGAGAGGTGCTGTTTGATCATCCATTGGGATGCGGCGGAGGACCTCCGCAAACCAATGGTGGATGGGTTTCAGCAACCTCTCACATAGTTTCCTATTGCGAATATACGACGCTTGCCAGCACCCTCACACGTGCAACCTAGTTTGCCTGGGGATCCCTATATCGTCGCAGGATGGTAGAAAGGGCCCTATACGGCGCTCAAACCAATCCAAATCCTCGGGTGTGAAGGTTTTATTCCTCACATCAAAGGCGTAACGAATACGGGGAGGCCACAAGCAGCCATGTGACCATTGGGTACCCTGTGAGTGCCCAACGACCAACAGCCATTGAAAAGCGCCCAACTCATGAGAAAACGATGTGAATGAAGAGCGAAAGTTCCGAATCTTACGATAAGGAAGTTTCCTTCTCTCAACCCACACCCTTTTCGTCAATGAGTGTGTCGGCAAGGCTTTCCAGGTTGGTTCAAACCGTAACCCTTGTTCAAGGGGTATACGTTTTATCCAGGGAGCATAGCGACTGATAAGTCGATGAAAGTTCTCCTTAATCGAACCAACCAGCCCCACCACCTCGTCAATATTATTGGGTGGGGATATTCTACTAGAAAACGTTGATTTATCAACCTTCTTTGCCAAAGTAATGATCTTTGACAGAGAGAATCTTTTTTAATAAAACTTCACCAGCATGTCCGCTTTCTCATCCTTCTTCAGAATAATACGCCTATGATGAGACGGAATGATCCGAGGGTAACCGGACCGAGTGAGAGAAACTGGTACCGCATTGTCAGGATGAACGAATTCATCACCACCATAGGCCATCATCAAGGATGAAGCTGCTTGCTTAAAATAGAAAGCGCAGAACAACCACCCAGATTTCCGACCAAGGTGAACAATGCGAATAACAACAAGATGGATCCCCACACAGAGTTCCTTGTTCAGACCATCAAAGATCACTAAAGCACCTTTTGGTATGTATTGCCCCCTAATCAGATCCACCAGACGAGAAACTCCATTCCGCACTGCTGCTGAGTCGTCGGACTTATCCACCAAGGGATTCGTGGGATTTCTATGGATTGCGTTGGGGGAAATCTACCAAAGCTAGGCAGATAGATAGACTCCTTTCCCGCTGCTAAGGGAGAGTAAGAAATAAAATCAATCAAATGATTGTTTTTTAATTGAATCAGCGCCTCCTTTTCTTTTGGGTATGCAGGTACTACGAGTCCTCTCACTACCAACCAGCAGACATCATCTGGCTGGTCTTGCCGGTATCAACAACAAGAAAAAAACAACCAACCAAACCAAATGGAAACAGCAATTAACTATGGCTCTTGGCCCAGACAACGTCCTAGGCGTCGGGGAGATCGTAGCAACAAGGAACGCCTAGACGACGTTTTTATTCCTGGGCTGCAGTAAGCAGATCGAGAGGTCGTTCCGCCCCTTGTCCCCGAATATGGGTAATATGTTCTCAAAAATTCTTGCTCCAATCTGACCTAGCTGGCGAGCGATCCCAGTTCGCGGCAGAGAACAAGACAGCAAGCGAGCGTACCTTTGTTCGCTTCTTCTCCACCAAGCACGGAAGTTTAAGGATAACTGTAGGTCGGTGGCTACCTAAGGAAACTCCGATTCGATCCGCCCCCCAGCTGGGAGGCATCTACCTCATCCCGATCACAAGGAGAGGTTCACCATGATGGGGGTACTTGTTTTTTTTTCCCTTCCGGAAAGAAATGCATAGGGGACCATCCTTTTGTTGTGTTGCGGCATGCTCCTAAGATTTACGGATTCGCAGGGGGCCTCAGGCCCTACTTAGTTGACTGACAATGACAAAGGCTTGCGAAACTAAGTAGGGCCTTTTGAATGAATTGAATCTTTAGTAGTCTATCAGTGGTGCAAAGCGGCTTTGTGCCCCTTTTCAGTAGGGGAGCTAAGGGTTAGACCTTCCTTAGAAAGTCAGCGAACAGCGGTTCTTGTAGGTATGGCCTTCCCCCTTGACTCTCCTAACGTCGAGCTAAGTGACTTCGTAACCTTTGCGTAGCGTAGTAGAATGAAGGCTACGCACTGACGCTCTCTTATCTATTAGCCTAAGCGTCTTCGCTAACTCGCTCGCCTACTATACTATACCCTACTATACAATACATAGGGTAGGCTAACCCATAGGTCCTTAGTAGCGTTGACAAAGAAGAACAGCCGGTTAAAAGACAGTGAATCTTTATAAATATATTTATAAAAGATTCTATAATAATGAAAAAGATATTTGATATAGGCCAGCTTGACAAGCTACCCTTCCTCTTGATCTTAGGTGCGAATAGAAAGATCTCTTTTTTAGTACTTCCACTTATCTATCGATCCCGGCCCGGAAAAGTGACCGACCAGGGCCCTCTTTTTGAATGAAAGAAAGGCTTTCTGAGCCCTAGCCCTGTAAGCCCACACCTGTGTAGAGTAGATCGTTCAACACCTGCGGCACAAACCCATTTTTGACCTATTGGTCCTAGTATCATAGGCGACCGAACGGCCGCCCCCTAATTACTAGACCAACCCGCTGTAATAATTCCATAAACACCTAACGAAGATATGGCAAACAAATAAAGTAGCCCTATGTTCGAATCTGACAATACCATACCATAATCAAAAGGTACAACGGCCCGAGCGACCAGACTTAACATAAATGTAGCCACTGGAGCCATTCTAAAAAGGGAGAAATTAGCACTACTTGGTGAAATAGGTTCTTTTAGAATCAATTTCAAACCATCTGCTAGAGGTTGTAACAATCCGAACGATCCCACTACATCAGGACCCTTTCGACGTTGCACAAAAGCCATTACTTTACGTTCAGCTAGCACTAAAAAGGCTACTCCTAGTAGAAGTGGTAGAATTATTCCAAGTATTTCAGCTGGAACAGCTATGTACGTTTTCGATTTTCTATTCACTCATGATCTGGCCTGGTCGACCCAATCATGATATTGAAGGATGGGACCTTTTCTCGAAAAACTTTTGTTTCACATTTTCGGAACTAGAAGACATAGTTGATTAGATCTAAAAAGTGAAAAATCTGTTCGCATAACCAAGCATTTTGGCCATGTAACATGACATCATAATAGTCATTTGTCAGAAAGCCCGGACTGTCAATCCGATCGTCGGAAATAACAGCCCGAACAAGGTCGGGCATCGTCCACTCCGGCGGTACTTGTCTATTTGACAGTAGAACTCAGTCTTCGCATTTATCGCAGATTTGATTAAATACCCGCTCTAACTCAGGTGGAGCGCTTTGCGCGTCCGACCTAGTTGAAGAAAGAGTGGAAGAGGTACTTGACAGACTATCAAAAGACATATTCCTAGTATCTGATAGCATAAATTGGACATCACTGGACGTTGGATTTCCAAAGAGTAAAAGTGGATTGTTATTCAACATAGGCTACTTTGGAAAATAGCTCTGCTCCCCTTCAAAAAAAGAAAGAGAGACTTGTTTGTTGTAAATCGCTGGTTGGTTTACCAACCAAGAAAGGGCAAGGGGAGCCCCGCAACAAATAGATGGGGGTAGGGGATCTTTATCATTCAGCGCAGTTGTCGCTTAAATGCAGAGAATTGGCCATTCAATCTTGTAAACTCATTGAGACCGCAATTGGAAAAAGAGAGACGAACGGAGAGGAATAACCAATCGATGAAATAACATGAAACCATTCTGTTTCAATAGAGGTACGAGAAACGGTTGGGGGCAATGAAGTAGGTGAAGTGGTTGGATTTTGCGAGCTGTTCCAACCACTGCCGGATGTGATTCCAAGAGCCAAACGAGAATGAATACCACACAGAAGAGTCAAGACCAGGCTCCCTGATGGAATGTTTAACCGATCCATTCCGGATCGACCGAATTGGTACGGAAGTTGTAACATGGGAAAACCACAGAAAACACAACTTATTTGAATAACCCGGTGACCTACCAATTGTAGAAGTAGGATCTTTGGCAAGCAATAAGCACTTAAATAATACAATTCGAGTGTACCATCTTCTTTCTCATTTCGAGGAAAAGGCGCGGGAGGGAAAGAAAACAACGAAGGGATCCGAATCGGACCTAAATGGGAATGACATGAAAAGTCTTTTTCAAAACCTAGTATTAAGGGCGTTACGACGATATACGAGAGGAATGAAGAAAAACTCGTGATTGGTGTGGAGGGGAAGATCTTTTTATTATATAGTTCAAGAAAGAGTCGTCTCATTTCCTTACATTAGCAATGGGAGATAAAAAAAAGTCAATATCTGTTGTTTTTTTCACTTAAACTTAATAAGAGGTCCCCTCTTTTTTAAATTGAGTTCATTAACTTTCAATCGCATTTGGGCGTTCTTTCTCTCGAGAGCCCTCCACCGATCACAGTCGTGATCCATTTCTGCCCGTAGCCGAGCACGTTCGTTGTCACGAACCCGATCTATTTCTCGGGCTTGATCCAACCGGCTGTCGATCTCGTCAAGAACCGTCTTGAGGCGCTGGAACCTTTCTTGTCTGGCCTCCTTACCCTCGGTGGGGGATTCACTCAAGTGGCGAATCTCCCTAAACCATAAGTCGCCAATCTAGGCGTATGGTCTTTGTTCATTCCAAAGAAAGAAGGTAGTGTTCGGTAACTAACTGTTCGCCGGTTGGCTCGTTTCCTATCCCCTATCCAAAAAAGGTGGAAGGCGACCCCCTAGCCAAACACTTCTTTTCCCTTTTCCGTAACCTTCAACTAAGCTTCAAGACCGATTCTCCCCTGTACAAACTCCTCACTTGGATCTTCCTACCGCTGATGAGAGGCCATCCCCTCCCTACCACCATATATTCAATATGCCTTTTTTTTTTCAATCCTCCCTTCAACAGATCCGTAAGGGCAGATCTGGTAGCAAGAGATCCATTATCAGATTAAGTCAAGGGATTGCCTAGCTAGCGCATATCGAAGAGTTTGAGCAGTGGCCTTTGTTCACATCCTGATTGGGTTCCATCGAGGTATCTTCTTCTCCTCTTGTTGCGACAAATCGAGTTGCAGCACATGACGAGTGCCCATCTTTCCCGAAGCTCCACTTTCATAAACACCCATCGGTACAACAATTGATCACAACGGAAAGTAATTAAGCTTGATCCCGTTTTCCATCGAATCCTATTCTCAACCTCGAGTCAGGAGTTGTTGCCCTAACTTCGTTAGCCTAGAAAGGCTTTGTTTGAAAGCTGTCTTTTCAAGAAGAAAGTAACACCGCTACTACTATTATAATATAATAGCTACCGATTCTCATCCGAGGAGAACGGAACTACCTTTAGAGTAGACCTCACTGCTGCGGTTACGCCTCCAACAGATGAAATCGCACCGTCGTCTTCCCAGCGTAGAGCAAAGCAAACAAGTCAGCCTGAGTTCCATAAGTCTCTTTAGTTAGTAGCAAAAAGGCTAATCGGTAATAAGCCTTCAGTCGACCATCGGGAGATACGCCTCCAGGCCAAACAGATAAGGGAAGCGAGAACATGATCTTCTTCCTTTGCCTTTGATATGATTACCTCTTAAGCGAGCGAGTACTCATATTATGCCTTCCTTTCAGTCCTCTGATCTTACCTTATACCCTCCATGCTATGCGGGGAAGCGAGGTAAGGGCTAGCTTCTAATCTCCGATGATGCCCAGCGAGTTACATACTTTCAGCGAGCATAAATAACCAGTACATAAGAGCAAACGAGCTACATAGTTATCGCGAGTATAAAAGGGATTAGCAGGTAAAATCTTTTTCCGCTTATTCCCGGGAGTAACGCAGGTTAGGGATTAGCCGTGACTCTTTATTACCTAACGTCGTCTTGCGCCATATGTACTGATCTTTGGTTGGCTCGTAAAGGCCATCAAGGGTCGACAGAGTTGAACCCTTGAGTAGATCGCAGGAGACTTGCTGTGAGACGAACGAGACCTTACTTGAGATATCGCACCTATCGCTCGGCTTAAGTTGGGAAGCGAATGGCTTCTTTTTGATCGCCTTAAAAAAATGGGTACAGCGGATAGATTGTATAAGCTTGACTTAGGAGATTCATTACCAATGATACCAATCAGTCTGATTTTGGATAAGGTGAAGCTTTTTGTTGGAGATGGAAATTGATATAGGCTGATATCAGATTTTCTTAACATTCCTATCTATGATGCGTAGGTTTGATGTTAGTATGCCTCCTATTGGTGAGCTCACAAGGGTGGGTCATATTCAACATAGTTTTGATGTCTTCGATCGTGAGTTTACTAAAAGGTTCCCTGGAATTGAAATTGATAGATTCGTGAATGAAGTCTTGATTTCGACTAGAGAGAATGATCAAGTTACATTCGATGTGGATGCTTTATATAAGCTATTGAATGATCTCCAACTGGTTGGAACGATCCATTCTATTGGTCCTGGCGATGATTGCCATATCATTTATAACCGGCGTGTGGTTATTGTGGACAATACTGGTAAGGTAGTAGTTCTATAAGAGTACGGTAATTGTAAAACCTTTCTACTTACCAGCTATTCCAGAATGGAATGAGCCCGTACCGTAATGAGTGAAGGCTGTTCTAAGATAAAATCCAGAGGCCAAGAGTTCCGACTATCGAATCAAAGAAGCGCGAGCTCTACTGTATCTACGCTATTGCCCGATCAGAACTCTACTGTATGAGATTAGTTATCCGTCTCCCCTGCCCTGTTAGAACAGTCTGGTCTTTAACAACACAACCTGAAAGGAAGCCATTCCTTTTAGTAAGTTTCTAGCCGTCTTGATGAGGGCAAGACTCAAATACGGAATAAGGAAATGGCACAGCTGAGTGCTAGAATCTTAGTCGATGGAAGTTAGATTCACTAAATGAATATTCGTTCCATTGAAATATCATAACTGTCAAACTCTTTGTTCTCATAACAGAGAACCCTATCATAGGCCCTTAGCCTTAGTTGGAAGCTAAACCAAAGCTAAGCTTGTAGGCTCGTAGAGAAAGCTATTGTGCAGTTATACCCACAATCCATGTTCCTGAACAGTCTCGTTCGAACATCTGATTCACCTTAGGGCGGACACTTCACTTCAAGCTTAAACCTCCGTCTATGATCGGCTTGCTTTCTCGGTATCGTGAGTCTCAACTCTTTAAGCCGGCTAACTAATAGATAGAGATATAGCTCAGTAAACACGGGAATCACTATCGCCTTCGGCTTAAACACGGCTACGCTTCGCTCTTTTTCACTATCGCTAGTCTGTAGTCTGTGAAAGAAGATTGCAATTTCTGGTCACTTTCAGTCTAACCCGGATTTACTTAGTTAGTCGGGACTTGCTTCTTAGCGTGTAGTGGATCAACCAGGCTAGCTTTCCTGTAGTAGAGCGCGGGGAGAGTGACCATCAGGGCCTTGAATAGGGTGTGCCTTTTTTTTCTTTCTTTTTTTTAGGAGTACTCTTGAATGTACTATACAGTAGGTTCTCAGTGCCCTAAGATCCCAATCCCAGATCGAGTTCCAATCGCAGAATTGTTCTCAAGCGAATGGCTTTTACTCAACCTCAATTCATTCAGTTAGGACCTCCCTTTATGTATGTCATTTCTATCCTTGCCAGCGTGAGGAGTCAGATCGGATTCTAGCACTTGCATGGAATCTGGGAGAGTGGCTATTTGCAGCCTCTCTTGGCATGAGCACTAGCATCTTGCTAACATCGGCTTTTTCCTCCGACTAGAAGGGGATCTTGTTCACGGCGGATTCAAGATCCTCAAATGTGGCTTTGGCTTCAGCTATCTCATTCGTTCTTTTTTATCTTTTTATTGGTAAGTAGCCCTTTTCGGGTTAGTTGAAAGACCAAGAATGGCCTCTTTGAAAGAAGACGACAGACATGCTGGGAAGGAAAAGGAAGGAGATGTGGCCTAAGTAGGTACAACAAAAGGTACTAGTATGGGCGCAATATGCGATTGGAAGCTCTTCTTTGGCAGGTTTCATGATTTGCTAATCCGATCTTGTAAGTTGGCTTATCTTAGGCCACCGACTGAGACGATGGCTTGAAACCCGGGTAGAAATCAGACCAATCGAAAACCTTGGAAGCAACAAATCGCGGGGCGTAAGCTGTTGAATAAGCTGTGGGTCTTGAGGCAGATGTGGCATCTTCTGAACCACCGTAGTTAGGGGGAAAAAGCTCATCTTTTTTCAATGCAACCAGAGGGCTCTTAGTACGCTAACGCTACTACCTGCCCGAGGATGTTTTTTGGTTTATGTCGGCCAAAGAAAGGGCTTCCCTATCAGCACAAAGAATCAATTCAATAAGAGAGGATTGGATTTCAAAAAGAAAAGACAAAAACCGCATTGAGTGGGGCCTGCCCTAAAATGGCCCTTACAGAGCTTCTCTATCAAGAGCTGCTAGTTGGTGGTTGAGGAGTAATAGGTTCCGCATAAGCTACATTTCGTGGGGGAGGCACCTATCCAGTACTTCCGAACTCGTCTTTCATCTACAGACATTGGGTCGCTAAAGCCAATAGTTCGGTGTCCGGGCAACAGCCACTCATCTTTGGTTGCAGCTTCGGCGGAAGCCTATGCTTTCAGTTCAGTTCCATTCCTTGGTTCTCCGGTTGATTGCCCAGCCCGCGTCACACCTTAAAAAGCTTTGGAACGGCAGTTTAACTTACTTCTCACGGACATTGGACCTTCTTCAAACTGGCCTTTGAACTTGAGCAAAGAGTCTATGGGATCTAATCTAAAGGGGAGCTATTTGCTAATCGAGGGCTTCACTTCCCTGCTCTGGTTCAAGACTAGCTAGGTATCCTCCTCAGTATCGTTACCACGCTAGCTTGAATAGTCTCAGAGCTTGGCTACGATTGCCTCGAAGGAATGCAGAGCTGTCTTATAGTAGCGAGCACCCCCTTATGAACCTTAAACCAGAGGACAGAAAGAAAGCAAAAGGAGAAGGAAGAGAAGGGACTAATATATGTATGTTATCCTACTAGCAGTGACTAGAAGGAAGGGAGCCAAGTCACTAACTAGAGGAAGGGTCTACGATTGCCGGGTCGTGTTCGTGAACCTATAAAGAACTTAAAAAATGGCTGACACTCCTCGGAAATTACTGAAAGACTGGCCTACGACCCCTCACTGAAAAAGGTCTCTCTCTGCTTAAAGGAATTTAAGAAAAGTCTTTGGGCGTACTTTGACGAGGGGTGACAACTCCTTCTTTCTATTCTATATAAGTGCCAATAGCCGAAAAAAAATCTTACTATTAAAATAGAGGGATTCTTAGTCTAGCGCGTAGTTTAAAAGAATTAAATTAAGAGAATCAGCGATCTATGCCTTACGAACGTCAACCACCTCTTTAAGGTCTTAAGTAGTTAGGGGGCGCGGAGCCGCTGTTATCCCCTCTTAGCGAGTATGGTACCCACTCCTCTTATTGGCTGGGGATGTACACAGCAGTCGAAGCAACGTATAAGAAGCGTCGATCGCGATACGCCTTCGATCACCCGGATAGATTGAGTCAAGTAATGGCATCCACGGAGAGCTTACCTTAACTGGCATGACATTTAAAGAAGGCTACGTCTAGACCTGAATGAAGAATCCCTGAGTCTTCCGGTCGAGGCATATTATCTAAGCGACTCTCCTTTCAGTCTCACTTCCTACGTACCAAAGCTTTAGAGAGGGAATTCTTTATCTAAGGCAAAGTGTCCCTAGGGTTTCATTAATAAGATAGATTCCTTACAAGCAAGGGTGCAGATGAAGCAGCGCTCAAGCCTATAGCTAACGATTAGATCTTAATCTTTCTCGTAGGACAGTTCAGTGAGCCTTAAACCATAGGATAGGAAAGGAAACAAGCAACGGACCAGTTCAGTAATATAATTAATTCCTTCAGTTCCGTAATAATATAATAATAGGCGAAGGTATTGACTCGAGCTGCTATCTGCTCACCGCTCCTCTGTTCGAGCTACAAATCCACGAGAATCATGGACTATTGAGAATCGAGGTTTCTCACCGGGTCTTCCTACCCGTGAAAAAACGAGTTTTTGCTTAGTGACATCGAGGTCCTGGTTCTATTCAAAAGCAGCAAGAAAGCGTAGCGAGGTAGGTTTGAAATCTCACTTCCTACGTTCCTTGATTCTCCGGTACTAAAAAGAAAGTCTCATTCGACAGCTGTTACAGTCCTTCCCTTGGGACTGCTACCTTTAAGACAGCATTCTCTGGAGAGGTCTTGATAGAGCCTGTGCTAACGCCTTGATTCTGCAACTGAAATTCGATTTATTCGCTCACAGGAAGTTTACTTGTAGCAAGCGTAACGTAAGCGCTTACAGCCAAGTCAGCTCAGTATTTAAAGAAAGAGAGAAAGATGGAGTCTCCCGTGGGAAAGAAGCGCAGGACTGACTTTGATTGCTCGTTAGAAGAAGGAACGGAGTAGCTCTCCCGATAGTACGTATTCTTTTTCTAGTCTTGGGGAAGGAAATGAAATCCTATAGCTTAGCTTGAGTAAAGCCCATTAGTAGTAATGCCTAGGGCAACCTTAAGAATTATATTCCATTCCTCCTACCGTCCCTCTCCTTTCAGTCGAGCTCACATCCCTCTCACTTCGTTCGAGCGATTTCATACCGGTCGAGCATCTTCAATCTTCATAGCAAGAGTTCCTTCGTACCTTGCTTTAAAGCGATATTCTGTCTTTCAGTGCAAGGAATGAATAAGTTTGAGTTCATATCTGCCGTAACTCGCCTCTCGATATTCTCGGTGAAAGCATTTACATGTGGTGGGTTGCTTATGGTGAAAAGATTTCTGAAGTAATCCACTAAAATTGACTTTTCCTGGATCCGTCTGCCACTCTCCCGAAGCATCCCGAATGCCATGTATACTATTACGTTTTTGTCGCTGGGAGGCTTCTTTATGGAAGTCTTCAGTCTTTCTGTCACCTGCCTTAAGCCAGACCGCCCTTGAACGTTGTCTCCACATCAATTCTTCTTGCTCCAACAGGTGATTAATTTCCCTCGACAACTGCCTCTCCTTCTCTTGGGTATCTGTTGAGTCTGCCCTGTGCCGAACTGAAGCCAACTCTTGCTTCTTCTGTTATAAAGAACGTTGAATATGTCCAAACGAGTGTTTGTTCCAGAGTCGAAGATTAAGATTAGTACGACACGATTGAATCTTTTGACTGACTCGATAAAGGGCTGATCCATTAACTAGGCTATTCCAAGCTGTAGTGACAACCTCCTCGCACTCGCTGTGGCTCAGCCACATCGACTCGAATCGAAATCACTTCTTCTGGGGCCTGGATACCCTTGGTTGACCTTGACTATGAAGTAGTATAGGATCATGATCTGAAGTAGAGGCTACCAGATGTTTGACCACAGCTAGGGAAAATAACTCACACCAACCCAGAAGCCGTAGCTCGATCTACGCGCTCTCGTACTTCTCCGCCGGCCTTTCTTCGATTTGACCATTTGAAAGCATGTCCCATATACCCAAGATCATGTAGGGTACAGTCTACCAACGCCTCTCTGAAGGCTCGCATGAAACTCGGGGCTCGATCTTCCGACCCTGTCGTTTCACTAATGTGCAGAATCTCATTAGAATCACCGATAAAGAGAGAGCCATGGGAGGTTTGACTGGTTGCTTAGTCTTCGAGTTGCCAATAATGTTTTCTCTGCGAGGCTTGGGGATGTCCATAGAATCCAGTTAAAGGCCAACGCTTAGCCGGATCGTGACTCTCAATCACAGCATCCACAAAGCCAGTGGAATACTAAAAAATGCGTAAGTCAACCTCGTCTTTCCAAAACAATGCTAGACCCCCCTTCTTGCCACAAGGGTCAACACATAAACCATTCTTAAACTTCGTTATTCTTCTGACGTCATCTACCTTTCGGGACCGGATCCGAGTCTCCATAAGGAAAACAACGTCGGGATCTTCAAGTCTCACCAGATCGATGAGAGATTGAACTGTCCGGGGGTTCCCAAGCCCCCGGCAGTTTCAACTTCATGTTTTCATGGCGCTCGACGGGACTGGGAACCAGTCGCCGCCGTTTCAGTAGTGTTTGGAGTATCCAGATCCATTGCCTCAGATCTACTTTTCTTTGGACCATCTACAGGTTGAACCCGAGAGGAGCGCTCAGTTTGTTCCCATTTCTGACTTGTGCACCAGCCACTCCTAGCGCTAAGCATAGAAAGCTCTCACGCGCGAAATAGGCGGCTTATAAAGCCCAATTCTTATATTACACCTCCATAATTGAATGAGGTGGGTGTAATGGAAGGCTAATTGAATCGTGTACCGTGAGTGAGCTATTGGCCCTTCCCGGAATCTTCTTGCTATGCGTCCCGCCTAAAGTGGTAAGAAAGCCAAAGGGCGCCCTTAAAGCGAAAACGGACAACCCATTCCAGGCTTCGCCGACTGAGGATACTTGCTGTGGGATCTAGCGGCTCCAGCTGCGTTGACGATATTCCTTCATTGCGACTTATCTTGCACGATCAAGATCAAAGTGTCCGTCCGTTCGGTAAGTCAGCCAGTCGTCATCTTATCTTGCACGAGCATCGTCGTCCCCATCACTTCCTCATCCTCTAGAGGAGTTGAAGATACTTCTTTGTTCCTCTTGTTCTTCCTTTTGCTCTGACTTCTTCTCATCTAAGCATTTGCTTCGGCCTACACTCGGCCGAGCGGGGAATATCAAAAACAACTCGAACAAGACCGGGGTCAACCGACTTAGAAGAAGACACAGATACAGATGGGTCAACAGATTCAGAGGTAGACTTTTCAAGCGACACAGAGACACGGGTACATAAGGAATCACATCATCGCCTCCTCCTTGCTTCTTCGCGGACTGATTTTTTATCGGCTAAGGATGTGGATCAAAGGCCACTGATGCAGTCTATAATAACGAACCTCGTGGCCAATGGGAGCCTGTGACTTTCCCAAATGGAAGTAGACCGCCAACAGCACGCACTTGCAGCCTTGGTTGATAGGAATCAGTGGAAAGCCCAATTGAGCATTTCGAGAGCCAGGAGTGAAGTTAAGACTCGGTCAGCAACAAGATCACCTCCTTTTGCATCTGTCTCCCAAGCGAAGCTTCCCAGTAAGTTGGTCATAAACAACTCAAGGGATAAAAACCTTCAGCCACAGAATCGAAAGAAAAAAGCTACACTTATCGCAAGCAGCAAGCCATAAAGGGGAGGGGGAAATTCTAGTTCATTATGAGCAAGTAGGGGGCGACAACTAAAGAGGTAGCGAGACTAACCGCGCAGTAATATATTTAGGGAATATTTTACAATAAGACCTGGAGCTTAGTCTGTCGACTCTATGAGGGGAAGAAAGAATTATGATCGGCCATCATCAAAGAGAAAAAGTGCATCCCTCCTGGGATGAAATTTAGCTAATTCAGTAAGAGCCATGCCATGCGCCTATCTAGCGCATGATAGTTGTTAGGGATCCGCTTCCTTCTTAACTCCGGATAGCAACTCTACGATGTAGTAGTCTAGGAGATATCAATAGCTATAGTTTGCATTGGGTGCATCTAAATCCGCGTTTTTCTACCTGCATTTTACAGTGAAGCTGAACCAACTTTCGAATCGACTGACTTGAAGATAGGGCCGGCTGGATAAGTTCCCAAAGGCCCCCTGAGTGACCAGCTAAGTATCTGATTGGAGGAGTCTCTGGCATAGTTTTGAATAAGAAACCGGTGGTTGAAAGCTGGAAATCATTCTAAAGATCGGATTCGTCTTTAACCGCGGAACGTACTGACTCATCTTATCAAGTTTGATAAAAAGCCAATAGCCTGAGAAGAAAAGAGATCATATACGAAATGATCGCTATATAGCGAATAAACCATCTTTTCACTAAAAAGGGGCGGTGAAAAGAATAGGAACTGGTTAGACTTTATAAATAATACCTGTGGAGTAAAGCTCAGAAAAATGATCATTTCCGGGAACGGGTGAAACCCTTTCGTTCGTGCATAAAGATATGGATAGGGATGCCGTTACCAACCCATAGTAGTAGTAAGAAGCCTGTATATACGCTCAAGCAAGAAGGAGCAGGGTTTGATCAAAGTAGAATGCCTTTTTTGAAGAAAAGCACCGGTGTGAAAAGAATATATACTATAACGGCTGGCCTTTTTCAAGGCAAGGGGAGCTCATCTATTCATTTCCCTCTTACGAGCCTATGCTCAGGATGTTCTTCGATCCCAGCAAGTTCTTCGCTCGTGGGCTACCCTCTTAGCCCGTTCTAAGCTTAGATCAATACCTAATGATACATGTTCCGTCAATTGAATTGACTCGGCCTTTCGCCAGTTGGAAATAGAGGCAAGAGGGAGCCAAGCCAGCAACTGTGGTTGTGCCATTTGGGGGGCTAAAGTAGTCTAGCGGCGGTGAAGAGACGATAGTAGACCAGACGGGGACACCACCAGAACACCCGAACAAGGATCCATTTTCTTTCGTTTGCAGCTATAGTACATATGCGCACTTTAGATTTCTGTCTAACTAATAATATTCCTTAGCGTACTGCAAGACAGGTCAAATTCCATTTCACGGTTCTCTTAGAGGTCAAGATCGGCGATTACAGAAGCCTTACCCAATTTGATGTGATCGACGCCCCAGTGCAGTACAACGTACTCTTGGGAAGAGAATGGATACACAGGAAGATGTGTGTACCATCGAGCCTCAACCAGTGCATCATGCTATGGCATAACAATTACGTTAAAGTTTTCCCCGCGGACCCAAGGCCCTTTGAATACGAAGCCAAGGCAGCGGAAGTCTACGCTGATGCTTATTACTATTCAAAGGGCGATCTTCAAATCAGGTTTTTCGGTCTGATCGACCGATCGCCGCTATTGAAGCCCCGTCGAAGACACCAGTCGATCGGGCCTCGACGACACAAACAAGTCAGTGATGCTAGACTGGTATGGAGATGGAGTGCCGAACAACCAGTAAAATGAAGAAGAAAGCATTTGGTTCGGCTGTAGTTTCATAGATCTACATGGGAATCCTCTTGAGATCGATCATGCAGTTACGGCCAATCAAGCAGAGATTCGATTGGCCTTCCAGAGAGCTGACATTAGAGGACTTACACCCAAAGCACCAGAAAAGCTGTACGACATACGATCAGAAGTTCAAGATGATGTGATCGAAGTCAACCTATAGGCAAAAGCAGAACCTCGGCCCACATATGTCAGTAAGAACCTATCTAGTGAAATGGCCGAAGCGATTGTCAATCTTTGCAAGAATACAAAGACTGCTTTACTTGGGAGTCTTCATAAATGCCTGGCCTTGATAGGAATCTGGTCGAGCACCGGTTACCGATCAAGCAAGGCTTCAAACCTTACAAGCAACCACCCACAATAGAATTTCATCTGCTCTTTTCAGCAAGTCTGATCTATAGGTAGGGGAGGGCACCTTGGTATGACCTAAGGGGTGGACTGTCACTGAATTCCATCAAAATCCAATGAGCAACCCCCATTAGAAGAGAATAAGGGGTTACAACAATCATGTTAGACTAAGAAGAGCCTTGGGATCCAGTCCCTTGGACAGACCGATGCTGCGCCTCATTAGACAGCAGCGAAACATACAACTCGATGTTAATCAAAGTTGGTACGCTCCACAGCTTAAAAAGAAGGGCTAGCAAGCTTGTGAGGGTTGGTAGTGGCACGTAAGGCGCGCCCTTCTGTAAATGGCCTCCTGTCTTTGCTTGTGTTGTGTAGTATGACGTCCACGTCGTCTTTTACTCTTGTTCCTTAACTCGTCCCTTCGCGTAGCCCACGGAGCGGTTCGTAGGTTAGCTCGTTAGTAAAGCAAGGAAATCCTACTGGCGGTAGCGGTTGTACCTTTGACCTATGTCTAGCCGCTTCTTTGATCATCGCATTCATTATTGATTCACATTCTATCCTCGGGCGGGAAGTCTCAAAGCTCTTTTGCCAGCATTGAGGAACCTGATAATTTTGATTAAAGTAGTTATCCGATAGACGCGATTTGACAATTAGCGGAGGTGTCACCTTCTAAACCTACTTTTCTTGAGTCAATAGAGTACGACCTGGATCAACAAAACCCATCCCCGTCTGAGTAGAGACTTCCTAAGCTAAGAAGTTTTCAAAGCAAGGGAGGAATGAACTTCTAGCTTGATTACCGGGAACCCTCTCTTGATAGATGAAGAACCCCTGGCCAAGCGCTCGGAAAGTGCTCCTCCAGCTGTCTGTCCCGCAGAGAGGTAGTTAGAATAGACTCCGAGACAAGAAGCTGACAGAGAAGCAAGGGTCTTGAGGGGTGAGCCCTATGACTAAAGATACACGAGCTCCTCTACACCCATTTCCTCGGAAAGCCCTTTTGCCAGCTTAGCGTAGAGAGATAGCCCCATGAAAGGAAGAATATATGGGTAGATCAAAGCCGGCTGAAGGCCAAGAATGGGATACGGGGACGAAAGCTCAGAGACCATTTGTTCAACTTCTCTACCAGAAGCGGAAGATGAACCCATATGAATTTAGTTCTAAACCACCTGATTGATATCATGGCGTAGATATAACATGATTCTATTTCTTAGCGGGAAGAGCCTCTCCAGCCTTAGGGGAGAACCAAAGACCCCTTTCTCTTCTCTACTTAGCCGCGGGCAGAAGATCTCCTCCCTATAAAGAAGGGAGCACGGTCTTCATTCGAGAGAGCTTCTTTTCAGTCTTTTCCCCGAATCAGCACGATGGTCATCTCCTTCCTACCTGACGAGCACATCAGACAATCGGCTCTTTCATGACTCCATAACAACTACCTTATCCATTGATCTCTTGTGAATGTGAAGGTCCCAAGAACTACCTTCGCTTTTCAAGCTGCAGCTATTGCTATTGTTGTGCTTGGGAATTGTTTGAGCTTATATCGATCGTTAGCTTCACTAATCTCCCCACGGTTTATCCTGCGATTTATCTTTACTGAACCTGGCCAAAGGATTTATTTTACAATGTATATGTCTTAGTTGACAAAGCTGTTTACGTAATAGGCTGCTGGCTAGAAAGATAGGAATTTGGAATGTTGAGATGACTGGTAAGTTTATCGAAACACTCGAGTAGATGCTTTCAACAAGCCCCGCTCACAGATAGCTAATGAGCTAGCTCTTTGAATTAAAAAGGAACCAGCAATACTGGATGCGATGTTTGGAACAAAAAGACCACCAAAGGTTCCCGAAATGTTCGCAAATGACTTGTCATATGGCCGTACAGAAGAACACGCAGACATGGACAATTTAAAAAAAAAATGATTTATTAGACTCGGGTTCACTCCAAAAGAAGAGCTGAGCAAAGAAAGAAAAAGGGTGACCTCCGTTTTGGTAATGAAAAAAAGATCCCTAGCGGTTGTTCTGACATGTGATTAACCGAATCAGCTGCGTAGCCCTCTTTCACAGGGGGGGTGTGGCGGCATAGCCTGCTTCCAGAAAGTAATTCATGTTGAACCATTTACTTCGTTTTAAGCACTTCTTCTTATATGCTCACTTCGATGCTCGATTTTTGCCTTGCTTCAGGCCCTCGCCCGGAGAAAGCTGGAGACGTTGCAGACATGTCCAAAGCAGAACGACCATGCTCGGAAACCACAGGTGGCGTGGAAGACAGGTTCCCGAACAGAATTAGTTGAAAGCGAAAATAGAGAGTCCCAGAAAGAGAAAGAAAGGGTGAGGAAGGAAAAAGGGGCCCATCGACTGGATTACTAGACTGCCTTCCTTGCTTGCCTGCCATGGTACACTTCTAGTATGAGTGTACAGATCTATTCCACCAACATCAACTGAGGCAAGAGCGTCTTTCACAGCTGATTCAAGAACAGCCATTCTTATTCTTTATTCTCCCGGGATCAGAAAAGGCTAGGCACCAAGGCTACGAAACTAGGCTATGAAAGCAGAGAGAACTCAAACTCCTAAACTAAACCTAAGGCAGCCTTTCTCCTTATTATTCAAAAAAAATAAGAAATAGCACCAGCCTAATCCAAGAATGTCGACTCTGATCTTTACTATTTTGCTATTCAAAGCAATCTGCCCAATGAGCTACGGGTATATGAGCTAAGGCCAGTGGATTCCTCTCTTTAAATTCCTTAAAAAAGAAAAGAAGACAGGACAGACAGACTTGATCAATCAAGTCAGCAAACTCAAAGCATGAGTTCTACCCTTTGATCGCTATTAGATATCTGATATCAGAAAGATACGCGGACGACTTTACTATAGTATAGGTCGGATGTTTCCGTGAGCAGTAAGCAGCAGATCTCCCCTTATTGATTTTGGGAAAGCTGGTGGCCGCCTGTGAATTCAAGGCAAGGGGCGGCCTGATTCGACATTGTTGTTTACTCTGATCCGGTCGAGGTGGTTTTCGTTTACCAGCGCGTAGGCGGTCTAAGTTCCTATGACCGAGTCTTTCTGGCCCCTGTGAACATCTTTTCTTAATGTATTAAAGAGGGCCTCTCTAACCGGTGAAAAGTGGTGGGTGTCCACTAACGGCCATTCCTGGCTCGGCTCCGATAACGCAATTCCGGAAGGAGTCGGTAGTTGGGCACTGGATCCCTTCGGACCTGGAGAACGTGTGACGCTGGGTCGGGGTTTGGTGAACCAACTGGTCGCTCCTCTAGTTGAAGTATCGGGCCCCTTTTTCTTTCGTTGCCTAGGTTACACCTTCGGAATACCCCAGAAGGGAATTTTTATCTATTTCCCTCAATCTTCACTTTACGCCAGGCCTCCCAGTTCAAATACGTCATAAGGCGTGGAATTAGACCAAGGGGAATCTCCATAGGAACTAGTCCCTCAGATTTCGCACGTAGGAGATCGAGACACAGCCCCACCCAGGGCTATGAGGAAAGATGTAGATCGATCGCCTCAGATAGACAACTACATAGAGGGTCTCTACAAGTCTATATATTCTTTTTTCTTTCGTTCCCCCCGTAAGATCACCAATGAGGTCTGCAAGTTTCACATCTAAGTAATACCCGATCCGATAGTTTACGATATATATTGAACAACATTCTAAGCTAAGAAAGGAGATTTTTAGATATCGGTAGTTGTCCGGTCGTACCCAAACAGTAAGATTCCAGAGGAAAATGCACCTAAGATCAAATATTTCGAGCCGGCTTCCGTTGAAAATTCAGACTTTCTTTTTGATGCTGCCATCACATAAAAACATAAACTTTGAGGCTCAATAGCTAAATACATGGCGATTGAATCATGAGCCGAGATCATAAAGAGCATACTGCGAGTAGGAAGTGGAATTAATACAATGAATTCAAAAGCATCAAACCTCTCTTGTTCGGAAGAATCGAAACACATCGAAATGGTACCAGCCGTACTTAATAATAGAAGGATTTGGCAGAAATATGTAAAATTGTCCCTCCTAAAAAGATTATTCCGGAATAAATGGGCAATAGTTAGGAGAGGTGCGCCAGCGGCGAGCAGAAGCAAGGTTATTAGATACCTCAGGAAAGCCCGGCCAGAACCACACGTGCAAGTTTCCCTGCATGTGGCTCGTCCGTGATAACTTATTCGGATTTGCGCGAACTAGCGGACCGATCACTAAGTGGGGATGCTCCCTCCAGCATGAGCGAACCTTTTCGAAACTTGTTAGGAATGGGCGTCACTATCCCAGCCCTGATCCAGCCAGGTTCTATTGATCATGTCCCCTTCCCCCTTGTCTTGGGGCGTCTTTGGCTTTACGAGAGAAAGCCCGCCATAAAAAAAAGTCTTTATCTTCTCGTCCTGGATCATATTCCTTCCGGTGCGTCCACAGAAGAGGAAATCGCAATGCATCTTGCTCAGCTGGCAAGGCGTAGCTTGGAGTGGGAGTGTAGCGTGGGTAAGGTAAGGAGGAAAGTGGCCGCCAGAGAGGAAGCCGGCCTATTAAGCGCAGCTAAGCTAATATGCGCCGGATAAAGCCAGGTGCCGGAGGTAAGCTCTATTCGGCCCGGAGCATTGATTCCCCATAACGAATAGGCTAGCTCTATCTCTCAATTGCCTATCCTGTGCTCGAGAAGGTCCCCCAGTTCCTCGGCAGCACCTCGAGGTGCATTTAGTTGTCTTACAGGAGACTCGGGATATTCCTCACTCCATGGCACCTTTCGCTCATCCATTCCGCCCGTCCAGACGCGGCGCCCTTTTTCATTATCATCTACCGCCCTTTCTCTCCTCCCGGCTATTCACGCATGAAGATCGTCGTATGTATGCTCGACTTCGGTTGCCGGTGCGTGTAGGTAGGAGTACATTATGGCAGGATCAGTCACCCGGGCAAACCAACCCTCCTCCAAGAAGAATTGTGCTATGCCCTCCCGATCCCTATAGAGCGAAAGAGCTGCCTGGTGATCCCTAGGTTGCAGCACGTCCGGTCGTTAACTCCTCGCGCCGCTGCCGCCGTTTCTAGGACCGACCGACGCCTCGCCTGCACAGGTACCTACGTAGTGTAGTGTCGGTCGCACATTCAACATAGCGTTCGGACTCATGTGCCTTCCAGAACCAGGGGTCTTCGAGCCAGCTGCGTACGATTAGCCAGCCTTGCGGCTGCAAAAGGATTAGACATCCTCCCATGCTACGGTTCCCTGCGGTCCGAACCCGGTGCCGCATTAGGTTAGGGAGCTGGGCTTTTTTCGCTCCTCTCACATTCATTCGTTCGAGCTGCTTCGCTCCTCCGCATCCCAAAGCGCGCTGCCCTCCTAGGCGCGCAACACTAAGTAATCCAAGCCAACCCACATTACTGACTAACGGTGGATAATCATATTTCTTAGAGGTACTAAATACAACTCCATGAATGAGCAAAATGGAGGTTGCATTAATGATAAAGATCTCTGGGTAAACCGCTAAAAAAAGATTGAACATGTGGGAGGATCCGAACGAATTCTGTTTTCATTTTCCCCGTATGGAGCACTGAGTTACAAACGTTACGATCTTCAACAGGCAGGCTGCACTCTAGGCGGCTAGGAGGGATCGCTAGACCAGCAGCCAGACCAACAATGCCTGTTTCAACCAAGTTTATCCATCCTTGAGTAATAAAAGGTGCCTCAGCGTCTATGCTTCTCCAGGGCCTTTCAAACCCGAAGATAGACGTCGCTCTCTCCTGGATTTTTGAATTCTCCAAGCAGACGTTGGAAGTCTTCCCTGGTGGCACCCACTTCAGCGGTCGTTCCCTTCCCCTCCAAAACGAGGCGTTGTGCGATATCTTGCCATGTAAAGCGGTCTCTTGATTGGTTTTTAGAGAAGGATTCTTCTAGAATCGCACACTTATCTCTAAGATCGTTTATGGTATCGTTTTGATCCTCGGTTGGAAGATCAACCTCTTCCACCCAGTTGGGAATTGGTTTTGGAGGCGAAACAGAATGGCGTCTTGGGTTGGGGTGAAACAACAAGTCCAATTTGTCAATAAATTCCCTTTTTATGTCCGTCCTGAGCTGACTCCAGAGCTGCTCGGATCGAGCGGAAGAAAAGTCAAGGGGGAATGAAGTAAAATCAAATCAAAGAAGGTAGAAATCCTATATACTAAACTAACCAATAAACAGAAAAAGATGAACCATTTCATAATAGAAAGAGCCCGCTGTAACTTGGGCCTTGTTAGATAGAAGCAAAAGACTTTCACTTCTAAATCCAAAGGGAGAATGAACCTAAGAATAACATAGAAAGTCAAGAAGAAAAGGCATCACTTTCCAATACCTACAGCAGCTCCCGCTGAAGCAATTGTAGCAGCTCCGGCACCCATTGATTTTGCACCTTCTAACATCTCGAATTGAGAAAGTCTCGTCACGCTCTTTCATTCACGATTTTATGTTCTCGTCGCTTCCTGTTGTTGGGCTTGGGAAGGGAAAGTCTCAAGTATGTGCTTATTCCACTTCCATTCCCACCGGAAGGGCACCCTATTTTCAGTTAACGCAATCAAGAGGTGGTAGGTGTGGCGTTGGTTTTGCACCGTGTTCCACACGTACAATCCGAGTAGGGTGAGGATCACGAAGACAAAAAGACTCAATAGTGAATAGATGGTGCAAGGGTGCTGTTCCAATAATTCCAATAGCTTCATTCGACATAATTTACCGGACATTCCGCTTCTTTTCTTGCTCTAAAAAAAATGAAGAAAGACTTGTTTGTTGTAAATCGCTGGTTGGGTTTACCCATCAAGAAAGACATGTGGGATTGGGGGACATCTAGAACTAAGTCAAGACTGACTACAATTAAAGAAATCACTACACACTGTCTATCTATCTGTTTCCATCTAATCAAAGACAGTTCCATTCGATCTTAGGCGATCCCAGGTTACCGACTCTCCGGCCTCATTTCGAGGCACGATTGGAGAGCTCCTTGGGCCCGCCGCTTTCTCCAAAATGGAAAACTTTCAAGATTAGCGTACTTTTCTATCTATCACTTACGTCATTTCTTGTTGTCAGTCAATCTTCATCAAGACAGTTGACCGAGTCGAAACCTATTGCTCAAGTCTTCCGAACCCGAATAACGAGAAAACTTTTCTCTTATATACGATACCATCAGACGCGCATTCCTTGGGATCAGAAGGAAGACTCTTTCATTTCAACGTCTACTCAGTTTGCTATCTTTTTCAGGATAAGGATCGGCCTATCCAACCACTATGGGATATGAGGTTTTTCCTCGGCTGCACAATCCGATGTGCAGAACTACTGAACGGAAAAAGGATCCTATTCCTCAGTCGACTTCCACCCGCCCGGCTAGTTGCATCAAAGGCATTAATTGTTTGACGGAGTTCTTTTCCGAGAGGGAAGAAGGGCAAGCAGGTCCCCCAAACGGTCTCAGAGTACGCAAGTCTTCGATTGGAGAAAGAGGTCGGGTTAGGGCAGGAAGGCTAAAGCTGCCGTTAAGCGGTTAAGTAGGAAGGATAGGTCTATAGTTGTTGTAGTAGAAGCTAAAGGTTGTCAACTTACGTTCTGTTCCAGCTTGAAAGTGAAGACGAAGCCAGCCGTTGAGTTGAAAGTTTGAGCGCTGTGTTGCGGCATGGGCCCTTAAGCTTCTTAGGCAAACTCTTTCATAACCTTGTCCCTTGTGTCGTTGAAAGGAGTCTAAAGCCAGATAAGATCATTCCCTAAGGGACTAGTCCTTCTATCTGACTTCTTCTACTCAATCAGCATGAAAAAAAAAGGCATAGAAGGGTGCAATACTTCTATCTTTCTGCCACTTCGTCTTGTACCTGTCCTTTTGGGACAGCCTCTCTCTTCACACCTTGAACCAGGACTAAAACCTATCCCTTCTATTATGATATGAATAAATCCTACTTAACCGCTAAAGGAACGTAGTTGCATTTCTATTCTATAAGGAGAGGGATTGAAGCTTCTTTGATAGAACCTGGGAGAGGTATGTTTCATTGCAGGTTCTTTAGAGCTTGGAGTTTAGAAGCATACTTGTTAGAGTAAGGAGCGGAGATACTCGACTGATAGGGAGAGGAACGAAGTAGCGTGTTGTTGATAGAACAAGGTATGAAGTAGCTCGACATTATAAAAGGAGAGGGGTTGGCTGGCTTCCCTACTTCGTCTTCTATCTTTCTTCCACCCCCTGGACACCATTCTACCCAGAACTCGTGTATGGATCGAGAGCTTAGAATGCCGTTAGAGAAAAGGCGTCATGAGTGGAAACACTCAGATGTGAGGTTAGTGACCTCAGTCTGTGGAGGTCCTTCAGACCCACGGGCGTGGGTGAAGGTTACACTGTAACAGGTGTATATTTTCGCTCATATCCTGAGCGGGTATTTGATTGAAGTGTCAAATACGCCGTCCTGGTCCTACTAAGATCAGCGCCAACCATTGGCAGCACAAGATCGCTGCGAGGAGAGTGCCCGACCTATTTGTCTTTCTCGCACCGATGATTAAACATAATTGCGTTATGAAAGAATGTTCGATCATCAAACTAAGACTCACTGAAAGCTGCCGTTCACGTCAGGGCATATAGATCAGCGGATATGTAGTTTCGTGTACTGATTCTCTTCGAGATTGGGTTGGTGTTCAGTGTGGGCAGTCTCATTTGCTAATCTATATGTTTTCAGTTTCAAGAGGGAAGAAGCGGGGTAGAGTAATTGGTCAACTCATCAGGCTCATGACCTGAAGATTGCAGGTTCGAATCCTGTCCCCGCCTAATCATCTGAGGCCGTAGTCAGCCTCAATCTTTCTGATTCGTAAGTAACTCAGTGAGTGCTTTCCTTTTCCCATGTCTTTTTTGGTCAACAACCAACCACATCTCTATATAGTCAAAACACTAGTCCTACAGGCTTGACGGGGTTCAGTCTGTATGGAGGGAAGATTTTTTTGAATGTAAGTAAAATGGATAAAAAGATCGATTTTTTTTCTTTTTCGTTTCTTATCTATCCCATAGCTGTTGTTGTTCTCTATTCCCTTTTTAGAGGGGGGCGCCCACCCGCATTGAATCTCCCCGATCCGGGTCTCGATCTCACTTTTGCCTTTTATGCTTTGCATTCATAAATGAATATTCGACTTGAAACCCTGTTCAAGGAACGCTTTGGGGAGTATTACGTATTGCCAGACGGCTTCACTTTCTCAGCCGGGGCATCTAGACTCACAAGTTGAAACCTTACAGGGTTTGCAAGATATCTTTGTTGATCTATTTTTTGAAGGGGGGCAAAGCCCTTCTTTTTTGACTGCTTTGGAGTTTGTTCTTAATTGGGTGGAGAAAGATGATTCGCTTTTTTTATGTTCCTTTAGCCTTTCGTGGAGATCGAATCCCGACTTTTTCTGACTGATGAACGAAATTAGTGCAGCGGCAAGGAGCGTTTTTGACTTCCTAACATGGATACCAAGTCTGGGTCAGAGAATTCATAGTAAGGCGATACGCTCTCCGATGCAGTAGATCAGCGGACCGGAAGATTAGCATGTGAGGCGAGAGTGTCCGGTCTGCTTCAAGTCCTGCCGTTCAATACTGGACTTCTTCTTCCGCTTCCAGGAGCAGCCTCTATCCTGTTGAGGTGAGGCCTTTGACTCCGCTTGCCTCTACTTTTCATGTCAAGCGTACAAGTGTAGTTTAGTGGGATTGACTTCTAAAGACAGGAATTCTTTTTCATCTCCTCGGGCAAGACCCTGTATAAGTCGACGTCTTAACCTGACTTCCTGAGCTCAGAGATTTGATGATAGGGATTGTTCACAGCACTAGTTGTCACCGTCTAATCCTTTCATAAAAGACATTCACTGACCCACGTAGGACTGCTGAATGGAATGATTCCTCCCCCGAGGGTGATGGAAGGGGGGGCACGACCCGATCTAAGATTACTCCCTGAGCAGAGTCTGACTTTTCGAAAAGAAGAGAGGAAGGGGCGTACCAAAAAGTTCTCCAATTCGATGAGGACAAGCAGGCACAACAATCCCAGGAAAGGTTCGAAGCACGTAGTTGCAAAGCTAATATTCAGAAGTTCAGTTCGTGAGATAGCTCCCCGGACCAGATCTTTTTGATAGATTCCTAGTACCGACCTTCCGTTCAGTGTAGGGAAGGGATTTGCCCCAAGCCAACAAGGAAGCAAAGTACCCGTGCTATCAGTACAAGTATAAGCCGGATCGTACCACACGGGAGCAGGATCCGCGTTCCACCTCTAAACCATAGGATCGGGCAATTAGAATCATGCCACTTTTTTATGGCAGGTTGAAGTTTCAGGCCAAGGGCGAAAGCAACTATGACTGACATCCTTAGATGAGCTTCAGGCCACTTGACCAATAGGCAAGCTCAAGTAGCTTTCAATCGGGGAGGATCAAGTCCAAAAGAAAGAGTGAAGGATCTGTCTTTTTTCCCAGCTGTATGAAGAAACCAAGCCAACCGAAACCGATTCAAGAGCCCTTCTATTTTTTATGTTATTTTATTATTACTTTTGCTCTGACTTTGAGCGATTCCATATCAACTAATGGAATCATAATAATAATTTCAATGAAAGGTTTAAGTAGTGCTTTTTTATTAATTCAATTATATGATGTTGTTCTACCTATTTGTCTGCCGAGGAACGTAGTCGCTTTCTGGTTGAGTTGAGCGTATGTCTTTGCCCAGATATTTTTCCTTTGTTTGAAAAAGACTAACTACTATAGTATAGTAAGGGGCCTTTTCTTGCTCGTTAGCGCTGTTTTTTGATTGCAGGGCGCTAGCTTACTAATAAAGAATAAATATATATATATAGGGCTTTTTTCTTTCATCTTTCAGCTTGATCGGAATCGATTCTATGATTGAATAGCAGAAGTGCTACTTATTAATTAGTAGTATAAACTCGGAGAGACAGACAGAGAGGCAATCATACCTGCTAACTCCTAGGATGAGAAGTAGGTCCCTTGTTTTTGGCAGGAATAGTTCCATTGTTGCCCCTCGGGAGAGTGAGTCTACTTAGCGAACTGGCAGGACGCGGAGATCGATTGATAAAGATGAATCTCGAGAGTGGATGGTTGACCGCCGCCCCCTTGTCCTGGAGGCTCTCCGGCCGAGGAGGGGCTTGCTATCGTAACCTTTTATCCCGGTGTATGTGAAAAAGAGTGACGAACCCTTTTTTGTTCGGTCATAGGTTGGTGTCCAAAGAACGAGAGTCGGCTTCCTTAACTTAAGTCCGTTGTTCCTCAGTAGCTCAGTGGTAGAGCGGTCGGCTGTTAACTGACTGGTCGTAGGTTCAAATCCTACTTGGGGAGAATTTGGAGTTATAGCTTTTCTGACCTAGCGACCCCTGTCCTTCCCCTTAGTTTCTAAACTAGCAGAATCGTGGGACATCCAAAGTGGGAAGTTTCTTGTTTCTTTTTTTTCTATTTCTTACTCCCTTTTTTAGTTTAGGAACTTGGTTCGTTCAATTCACTTGCTCATGAACTCGCAGCTTCGCCAGAAGCGACTAGGGGGGAGCTGTCGTAGAAGCTTTGCCCTTTGTACAGAGATTGTTATGAACTGACTAGCGGAACGCTAGCTAAGCTAAAAAAGAGTCTGAGTTCCCTTCAATCAAATCAATAAGCTTTATTTCAGGTTTTTATCCCTCCTTCTTAGAACCCATTGATGGAGGGGGGCCTCGGCCCGGGAAGGGGAGAGTGGCCGAGTGGTCAAAAGCGACAGACTGTAAATCTGTTGAAGTTTTTCTACGTAGGTTCGAATCCTGCCTCTCCCACTTGTTTGTTGTAGACTTCTTCGAAGAGAAAGGGGGAGAAAGAAATCCTATAGCTTAGCTTGAGTAAAGCCCATTAGTATTAGTAGTAATTGGATCTTTTCTAAGGTTTGAGGATGCTGTACCGATAGGTGCGGGAGATTTATATTGATATAAAGATAACGTCAGCATATTGGCTCCAGCCGGTAGCACGGGGCTTGCGAATTCTTCGATCCATACCCTCTGAGTTAAAGAGTGGGTCGGCACAGTTTTCCAGGTTGGTTCAAACTTCATCCCTTGTTCAAGGGGAATAGTTTGAATCTGGGGTACATAACGGTTTACAAGACGATTGAAGGACTCCTTTATGGAGCCAACCAACTCAACAACAGTGTCCATACAAGACACCGGCTGAGATATACTGGAAAAGTGTTTTCTACCCGTTTTGCTAAGGTTATAATCTTAGAAAAGGAGAAGAAAGATACCATTTAACCAGCATATCCGCCTTTTGATCCCGTACACATATCATCCTTCTATGATGGGAAGGGATTTACCTGGGCTTGCACTGGAAATCCTATGAGAATATGACAATAGGAGTTTTCTTAACTGCTAAGCTTACACAGACTCCTGAAAGATTCGGACGAAGGCATTCCAAAAAAAAAAAAGAAGAAAGCTATTTATACGCTAGAGCCTTACAGAGACTTCCTAAAAAGAAGTGACCTTATCTAAATCTAAGGTAAAAACTCAAAGGCCCACATGCTTTCCTTTTTTGCTTGCCTAAGTCCCTTTTTCTACATATGGATTGAAAAAAGTTTTTCGGCCTGTCATGGACAGAAACTAAACCAGGCTCGCGTAGATACATTACCTGAACCATGCTTTTCCCAAGCGGGGGTCTAAGACCCTTTTCGGAAGCAAAACCCAGAGCAAAGGGGGGCACGGACAGCAGTTAGAACATACAGATAAGAGCACATAGCATCACTTACATCAGAAGTGGGATCACTCACTTCAAACCTTACTTCACAAGATCTTATCGCATTGAAAATCCGTATGGTGCAGTTATGAACGGAAGCACTGGGGTTAAGCCGAAAGTAGAAGTCGAAAGAGTAGTAGGAGTAGGCGAGAAGCCGGCGCGTCTTCATTTTGGGAATTCCTAACGGAATGAATATAACCAAGGGGAATGGAAATCATCGAAGATATAGTGTGTGTGCCGTGAGTAATCAATCTTCGCAAAGACAGAATCATGGATGTGGTCGTACTAATACTAATACTAATAAAGGATACTCTTTTGATACTTCTTTAATAGATCAGGAATTTATTTTCTTCAAAAATGGATTTGACTTTGCTTTTTAGGATGCTAAGGTTGGGGTGCTTATCCTCGTTTTAGTGATGTGCAGGCCCACTCGATGAAACGAAAAAGCTTGACAAGCTGGATGGATATTGGGTCACGGACATAGGAATACGGAATTAAAAAACCTGAGGCATTTAGGAAAACAACAAGCCTTGGTGCGACCTGACTCGGAACTGGAATTGGCAAAGAAGGAAGCCCCAGGTGCTTGAAAGACCAATACGCTCTAATGAGTCCCACTTACCAATATTTAAGGTGCACCGCAGGACTCATTCTGATCCACCCGCGGACACCCCTATCTTAAGCAAATGCCGACTTACCCTTGGCCTTCCCAGATAAGAAAAAAAAGAGAAAGAATTGCCTCTCGCTCACACCCTTTCTAGGGGCGAATCATCGGATCGGATTGACCACCCTTTCTTTTCGCTTTTGATGCAGCTACAGCCTTTTCAACTGCTATTTGCTCGGTAACCATTATCTAGTCATGAAACGGGAACCGTAAATGAATACGAATAGGCCCTTCGAACTTGATTCACAAGACAGGCTCCGGTCTTAGGCATGTCTATCAGGTCCATTCTATCTCCTCCTCGAAGGAAGAGGCTCAAAGGCGAAAGGGATCGCCCTTGACCCCACTACTGCTCAGCTTACTTGCTTTCCCTAAGCACACACACTAAGTAGATAGTAGGCACAGGTACGCTAGGAGCTCATCGAACTTAACTTGTAGAGTGAGACCAGTGCTCGATATGGTTCATTTCAGTTCTCGTTCTCTCGATATGCTTCAACACATACCTGTCATCTATCTTTTTCAAGCGGTATCTCAGTCTGCTTTCCCTGATATTGGTAGTACGTACTATCTTTCCTTGCGTGGAAGTAGTTCAAAGCTATCTTGAGATATATCTAAAAGCTATATATAAGGAGAAGTCCCGGTAGAGCTATTTCATGCCCTCTTATATGCTCGCTAACGTTTGTTAGCTCGTTTCCAAGTACAGAAGGCGGGTCTGGGAGACTTTTAAGTGAGAGAAGACCGCTGATAAAACAGTAGTGCTGCTCACTGATCGGTAGGGAGGAAGGAAGCATAGCAGGGGAAGGGGATAGCAAGAGAGAGAGACATGCGAGTTCGACTCTCGTTCTATCCATGTTCAGCAGTCCTTGTCCATGTTGGAACTGGGCAGTACCGCTCAACTACGAGATGCTTGAAAGTAGTTGCTTTTACTGTCTTTATTGAGATGTTCCGTGTACCGCACCGAGCCTTAATAGGTTGAGATTCTGTAAGTAACTACTCCGTGCAGGAATCTCTTTATGGAGGGAATTTGGATTTGTTATGAGATGGACTTCTTTTTCAATGATTCTTCTGATTTACTTCCTCTGGCAGTTGTAGTCATTTATGCTCTGTGGTGGCGGCGCCCTTTACCATTATTAAATTTGCCTCGACCCGACCCCGATCTGACTTTAGCATTTGATGCTCTGAGATATGAAATATCTTCTTTACTATAAACCCTGTTCAAGGAACGCTTTGGTGAGTATTACGAATTGCCAAACGGCTTCACTTTCTCAGCCGTTGGTGAGCATCTATATTTTACGATCTTGATGTGACGGCTGGGTCTTGACCTAGCTACCGAACTGACTTAATGAAATGGTAGACGTGGCCAAAGGAAGGGGTCGAAGGACAACGAGAACTCACAGCTTTCTCTCTATCCTGCCTGAGGCCAAACTCACACTTTATGGAGCTATAGCATACATTGAGCCTGCAGGGAGAGCCCTCTGGAATTGCAAAAGCCTTTGCCTCTATAACAGCCTCAATTCAAAGAAAAGTGTAAGTTACATTGATTCGGTCTTCGGGCTCACCTGATCTTCTTGGGAGCGTACCCTACAAGGGAAGAGAGTAGCCTGGGACAAGATATCTGATTTACGCAAGGCCAAGCCGACCTTCCGCTTCCGGAATGGATTTCTTTGAGACAATAAAAGAAAGATAGATAAGGGATTTTTCTTTCCCAGCCGTTGCCCTTGTCAGAGAGATTCCTTTTTTTCTTTAAATAAGAGAATTCTGACCTCAACCTCACTCAAGGGATAGAAAGGGGCGATGAGCTCAGTGGAGTAGAAGCCGTCCTTCTGAAATAGAAAGCCCTAGCTATGAGTTACTCCAATCTAGCCGTGAAGCGCGAGGGCCAATATTCAAATGAAAGCAAGGGGCTGATTGTCCTCATGGGGAAGGGATGAATACGAGCTGTCGGAAGAGCTGCTCTCTAAGAAGCAACCAATCCAAGAATTTCTTGATTTGGTAGAGTACCAGTCACAACACTAGAACCAAGTTAGGTGAGCTTGAATGCATAGGTAAGAGCGGGGAAAGCTGCTCTTAGAGCGTACTCCTTCCGATCTAGGCGTATGGTTGAATCTATCCTTCAAGTAGTGCTTGATTGAGGGATGAACCCGAATCCGTACTTTCCGGTACTTTTCCTCTTTCAAGTGGGTTGAACTCTTTCTTTTTCTTTTATTGGCACGGATGGACACCTCGAAGAGAATCCTTCTTCTTCTGCCTGGCTGGCTTTGTACTGACTGATAAGAGTCTCCAATATGCAAGCCTTACACGTGACTTAGTAAGCCAAAACAGGGCAACCCACTGCTCGCGACGTGCGGTGCGAGTTGCTTTGTAAAAGGTATTTATGTATCAATCAGTAGCCAGAGAAAAAAAAAAGTACAATTGCAACTTCAGACATTGAAGAAGATTTTTTAATGAGCAAATTTGGCGCAAGCCAATGCCGCTAATAAACACCCTTTTTGAAATTGAAATGAAACAACTTTGAAGCGCCCTAACATGTACCTACGGAGCAGAAGATAGATCGGTCCTCGTAGAACGTTCAAGACTTTAAGTCTGTTGTTCCATATCAATTACTAAACCTCGTGGTATCCACGTACAAAACATACCATTACCAATAAAAGAATTAGCACATTGGTGTCGGTCTACTAAGCCAGTCAATCAAGTATGTAGTGTAGAGTCCATGGTGTAGGACAGGTTTTAGTACGAGGAGTTCAATGAAAGGATTTCTCTATAGTAAGAGTGATCCATGGCCTTTCGCCTAGAGTCATAGAAGAATTCCTTCATGCTTCCCATAGGGGTAGGAAAGAGTCAAGTGGCCGGTTAAGCAGCTAGTCCTACCTAATCTAGGCACATACGCCGGTGAGAGCAGTGCCTTTTCAAATCAAAGCTTAGCTTCTGAGATTCTCTGACTAATAGAAAACAATCTTTTGGGAAAGTATTCTGCGCTCTACTCTATTAGGCTGTGGGGCCCAGATCTTCTTGAATAAACTACTGTTTGCCCCTTGGAATGAAGCCTCTTAGGCTGTCTACCTTTGATTCAAGAGTCTCACCTTGGCGATCTACTGAGAAGGTCGTATCCATGGTCTCGACTCGCTCATACCCAGCCCACCTCTCTGAGGGGGACTTCCTTGCTATGCCACCATCCTATTAGCTTAGCTGGTAGTTAATCTATTTACTAGTCTGATGCACACTTGGAAGGCTCTCCTTTATCTTACCAGTCGTGCAGCACTATACACGCGTTTAGGTCATCATTCTTATCTAAGGCGGATAATTGGGCTTATAATGCCTTTGTTTTATGGACCTCGGGACCTTTCATTTCCAACTTCGGCCTATCATCTTATGTTTTTAGTTTCAAAAAAAGAAAAGGTTCGCGCCCTAGAGTGCATCCACGTCTTAGCCTTCACGGATGAGGCCTGCTATGACAAGGGATAGATAGGCACTACCTCTAACAAGGTAGTCCTATGGCGATAGAATGCCTTCTGGATACGACTAAAGAATAAACCATTATCTATATTCCTAGTCCCTTTGTCTGAGCACAGGTGACTCTCTTAGTGTTAGTACTTGTTCAGTTAAGATGTACATAGTCTTTAGGGTACGGTCATTACGCAGCAATATATCTTCCCCACTGGGCGTGGTATACAAGATAGCATCTAGCAAAGGACTTATCAAACCTGTTCCGAATCCAGAATCGAAAGCCATAGGAACAAAGCTTGAGGAATACTGTGACTTCCATCAAGCCAAAGCAAAGTGAACGAATTGTTCATAATGGTGTCTGTGTGAAAAGGAGATTCCTTAGAAAGATTTGACTCCTCAACAGCTGTTCTCCCCTTACACCAACTGTATGTAGTTGAATCGAGATTGGCGTTGCCTGGGTCAACTCTCTCCTATCTCATGTTGCTATTTTAGCTTTCATTTCCGTTATGTTACATATTGATCTTCTTTGACCCGCGAAAGCGAACGAGGAAGCTTACCATTCCGCCGTCGGTCAGTTATTCAAAGAAGAGTATCAACGGTATAACTACGAAATATTGATAGCAAAGCTCGGACTTTCATCCCAAACTCTTTCTTCTTTCGAATCTGAACCATGAAAGTCAGTCAATGTTGGCTTCCTCGATTACACAGTTGACCACACGCATTCAACGGTAGGGAGTAAGACCTTCTCTTTACAATTTGGAAGGTAAATTCCAGGGATACTCATCGAGTGGACCATACCAAGGCTTTCCAAGAAAGCTCCTTCTTTGCTTTTCTGATTGATCTCATTGTGGACGTGTAGAGATAGGCACCTTATCTATGCAATATAGATCTCTCTAGACAGATTCGTGAAAGATCCATTTATTTACGCCATGGAAGTTTCATTGCTGAATGACTTGTCTGCTACCAACTCCTTCCTCTATGGGTAGGGCATCTCTACATGTGAGACCTTGTATACAAATTGATCACATACCGCCGAGTAATTAAAGAAAAACTCCTCCTTGCTTTCATGCATAGCAGACTAACAAGCTGAAAAGTGATCTCGCTGTACCCGATCCCCAAGCACTGACATTGAGAGAAGAGTGGAACGGGACTAGCCTTATAGGGGACTTCCCCGGATACTTATCAACTCATATCGGAGCAAGGAAGCTAGCAACCTACTGAGACTGAGACCGCGCGAAGCAATACCACATTCTCAATACCCCGGAAGACAGCGATGTAGGGCTTCGTTCTTCTCTTGTTCCTGTTTCCATACGGTATCGATGGGCCGATCGTTTCCTCTGGGAAAACTAGCAAATAGCATTTCCCTGGAAGTGGCATGTCAAAAAGGAGGAATTTAGATCCCACCTATGGGCGAAATCAATGAAGACCTTTTCCCTCCCTTCGGTCGCCTCTATTTCGAGAAATGTTGTTCTTCACTAGCGGCAAAACTAAGAATGATTTTATCCCTCATGGGCTGGCATGAGAAATTGAAATTGATCGATCTCCCCGATGGGAAGAAAGATTCCTAACAGTTATAAGACGATTATGTGCGGCGTAAATGGTGATCATTGCAGGATAAAACTTGGTGCTATAGCAAAACAACTTTTTCTTCCACGCACAGAATAGGTTGTTCAAGAAGGGGACAGGGATGTGGATCTCACTACTATTGATTAACCGGTGTCAGTTGCTTTAACAGCTTTCCATGGGCATCCACCCGCAAAGATAAGAGGCCTACGCAACGATCCTTAGAACTCTCCGGTTCAAAGCCGCCCGCAATCGATACCTTTCCATTCCTATATCCTATACGATACGCTATTTTCCTGTTTCAAAGAGCTTATTCGAGAACAAGGCGCAGCAAGAGCTAATTCGATAACAGGATTCTTCGCAATTAGCCTTTCCTCGCTTTCGCTTTCAAGGGGCGTAGCGCTTGCTTACTTCTTAGAGTAGAGTCCGGAATTTTTAGCTTATTAGGTCACAATCCTGTCTTATTTAGATCTTCTTTCAGTCTAGCCCTTCTTCCACATGAGATCCTATTTTTCCTAACTCCATGTAGCACCACTATCCAATGAAAAAAAAAATCCTGCTATTTCACTCCTGGAATTCCCTGATAGAGAACTCCAGTTCTATACCTGGGGCTAGCTACTAGCTCAGACTCCGGCTTCTTAGTGTGGCCAAGTGGTAAGTCCTTTCTTTTCTGTCTGAGAATATGTCTTATCTTCCGAGGTGGCATGAGACAATAAGTGAGTTCCAGTTTAGTCTTTTGAATGTTCCTGAGGTGGATCGAGTCTCTGGTAGTTCTAGGTGGCTAGAGACCAGGGCTAACAGTCCTAGAAAGAGCAGTCCTATTTCTAAAGTACACGAACATCTTTGACATAAGGACGCTTTCAATCTTTCTTCATGAAAGCCAGACAGCGGAGCGGAGATAGAGTCCAAGCGCACTATAGCACTGCAGGGAAAGAAAATATCTTCCTTTGAAAAACTAAAGTAGTACTAAATCAAAGAAAGACATGAATTGCCCGAAGGCCAGGTTCTTTATTCCCATAGGCACAAAGACCGATCCCGACCGTCCCTTATTATTTGATTTTACACGTGCCTGGAAATGATGCTTGAATTCTTGCTTGTCTTATGAGCCATTTACTTACTTATGGAAGACATGGGGCACGAACGAGAGCATGGTTAATTAAGTAGGCTATGGAGCATGAGCCATATCAGTGCTAGAAAGACTTCCTTTTTCGATATGGTTTGATAGTAGGAGAGAAGTAGTACCCCTACGAGCGATGGATAAGAAATGCTTTTTTTTTTCAAGCGGAAGAAACTTCACTGCAGGGGAAGGCTTATGTCACTCGGATGGGAAGGCGCTAGCCGCATGGAGTAGCCATAAGAGTTAGAAGACCGCCATCAAGGATGACAAGTCACATCGGGACAGCCCTTTTTCCAGCTAGCTGATATAGAATGGAAGGGGAAGGAGGAGAAAGATAAAAAGGCAATCAACAGACTCTGATAGACGCTATGGGACCATCTCCCTTGGGAGAAGCCTTTCCGTTGTTCCAGGGTTTTCTTACTATTGAGGTCCATTTTTCCTATCATGGCATGGGGATTAGAGAGAAGATCAAGAGTTTCGAACAAGCACGCAAGCCTGAAAGCATGAGTTTCCAGCGATCGAAGTTCAAACTTGGCCGGACAGGAAAGAGGGAAAGCCTTCTTCTCAATGAGCTGTATCCATTATACAATCACCGGGCTTTGCCAAAGACAGTCCCAGTAAAGGGGTGTGTAGCAAAGCATCCACCGAGACTAGATTGGAAGATAGTCATGTGCTCTATGAAAGCAATCGAACATCATGTGTGAAGCATATGAGATGGCTAGCCGGGCAGTTCCATCATAGTTCGTGACAGGGTGTAAAGGATATATGATCTTACTTTACGATTGAGGTCTTCTTTCTCCTCTTCTTCACCGGGAACCCCTATTTCATCAACCAGACGGACAATGGGAAGCGTCTGAGCAATAAAAAGATAAGCCAAAAACGTGAAGTAGAGGGATCCCATCCTGACGGATGAGCTGCTCCCTCCCCCGGTTAACTACCACTACCCGGTCTTCCCTTTGAATTGATAGCTTCCGCTGGAGCACTTGCCTTCGTGATGAATCCCTTGAGCTTTGACTATCTTTTTGCTTCTTCTTGCTAGCCTTCGATTGTATGGTTTCCTGTATCGCTCTTGTCAAGCTCCAGCCCGATCCCTGTGATCTCGTACTTGGCCTTCCCCCCCTCTTTATCTTCGTCCCGGGATAGAGCCTTTCACTAAAGGGAAGGTTCCCGAGCTTGGCCGAAAAAAATCCTGGAAGTAGCACTGCTTTGGCGATTGGCAAGACATATCCGAGTAGCGCTGCCTGAACGAAGCGTGGGCGTAAAGCATCAAGTGGAGGCGTCGAATCCTTGCAAGAGGGGGGCAGACCGGTCAAAGCCAAGTCCAGACGAGCTGGCCAAAAGGCATAGGGCCAAGGCGGAGCTGGCAGGCTCATCTCACTTATTGTGTGCTTTGTTGGAATAGACTGACATCAAGGGAAAGTGCACTTTATCTCGATTCCTCTCTTTCTACAACTCTTTCCAACCCACTGCTCAGCCCCCCTCCAAACTATGGCATCAAGGTCGGACCAAGGGTCGGGCCTCCACCGATCTACTGATAAGGTAAGGGGAAAGACAACTGAATAAATAGGTCTATCTATCCTATAAAGACGGGCTAGAGTAAACGCCAAGCGCTGGCCCATTAGTGGGTTCAATTCCTGCTTGCCTCTCATTTTCAATTGTTTGTTAGAGTAGTCTCGATCCTATTGAACATAAGCTATATCACAGGGAGTAAGTAGATCATGATCGGAGGGGACGACCGGAGAAAGATAAGTCAAGGAGGACCCGAAGAGGAAGAGCGGTCCGTCCTAAACGAAGAGCGGTCGCTGAGAGCGAAATGAACTGATTTGGCCGGAGGGGGCCACGGGATTAGACTCTCGATGTATTATTACATTTCTAGCGGGAGGAGAGTAGCCCCGAAAGAAGTCGGTCCTAGCGAAAACACATAATACAGCTTATGGCCGAGAGTGTCATGAAAGAAAGGTCAGTCTGCACAGGCGGGACGTGACATTAATAGACAGGTCAAACTGTGGAATCGTCTGATTTTCACTCGGATGACGTAATTCAATTTGATTTATATCAGTGTGCAGCAGCCCCTATGACAGAATTGAACATCAGATATATCACATCCATAAAAAGATTAAAAACAGTCGGTTATGAGAGCAGCACTTTTCCTTGCGGGGGCCCCGTCTCCCATCGGTGCGCTGGAGACGATTCTTTCTGTATCTTCGGCTTCGTCTTCTCCTCCTTCTGAGTCAAACAGATAAAATAAAACATGTGAATGAACGAATTTATCGTAGATTGCACGAGCAAACCACCCTTTTTTACTTTACAAATGATTGTGATTGTGGAGTTGAGGCAGGGGCTCTTGCTTTTTACTAGGCTAGACGACTCGGCGATTCTACCCTACTTTTTTCCCAGGATTGGACGCCTATTGACGAAGCTCAGGATTGGATTGTCGCCTTACTGCTTGACGAGAACAACCTACCACTGACTTTTTGAAAGTACCTATCTCATTGCACTAAAAGAGTCTGTCTTTGACGATAGGGCTTGAGGTCGATCGGTCCACCACTAAGGATCTATGGTAGGTCAAAGAGCGCAGAGAAGATTGTCCACCACTTCTTCTTGTACGCGCTATAAGATATAGGCTTTCTATGAAAGCTCGTAAGATCAGCTGACAAAACAAAACAGAAAGGGATTCGGACTCGCCTGGTTCATGTCTATCGACGAGGGATCTCAGATTGCGCTTGACCGCAGACTCGTAGCATGGGTGAGAATTCTTCATCTTAGGTAATGAAGGTGGGCGGCTCGTCGTCTTTGAAAAAGGAAGGGATGATTCTTGCCAAACTCTGTCATGCCCATCCTCCTTGGAGTTTAAAAAAAAAGATCCCCTTATGTTTTTCCGTCTTCTTCTCTGCCGAAAGGAAAGACAAAGGCGAGGGAGTCCTCGAACGGGGAAACCCACGATTGAGAGGTCAGATCACACCATCCTCATTGATCCAACTCGGGTTGGTATGCTCACAAAGAGAGACCCTACCACATGTGTTTCAGTTTGAGAGCCACCCTGTTTTCTCGATGTCTTCTTCTCTTTCGGGTGGGAGGCATTCTTCAATAGCTTTCATTACTGAGGGGCCCAATCCTAAGAATAAGAGTATCAAAAGACTCGATCTATCCGACCTTACCATAGTCTCCCTCGAGGCGCGGTCAACCTAGCAGGTGTCATACCTTCAAAAGAGATGGCTCAGACAGATTAGCTATAATGCGCAGTTAGATACTTCGATGGCTCTCGAACTAGCTGTGTTAAGCATATAGCTAGCCTTCTATTACCTTATTTCTCCAAATTTATGAATCCATAATTGTTGCCATTCAGTCTCTTATTAGCGATAGGGGCCGTCATCCAACATGCTTCTATCTAAGTGATTTCATACCTTATTCCCTCCGCCACCCTCACCCTTCTAAGCTCCTTTGCCCTATGCCTTTAGTTAGTCTGCTTTGAATGATCATTTCACTCTTCGAAGGTGAGCGAAGTACTTCGAGGGATTAGATGGAAGGAACCTCTGCTAAGAATGGAATACAATTCTTTGTGTCCTTATTTAGCTTTCAAGTGGGAGAGGACTTCCATAGAGTGAGCCCTTCGATCGCGGTGCTCATCTTACCACCCTAACTACTAGCGCAGTCCAACTTATCCCTGCTAACCCACAACTAAAGCACCATGACTCTTTGATTCCGAAATGCGGCCGAGGGCATCGGAAAGGACACATCACACGCCCTAACTCCACGAAGGGATGGATGGAATAGACAGGCACAAACCGTTGACCCTAATCTTACCAAGATATACAGGTATTCAATCCAGAATGGGCACAGAAACTGTTCAGGAAGTGAATAAAGCAGAAAGATACACATTAGTATTGGACTTAACCCCAGAGGAGAAAGAAGAACCTCCGCTTGTCCTAGAGCTAGCCTCAGAGTCAGAAGTTTATGTTAACCATACCACTAGGACAGGAAGGGTCTATCAACCGCCTCATTTGCAAGGCTAAGAAGAGCAAGAATCTATTATGCCTTTCGCTCAGTTATGAGCCAACAGGAATTTGACTGGATTGAGACTCGCGGTGCTTACACCTCTAAAGTCAGCCTCGCTCAACAATTCCTCGAGACCAAAGCAAAAGTTCTCTTTCGATCCCAAGGAGTTCATTACCTATTATTGTTGGCTATTCCAATGCCAATGCCAATGATAGAGAGATTAGGGGAATATACTGACCGAGAAGAGAGAGTAAGACCCTAAATGCTTACGGGACAGAGAGGACGCTAGTGAGATGCGCAGGTGTATGAGCTCTGAGATGTGTAGGTAGAAAGAGAAGAAGCCGTTCCAACTGGTCCTATCATCCTAGGGTAGTAGTCAATCCGATGTAGCTAATCCGACCGGCATTAGTAGACGAGTACAAATGAATATAGTAGCCCTATACAATAGACGGTAGTTCCATTAGAAATTCTATGTAAAAAGTAACCTACCGGTTACAAAGGCCTATGAATTTACAAAGTCAACATCGGAGAGTCTTCTTAACAGCTGTACTAATGCCGTTCGCCTTGACTTTAGTCATGTAGAGCATTTTCTTTTGGCATAGGAGCCTTCTAGGCCTACTGACTCTTATCTAAAGGGGCATATCGAGATCCCTTAGCCCACAAAGCCCTTGACTTTCCTTCTCTGCTTCGCACCATCGTGACACTCACCCTTCGTTACCCAGCCCATCGCTAACGCTCAGCCTCGTCTTTTGATTTGACGACCTATTTCCCTCTTTCTCTATTTAGGATAGAAAGCATAAGGTCGCAAGTGAAGCTTCTGGAGAGAGCAATGAAAGAGTTAGAATTGGACCCATAACATTGACACAGGGAGAATCCATTGCTTGGTTTCCCACAGGCAGAAAAGGACTTGGCCTGGATGTAAACTGTAAAATGAAAAGAAAATTGTAGTATCCAAAAGGGCAGCTAAGCTAGCAATCCGAACAAGAAGATCTTCCCGTGGACTCAACAGGGTTCACGAATCTTATCAACTATTTACATGAAGTAAAGTTGGAATAGATCCCAGACTTCGGAGATAGCCACCACTACTACTACTTTAGAAAGGACCGAATGGCGTGCCTTATACCTTTCAAATGAATGGTGGGGAGACCGGAATCGCTTTTGTCGCTCCGGATTTCCTCTTAGCCGAAAGGGTCGAGGCAGGAAGGAGAACGCTATATATACACCTCTTTGTACCTGGGACTAGACATAATAGCTTGAGAAAGGCTCGGGAAAGTACGTTGTGTATTTTATAGCACACGAGATAGGCGGCTTGGCTTAGAGCCTACACCAATCTATCTGTTCTATCTGTAATAGTTCGATCTGTCTTCCTGAGATGAGAATTTGTTTTGAAATAGCTAGATTAGAACTGGCCGCCTTGCCTTGGCTTATTGTGTGATTTTTGAGCAGGAGCGAGCTGTCTTTGGCACAATCTGTACTGTAGCCGGGAAAGCAGGAGTCAAGCTGTTCACAAGCAGTGGTTATGAGCCGCATCTAAAGCCAATCCATTTACAAGTGAAATCTTGCCCAACTCCAACTACAAGGAAAGAAAGGGGTGAGGTGCTCATTCTGTATAAATTGGGTCTCTCGGAACCATGGGCGGCGAAAACTAGGATGGAATCATAGGTAAGGGATGACATAACTGGGGAGTAGGAATGGCAGATCCGTTTTTTCCCAACATTATGAACTCTTCAACTTGTAGTCCACCAAGAGGCTCAATCCTCTCCTGACTTACGTCTGAGCCCAGGTTTGTAAACCAGCCATTCAATGGAAGACTTTGTCCTCTTATTTATGTTAAGCATTAGGGTCCTTCACATAATCTCGAACCGTGCCCCTTCCTCAATGAGTCACGAGCGAGCCATGCCACATTGCATGG
>Ga0214544_1000106_pt1:92500-112500 | contig 114042 bp, 83 predicted proteins | sample CNSS3metaG_FD_160074 | JGI IMG/M metagenome (GOLD analysis project Ga0214544, IMG submission 160074) | Root nodule microbial communities from cowpea collected in UCLA plant growth center, Los Angeles, California, USA - CNSS3 | ecosystem: Host-associated > Plants > Roots > Nodule...
TTGACACATCTATTAGCTGAAGAGGCCTAACGCTGGTCTTTTTATTCTTCCTATGACTAGCCGATGTAGACTATATCCATAGCCTTTCATATTAGTTAGGGTTGTGTCCTTAACGAATTTGTGAAACTCGTTTAGGCGAATCGATCAATATAAGGGCTTATACACCTACCTTTGAATGAAAGAAGTGTTGATTGTATGCCTGGAAAAGAGAAAGAGTGACTTCCGGCGGTCTGACGATTGATTGCATTTGGTTCAATTTATCTTGCTTGAGAGGGCAAAGGCAGGAAATAGAGTATGGAGTTAGGGGCTTGCTTAATGGCTTTCCTTCCGGCTTCAATGCTCAAGGCATTTCTTTTTTCTTTTTTTGGATTATGCTCTAGTGTTTGAATCATTTTTCTATCTATTCGTCTTTCTATTGATCTATTTGTTTTGCTATCATTCAGTATCAGTAAGATTGATTAGTATGTGGATTACGTGGCTCGCTCTCGCTCTTTGAGTTCTTGGTCTGAAGGTGAACGAGCTCTTGGTGTCGTAATTCCTACTCGCTTTCCTTGTATTAGCTACAGCCACCGAAGCATTCTTTCGTCAACACGAGTTAGCTATTCTCTGATCTTTGCCTTATTCTTTCTTCCTTTTCGTATGTATTTTCAACCGCACAACTGGAACCAAAAATTTCATTGCCTTGAAGAGCCTTCCATTCTTAAGCCAGCCAATCCAGTCAATCAATAAAGGGGCGAAGCGGTGTGAACATGGCCTCATTCTATGACGAGTTGGAGGAGATAGCAGGCTACGGCGAGGAGCCGCCCTACGAGGAAGACAAAAGGGACACTGAGGTCCGAGGACCGGAGGCCCACGTATATGCACTCATGAATACTTATCAATTCAAAAAATTCTTTGATCGTAGAGCAGGCACGTTTCGCCGCTACGCTAAAAGGCTCTTCTATTATGGATCACACGTCCAATTCTCTGGCTCAGAAAGGCTTTCGATGTTTTGATCCTTCTTCTCGTTTTCGCCGTCCCGGCATGTTACCTTCCCTTTTTGGAGTACCAGCTATAGTAGTCAGTCCACTGGGTCTACCTTTTGCGTCCCTGGTGAGGTTGGTTCATCGGCCGAGTCAATCCAGTTTAGAATCTTATTTTCTAGTGAGTTATAGAGCATCTAGTAGATAAACTACTAGCATGAGTAGTTAGACTACCCATACTCAGTTTACGCTGTTCGTGACAGCGATGTTCCAGTCAGACCCGTTCCAGAACCGATGAAAGAGAAAAACCCACTAGCGGGTAAACCTGTGCTTTAGCCCCCAGCAATAGATCTAGTGAGACAGGATTTTCCTTGCCTATGTTCCCCCTGAAGTGAGGCCCCACCGAATCGTCTGCTTAGTCTTCTTTCTCTTTCCTGTGCTATCCAGAAGAGTGAGACATAAGTCTAAAGTTATCCCACTAGTAATGTGCACTATCTGACTTGTCCTTGGTACATCTTATATGAAGCAGTACTGTAGCCTTACAAGCTGCTTGAATGGGTAGCGGACTTTCTATCTACGCCGAGTTTTGATGCCCGACTCAAAGCCTCCTACTCTTCCCCTTCCGCGAAGACAACCTCTGCCGCCTAGTCTGCTTGCCTTTGCTTCCTAAAGTGAGATGTCCAAGAGAAAAGGAACGAGGGGAAGAAGCGACGAGAACATAAAATCGTGAATGAAAGAGCGTGACGAGACTTTCTCAATTCGAGATGTTAGAAGGTGCAAAATCAATGGGTGCCGGAGCTGCTACAATTGCTTCAGCGGGAGCTGCTGTAGGTATTGGAAACGTATTCAGTTCATTAATTCATTCCGTGGCAAGAAATCCATCATTGGCAAAACAGTTATTCGGATATGCAATCCTGGGCTTTGCTCTAACCGAGGCTATTGCCTTGTTCGCATTAATGATGGCCTTTTTGATTCTCTTTGTTTTCTAAGTTTCTCCTTTTGAAAGGTGTAGTCTCTCCTACCTGAAGAGGACGAGGCCCCCGGAAATGGGGGGAAGGGGAGTGGGCAAGGGGCCCCTTCACGGCTAATCGATCTCTCTCCCTCTAGTAAGCTCATCGAAAGACCTGGTGCCCAATACTAAAACTTGGGGAAGGTGGGATGCTAGGTGGACAGGATTGGACGTTAACCTAGAGAGCTAAGTGTAGTGCACTTCGTTCTCTTTGATTGGCACATGGAAGATCCACTTAAAGCATAAAGAAGATCTGCACCGCTAAGACAAGGAAGGTAAGATGTTCAGAAAGAAGATAAGACAAAAAAGTCAATATTGCAACTGACAGCTAATAGGAGAGAGAATACAACTGTCAGCAAATAAAATAGATAAGACAGTCCTGTCTTGATAGTTTACTTCAGATTTCAATGTCCGATCTGACTGTGAGAATAGCGAAGTCCGGAATGACATGCTCAATGCCAGTCCATCCAGAAATGCCAGATGAATCCCGTGAGAGATCTAATCTAGGCAGAAGATCCCATCCCTAAAAAAAAAAAAGTGTAATCAGAGGGTGAAACCTTGCTTTGCAAAAGGGGAGTTCTTTCCCGCATCCATCCCATAAACCCCTGTCAAGCTTCTACTCATTCTCAATTCAGGAAAAGGTTTCCGGTTGCCATAAATAAAACCACAATCACACAGTCAACTCGAACAAAGAGCTTCTCGCCTACAAATTAAGGAGCTGGTCCAAGCCTTCCTCTTTACTGTTTAGGAGTAGCATTGAAGATTCGAAACCTTTCGTGTCGTCAGGTTGCTACACCTAACCTAGCCTAGCGGGAGCTCACTTAAGGCTCCGAGTATCATGATCGTAAGACGACATTTGCTAGCCTCACACTACCCTTTTTGGAACCCTCGAGTAGTCATGTGGAATAAACAAACGAAAAGAAAGGAGAAAGGCTTGCTGTTGCCAAGGCCTATTCCTCGACCATCGTCACCTATTCAATAAGTTGGGAGTCCCCGCCATGTAAACCCATATCCCATGGAAGAATCGAATCAATACCGACTATTTCTTTAGCATCCCGAAGAGTGACGAGAAGACCACACTTTACATCTTTCTTTCAAAAGAGGAGAACGCGCTCATAGAATATTAACAAAAATGAAAGAAATCCTCGTCCAGTGGCACGTCCTTTAGCTGCTGCGGTCCGGTACGGGGAAAGAAGTTCGGACATATTCTATATAGGAAGCGCTCCTTGCCTGAAGAATAGGCGTCTTTCATACCTTTCCTGGGAACGGGCAAGAAAACAGATTGGCCTATGAATGTGCACCCTCTTTCCTGATACTAGGGACATTTGATTCTTTCTGACCTATATTATAATCTTACCAAACTGCTCTTATTCCGCTAAAAGAGCAAAGATAAAAGCCCTCTTATGCCAGAAATTTAATAAAGAATAAAGAAAGTGTACTTTCACCTCTGGAATGGCAACATGCGAAAGACACCCACTGGCGTGCTTACGTTCTTTCTTCGCTTCCCAGCCAACAAGCAACTCCTTGAGCTTTATAAAGCCGTTGATTGCCATCCGTTTTCTTGCTGGAATCTTTTTCTTATTCTGAATATAACCTGTCCTCCCGGGGCTCAAGGGAGAGGCCTGACTGTCTTTTCTATAGAGTTGGAGTAGTAGTTGGACAAAAGAACTCTCTGGCCGGAGTCAAACACGTAGTCGTGACCTGTCCCGTCGTTACTCCTCTTTCTATATATGTTTAGGGAGAAAGAATTAGGCTGCCTAAAAAGAAACTCTAGGCGTTGGATTGTTTTTATTTTCTGCTGGTGAGGAAAGGTCGTGCAATCGCAGAGGACTAGTTCCCTATCCCGCTGATAAGAATAAAAAAGGGATCGGCGCAGTGGATAGGCCACTCTCACTGGAAGAGCTTAGCTTATTCCAAAGCATCCCTGACGCTCTCTAGTTTAGGAATAGAGGGTGCCGCATCCGAGGCAAAGCAAGAGCTAACAGCCTCTTTTTTTCCATCCTTACTTTCATCCGTTAATGCTTCTTCTTTCCAGTCAGTTTAGATCCTGAGAACAAGTCAAGCTTCAAATAAGTAGTCCGCTAAGGTCTGTCTAACAATAGAGCTTCCAGAGGCAAGCCGAAGCGGAGAATGTTTCTCCTAAAGAGTCTATTATAGTAGTCTATCAAAGCACAAGGAGAATGGCTCTGACTAAGCATCTGGTGAGGGATCCGCTGGATTAGTAAGCATCACATAAGGAGGACGGTGGAGATCTAAGTTGCTCCTTTCTTCCCCCTTCCCCAGTTCTCTAACTAGTGGTGTAAGCAAGTGCTCCATTGTGTAATGGTCTAAGGGCCTTTCAGTTCTAATCTGACCTACCGTGTCTAAGGTGTGACTTCTTCCAAGAGTGGGAGGGCTCACAGTAAGACCGGGTAGACGGGTATAGCAGTAATAGTACTTTCACCCAATAGGATAAGGCAAGTCAGTTTGAAAGCAAGGCAAACAACCTTTGCCTCTTGGACTACGGCTTGGAAACCTTTGCCAAGTTTCCTCAGTGAGAAAGGAATCAAACTCACTCTCTTTTCTTCTTCAACTCAACCAAGTCCAATAGAAAACACATTAAGCTTCGTCTAACAGGAAGTAGCACCTGCCGCCTTGCATAGCATGTCGAGAATCCTTTTCCTTGTTTCGAAATACAGATTGTTGTGGAGAGTCTAAATTGCGTAAGAGAAAGAAGCTGTTCTTGAATTGCTAGTCTGTCAGTGAGAAGCTGTGATCGAGAAAGTCTCGCCCAAAGAGCTCTACAGTAGTGCCTTGCGGGGTCGTAGAGCCGGGGGAGCTCAGATCCGATTCTTGCATTCATCTTAACTGCAGATTTCTACTTCTTCTTACCCAGTTTGTAAGCAGAGGAGAACAAATAAGATAGAAGCCCATATTGAAACTATACTTCCTAACTAGAGTAGTAAGAAGTCTTTTCAGAAGCAGTAGACTGAGAGGCTTTGGCAGAATTGATCGAACTTCTTGCTCTCAGGGTGCTTCGCTTGAGCTCAACCATCCGGGATGCTTGTTTTCTGAGGATGATTCTTTCGCGTAAGTAAGGGAAGTGTTGAGCCAGAGTAGAGATGACCTTTTCAGCATCGCTGTGAGAGCATCCGAGTGAATAATTTCTGCCAATTGCATGCTGAAATAGTTTCTTAGTGCTTCCCTTTGTTCTTGCAAGAGATCAAGACTGGTAGGCAGGCTAAGGCCAGAGATTCAATGCCCGAGGTCTTTCCTCTCCTTATCAGTCGAGTTACTTCATAACCTCTTCTTCTGATTATAGTCGTCGTAACTCTCTCTATCTTAGGTGTCGGCATCACACATATCATATAGATTGTGTGTAGTGAGTGAGATTTCCCAAACAAAACATTAGGAAAGGAGTTAAAAAAAGAAAAAGAATAGAGGCCATCTGACTTGGTTAAGTCATGTTAGTTGTGGTTAACAGCAGAACCAAAGCAGAATGACTGACCCTGCCTCCAAAGAGGAAGGTGCATTCCTTGTTATATCCCATAGCTTGCTGAGACCGGAGATAGGGTCCCCTCAGATATGACGATAGGTACGTTCCTGCCAAACATGTTAATAATATAGGTTTCCCTATGGGCATATCCCAGGTTTCCAATATGATCTTAAAATAGACAATCACACACAAAATAGCTCGACTGTAATCCGAGTAACGAAGACTGATAAGCATAAGGATTGAGAATTCATGGGATTGATCAGGTCTCAAGACTGGGACGTCGCTTTTAGCTGCTTTTTTGCAGACTAGATTACTAGGATGCTTGGGAAGTAGCCGTATCTTCTTCTTGCTCCGCTGCTCTCAGAAAACCTGGGACTGAATCTCTAAAATAAGGACTTGTCTATCCGGTTTATCCTGTTAGTGAGATGGGTGTAGCTCCCCTGGATGCATGAAGGCTTTCTTCTTTTGAATTCGGGTTCCCGCATATTGATTGATGCTTCCTTGGAATACCTTTCCATAGGAGTGGTAGAGTCCTAATAAGAGGCCAATTCCTGATACGCCCCTATGAATCTCCCTGGATATCTTCACTTTCTTCGGACGAGCATCCCTGACATAGCTGCCCTTGATAGAAATCCCCTGGCTTTCCTTACTAAATTATAAATCAATCCGGCAATCTTCCTTACAGTTATTTTCTCCTTAATAGTCTATCGGAATTTCTCTGAGAAACCCCCGGGAATCCTTACTTAAAAGCCCCTTTATCTTGATTGTTCGAATAGGATGTGTTAAGCAACAACTTCAAAGCCCTTAGCTACCGGTATTGCTTTGAAAAATCCTGGGTTAATGCAGGTTTCTTTGCTTTCTTTTTATCTGACGCAAGTTATTCATTGATAAAATCAGGATCTTTCTTCTCTCTTCGTTCCTCTCCTTACAGTCGAGTTACTACGTTCCTCTTCTTCTTATTCCCTCCCATGCATCAACAGTTCCAATTTATGGGATAATCCGAGGCAAAGGCCATATCCCGAAGCTAACTCATAACTCTTTCCCGAGTCAACTCACCCTTTCACGCTAACCCTGCTTTGGAAAAAAGAAGGAATGAAATAGCTCGACTGATAAGGAGAGGAAGCAAGGCACTTGAGATGGGTGCTTTCCTTCTTTTTTCTTTCGAAGGTGTTAAAGGGCTGATTGAGGTATAAATTCAATACATATAATTTTTATTTTTCTTGATTTGGTGGTAACCCATTTGGACGAGCAATCGCTACTTCGTTCTCGCCTTTGAGTGTGCAGGGCTTGAATCATCCATAAAACGCCTATTCCTAGGTGCCAAGCTTGTGTTAAAGATCTTACTTGCCTGATTCCCGGAACTGGGTTAAAATAAAAAAAGTGAAGAATTGCAAATATTTTAGATATTGTCTCAGTACTTGTGGCTAGTCCTATTATATGGACTTGACCTCCCTAAGGATGCTTCCACAGAAGAGGCGAGAGGTTCTATCCTTCGGGTATGTGTACCGAACGGGAAATCTATACTCGTAGGCGGTGATACCTCAAGCCCATGATACAACATTTTAAAGTAAGAAAGCAGTTGATAACGAAAAGTTAACCCCCGGTCGGACTTGGTAGGGTAGGAGCCGAATAGAAGGCATAAAGTCAGAGGAATGAGCGGGTAAAGAAGAAAGAGATTGGAAAGATGAGATTCATGTATTGACGTAATCTAGTAGACCCTTAAAGAACATCCAAACCTAGAAACAAGAGCACGCCCATCAAACGGAAAGAATTGATAAATAGGAGGCGGGTAAGCCCGAATAGCTTCCTCAAAAGCATGATGTAGCGACTTACTATTAATTCATAATGCGAGCTAGCATTTGGGGCTAATGTCTGTAGATGTGATACCTCCTGGTCAGAGACGGAGAATCGCTGTTATCGGATCTGGTAATAAACGTATGCTTAGTAGGGAGGGGCTCGCCCAGATGCTTTGCGAGACCGAATCATTTTGTGTTCGGTTGCGTTATCTACCGCAAAGAGGGACTCCCCCTTTCTATTAGAACAGTGTTAGTTCGCTATTACTGCCGGTCAGGCCGACGAGAATTCTATTCTGATATTGCTATGTGCGCCACTAGAGCTTTGATCATATGCTTTGAGCCGAGTCGATGAGTTTGAATATTCATTCGTGTACGTATGCCATGTAGATTGAAAAGGGAGAAGCCCTCACTGACGGAGTATAAATAGCACACCAGATGGATCATTCAATAGAAAGCCGAAGGCGAAGAGTGAACACCTCCAAAGGGCTGGGTGAGAGAAAGCGTCCTTTGTTGATACCTAGTGTACACCGCCACCTACTGAAATGGATTAATAAACGTGGCTTTCTATTGCTTGTAGCGGCGTTGCTTCCTTTTGTTCACCGCGGCGAAAAATGAAATCTTGAGAAAGAAGGCCTTGTGGGGCATCTCCAGCAGCGCCAAAGAAGGAAGATGGAAAGTCTTCTTTGTAGACTCGCACCGCTCACTTACGGTTTTATACAGAGGGGGGTTGTATTGAAGGGCCATAAGCTTTGAATATGCGTTGGTTCCAATCCGGATCTCGTTGTTTGGGTCTCGAGATGATATTCAGGAGACAAAAGAGCAGAGCTGATAGAAATGCTAATTATAATGGAGATACTAATTCTTTAATAAAGACTTGTGCCCATTGTCCAAGATTCCTTTGTGGGACTTTCTTTTTATTCTTCTTGACTTGACTCAACAACCCTCCAATTCAGGACAGAACTCTAAGGGTATCTCTGAAGATTCAAAATACAGAAGAGCGACTGCCAATCAAGACAATATTGAATTGAAGCACGCGCCTTAGGACCGATCCCAGTGAAATAGGAAAACGAATCCGCGCGCTACCGAGTTTCCTTCATCGATCGGAACAAAACTAGCAAAAGAAAGAGGGAGCTGCGCTATACATAATACAAAGGGACCCAGGCTCTGCCCGAATGATACGATCAGCAACTTCTAGTACCCAAGCTATGTGATCAATAACTATTCTCCTAGAGGCGAATCCCTCAGGGCGCCCTAAGCAACCGAAGGGTAGAGAAGATGAAGAATAAGGGTAATCTAAGCATGCGCCACCAAAAGGAAAGAGAGGACCGATTGATACCAATAGCAAGATACACATCTTTTTTTTTAGACTCCGAGGGTTGAGAATAGTTGAGGATCAGAAGATTGGCCTTAATAGATTAAGTGCAAACTTTCTTTTTTATATTATATATATGAGTAAGCCCCTTCCCTTAGGAACAGAAGTATACACAAGGGGGTAATTTCTCACAATTATTCACGTTCAACTCCAAGATCCAGCAAGCCAACTTCAACCGAAACTGAGTCACATTCTCCCTCTCTTCCTAATGGAGGCACATACCATTCTTGTAACAGTGGATGGATAAAAGTCTCGTAGTCTTTGTTTCTAAAAAGGTCGTGCCCTTTCTACATATATCGAAATTTTAGTCTTTCACCCCTCCTTTATCGAATTAGCTATGGCTAATCTAGTAGAGTAGGGCTAATCAGAAGTTTCACTATGGCGATTGGAAGCGAAGCCTCAATTCAAATCGAGCAGCAGCTTTTCTACACTCAAAGGGAACCCGGCATCCCATTAACTGAGACTTCCTATGCATAGCTGTAGCCTTTCGTCATACCCTTTGGCTACTTAGTGCCTCCACCTACTACTAGGCTGTAATCTTCTTGTTTCTAAACTAAATCGAGGGTCTATGCGGCTCTCTGAATAATAGAATATGTCCACTGTAGTCTATTTGAAGCGTTCCTGCTTGTCTTGAATCAAACGGAATTGAATAACCCTGTGTAGCGGATAGCATGGACTGATTGAAATAGCATACTTGTGCAATGGATCTCGTTTATCTTTCATATGTTAAATGTTCGTGTAGTGAATTCACGGCTAGAGATAGTACATTCTGGGTCGATCAAGGAAGGTAGCGTATACGGGTACTTGGGATTGAGTAGAGCATAGGTTCAATAACCGGGCTTGGAAAAGAGAATGATAATCTCGTTCAGCAAGAGGCTGGGTTTTTGGTCTTTCTACGTTTCCGCTTATGCTCCTTTGGTTAGTACTCCAAATTGGATTTCTTTCTGGTTGGTTCGAAGTAATGCTCCTTTTATTTAGCTATTCCCTACATTCTTTGGTAAAAGTGCTCATGCAGCTTCTAAGGGATGCCTTCCCCTCCAAGTTGTTTCAAAGTAAGATCTGTGGATAAACGATGGTTAAGCCGCATCGGTGCGGTCGGGATCGCCCGGTACTTGTGAGGCAGAAGAATCCTTGAATAGAAGATCGAGCTTGTGGAAAGTCTTTTTTTAGTACTTGTTAGCGTCCCTTCCCCCTGAGTTCAAGATGTCCCTTTCCGCTTCTCTTTCAGCAACTTCCGGATTGGTCAAGCCTCGAATCGAATCCTGGATCAACGCCCTTTTTCGCTTAACCCATTCGTTCACAGTCGATTCAACTTAAACCAATGTCACATGTCTTGTGAGCATTCAACCATGATCTTCTTTTGTTCACATCAGATCTTTCCTGGTAACTAAGGCAATGAAATTTTATTAATGAATAAATTACCTCATATCTTTCCCTCTGGGTGGGATGATACGAAATAGAGCAGTTGCCAATTGGCATGCGAAACCGAGAAGGAACTTACTTTCATAGACAAGAGCTGACCTTGGGCCAATGACCAGATATTTAAGATTATTAGCCAAAGTAGATAGAGTGAATGGGAATAGTCGAATGCCCTATGGAGTAAAGGGAAGGGGCTTGAGTTCTGAGACGAAGATAAGGCTTCCGGACATATGGAAGAAGGAGGCATCGTAGATGAGGAGATCCAGTTGTGCTTGCTGCCTATCCACTTGGCGAGTAAGAGGCTCTGTGCAAGAGTGGATTTTCAACCTTCTGCCTTTGCTTGCTTCATCTGCAGAGCTAACTCCGGAAGTGACTGCTCTAGCCAATGCGCATGCGTTCCTTCCTAAATGCAATTAGGCTTCTCGCGTTGATCACATAGCTTCTTCTGTAGTGCGTGTATTTAGTGTCTCCTTTGCTGTCCTATCGCGGAGTTATGTACGTAGGGTGCGCGTAGAAAGCTTATAGTGCTCTTCTTTGATTGATTGTAATTGAGTTGACTGACTCAGGAACTTTCCCTTAGGGTGAATGCACTAGGTGAGCGTCTTTCAATGCTTGCTTTTTTAGTTGTTTAGCCTATAGCCTTGTTGCTAAAGCTGTTAGCGCGTAGTCTGTCTCATATACCTCCAAGAGCGGTGAGTGGGTGTAGTAAGATAAGATGTAGGTAGGCATATCTATGTTTGGGCACTGAACATGGTAGCTATAGCGAGGGGAAAGATCCATAGCAAAGACCGGTAAGCTCGCTTCCCACATCCCATTCGATGCTTTCCCTCCTTCTTTATTTGCTTGATGCGCCGCTCGGTGTGCTCAGATGGTTCTGCTTCATGCTCGTCGACTCTGAGTTCGGGTTTCAATGAGTACCACGATCATTCCCGTTAACCAAATCTCTCCATTTTATGATCAATTCATTAGATCCAGCTCCCTGGCAGTTACAAAAGAACATCTTCATTGGGATGCTGTCAGTGAAGAAAAAGAAGTAAACTGTCATACCTGGTTCCAAGGGAAGAGAGCCCCAGTGAAGTAAACCGAGGGCACGAAGCAAGGTATGGTGGGTGCCAGCTACTTTCACTTGTTAGGAGTAGGGGCTGAAAAGAGCTCTTTGTATAGGTTGGGTTTGCTGGGCTTTGATGCTGACCTTCTTTTTTTGAAAAGGGGAAGGTTTGATAAAGGAGCTTTTAAGCCCTTTTGCTGGATTGTTGGTCTGCAGCCCCGCCCTATAGAATAGAATGAATCCAATAAGGAGAGGCCTATGGATGACCGAGCCACTCTTATACTACTCCTTACCTCACCCCCTTCTCACTTAAAGGGCGAAGTCGCTGAAGCGAGTCTAAAGGCCAAAGAGTGATCTTTGAACGTTACTACGCATCCTTATTAATGAATAGGTATAGTGTAAGGTAGGTTTGTTTGGGTATAGCAGGACTTGAACCTGCGACCATTAGGTTAAAAGCCCAATGCTCTACCAACTGAGCTATACACCCCCAAAAAAGATAGATAGTAGTAAATAAAGATTGGTGCAGAAAAGAGGGCGGCCCCTCTTCTCATCATATTAAAGGGGCGCAGCTCTGTATGAGGCTCGTACTGCGGAGCAAGCGAAGAATAAGGGCGCGCGTTAGCACTCCTGCAAGAAAACGGCCTTACTCAACAAGCGCACCTTTATTAGTAAGTTGTTTCCACTCATTGAAGATTCTATCTACAAAAGAAGGTCAACGGGGGATACTAAAGTTGCTCTCACTGACACCATCTACGAGAAGGTGAGGAGGTCGTCTTTCTTTTCTTTCCGGCCGCCATACGGTTCGCCTTAAAGCCGGAGAAAGGGAGGAGCAGTTATCTATGTAATTACGGTCTTTGTTGGCCGTTGTTCCGGTCGAGCACTCTCTTTTCTTTGCTTTGTTCAATAGAGTCTTACCAAACAAGACTGACTTCTTACCAACCCGCGAAGGGTTGTGAAGTTGGACCAGGTACGAAGAATGAATCTATATCTGTGTACAGTACGGAAGTTGCTGGCCGGCGGCCGCTCAACTGTTCGAGCGCAATACAGTGGTGGTTGGTTCCGATTCGACAAGGGTAGAATGCCTGGTCGAAGGTCCAGTACAGTAGGTAGCAGGCGTGTTCGTTTTGGCTCCCGAGCGAGAACGAGAAAGAGGCGCTGCACCATTCTTGCTGCTATGTACGTGAACCTTGACTTGAGAGATTCATCCAATGGAACCCACACTCAAAGGAGGACCACAAGCTCGGGGCTCGACGAAACATAAAATATCAGCATTAAGAAACTGACTTATTGGGGTTAGCAGTGAAAGAAAGAGCCCGGCATTCATATGAATAGCTTAGTCTACTAAAATCAAAGAGGGACCAGCCTCATCGTGGTAATTATCGTTCACCTCTAATGTGACACGTTCCCTCCCAGTTATATGATCCACGGGATCAGTCGGCTAGAGAGCGGGGCTATTCTTCTTCCGGGGAGGGAAAGTCGTCCCCTCTACTGATCGAACCCTCAGTTCGGGGGTCTTCGTCAACATGTTTTGAGGCTCCAGTCTTCGGCGGGTCACCATTACTTGACTTAGAAAGGCGAACATCTAGGCAAGGGAAAGCGCAGTGCGCCTGGTGCAAATGGCTTTTTTCATGATATACCAATCAGAATGGAGGACCCTACCTACGTACATGATTGATAGAAGAACTACGTAGGGGGTCGGTCAACTTGATGCGGGAGAGGCATGAGTGCAGTTCGATCTTGTGGTGTATTCGTTTGTAGTGAGTAGGGCCTCTTTCTCGTTGATCAGTTCGCCTCCGCTCTATTGAAAGGTCTCCATTCCTACGGCGGTTTTGTCAACGAACGCGTCTCGGGCCGGATTGACTAACCTAACCCTTACTTAAGGGGGCCTTGCCATAGTTGGGTGCTCTGCTTTAGTGTGATTTACGAAGGCTAGGCTAGTAATACCAAAAATGAAAAGAGATCGGGGTCGATAGTTGGCAAGGAACTTGATCCCCCCAAAACACAAAAGGGGCAGCTGCGGTCGAACTCGAATTCTGGAAATCAAATAAGTCGGGGCCCTTTTACCTTACCAAGTCTACCGGATAGAAATTAGCAGATCAGGTATAGATACGGGAAAGGCTTTCTCCCTCAGTGGAATCGGTGGAACGCCCTGCTTCCGGCTAAGTATACAGAGTTGGGTCTACCGTTCGTTCCACCGTTACCTCTATTCTATTCCGATCTTTCTTTTCTCCTTTGCTTCCTTGTCTCGTCTATCCTTCTCTGCCTTCAGCCTGTCTTTGAGCTCTATCCCGTCCTTCCTTTGGCTTGCCCTGAGGATTGACTCTCCAAAGTCAGTCGATTTGATCACTGTTCGGTTCGAGTCTTCATCGATCGGGTGGATCTATATGCTGAGGGGGGATGGAAAGGTGGGTGAGTCATGGCTGTGGACAGAGAGAAAGAAAGCGGTAGTCTTCCGGTGGAATAGATTTATAGTAAGTGTCTTCTTTCCTTCTCTTCTAGTAAGCGCCGTCAGGTCTCTCTTCTTGGGATATCTTGATCACCAGAAAGGATAGAGATCTTAAGTAGACATGCTTTAGGCATCGATCATCTTCCTAACTACATGGTACTCCCCCTCCCATTACTGGAACCGACGAAAGGGGGTGGAATAAAGAAAATGAGGAAGTGTCCCTTAGAGAAAGAGAGTCCGCTCTCTCATTGTCTGATTGCATCGTAGAGCGTCTGCACCAATTGCTTGGTTGCAGTAGCAGCCCCCTTTCTCCTTCTTTCATATGATAAATTAGAAAGATTTTAAATAGAGTAAGTGTAAGAGCGACTTCAATCTTTATTCGCTAAAAAAGAGAAGCTGGGTTCCGATAATAGTAGTTTCATCTGGATTGGGTTAGTGTTCAGTGTACCTATGCTTCTTTCGATCTGCTTTCTAGTTATGAATAAGACTCGTCTTCAAGTTCAAGTTAATATCATAGATAAAGATAAGAAGTGAAGAAAGACAGAACGAATCTCTTATCGCCATCTTTATCTTTCTAGCAGTGCTCTCAACTATTATCTTATTATATATAATACATATCTTTCTTCTCTTCTGCTCTTTGCTATCATAGCCACTTCTACATCAAACTGTGCTGCAACCTTAATCCTAAGAAGACGGGGTAGGACTGGAGTCTTAGGGATCTCTTTAGAATGTGGTGTGCCCTTGGCCGGGGCAAAAAGACAAAAATGATTCTCGAAAGTGGTAGCTCTGCGAAGGTTCCATCTACAGAGCAGGTGGAGAAGGTCGGCGGGCTTCATCTAAGTCCCTATCGGAGGTTCCATAAGGTACATTCACTTTGTTGGGAGGTGTAGACGCTTAAGCTGGGAACGGCAGTAAGGTCCCTCTTGAGATTTGTCACTTCTTGCTTGGCTTGTAAGGCTGTGGCAATAGGAGGTTGGAGCGATGCATGATGGCCGGGAAAAGACGTAGCGCTTTAGAGAAATCGGGATTACACCCTTTTTTATATTATATCCCTGTCACAGAGTTTGGCCAGAAAAAAGGTCACGCTTTGGCCTATAATGAGATAATTAGTTTATGCACGTGGTGGAGCGGGCAGTCTTATGCCCTGGTAATCAAAGAAATGAGTAAAACGGCCCAAATAGCCAAATCGGTAAAAATGGCATAAGAGGCTTTTTATAAGTCCATTATGACGGTTCAGGAGGCTAGAACCGTTGACCTTGAGGATGAAGCATAGCGCTGCTTAAGTTAAGGAAGAGTTCGCTTTTCTTTTGCCGTAGGAGTTGCCGGCAGGTCTACCCCCTCGGAGACGGGTAGATCATCAGTCTGACTACTAATCAGGCCAGCGGAAAGCTAGGCCCTTTCTCACCTGCAGCAAATGAGGAGGGAGGCTGCTTTTAAGTGACTTGACAAAGGATTGGAACTAGGCCAATGCCAATCTCATCTATTGCAGCAAAGAAAGAGGAAAGGGGCGAAGCGCTAGTTTGAATTGAAGTAGAGGAGATGCCATACGGTAGGAGGCAATAATGAATTAAGCCGGTATGAATGGAGCCTTGTTTATTAGGCTAGATCGATGTGATGTATATTTATTGGCTCTAATCCTCGGGGCACCCTATGGCATATCCTCTTTAGAAAGAAGGTTTCATTAGCACACTTCAAATGGCTTCGTTTAGTGTAATCTGGCAACTGCGTATTTGAGAAGAGTCTTTACTATGGATGGGGATATTCATAGAATCTTCCTATTTTTTTTTGATTGCATAGGATAGAAAGATGAAAGAGAAAGACAAGTAAATGAAAGGCAAGTCACGGGATCAGAGGATTAGACCGATGTACCATAATAGTGCAGCAAGGAGGAGAGACTAAGCAATCAAAGGGATGCAAGCAAGTCAGCTGTTTCGGTACGAAAGCCTGACAGCAAGCATTCTCGATTGAAGCATGAAAGAGACTTTTTTCGGGGTTTAATAATTCAAAAAAAGAAGTAGTGCTTTATAGAAATAATGGATTAAAGCGGTTTTCTTGCTAATGAGATGAGGGGAAGAGCTGCTTTCGGTCTCGGTCCAAGGCATTCTCTCAAGTAGCAAAGGCAAGACGGAAAAGCAGGTGTTGTCGGCCTTTCCGCTGCTATTGGTTTACCGCTACAGGATTTGCGCTCTCCAAGCAAGCATTAAGATCAGGCATGTAGGAAGTAGGGTAAAAAAGTAAGCATGAAGCTTTGACATAAGGTTTGTCTTCCTCTACCTTCTCTTGCTATTGGATTGAAGAGAAGGCCAAGAAAGAAGTGATTAAGAGCACTTTCGAAGTCAGTATCCGCTTTGCTTTATGGTCAATATCATATCCAGATCCACCTTAGTCAGAGTTGCATCAACTAATACGGAATATCCGGTGTTAAGGAGCTCTAAACCCCCTGTTAGCTCACTTGGTCGTGTCCTGTGGAGACAGCTCCCAACCAGGACCAGGAAGGTTACATAAATTATGGAAATGAACCTTACCCTGTTTGACAAGTTGTTCCGACTTAAGGCCATTAAGTAGTGGAAGATCTTGGAAGGTCTTCCACTACTTAAGATGGTTCTTAATCGAGTCATCTTGGTAGTGACCGATGGTCTCAACAAAGAGCTCTGTGTCGGAGCGCACTTGTTTGCTAAGGAGGTGATCAGGCTTGTCCGGAAATCTGGTTTCTTGTTCACTGCGCTTTACTTAAATGTGCTGTGTCATTGCAGCAAGCTTATGCCCCGGAAAACAGGCCTCTTGCTGCCTTTTCCTGTCTCGTTGACGAGGTCAGGGTATCCTAGGATTATCCCGTCTTTCCATCGTAGTAAAGTCGGAAAGATGAGACGTCCGACTTACTAGTGAAACTCTACTTATCATTCTTCACTCTTGCAAGGGCTATACCCTTAGCCAAGAGATTGACTAATAAAATAAAGTAGTAGAATCCATAGTGACTCCGACGGACTCTGATCAGATGGTAGATGTCGTTAATGACATAACTGCCGACTGGGAGAGTCTAATTCGTACCTATGTACCTCGGATTGGCTCCATCCCCATGTGTCAGGGGATCACATGGAGTCCGTCTTGGAAGGCAGTCCCTTCTCGAGGGAGGAAGTCTGATAGGGCTTTAAGAGATAGGGACTGCCGCGGTAAGAAAGAGTCACTCAGTGAATCAGTGGATCACACACTTGTTGGAGACAGGGACACGCCTTACTATTGAAATGAAAAAGTATACAAGGAAAGGGTGAAGTCTGGGGACAACGGTAAACGTGAGGAATGGGATCTCCAAACCCGCCCTACTCAAAAAGTTCGCAACCAAGGGACATGCCGAACACCTACCTTTCCAACTAAGTCCAACGCGAGGACCCTTTAATTTAATTGACGATGCGTTCCGTCGTCAGCAAGCGGTGGCCGACAAGGCCCTTTTCCCTAAATCTCTTGGGAAGCGAAGCAGGCTTTCTGATTCTGAGAGAAATCGAAAGGCAAAGAGATAGGCAAGCCAAACCAAATAAATAAGGAATGTTTCAATCTTTACCTCTTTTTGTCAGCCGGCAATCATAGGGTAAGCCCATCTCCTTCTTGGAGAAAGTTTACATGTTGGGCCAGGCTAGTTTGCTTCGATGGTAGGAGTCCACGCAGTGAGGCAGCCATTTCCAGCCCAGCCGAACGAATAGGATCCAATAGAGTAGCCCGCATTGCAAGCTCTTTTCTTTCCCAGGGAGAGCTGGTTATAGGTCAAGCGCAAGACATAGGATGTGAAAGCGGTTTGCTTGGTTCTTTCTTCGCGCGAGACAGGGGGAGTTATGTTTTCTTACATCCCGTTATATAACATCAAGTGTGAATGAGTTGCCCCCCCTAATTCCATGGCTCCTAGTGCTTCTGCCTAAGAGCGAGTTGAAGTCTTAAGGGCTTTAAGCCACCCAGTTTCATTCTTTATCGCTTTGAGTTTTGTTACATCCCCCCCTTGCCTTGTCCCCGTAACCGCAGTCTAGGGATGAGGGCAAGCAGATTTCGCGGGCAAAGAAGTTTTGGTTCTAGCTCAATGGTAATCTATTGAGAAAACAAAGTTTTAAAGTAGGCAAGCGGATAATGGATTTCTTTTGTATCCCTTAGTCTATCGAGCCAGGCCTCTCCACTTGCAGAAAAAAAAATAAAATTGATTAGTTATTAGTAAGCGAGTGAAAACAAGAAAAAGGAATGATTTTAGTTTGAATGTCCGTCTATCTGAGAACGAGAGATACAACATTTCGCTGAGCAGTACTATTTCCAATTGGGCAAGCTCTTTTCTTTCCTCCAGTATGTACATATAGATTCTTTCTTATTACCAGATAGGAGACCTACCTATCCCTATAGCGGAAGTCTTTCCCGCAAGCGGCGGGATAGGGGAAACCAGCAAGTAAGCCAATGAGAGAAAGGAAAGAATATATGTGCTTAGCTCTGTAGATTCAATAAGTAAGAAAAAATTCTAGGGCAAGAAGTTTGAAAACAATTCATTCCAGCCATTTCCAGTGACCTTTTTTGGGGTTGGTTCTATACGAGGCAATCGAAGATGGTCCCTGTCTGTCATCCAATCCAATAGGCATTTAGGGATCCCCTTTTTTATATTTATATTAAAGTGAGCTTTTGGTAGTCCTATGCCTGTCTCTCCAGCTTGTCTATGTCTATGGGTTTGCATATGTCTTTTCAAGGGCTGGCCTGGCATTTTATAATGACCTTAAATGAAAGCGTAAGAGCTAATGATAAGGAGCTAAAGGCCTACATTCTAGTATACCAGGATCGTCACGAGAGGATTGGGGAAGGTCTAACTATGGACCGGACCATAAGACGCAGTTTATTATGGCCTAGTATAGGATATCTTTATGTTCCGCTGAAAAGAGATAAGCACTAAGAAGACGACTATTTTGTGTTGAATATGCTTTCTTCCACGATATGGAGGGAGTCACACTATCATATGGTTTTTATGCAATACAATAGTAGAGTCAGAAAAGATCCCTTATAGTAGTCTAGTATAGAACCAACCTATCTAAGATCCTTTGCTAAAGAGCTATCCAATACCCCCCAACCTGTTAGAGTACCAGGGGCAATAGACAAATTTAGGAATGAATCTTTCCATTAACATTAACATTAAGGCTTGAAGATCTAGGCCCCTCCAATAGCATAAAAAAGGTAAGCCTTTGGAGTGTAAGTGTCAATTCCCAACCATCTAGTTCTAATGGAAGTTGTAGTTGCAAAGCCAGTTTAAGAAAGTTCATTTTCAAGCTGGTACGTGTGACTGCAAGAAAATGTTTCCCTACAGTTGCATTGACCCTTACCTTTTTCGGGCTTCCATGTGAGCCAGTTTTCAAGACTTTCTACAGCAGTGGTAGGGTACACCTATGTCATTTCCTTTTTTTTAAGGGGATCTACGACTTAATATAAAGATAGGACCAAAGTCAAGTGATTCAACTCAAGCACGAACCGCTACCTCCTCTTCTCCGACTTCAGCAGAAAAAAGTCAAACAACTCATTATCTCATGTCAACAGCGCATTCGTTCACTCAAACAGCGCATTTGTGAGCTCCAAGTCCAAGAGCCTATCCGGTACGAGAAGTGAAGGGTGAATGTGAAATTCTCTTATTTAGTTTAGCGAGAGTCGAAAGGTCGTAAGCAAGTGGCTATGGGGAAGTCAGTTTATAAGAATCACTGATTGGAATGGTATCGAAGGCGACCATGGGGAGCTTTGTAAAGCCGAGTAAGTGATCCGAAGGAGAAGCTGTGACGGCTCCTCTTTCATCAGTTTCATTTGGGAAGGTGAGGGAATTAATAGAGTCATATTCCAAAAAAATGGCTATTCTTTTTTTTTTTATAAGTCTTTCGGGAAGAGCTTCAAGGAGAAAGGCGGAAGACTTTTTATTTATATATTATATGGAAAGTAGGTCCGGTCCGTGCGACTCTTGGGGAGTCTATCATCATAGCTGGACCTAGATGAAGCCATGTCCTTATTCGCGAACTACAGCAAACCTGTCTTAAGCATAGTGCCAGTGTAGGAAAGTCTTTATTTGAGAGAGTTCGGTAAGGCTAACGGTAGCAAGCATTCCTTCGAAGCAAAGGAGGCAAAGCAGTAGGACGCTGGATAGCCAGTCTGTTTAATAATGAAATATAGTAGAAAGCTGGTCAAACTCTTGAAAGCAAGGAGCAATCCAATCAGTGCGAGCGGGAAGTCCAGTGAGTGGGAGGTCTGAATGAATGGGTCTTTTAGAGGGTTAAGTTCCCACGGGTAAGATGCTTATGAGTAGGTGCGGGTTAGTAGCAAGAAGGCTTTATTACTTCAATGAAAAAAAAACATAAATAAGTGAAGATCTGGTTGATTCCATTCTAGAGTCACTCAGGGAAATGACTCTCGATTGAGATCATGCCACCTTTTTTCTATCCATCTTAGTCTTTCTGATAGCTTTGGTCTTTTTCCCATGTCTT